>Ga0233423_10000060_pt1 | contig 66022 bp, 55 predicted proteins | sample Watercolumn_Mata_FD_180713 | JGI IMG/M metagenome (GOLD analysis project Ga0233423, IMG submission 180713) | Freshwater microbial communities from Lake Matano, South Sulawesi, Indonesia - Watercolumn_Matano_2014_112_MG | ecosystem: Environmental > Aquatic > Freshwater > Lake | place: Indonesia... | reverse complement strand
TAAGTGAAAGGTTAAAAAAAAGAATGGGGTTCAGAGGGTCGCTGGTTCAAATCCAGCCGCCCCGACCATTGATATCAGCATCTGACCAGCCCCTTAACCCGTATCACCCATCCTCGATACCATCCCGGTTATCGTCACCATCCCTGTGGCGTCGGGAGAAAAGGAGAAAGTAATGTCAAGAACAAGAATCCTCGCTGCTGTTTGTCTTTGCTGCATGCTCGTTGCGTCACTCGCACTGGGCGAGGTCGTCAGTAAAAAGAAACCCTATGAAAGCGCCATTGCCACGGCCCGCAGTGAAATCTGGCAGGCCATCAACAGCGGCAGATGCGGGAGTGCCACCGCCGCCATCATGGTGGACGGTAAGGTCGTTTATGCCGAAGGCTTCGGCATGGCCGACAGGGAGAAGGGCATTCCTGTCGGAAGAGATACGCTCTTCAATATCGGCTCCATCAGCAAGGTGCACGTGGCAACGGCCGTCATGCTGCTTGTCGACGACGGCAAGGTCTCCCTCGACAGACTGGTCACGGACTATCTTCCGGAATTCCGGATGGCCGACGACCGGTACAGGAAAATCACCGTGAGGATGACATTGAACCACGTATCGGGCATGCCGGGCACCGAAGTCTTGAAATCATTCGGGTTTCAGTATGCAGACGAAGTCAAACGGGAAACAATCGATACGCTGGCCCGTGCGCATCTCAAGCATACCCCGGGAGACATGGCTGTATACTGTAATGACGGGTTCACGCTGGCGGAGATGATCGTGGAGCGGGTGAGCGACATGAAATACATCGACTTTCTGAAAAAGAGGATCTTCAGGCCGCTGGGCCTGAAAAACACCGGTATGGGCGTGGGTGAGATCAAGGGCAAACCTGTGGCATTATATTATGACGCCAAAACCGGGAAAATGCATCCACCTGAAGCGATCTCGGTCCTGGGCGCCGGCGGTCTGTCATCAACGGCCGTGGAGCTCTGCCGCTTCGCTGATGCCTTCTCGGCAAAAGGCAGACTTTTGAAGAAGTCGTCTCTCGCCGAGATGAGGAAGGCGCAGCCATCGGCGTTCTGGGGCAAACTGAGAAACCCGACCATGTCGTTCGGGCTTGGTTGGGATTTCACGGGTATTCCGCGGTATGATGCGGCCGGCATTCAGATACTTGGCAAGACCGGCGGCACGGGAAACTATTCTTCAATGGTTGTAACGGTTCCGGACAGGAGAATATCCGTTGCGGTCATTGCTTCGGGGGCTGAAAGCGGCGCGCCGAAAATAGCGCTGGATATACTGGATGCCGTGCTGGTTGAGAAAAAACTCATTTCAAAAGAGAAGAAACCCCTCTTGATTCCTCCGGCGGCGCAGAAATGGCCACAGGAGGAGGTTTCATTCAGCGGTTATTATGCCAGCGACACCAAATTATGCCAGGTCGTATTCGATACGGATAAAAACAGCGTGACCATATACGAGTTCAAGGAACGGGAGAAAGCGCCGTCCGTCACACTCGCTTATAATAGCGGCTACTATTACGATAACAAGGGCAACCGCTTCTATTTTGCAAAATCGGGTGATGAGAGCTACCTTGTGGGTGCATCATTCGGCACCGATACGATCAGAATGCAGAAAGTCAAACCGCCGGAAAAGCCGCAAAGCCTCAGGATCAATATGGACGGCAGGGTCTGGCTGCGGCGCAACGCTCCTCCTTTCGACGCGGTTATGATTTTGGAATCACATTACGTAAAATCATTGCTTTACAGGGACCTGCCGGGATACGCATTCTTCGGGGGTGTCAAAAGGATCCAGTCCCCTGAATTCGCGGGTATGCCTTTTGACGCGATACGCGACCAGTCGGAGCTGACCCTTTTTGAAAAAAACGGAGTCACGTGGGCATGGGTTTCGGATATGTTATATAGCCCGGCAGAGAGCGCCGTCGCATTAAAAGCCGGCGGGAACTCTGTAAAAATAGGGAGCGATGGATATAACGAGTGGCTGGTGGCAAATGAAGACGTGGTGTTAAGTTTGACAAAACCTGAACGGGGGAGAATAATCATATTCTCTTCCGACGATACCATGACCTATGACAGCGCGATCGATACAGGCGATGCGTATGCCGCCAGGGGCAGTTATATTGAATGTGCGGGTTTTGTAAACGATGTCTTTACAGTCAAGGCCCAGCCTGTCGTGGCGGATGAAAAGAAGTAAAAGGGTATCGTCATTGCAAACCCGGACAGGTTATTTCTTTGCTGAAGTTCCTTTGATCACTTCCATAAAGGCGTCTATTCTCGTTTCGACCTGGCTTTCCGAAAAGAACCGCTCGTCAACCATATCCGCGTCGATGATCAGCGAGGGGATTTTCCTATTTTCCCTCACGATTTTTTGAATGTCGTACTGTCCGAAAGAATAGGGCTTGCAGCTCCTGTTGGAGTGCATCACGATACCGTCCGCATCATATTTGTCGATCAGACTGATGACTATCTCCGCCATCTTATCAATGCCGATATTGAGATAGATCCGGCTGTAGCCCTCTGCCATGGTTTCGATAAAGTCATTTTCATTCAGGTACTCCAGGGCACCGCACCACGCGGAGGTATAGGTATCCGCCACGAGGCAGGCCCCGTGGGAAGCAAACTTCTCCGAGAGCCACTTCGTCCTGTACCAGATGGGGATATTATCCCACAACAACCTGTACTGCTCGTTTTCAACCGCACCGATCCCGGCGTCGATCCTCTCATTCATTTCCTTGAGGAGGAGGGTATAGTACTCGACAACCTGAGCCGTGCCGCGCAGCGTGACGATCAGGGCTAAATGAAAAAATGCGTCAAACGCACTGAGAGGGGCGGGTTTATGGGTAGCGGTATCAAGTACGGCCTTCCACAGTCTCTGTCCCTCAATGGAAAGTTTTCCCACTTCTTTCATTTTATCGTAATCGATTTTTCTCCCGCAGACCGTTTCTAAAAAGTCCAGATACTCATCCAACTGCCTGCGCACGTATCTTTTTGCCTGCTCGGGAAAATCCGTATGGCAGAAGGGTGTATCCAGAATGAAGAGCGGTGCCCCGTAGTACCGGGCCTGGATTTCATACCATTTCAACACGGTCCCGCAGATGTTCGTGCAGCAGATGAGCATATCGGGTCTGGGAAGGCCGCCTATGGGCCCGCCATTTACGGGGGAGCAGGCGATATCCGAGCAGGCGTATGAGCAGAGGTCGCTTGAATACCCCATCTGCTCCGCCTTTTCGCAGAGATCCTTGCCCATCTTGCTCGCACCGATCATCGCTCCGTGATTTTCAGGGTAAATGGGAATTACATCCATGGCGATGAGGGGTTCAACGGGGCCTCCGCTGGTGATCCAGGCGACCTTTTTGCCGCTCTGATCCGCCGTCTTGGCCTCAATGTAGTAATGCGTCATTATCTCCTTCATTCTCGCGGCGGACTTGATCTTTCTCTTTTCCTTTTCGGGGTCTTTCTCTTTCATTTCCCAGCTCCTGAAAACTCTCCCTCTTTCCTGTCTTTCCTCTTAAGCATTTCTATGAAGGCTTCGAGCCGTGTCTTCACTCTCCCATCCGCGGAGGATTGATCCTCGATCTCGATGAGCGTACTGGGGATTCCTTCTTGATCAAGGGCACGTTTCAGAGAGGGGTAGTCAAATGCGTGGGGATCACAGAACTTCAGGAGGACAAACACAACTCCGCCGGCTTTTTTTTCTCTGACAACGCTGATGATATTATCGGCTCTCGTGGAGAGTCCGGAATGCTTCGCCGGACACACAATACGGGTGAGGTACCGCTCCGCGATCGCTTCCACCGGGTTCATGTCAATGTTGAGAAGCCCTTCGTAATACCTCGAGCCCGTACAGAAATCGTCCCCCACGACGGCAGCGCCCGCTTCTTCGACGATCCCGTAGATGTCCAGCAGATTGCAGCTTCCTCCCGAGAGGACGATCCTTTCTCCGGGGGGAGGAGGTGATGTATTCTTCCCGGATTCTAAATCACCGGCTATTTTGTCCAGCACATCGATAAGTTCGCTTCTGTCCATGATCATCGATGCCATCATGATGCTGTGGAGATCTTCTCCGGCGATGACACCGGGATTTTCGTATTTCAAATTATGAATCTTCTGTAGCAGAAGCCGTATCCGGTTGTATGTTTTGATCGAGTCAAGGAGGGCTTTGTCGGTGATTTTCTTCCGAAAGGCGTCTTCGAGATTTTTCCGGAATTCCATGAGTACATCGATCATGTAGCTTCTGGAACTGGGTGCGTTCAGCTTCACCGGGAGAACCACATCCATGTGAAAGCCACGCGGCAGGTTCAATCGCCAGATGTCGGACAATCTTTGAATGGTATCACAGGTATGGGGAAACACCACACCGTTTAAAAAGTCCAGGCGGCCAGCCATTGCGTCCTCCAGTGCTCCTTTCACCAGGGAACAGCAGTAGGCCTGGAGGTGTGTGTCCGCAAGCCTGATGTGTTCACCGGTACCGAAAAGCCTGAAGGGAAGGGCATCTGCGGCGAAAATCAATTCTTCCGGGGTATAGCTGCAGAAGTAGCCCACGATGGGCCTGCCCCGTTCACTTTTATATTTTCTCGCGTATTCATAGGGATGCCGCTTCAATTCCTCCAGTATGTCCATGTGCGTCATAAGAGAATGTCTCCCGATTCGTGTGTGCGCGGTGAGACTTATTTCTCACCGCTGTATTTCCCGGCCGCCTTCAATTTTTCAATCTCCTCTTCCTCCAGTACCTTATATGCCACCTTGCCGATGAGAGTAATCGGCAGGGATTTCCGGAATTCAATTTCCCTCGGACAGCTCCACTTGATCAGGTGCTTCCTGCAGTATTCGATCAATTCGTTTTCTTTATCCACGCTCATCTTTGCAGGATCCTTCAGCACCACAAACCCCTTGATCCTCTGTACCTGGGATTCATCGGGGACGCCGATCACGCACGCATCACGGACATCGGGGTGCTTGTAGAGAACATCCTCCACCTGGGCGGGGTATACGTTCATGCCGGAGGATTTGATCATGCGCTTGAGCCTGAGTTTAAAATAGAAAAACCCGTCTTTATCCATCGAGCCGATGTCCCCCGTGTGAAGCCAGATTTTCCCGTCGGGGTGCAGCTTCAGGGTGTTTGCCGTTTCTTCGGGGTGATCCAGATATCCCAGCATGACGGCGGGGCCATGGATACAGATCTCCCCTTCTTCTCCCACAGGAGCCTCCTGCGTGGTACCCACCGTGACAATCTTGGCTAACATGTCGGGGAAGGGGACCCCTACGCTTCCTTCCCTGTATTCACTGAGCGGCGTCGCCATGATGGCGGTGACAGCTTCGGTCAGGCCGTACCCTTCGAGCAACTGGACGTTCCCACCCCGACGCCTTACCGTATCCTCAAACCGCTCCTTGACGGTTCTCGGGAGGGTGTCGGCGCCGCAGAACGTAGCCCTGAGACAGCGCAAATCCGTTTTCCGGAAAAGGGAACTCCGGCTCAGGGCATCAAAGAGCGTGGGGACTCCGACGACGACATTGGGGCGGTTCGACTTGATTAATTTTGCCACGACTTCCGGAGTGAATTGCGGGACCAGGATGCTTTTCGCACCGCCCATGAATACCGCGTTGATACAGACACCGAGCCCGAATCCGTGAAAGATGGGAATTATGGCAAGCATCGAGTCATTGCTTGAGAGGTTCCCCCAGGCGGAAACCTGCATCCCTTCGCTTATGAAGTTTCTGTTGGAGAGCATGATCCCTTTCGGTACTCCCGTGGTGCCGCCGCTGAACAGGATCACCGCCATTTCATCAGTATGCATGGTGGACTTCGGCGCCGCCGGATATGAACCCTGCATCATGTCGCGCCACCACTTTACGGCAGGATCAGGAGGGACCCGGGGTATCTTGCGGCCCTTCGCCAGATAAAAGCCGATCCCTTTGAGGGGACCGAGATAATCGGGAATCCTTGCAAGAATCAGTGTTTTCAAGGGGGTCCTGTGTCTCACCTCCGCAAATTTGCGATAAAACGCATCGAGTGTTAATGCATAGGCGCTCCTGCTGGCATTCAGGTAAAATTCTATTTCCCCCGGTGTGGACAGGGGGTGGATCATGCATGCCACGGCACCCAGCTTGTTCGCGGCATAGAAGCATATGATCCCCTGAGGTGAGGTCGGCATGGAGATGGTTATGCGATCGCCCTTTTTCAACCCTAAAGCAGCCAGCGCATCCGCACAGCGGTCGATATCCGCCCCAAAGCGGGCATACGTGGACGCGTATCCAAGAAATTCATAGGCAATGGCATCCGGGGATTTTTTCACCGTATTCATGACCGCCTCGTACATGGTCACTTCCGGATAGTCGATGGATTCGGGCACGTTGCCGTAGTATTTCAGCCAGGGTTTTTTCTCGTTCATACCCGCCTGCTCCCTTCAGGGATTTTGGAGTGCGGATCATTGGTAGCATTTTCATGGCAAATCTTCAACAGAAGAACTGAGTTGACTCGCCACATTTTTTTGATTATTGCAGGAGAACGGAACACCCGCTGCCGGTATGCAGAAGGTCCCGCGAAATTTCAGAGAAACGGATGTGTGAAGAATCTCCATGCGAATATATGCGGTGGCGGACATTCACGGTCGGCTCGATAAGTTCGAATTGATCAGGAACAACATATCAAAGTTCAAGCCGGATGTACTCGTAGCTGCAGGTGACATCACCCACTTCACAAAGCCGGATCGCAGCATCGCGCAGATGGGAAACCTCCCTGTTTCCGTGCTGGCCGTTCGTGGAAATACCGACCGTCCTGTCGTGGAAAGTCTGTGTGAGAAGTATCCCACCATATCTCTTCTGCACCTGAGAGAAATCGTCGTCAGGAACGTGAGGTTCACGGGAATAAGCGGTACTGTGCTGCTCCCCTTCCGGTCAAAGGTTCGCTTCAGGGAAAAGCTCACGGTGAGCAGGGTGGCACCTCTCGTGAACGAAGGTACCGTCTTTGTGGCACACCCGCCGCCGCGTGGAGCCCTTGATAAGGTCCTGGGAAAATTTCACGCGGGTTCCGGAGGCCTGCGGGAGCTGATTTTGAAGAAACAGCCTGCCCTCTTCATCTGCGGTCATATCCACGAAAATCCCGGTCAGATGTATCTGGGGAAAACGCTCGTCGTGAACTGTAATATCCGCAGGGAGGGACAACAGGGAGCGATCATCGACTTTACGGGGGAGGGTAAGCCGCAGGTGACCATGTTACAGGACAACACCATGCCTGCATGACACCGGCATTTTCAACAGGGGGATTTTTGTCATTTATGGAAAGGATGATATCATGCTCAAGGTCAAGCAATTCCGGTATCACAGTGACAACCTCGGGTACATAGTCCACGGGGCACGCGACGCGCTGGCAATAGACGGGGGAGATCCCGATGCCATATTCTCCTACCTGCGAAAGACGGGCCTGAAGCTCCTTCTCGTCACGAACACCCACGATCACCCCGATCACACGACCGGCAATGCCGCCCTCATGAAATCTCCGGGGGCGGTTCTTCTCACGTACAGCGAATTACTCAGGGAAAAAGGAATTTCTTTAGAAGGTGAGAAAATCGATCTCTATATTACACCGGGGCATACCGAAGATTCCGTATGTTTTCATGCCGGCAATGTCCTTATCTCGGGCGATACCCTCTTCAACGGAACCATCGGCAACTGTTTCACCGGCGATTTAAGGAAATTCTACGAATCCATAAGAAAAATCATGCATTTACCCGGGGAAACGATCGTTTATGCCGGTCACGATTACGTGAGAGATTCAATGGAGTTCGCCCGGAAACTCGAGCCGGAAAACAGATCCATAGGTTCTTTTATGCGTCGTTACCGCCACGATCACGTCTTTTCGACGATGGAGGACGAGCGCAGGATCAATCCATACCTGAGATTCAATGAGACAGGCATCATCAATGTACTGGAGAGGCTCGGTCTCCCGCGAAAAACAGAGTGGGAGAGATGGCACTCGTTGATGACTATCGAGTAACTCCGGCGTCCTCACGCAGGGTGAGGCGGTATGATTTCAACTTCATAACGGGGTTGTATGCATTCTTGGAGCGGGCGAGGTTGGGAATGTTCATGTCGCTTTCTTTGTTTATGTACGTGTAACGCCCGAAAAGACGCCTGGCACATTCATTGTCCAGGAACTGATAGAGCCCCTTGATGTCGGGATACGCCTTCTCGAAGTTGAGTACAGCCATCTCATCGGTGAGACGTGAAGCGATTCCGAAGGCACTCACCTCTCCGTCAACCCTTACAGCAATTCCGTTGAATTCGAGGGCTTCCATACTGTTGAGCGCATTGGTCGCCGCCATTTTTTCACAGGCGAGGTCCTCGTTCTGTTCGACATCGCAATTACGCAGATCGCACCATTTCTGCAGGAAATTCAGGCAATCCGGCGCATTGGCGGAAGTGATCGTCTCCACCGCCACCCTGCCTCTTTCATAAAACTGCCTGTAAAACTGGCGTATCAGATTTCTCTGTCTGATGAACTTGTTTCCCTTCAGGTTGGAAAGATCGCTGGTGAGATATATATAGTCATCGTATTCAGGCTGTTGGGCAATGGTAAAATACTTTTCTATCTCGTTCACACCTGCGGTTTTCAGATACTCTTCCGGTACGAACCAGTAATGGGTGAACCCGTAGCGCCCGGCGGTCGTGGAGAGATAATGAGGGGTAATTTCTGCATGCGTCGATATGGGTAACAGCAGGTGATTTCTTTCCGGCCGCGCGGTGGACTCGTAGCAGATGATCAGGATATCGTTCTCGAGCGCGTAATACGCAGTGAGTATCGGATTGCTCCACGCGATGATCGAGGCGAGAGAATAAGTGCTTAACGAATATTGCTGATGAAGGAAAAAATGTTTAAGAATTTTATAATCGTCGACAATTAAAGGTGAAAGGTTTCTCATGGTTCCTGAGACTCCCCTCGCAGTGACTGAAAACCCGCCAGGTATTGATAGCGGAAGATATAGGAGAGAAAGAAAACTGTCAAGGTCAATTGCGTAAGCGTTACCACAATATCCGTTGACAACCGATAGTATCAAGAATATAAAGGTCTTATCATCGCGAGAGTGGCGGAATTGGCAGACGCACTGGATTTAGGATCCAGCGGGTAACACCCTTAGGAGTTCAAATCTCCTCTCTCGCACCATAACGGCATCCGGTGGTCAGGTGTTCAGGGCCTGACCATTTTTTATTGAATTGAAAGGAGCCGCGGTTTGATATTTTCACCACTTTATGCTGCCACCGCACTGACGCCCAGAACGCGAAACTGATTTTTGCCTTGACATCGGGAGCTATCATTATTATTTTCAAACCGTGTATTTGCGTATTCATTCGCTTCAGGGCCGGCTAAAAATCCCTCTTGATTTAAGGATGATTCCCCTGTTTAATAAAACGCTTAAAGGAGATTACACGGGTGGCCGAAACGATGGTTGACATACAAATTGAAGATGTAAGCGCTGTAAAAAAGAAGCTCAGATTCGACATCTCATGGTTGGAAGTAAAAAAAGAACTCGATGCAGCATACCGGGAAGTGGGCAGGAAGGCGAAGGTGCGGGGTTTCAGGCAGGGCAAAATTCCAAGACATATACTGGAGACTCTCTATAAGGATTATGCAGAAGGAGAGGCAGTGACGAACATCGTCAACAAGTATTACTGGGATACGATCCAGGACAGAAACATTGTCGCCGTCTCCCAGCCGCATATCGAGCAGAACGGGATTCAACCGGAGAAGAACTTTGTCTTCACAGCCACGGTGGAGGTCGAACCGGACCTGGATCCCCAGGGTTACACAGATCTCGAGCTTGTAAAGGAAATTCAAGTAGTTACTGATGCTGACATAGATAAAAGACTGGAGGAAATGCGTTCCATGTTAAGTACTCTTGAAGAAGTGGAATCCGACAGGGGAATAATCTCGGGTGATTTTGCGGTGATCGATTTTGAAGGGAGCATTGAGGGGAAAGCCCTGCCGGGGATGAAATCAGACAATTATCTTCTTGAGATCGGGTCAAGGATGTTTGTCCCGGGATTTGAAGAACAGATTATCGGGATGAAGAAGGGTGAGACAAAGCAATTTCAGGTTGAGTTTCCCGGCGATTATCATGAGAAGGACCTCGCGGGAAAAACAGTCGCCTTTTCGGTAGCACTCAAAAATATCAAGGAGAAAAAACTGCCGGAACTTGACGAACAATTCATAAAAAACTTCAACAAATACGAAACGTTGCAAGAACTCAGGGAAGAGATAGGGGAAAATCTGGAAAAGGAACATGCGACAAGATCGGCCTCAGCCCTCAGGGATCTCATAATCGATAGGTTGATCGCCAATAATGACTTTGAAGTACCTCCGTCCTTTATAGACAGACAGGTATCGTTTATGGTAGCCGATACTCAGAGAAGAATGACTCTCAGGGGCGTGAGCAAAGCAAAAGTAGCTGAATTCAGCGAGAGACTCCCGGAAATGTACAGAGAAGAGGCAACGAAAATCGTGAAATCTTCCATGCTGCTGAGAGGGATCGCCCGGAAGGAGTCCATAGTCACCAGTGACGGCGAGATCGAAGAGAGGATCAGGAAAATTGCCGAAGAGCGCGGGCAGAAGTATGATGACGTAAAATCATCATTCGAAAAGGCGAACATGCTGGATAATATAAGAAACGATATTCTCAATGAAAAGGTATTTGCCTTTATCGAGGGAAAAGCGCAGGTGAAAACCATCAGCAAAGAAAACGAACAGGCAGGAGGATAAAACATGCCCCTTATCCCAATGGTTATCGAGCAGGATGGCAGGGGAGAAAGAGCCTTTGATATATATTCAAGGCTGCTGAAGGACAGGATAATCTTTCTCGGTACTGCAATTGATGACGACGTGGCAAATCTCATAATTGCCCAGCTGCTGTATCTCGAATCGGAGGACCCCGACAAGGAAATATTTTTCTACCTGAACACACCGGGAGGAAATGTGAGCTCCGGGTTGGCAATTTATGATACAATACAGTATATCAAACCACCCGTATGCACCGTGTGTATGGGTCAGGCGGCAAGCATGGGGGCGTTGCTTCTTGCCGCAGGTAAAAAGGGTAGGAGGAGTGCTCTTCCCCATTCGAGAATACTGATACATCAGCCGCTGGGAGGTTTTTACGGGCAGGCGACCGATGTGGACATTCATGCCCGCGAGATTTTGAGAACAAAAGACGAATTAAACAGATTACTTGCGATGCTGACAAATCAGCCGATTGAAAAGATTCAAGTGGATACGGAGAGGGATTACTACATGACTTGTCAACAGGCAAAAAATTATGGCATAATAGACGAAATCATCGTCAAGAGAATCTGAGTAAACGATACGACACGAGGTCTTCACACTATGGTAAGACGGAGCAAAGATCAGCAGAGCGGGCAGGGTGTTTTATTCTGTTCATTTTGCGGCAAGAACCAGAACGAAGTGAGAAAACTGGTAGCAGGTCCTGCCGCATACATCTGTGATGAGTGCATCGAGCTGTGCCGGTGTATCGTCGAGGAGGAATCAGAGGGTGCGGTAACCGAAGAATTCAAGAGGGGCATTCCGGATCCGAGAAATATAAAAAAGTTTCTGGATCAATATGTGATAGGACAGGAACGACCCAAAAAAGTCCTCTCAGTGGCTGTCTTTAACCACTACAAGAGACTCTTCTGCACTGTGGATATGGACGGCGTGGAGATCCAGAAAAGCAATATTCTCCTGATCGGGCCGACAGGGTCGGGGAAAACGCTGCTGGCAAAAACCCTGGCGAAACTTTTAAATGTTCCGTTCACCATTGCCGACGCGACCACGCTCACCGAGGCAGGCTATGTGGGAGAAGATGTCGAAAACATCATTCTGAGTCTGCTGCAAAATGCAGATTATGATGTCGAAAAGGCTTCAAGGGGGATCGTATATATAGACGAAATCGACAAGATTGCAAAGAAATCCGGCAACCCCTCAATTACACGGGATGTGTCGGGAGAGGGTGTACAGCAGGCTCTTTTGAAGATTATCGAGGGGACTCTGGCGAATATACCGCCGAAAGGTGGGAGGAAACATCCACAGCAGGAATTCATCCAGGTGGATACGACAAATATCCTCTTCATCTGCGGTGGCGCCTTCAACGGACTTGAAGATATCATCGGCAAGAGGATCGGTGCCTCTTCCATGGGATTTGGTGCCGATATCAAGAGTAAGCGGGATAAAAAAATAGGGGAATTGCTCGTTGAGGTACAACCCGAAGACCTTTTAAAATATGGCATGATACCTGAGTTTATAGGCCGATTGCCCGTGATTGCTACCTTAAACGAGTTGAATAAGGATGATTTGATTAAAATACTGATAGAACCGAAGGATGCGATCATTAAACAGTACAAAAAGCTGTTTGAGCTTCAGAATGTGAATCTCAAATTTACGGACAGTGCCCTCCGGGCGATCGCAGAGTTGTCGGTTGAGCGAAAATCAGGCGCGAGGGGACTGCGATCCATCCTGGAAAATACCATGCTTGATATCATGTACGACCTTCCCTCGAGAAGCGATGTAAGAGAGTGTGTCATCAACGAGGATGTGGTGACAAAAAAAGAAAAACCTATCCTGATTTATGAAAAAAAGCCGGAGACGGCTTCCAGAATATAGAGGGGAACTATGGCAGGAAAAAGCAACATGTTCGACTTTTTAAGAGACAGGAACGAAAAAACTTTGATTATCCCCCTGTTACCATTGAGAGATGTAGTGGTATTTCCACACATGATAGTGCCGTTGTTCGTCGGAAGGGAAAAATCCATCGCCGCACTGGAATCCGCCATGAAAGCGGAGAAGGGCATATTCATGGTGGCACAGAAGAACCCACAGAAGGATGATCCCGAGGAAAACGACATACACAAAGTGGGTGCAATAGGCACCATAATACAACTTCTCAGGCTCCCTGATGGAACGGTCAAGGTGCTGGTCGAAGGTAAGAAGAGGGGCATCATCAAGGCATACCTTCAGCACGAAGAGTATTTCCTCGTAAATGTTGCCGAGGTTGAAGACGTCGAAGACGGTGACCATGTAAAAACAGAGGCACTTGTCAGAAATATAAAAACATCTTTTGAAACGTACTCGAAACTCGGCAAAAAAGTCCATGCGGAAATGGTGAATACCGTGTCCTCACTGGATGAACCTTCAAAACTGGCTGACGTGGTAGCCTCTCACCTCAATCTGAAGCTTGATGAAAAGCAGAAAGTCCTGGAGATATTCAACATCACTGACAGGCTCGAAGCGATCTATGAACTCATGTTAGGCGAAATTGAGATAATGGAAGTGGAGGAGAAGATCAAGCGCCGGGTAAAAAAACAGATGGAGAAGACCCAGAAGGATTACTATCTCAATGAGCAGATGCGGGCAATTCAGAAGGAGATGGGCGAAAAGGATGACTTCAAGAATGAAATCGCCGAGCTCGAAAAAAGACTGAAGCAGAAAAAATTGTCTGAAGAGGCGTTTAAGAAAGTAAAGCACGAAATAAAGAAGCTCCAGATGATGGCACCCATGTCCGCCGAGGCAACGGTCGTGAGGAACTATATCGACTGGTTGCTGGACATGCCCTGGGCGGAAAAGACCGAGAATAAGAATACCCTGAAAGAATCAGAGGTGATTCTGGAGGAAGACCATTACGGGCTGAAAAAAGTTAAGGAGAGGATTCTCGAATATCTCGCCGTCCAGTCGCTCGTGAAAAAGAATAAAGGTCCCATACTCTGTTTTGTCGGACCTCCCGGGGTCGGAAAGACATCTGTGGCGAAGTCCGTTGCGCGGGCGACAAATCGGAAATTCGTAAGGCTGTCTCTGGGGGGCGTGAGAGATGAGGCAGAAATCAGAGGGCACAGGAGAACCTACATCGGGGCTCTGCCCGGGAAGATCATCCAGCTCATGAAAAAGGCGGGATCAAATAACCCCGTGTTCTGTCTCGACGAGGTGGACAAGCTCAGCTCCGATTTCAGGGGAGATCCCTCGGCGGCCCTTCTCGAGGTGCTCGATCCGGAACAAAACAACGCGTTCAATGACAACTATTTAGAGGTAGATTACGATCTCTCCGATGTGATGTTTATCACCACGGCGAATATACTTCAGACCATACCGCCGGCACTTCAGGACAGGATGGAAATTATCCGTATTGCCGGCTATACGGAACCGGAAAAAATGAGTATTGCGAAAAAGTTTCTTGTGGCGAAACAGATGACCGCAAACGGCCTGACCAAGGAAAATATCATGTTTTCCGATGGGGCTCTGTTAAGCATTATTCGCCAGTATACCAGGGAAGCGGGAGTCAGGAACCTGGAAAGGGAAATTGCCTCCATATGTCGAAAAGTTGCCCGGCAAATCGCAACTGACGGCTCCAACGGACAGATAAAGATCTCTGCCAAGGCCATGTCTCACTACCTGGGTGTACCGAGATTCAGATACGGTGAGACAGAAGGAAAAGATGAAATCGGTTTATCCATCGGCCTTGCGTGGACGGAAGTCGGAGGGGAACTCCTTACCATAGAGGCTTCTCTGATGAAAGGGACCGGTAAAATGGTTATGACCGGGAAACTTGGCGATGTAATGCAGGAGTCCGTGCAGGCTGCACTCACCTACGTGCGTGCGAGAGCGGACAAGTTCAATTTGGAGGAGAATTTTTACAAGGAAACAGATGTTCATGTCCACGTTCCCGAAGGAGCCATTCCCAAAGATGGACCGTCTGCAGGAATTGCCGTAGTCATGGCGATTGCATCCGCGTTCATTAAGAAAAAAGTACGCGGCGATCTTGCCATGACTGGGGAAATCACGCTGCGCGGCAGAGTGTTACCCGTCGGAGGGTTGAAAGAGAAACTCCTTGCTGCGCACCGCGGGAATATCAAAACCGTGATTATACCGAAGGAGAACGAAAAAGATCTCGCGGAAGTACCTACGAACGTCCTGAAAGCCCTCGATATTATTTTCGTGGATCACATGGACCAGGTATTGAAGGTAGCGCTTCGATCTGTCGATGAAGATACGGAAGTAGAAACAGAAAAAGAGGAATCACAGATACAGGTACCTTCCATTCCCGTGATGCAGACGGATCATCTTCTGAAACACAGCAGCGTGACGGAGTTGAGCGGTCAATAAGAGCTTGACAATGGAAATGACAATTGCTAAACGGGATTGCTCTGAAAGCACAGGCGGGTAGCTCAGCGGGAAGAGCGCCACGCTTACACCGTGGAAGTCACAGGTTCGAATCCTGTTCCGCCTACCAATTAATATAAAGGTTCAGCCCTGGTTGATCAATATATTCCAGATTGAGGAAACCACGTATAGGGTCCAGTAAAATCATAACACCTGCATTGAGACACGGGGCCGTAGTTAAGATGGTTATAACGCCGGCCTGTCACGCCGGAGGGCGTGGGTTCAAGTCCCATCGGCCCCGCCATACAAAAGAGGGGTTGGCCAGAATAGGTTAACTCCTCTTTTTTTAGGTTTTTTCATACGTATAAGGAGCGGGAAAAATAATTTACCATGGACGGAGTCCGGATTTCACATACGGCAGGGCAAAGCACATGAAATATGAAGGAGACATCATAAGGCCACCCAGCGAAGCAGGAAGCTTATTGCTCCAGGTGACTGTAGGTTGTTCGCACAACAGGTGCAGATTTTGTCCTTCCTTCAAAGAGAAGAAATTCAGGATAAAAACAACCGACGAGATCCATGAAGATATTGAGTATGCGACCCGTTTTCGCAGTGTGGAGCGGGTCTTTCTCTGCGACGGCGATGCGCTAATCATACCTCAGGAGAGGCTCGCGGATATCCTGCGCACCATAAGAGAGCGTTTAAGAGGCGTAAAAAGGATCGGTACATACGCGAATGCAAAGAGTATCCTCAGGAAAACAGTCGCTGACTTGACACAATTAAAAGCTCTCGGCCTTGATATCGTCTACATGGGCGTAGAGACGGGGAACGAAGACATCCTCACGCGTATCGGAAAGGGCGTCACCTATGATAAAATGGTACAGGCCGGTCGCAGGATAAAGGAAGCCGGCATCACGTTATCCGTGACGGTCATCCTGGGTCTCGGAGGCATTGAAAGGTCCGAAGAACATGCCAGGGATACGGCAAAAATTCTCACTGAAATAGACCCGGACTATGCAAGTGCCCTTACACTTATGCTCGTTCCGGGGACCCCACTTTACACTGAATACATGGAGGGCCGATTCATACCACCGGATAAATTCAGATGTCTCGAGGAACTGGCAGTTGTAATTGAGCGCTCGGACTTTACGTATTGTTACTTTACCTCAAATCATGCATCAAATTATCTTCCCGTAAAGGCAAGGCTGCCGGCAGAAAAGCAGAAAACGGTCAACATGATCTACGGCGTCATAACAAAGAGAAGCGTCGAGCATCTCAGACCTGAATATTTAAGAGGCCTTTAAAGAAAGGATCCGGACATAGTGCGGAAAAAGATAAGAGACAAGATCAGGGATTTATTTTCTACCGACGAACAGACGCGCCTCGAAAAAGAAATACAGTCAATTATCGATGCGGGGGAAGAGAGCGGTCTTATTGACCCGCAGTCCGGAGAGATGATCCAGAGCATCTTAGAATTCCGGGATACTGAGGTCAGAGAGGTCATGGTTCCCAGAACTGAAATGATCGCCATCAAAAGCGATTCAACGATCGATGAAGTTCTCGACCTCATCATTCGACACGGTCATACCAGGATCCCCGTCTATGCAGGAAACATAGATAATATCGTGGGTATTCTGAACGTGAAAGATCTCCTGAAATTCTGGTCGAAGGGTCTCACCGAGAACGATATTCTCTCAACGGTAAGGAAGCCGTTTTATATACCGGAAACGAAAAAGATCCACCAGCTTCTCCATGACTTGAAGCAGAAAAAATATCACATGGCCATCGTCATTGACGAATACGGGGGAACATCAGGCCTTGTTACCCTCGAAGATTTAATAGAGGAGATCATCGGAGAAATACACGATGAACATGATGAGAAAACGACAGGAATCGTCGAGTTGCCCGACGGGTATATCTTAGTGGATGGCCGGTTGGAGATAGAATCGATTGAGGAGTACTTCAACGTTGAATTTCATGAAAAGAAATACGAAACAGTGGGAGGCTTGATACTGAGCTCCATCAAACGAATCCCCGTTTCAGGAGAAATTATTCACATAAATAATTTTGAAATGATTATCGAGTCTGCGGATGAACGCAGCATCAAAAAGGTCAGAATCAAAAAGAGAGAAGAAATTCAGTAAAGAGAGTCGTTATCGGCGATTGAGAGTCCGCATCCAGGGAATAAATCTCAGAACGTTCATTTTGGCCCTGTCATCAGGGCTTCTCTTATTTTTCTCGTTTCCCAAATACGGTGCGGGATTAATTGCGTGGGTGGCACTTGTTCCTCTGCTTTTTGCACTGAAAGATGCCAATATCTCCGGTGGATTTATACTCGGGTTGATCACCGGCATATCCGGATACACCGGCATTATGTACTGGATTACCCACGTGGTCGTGAATTACGGGTATCTGCCCTATATCGTCGGCGTCCTCGTCATGATGCTTCTGGTAATGTACTTGAGCATCTACGTCGCTCTTTTTGCAGCCGGCATTGTCCATTGCAGGAGCAAGGGAATTCCCGATGTTCTCTCTGCCCCGCTTTTGTGGGTATGTCTCGAGTTCGGGAAGTCCCACCTGCTCACCGGATTTCCCTGGGAAAATATTGCCTATTCGCAATACCTCAATACATCCATTATTCAGTGTGCAGACATCGCCGGTATATATGGGATCGCCTTTCTCATCGTCCTGATAAACGTGATCATTCACGATGTGATAACGCGAAGAACGAAAGGTGTGTGGATTGAGGTTGCTCTCGCATGCGTCCTCCTCATGATAACGTATGGATACGGTGTGTTGAGGTTGAATCAGATGAAAGAACCGGTGAGAACCCCGGCATCCCTTCATCTTTCCCTTATTCAGGGGAATATCGACCAGAGTATAAAATGGAATCCCCAATACCAGCGTGACACCATACGTACATATAAAACACTCTCCCTGGAGAAAGCCTCTTCCGGTGCCGGATTGATTATTTGGCCGGAAACCGCGGTACCATTTTTTTTCCAGGACGCGAACGATATGCACAGAGATATCGCGGGGATCGCGACCATTTCCGGAAATTGGCTGCTGATCGGCAGTCCCAGTTACCTCCATGAAGAGAACACCATGGTTATCCTGAACAGCGCGTTTCTTCTATCACCGGATGGAAAAACACGTGCAAAGTATGATAAGGTACACCTCGTACCTTACGGCGAGTATGTTCCCCTGAGACAATTTTTCCCTTTCATCAAGAAATTGGTGGTCGGCGTGGGGGACTTCCGGCCGGGTACAGGGTTTCATCCGCTGCCCATGAACGGTCACAGGATCGGCGTACTCATCTGCTATGAAGGCATATTCCCGGAGGCAAGCCGGTTATACAAAGAACGGGGAGCAGATTTACTCGTGAATATTACGAACGATGCCTGGTTTGGAAAAACCTCGGCTCCTTATCAGCACCTGTCCATGACGGTCTTCAGGGCCGTTGAGAATCGTGTGTATGTGGCCAGGGCGGCGAATACGGGGATAAGCGCGATTATCGATCCGACGGGAAGGATCGTTGCACAGACGGAACTGTTCGAACAGGCCGCCCTCAGTCATATGGTGAGATTATCAGATCATGAAACGTTATACTCACGATACGGAGACGTGTTTGTGTGTGTCTGTATGATTACATTACTCATTTGTTATGCAGTATCATTGAAAAGGAGAAATGCGTATGATTGGCGAAATACCAGATGTTATTAATGATTTGAAAAAGAGAATACAACACCTCGGAGAGTGTCTTTGACATCTCTCAAAAGAAGAACGAGATCAGCGACCTGGAAAAAAAATCGCTTCAGGAAAATTTCTGGAATGATCCCGAAGGGGCACGGGAAACGCTGAAAAGAAAAACACACCTCGGTGTAATTGTCGACACGCACAACAAGCTCCTCAATGACCTCAATGATATAGAAATGCTCTTCACCCTTGCCTCAGAAGAACGTGATGAAAAGGTTTTGAGTGATCTTGAGAAAGAATTGGAAACCGTCACCGCTTCGGTAAGGGGGGAAGAGCTTAAACTGATGCTCGGCTCCGAACAGGATCCGATGAATGCGATTATGACTATTCATGCCGGTGCAGGCGGAACGGAAGCTCAGGATTGGGCGGAGATGCTCTTGAGGATGTATCTGCGCTGGACGGAGAGAAAGGGTTTTGCCACCACAATCATAGACTATCAGCCGGGTGATGAAGCCGGCGTGAAGAGTGTATCCATGACGATAGAAGGCGAATATGCGTACGGCTATGCGAAAGCGGAGAACGGGATACACAGATTGGTCCGGATATCGCCGTTTGATGCCGGGGCGAGGAGGCATACATCATTTGCGTCCGTATTTGTCTATCCCGAAGTGAACGATGAAATCGTCATAGAAATCGACGATAAGGATATCCGTATAGACACTTTCAGATCCACCGGGGCGGGGGGACAGCACGTCAACAAAACGGATTCCGCGGTGAGGATTACTCACCTCCCCACAGGAATAGTCGTGCAATGCCAGAATGAGCGTTCCCAGCATAAAAACAAAGCAATGGCGATGAAGTTTTTAAAGTCAAGACTTTACGAAATGGAGCTTCAGGAAAAGAAAAAGAAAATGGAAGAATTGAACAAGTCAAAGAAAGACATCGCCTGGGGCAGTCAGATCCGCTCATACATCCTTCATCCATACAAGTTGGTGAAAGATCATAGAACAAACCTCGAAGTGGGTAATGTAAACCGGGTTCTGGATGGCGATATAGACGATTTCATAGAAACGTACTTATTAAATTAACTTCATAGCCTGCAACTGCAAACTATGGTATATAAGACCGTCATTGTGAGGGTGATTTGAGAATCCTTTTCACAATTGATATCGTGCTCGATGCATCGAAGCGCGTGCATGAAAACCTGCATGCCATCACGAGCAACTAACCCGACTCACTAACAGAAATTATGAAAAGTCTTTGTCTCACGAAGCCGCGGTGTATTTTCCAGAGAACGACGTGATAAGCCCCGTCGAATTATATGACATGAAACTTGAATGGAAAAACCCGTTTTATCAATAAGGAGTGTCCGGATATGTTCCGAAAAAAAGTTTTCTTGGTAAGTATCATCCTCTGCTTTTTTCTCAGTATTGTGACCGCAGATCAATATGTATTCGGGCAAAACCGGGAGGGAGACCACAGCCAACAGAATCTCAATAAAGGCAAATTCTCTACTTCCCGTTCGGCATCGTCCACTGACGGGAATACTGTCGGGAAAGATCAGCAGGAGACATTGAATCCCGGCACACCGTCAGTACAGGAAAAGGCGCTTCCGGGAGAGGAATCACCCACCGATCAAGACAGGGACAAGGCAAGGGATTTAATGGAAGAAGCTCTGGAACTGATAGATGATTCGCGGAACTACTGGATAAAAGGAGATGTGGAAGGTGCGCTGGATCTGCTTGATCAGGCGTATTCACTGTTAATGGATTCTGACGGGGAGCCCGACATCGTGCGTCAGAAGGACGATGTGCGCCTGTTGATAGCCCAACGCATTATTTCTATCTACTCTTCAATGCAATCATCGACAATCGGAAAAAGAAGCGAAATACCTCTTATCGTGAACGAGGATGTGGAGAAGGAGATTCGCAGTTTCCAGACAATAGAAAGGGATTTTTTCGTCCAGTCCTACAAGAGATCTGCAACATATCGCCCGATTATTCTCAGGGAGTTGAGAAAAGCGGGATTGCCGGAAGAATTATCCTGGCTCCCACTGGTGGAAAGCGGCTTCAAAATTCATGCGCTCTCTCGTGCCCGCGCTCTCGGCTTATGGCAGTTCATTCCCTCGACAGGCTACAAATACGGCCTGAACAGAGATGAATGGGTGGACGAGAGATTGGACGTTGAAAAGTCGACGAGAGCGGCAATCGACTATCTTAAGGAACTGCACGGTATGTTCGGAGACTGGCTTACGGTGCTTGCCGCGTACAATTGCGGAGAGGGGAGGGTACTCAAAGTCATATCACGGCAGCATATAAACTATTTCGACCGTTTCTGGGATCTTTACCACAACCTTCCCTACGAAACAGCGAGGTACGTACCGCGCTTTCTGGCCACTATCCAGATTATCAGGAATCAGAAAAAATACGGTATCAATCTGGAAGGGATGTATGAAAAAGAGATCCCTTTCTCTTACGAAACGGTAAATACATACAAATCCATGCGTCTGGAGGATATTGCAAAGCACACCGGAACTGATGAAGAAGTCCTGAACACCCTCAATGCAGAACTCAGACAGAAAATAACTCCCGACAAAGAGTATCATCTCAAGATACCATCGGGGATGTCCTTAAAATTTGCGAGCGTGGTGGAGGAAATACCGAAAGTGGAAAAACCGCAAAAGGTGTTTATCAGACACAGGGCAAAACGGGGAGAAACGGTTGTTTCCATCGCCCGGAAGTACAGGACATCTGTGAGCGAAATCGTGGAGTATAACCACATCTCCAGCAGAAAAAAATTACGCGCCGGCCAGATTCTCACTATTCCCGTCCAGGGACACATCTATTCCAGAGCAAAATACGGAAAGCAATACAAAGGAAAATTGCACTCCAAAGACGGTATCGCGAAATACAGGGTGAAAAAGGGCGATACCCTCAACTCCGTGGCAAGGCAATTCGGTGTCACGGTTGATGAAATTAAAAGGGTGAACGGAATCAAGGGGAACACCCTCAGGGTAGGTCAGATTATCAGGGTGGGCTCCAAAAGCAGCGGGAGTGAGAAGCTGGCGAAAAAAACAACTGATAAAAAAACTGCAAAAACCCCCGTTGACTCTTCCGGGGACAACACAAAAAAATACGTTGTGCAGAAGGGAGATACGCTCGGAAAGATTGCCAAGAAGAATGGAGTAAATGTTGAGAGGATTCTCGAAATAAATAAAATATCCCGTGACGAAATTTTACAGCCGGGTCAGGTTATTGTAGTCAAGTAGAAACCCGCAGTTATTCAATCTCATAACCTTTTACGTGATAAAAAATTTCCTTTTCTCTTTTTTTCATTTTTTGTCTCTCCCCCTCGCCGGTGTCCTCATGAGTATATCCTAAGAGATGAAGAATACCGTGAATCATTAAGAAATCTATTTCATCGTTCAGAGAGATACCTGAATCCCGTGCATCGCGCATGGCTGCGTGCACCGAGATGACGATGTCGCCGAGAATGCCGGGATTGATATGTCCATATTCTCCCTCAGTCATGGAGAATGCGATCACATTGGTGGAATAATCTCTGTCGAGATAGTGTCTGTTTATTTTCCTCATTTCCTCGTCATCAACAAAAAGCAGGCTCAGTTCCTTATCAGCGCAGTTTAAGTATATCATAATCTTATTGACTACCCGCCGGACCCGTCGAAGATCTACGCTTATTTCTTTCTGACGATTTTCGATCAATACCGCCATTGTTCTCCTTTCTGAGAGCAATAAATTCCCTGATGACGGGCTCCGGATAGTCAATCCTGTGATGAAAGATCCCATTAAGAATTCTCGTGAAGCACTCGGCAATTTTATGTAGGTCACGTAATGTTAATTCGCATTCGTCGAGTTGACCGTCCAGAAACACGCGCTCGATTCTCCCGTCAACAAGGTTTCGGATACGCGATGGTGTAGGATTAGTCAATGTTCGCGAGGAGGCTTCCATGACGTCGCCCAAGAGCACAAGACCGGCTTCCTTGCTTTGCGGCTTTGGGCCGGGGTATCGGAAATCTTCTTCAGGTAAAGATCTGATAGAGGGATCCTTGTCCTTCTTTGCCTTCTCATAGAAGTAACTGACGAGACTCGTTCCATGATGCTCTTTGATGATGTTCGTTATCTGTGTTCCCAGCTTTACTTTGTTCGCAAGTTCAAATCCCTCCTTGACGTGAGAGATAATGATGAGGCTGCTCATTTTAGGGGTAAGCTTATTGTGCTTATTTTCGCCATTTCTCTGATTCTCGATAAAATATTCGGGTTTCTTGATCTTACCGATGTCATGATAATAGGCACTGACCTTCGCCAGGAGAGGATTTGCGCCGACTGTTTCAGCAGCAGCTTCCACAAGCGAGGCGACGATAATGCTGTGATGGTAGGTACCCGGTGCTTCCACGATCATTTTCTGAAATATGGGCTGATTGAGATTGGCAAGCTCCAAGAGTTTTATATCAGTTGTATAGTGAAAGAGCGCCTCAAAAAGGGGCGTAATTCCGGCAACAATAACGCCTGAAAAAAGACCGCCCGTAAAGCCCAGAATGAATCCGATTAAGGTGTCGATCGAAATGAGACTCAAAGTGGGTGAGGTAAAAACAATAAAACAGATGACACTGCAATTTAACGCTCCCAGGTACAGTCCGACGGTGACGTAAGACGACCTCTGTTTGCAAAGCACAATGTGATAAGAGGCAAAGACACTTCCTATCAAAGAATACAGTATCAATGACGTCTTCCCGTCAAAAAGAAACGCTACGAGGACAGATGAAAAGATTGAAAACACAAAGGCAATGTTTCTGTTAATGAGGACCCCTACCAGCATTGCCCCGACTGCATAAGGAGCTGCGTACAAAAATGCCTCCGCGGGCAAGAAAGAAAAAGCTCTGTGAACCGCGTGTGACATGAAAATACCGGATTTTACAAGGATGATTTGAAGAAGTGCAACGATACCCAGGAAGAGCAAATCTGATGTTTTGGGCTCGGCCTTGAACCAGTTTCGGGAAATAAAATAGAGTGTGATGGAGAGAGTTATCACAAGAAAGAATATGCCGGAGAATATGGAAATATTCGAAAATTGCTTTTCTCCGGTCATTCTAAAATATGCCGAAAGCTTATCTAAATCATTATCGGTAATCTTTTGTCCTTCCCTTACTATCATCTCATCTTTCTGAACCTGAAAATACATCGGTTTGATATCCTGGATCGCCTCATTCCTTTTTCTTTCGGTTGCATTCCTGTTGAACGTAAGATTGGGGCGAATCATTTTTTTTGTCAGAGAGAGAACAGCTCTCTTCACATCATCCCTCTCATCGCTGAGGATCGGGGCTGCCTTTTTCCTGAGGTACGGGTCAATAGTGTTCACGTGCCTCACGTATTTGAGGTTTTTCTCACTCCTCTCCTGCTGCGTTTTAATATCCCTGATCATGATCCCGTTTTCCAGATCATGTTTCGGGAGGATGACATTACTGATCAGTTCAGAGGTATACAGGGATGTGAGAATCTTCGATATGCCATCCGACAAATCGGGGGAGAATTTGTTTTTCTGAAGATATGTAAACTCATCGTCACTGAGAGAAATTTCCAGCGAGTTTTCAAAATCGGTTTTAATTTTTTTGAGCACATTGGGAATACCTGATTTCGGGATATCGCCCGATTGTAGTTTGGAAAAAGATTGTGCGGCAGACGAAAAAGTTTTTGTGACGAGGGATCTCAACTGGAGTGGCAACTCACTGTCGAAGTCATAGACCGATCTCATCTCCCTGCTCGCATCCAACTTCTTCTGTTCCGTCGATACCCTGTCTTCAACGAGAAAATCGCGATCCGCCTTTATGTCCCGTATGGCGATGGAACCGACCCTGTGCTCAGGATAGCTGAAATAGCGCTGGGGTGTCAGCAATAGGGAAAGCGCGGCAGCCAGAGTGATAACAATCGCCCATTTCTGAAAACGCGGATCTTTCACGAAATGGGGGAGACGTTTTGTGAGACCAAGCGTAATCTGGTCAATGTAGACGCTCTTAGTCTTTTTTGACTTTTTAGAAGTCATCACAGTGATCGTTTCTTGCTCTTTGGTTTACTGCGGTCCAGGTGATTATATGCCCGAATCACATCCTGAACGAGCGGATGTCTGACCACATCAATCTCCGAAAAGCGGATAAATTTGATCCCCTCTATACCATGAAGAATACGCTCAGCTTCCACGAGACCGGAAATTTTATCGGAAGGGAGATCAATTTGCGTGATATCACCGGTAATAACCGCTTTTGAGCCGAATCCGAGCCGTGTGAGAAACATCTTCATCTGTTCCGAAGTTGTGTTCTGCGCTTCATCAAGGATCACAAAGGAGTCGTTCAAGGTCCTGCCCCGCATGAATGCGAGCGGCGCAACCTCGATAATTCCTTTTGTAATGAACGCGGATGCCCTATCGAAGTCGATCATGTCAAAGAGGGCATCATATAAAGGCCTAAGGTACGGATTTACTTTTTCCGAGAGATCACCCGGTAAGAAGCCTAACTTTTCACCGGCTTCTACCGCCGGCCTCGCAAGAACGATGCGGTTCACTTTCTTTTCAAGAAGAGCAGATACCGCCATTGCCATGGCGAGGTAGGTTTTGCCGGTTCCGGCAGGGCCGATTGCAAAAACAATGTCGTAATTCCGTATAAGGTCGATATACTGTTTCTGGACGATGCTCTTGGGAGTGACGACACGCTTTTTCGACGAGATGAAAACGGTATCGAGGAATATTTTTTCAAGGCTCACGGTACTGTTACTGGAAAGTATCCTGTGGGCATAGTCGATGTCAGCCGGATATATAGGATATCCCTTCTCCAAAAGAGAATAGAGTTGGATTATGAGATTATAAACGAGATCAACAGATACTTCTTCACCGGTAATCGAAAGGAGATTTCCCCGTGTCATCACTTTGACCGGTTCAAGTTTTTCGATGAGTTTTAGATTCCTGTCATGTTCACCGAAGAGGCTTCTCAGGAGATCGTTATCCGTGAAGTTTATATTTTTTACACAGAGACTATCGGTGCTTTGCTTCAAGTAAATAAAAACCTCTTTACTCCCCGAGTGTGGTGAATGAAACGCGTTTTATAAAAATATTGTGGTTTACTATCATTAACAATTTCGCATTGCAATATTTTTTACACTCACCGGTCATGCTTCTGCATGAACAAGTGTGCGTATACCTTAGCATTTCCTAACATATTCGCAATAAGGCAGTTTTCATTTGGCTGGTGGGCCGTGTGGTTTATCTTCGACCATACCGCGGCGGGATAACCGTCATGACGAAAAGCGGCGGCAACAGTACCTGCGCCTATTCCCTGTGGAGTCGCGTGGACATGATATACTTCACGTATTGCTTCCTGAAGTGCAAAGACGACAGGGGCATCGTGCGGCGTGGGCGGGGGGGCCTGAGCTCCCTGAATGGTTGTAATTTCTATCCTCACCGCGAATTTTTTTTCAATTTCATCGGCCATCTTCCTGATTTCGGACATAACGTCGGTGATGCGGTACCGGGGTAAAACCCTGCTGTCAAGATAGAAGACGTCTTCACCGGGAATGGTATTAATGTTCGGAACGTTCGCGTCTTTCTTCGTGGGCTGGAAGGTACTCGTCTGAGGTTGATAAAATGGATCAGAGGCGCCGAACACGTCATGGAGATCATTCAGTAATACAACCAGGTGGGATGCCGCTTGAAAAGCGTTTTTACCTGAGGAAGGTCTGCTCGCATGACATTGCTGGCCGATGGTTCTAAATCCCAGCCAGCATACACTTTTCTCTGCAATTTCAATAAGTGTACCTTCTTCGTTTCCTGAATCGGGTACGACGATGATGTCAGTTTTTCGGAAAGGATTCTCGCGACTTCTCAGAACATGCGACACACCGAAACGGCTCGCAGTTTCTTCGTCCGCAACAAACGACAATCCTATTGTGCTTTCAGGCTCAATACCTTCATCCAATAAAGCCTTCACGGCGAATAGGGAAGCGATCATGTCCTGGTGATTATCTTCCGTACCTCTCCCGTAAATACGACCTTCTTTTATACAACAGGTAAAAGGATCTGTATGCCATAATCCCAATTCTCCCGGCGGCACTACATCGGTGTGTGTTAATATCCATACTGTGATCGCCGAACTTTTTCCCGGAATAACGGCTATCACATTCGGCCTGATGCCCGAGGATACCCTTGTATCCTCTGCGTTTATTTCGGTAATGTCCGCACATTTCATTTTCCTGAGACACGACAGAAGGTACTGTGTTTTGCGGTACTCCCCGTCACCGCCGTTCTCGGGGGATATCGCGGGAATGGCGGTTAACCTCATCTGCATTTCAATCATGTCATCTTCGTACGTGTCAATCCGTTTGAGAACCCGATTGAAAACGGTTTTGTCTGTCATAATTTGCCTTCGATTACCTGAACATTCCCGAATGAAGATACAGCCTGTTGATACGCGTCGCTGTTACCCATAATGAGAACAACAGATTTTTCTACGGGTAACACATATCTGCTGGCGACCCCTTCAATCTTTTTCGCCGTGACGGATGATATGCTGTCACGGTAATTGATAAGGTAGTGCTCCGGCAGCTTTTCATGCTCGATCATGAGCTGCTGGCGGGCAATATGTTCCGCCGAGACAAACGAAAATATGAAATTGTTGATTATGGATTTCTTCGCCCATTCAATCTCATTTTTCTCAACAGATTTTGACCGTATGTCGTTGAGCACACCACTTATTCGTGCAAGCACCGTAGCGGTTGATTCAGCCCTTGTCATTGCATACGTTCCGAAAACGCCATAGTCTCCTCTCGCTCTATAGAAGCTCCCGGTGCTGTATGCGAGCCCCATTTTGTCTCTGATTTCATTAAATATGCGCGAGCGGAAACCGCCGCTCCCTACGATAAAATCGAGCACTTCGAAAGAAAAAGAATCGGGGTTCTTCTTGGAGGGTGCAAGCTGCCCCGAGATAATAATCGACTGGGGAATATCCTTTTTGAGAAAATAAATTCCTCCTGCCGGCATCACGGGGAGGGGAGGGGGGATATTCCGATCCGCACGCGGTACATTCCATGTTCCGAAATACTTCCGGAATGTAATCAATACCTGTTCTTTCGTGATATTGCCGGACACGGCGATCATCATATTCCCGGGGTGGAAGAATTTTTTGTGGAACTGGAGAAGATCGTCTCGAGTAATCCCGCGTACTGTCGAAATGAGCGGGGACCTTCCCCGCGGGTTGTCATTGTATATGAGACGGTTGAACTCTTTAAAAGCGAATCTCATCGGATCATCAGCGATTCTTCGTAACTCTTCTATTTTCAGATCCCTTGCGCGCGTGAGCTTGTGCTCTTCAAATGCGGGATTCATAATGATCTGGGAGAGAATATCAAGCGCGTGATCGGTGTGATGAGTGAGAATGGAAAGGCCGAACGATGCGTATTCCTTATTGACAGAAGCGGTGAGCGTACCGGCAATGAATTCCAGAACATCGTCGACGATGTCACCGGACATTTTCTTTGTCCCTCCCGTTCTCATGACTGTAGCAGTCAATTCGGCGAGTCCCTCTTTCCTTTCGGGATCGAACATGGATCCGGCTTTAAGGACGACGGAGACATTCAGGAGGGGAAGTTCATCATCCCTGAAGAAATAGAGAACTATCCCGTTCTCAAGAACAATCCGCTCCGCACTGGGAGGAGTGAAATGAAGGTATTCATATTTGAGCTCATCTGGATTTCTGAGAACATGTGTGTTATCTGTTGCCGAGCCCAGGCATGGAATCAGCAGCAGAACGGATGCCAAAATGAGCGGTAAAATGCGGGAAATCATAGGCAGGCTACATCACTTTTTTTTCATGAGGTTCGCCACCGTTCTGTTATCTCGCGTCAGGTACCTTGTGGCCACCCTCATGATATCGTCAGACGAAACCCTTTCGATGACATTGACATGGTTTGTGATATACCGGTAATCCCCCGTGAGAATCTCAAAGTAAGACAGCATATTGGCCAATCCCCTGTTCGAGTCAAGGTTCCTGATAAAATCCGCTTTCAGCTGGTTTTTGGTCTTTTCCAATTCTCTCTCAAGGACACGACTCGTCTTGATCTTTTCCAGCTCCTCGTAAATAGCCGACTCCAATTCCGCATCGGTGTGCGGATGTCGGGGCTTTGCCGATATGACGAAAAGATTGGGATACCTCGAACCGGGCATGCCATTGATTGTATTGATGCTTTCAGCAATACCTTTTTCTTCTACGAGCGTCTTATAGAGCCTCGATGTCCTTCCTCTTGACAGTATGGAATCTATCACGTCGAAGACATAATCGTCAAATGAGGGCATGGCAGGTTTGTGGTATCCTATAAGCACATGGGGGTTCGCGTCAGACTCGATCTGAATACGGCGTTCTCCTTTCTGGGAAGGTTCCTCCGTCACGAAGGGCATCCCTGTATCCTGGGGGGGAATATGACCGAAATACTTTTGAACTATCTTCAATGTGCTCGCGTGGTCAATGTCGCCAACGATCGCAATGACCGTATTATTGGGAGCATGATATCTTTTAAACAGAGTGAGCAGGTACTGAGGATCAAGATAGCGAATATCATAAGCCCAGCCGATGATTGGTCTTCGATAGGGATGACACATGAATGCCGCGGCAAAGAAACGCTCAAATAACTGGCCCTCCGGGTCTGAATCTATCCTCTGCTTGCGTTCTTCCATCACCACACTTCTTTCGGTATAAAAATCGCGAAACACGGGATTCACCATCCTGTCCGACTCGATTCTTGCCCACAGCTCAATCTTATTGGAGGGAAGACTCACATTGTACGTTGTAAGATCCTGTCCTGTTGAGGCGTTCGAATCATCTGCTCCGTTTTCGGTGTAGAGTCTGTCAATTTCATTTTCAATGAACAACGTTTTATGTTCTTTCTGTAAAGTCTCCAGCCGGTTCTTCAGAAACTCCAGGCGTTTTCTGTCTGCATCTGTTGCTTTCCTCGTGATGAGATCAATCTCATTTCCTGTCTTGAATATCCTGTCGAGTATTCGCTGCTCTTTGCGATAATTTTTCGCACCGATGGTCTTTGTTCCCTTAAACATCATGTGTTCAAGGAGGTGGGCAGCCCCGGTCTTGCCATCACTTTCGTCAACGGCCCCGACGCGGTGTCTTATATAGAATGAGACGGTGGGGCTGAGATGCCTCTCCACCATAAGGATCTTCAATCCGTTTTTCAGGGTGTATGATTGTACCCGCTTCTCCAGGTCATACCCGAAGCCTGAAGACGCTATTCCCAGAATTATTATGCCCAGGGTAATTATGAAAAATGATCTTTTTTCAGGCACCTGTATTTCAATCCGTCGTATTAGACTTGAACAGTGAATGAACCCGGAGGACCGGGTAAATGATTCCCACGATACTGATCAGGATAATGAGAGTGGAAGAAAAGAAGTACATTAAAAATTCGAAGGGATTGGTCAGTGAATACGCATCCAGCAGGGTCTGAATACCAAAGGCGAGGAAGAACAACGATACACACGATATAGAGAGTATCTTAATCCACCACCGGATCCTCGTGCCCATACAACCTCTGATTGCCGTCTTTTTTATTGATGATCCTGGAGCCTTGCCGATGAAAGGCAGAATTACTTCTGTTCATAAATAATTTTAAAGGTATTGTCGTTTAATTGTTCAACCTTCTCCCTTCTGCCGTCGGGATATATAATAACACCTTGCCCAAAAAGCCTGTCGTCCTTGAATGTCCCTTCAATTTTTCTCCCGTCGGGGAAGGAAAGGGTACCCTGCCCATTGCGGTTCTCATCCTGAAACTGACCAACATATTTCACCCCGTCTCTGTGGGTGAATGTACCCTGGCCATGACGCTTATCATCTTTGAACTCCCCCTCATATCTTGAACCGTCAGCATAGGTAAAAATTCCATTACCGTTGCGAGTGCCCTGTCTGAATTCACCTTCATATCTGTCACCGTTTGGCCAGGTAAAGACCCCTTTCCCCTCAAAGTTGCTTTCCTGGAATTGTCCTGTATATTTTGCACCGTCGGAATATGTATATGATCCTTCTCCGCTCCTCTTTCCGTTTTTATGCTCGCCCTCATATACAGATCCATCTATATGAACGTATGTGCCGACGCCGTTTTGACAATCCCCCTTTGTGCATTCGGCATGGAGAGGAGTGACTGAAGACACATAACAGATGAACAGAAAAATGAGTATTTTCATTGTAACCTTCCTTGTGACAGAAATCATGGCTATGCTTATCACGATTCCGGGGGTGAAACAACTACATAAAGTGAACATTCTCAGTCATCAATTTCAACTCCTGATACATCTCGAACGATAATTTCTCGCTCCTGCACGGAAGCAACGAATTGTTATGAAACAGGGGTTCCCCCCTGAGGTCGAACGGTGACATAGTTATTGATGCTTCCCACAGCATGGTATTCGGAATGGGAGAATATTCCGAAATGAAAGGCCTCGCCCCGCATTCCTGCACATATCTGATAGTTTCAGATACCTCGGATGCTTCCTGGCCGGGTAACCCGCACAACACATAAATGCCGATTTCTTGAGCCCTATAACCCGCACCCTTCAGGTGTCTGATGGCGTTTTTCAGGTGATCATTATTGACTTTGCCTCCCGTATCAATTTGCCTGACCGGATCAGAGGATTCAAAACCAAAGCGGATGGTTTTAAATCCGGCAGCACGCATCAACCTGCTCAGATTTCCCGTGATTTCACTTAAATGAAGGCCGTTAGGACAGTGAAACTCACAATCCAACTGCCTTCTGATTATTTCCTCGAGCATGGGTATTGCACCTTTCTCTGCATCCACAAGGAGAGCATCATCGAAAAAGGAAAAATGCCTTATGCCGAAATGTCTGTTCCAGAAAGTAATCTCATCTACCACCTTTACAGGGTCCCTTCTTGTGAAATCCCTGTTCAGTAAATGGGAGGCACAGTACGTGCACCTGTACGGGCACCCTTTGGATGTGAGAATGGCGACCTGGTCGAAATACGGCAAGAGATCAAAGGCAGGGTAGGGGAATGCATCAAGATCTCCCGCATCGGGAAATAAGAACACATCATCGAAAAGATCCTTGAGCAGTTCAGCAATTCCTTCCCCTTCTCCGGGTATGGTGAAATCGGCCCCCGAGAGCACTGCATGATCCGGGCAGAGCGTTACATAATTTCCGCCCAGAGCAACAGGTACTCCGGGAAACCGCTCTTTCAGGATTCGTATTACTTCAAATACACCCGGATACCAGTATGTCATCATGGAGGTAACGAAAATTACATCCGGCTCCTTCAGTGAATTGAGTTCTTCATGAAAAATCCTGGGGGTAATACCGTAGCGACCGTATATCCTCTGAATGCCTCTCAATTGAGGGGGTTTGGAAATCGCTTCCTTGGGAAACCTTCCCCGTCCTGAAGACCTTTTCAATGGCCATTTAATCTTCGGTTCTTCCTTGAGAAGAGGATGGAACGGGTTCACGCAGTCGATGAGATTCACATGATAACCGTTGTGCCGCAACAGAGACGCGATGTAAAGCAATCCCAGAGGCTTGAACCAGAAATCGTATGCGGCAAAATCGTAAATCCACGGATTCACAAGAAGTATATTCTTTTTCATATCGGGATTGTTACCATATTTACTGAAGATATACAATGAATTGGACAGTATCACGCGTTCCGAGAAAAGACTTGAAGCACGAATTGATTGCTGCTAACATGCCGCGCGAAAGGACACATATGAGTTATGCGCTCCGTAATACAAAGGGTCGACAGCGTAATGGTAAGCATAGAAAACCGGATTGTGTCATCCATAAGGAGAGGTATCCTCATATTCCTGGGTGTGGAAAAAGGCGATACTCCCCAGGATGCAGAATACCTGATGGAAAAAATAGTCAATCTGAGAATATTTGAAGACGAATCGGGCAAAATGAATCGATCGCTCCTTGACATAGCGGGCGAGATGATGGTCATTTCCCAATTCACACTGCTCGCTGACTGCAGAAAGGGAAGAAGGCCGTCGTTCGTCCAGGCTGAAGAACCCGGAGAGGCGAAAAAGTTATATGAGATTTTTGTCGCTCGCTGCAAAGACACATTGCTTCATGTCGCCACAGGTGAATTCCAGGCAATGATGAAGATCGACTCTGTCAATGACGGCCCTGTCACAATACTGCTGGACAGCAGAAAACGTTTTTAAAAAAACGGGCAACCATGGGTGATCAAATACCCCCCTGCAATATAAAGATAGACAAGGACGGTGTCTGGTATTATAGAGGTGGGGAAATTTTCAGAAAAGAAATTGTTCATTACCTTTACCAGCATTTGAGACGTGATGATACCGGCAGGTTCCTTATTGTGCTTGAGGAGGAATGTTGTTATCTTGACGTAGAAGATACTCCCTTCGTAGTCAAATCGGTATCCAAGTTAGTATCGGATGAGAATCGAGAAGAGTATATTCAGCTTCTGTTATCCGATGGAAATTTTGAAAAACTGAACCCGGACACGTTATGGATCGGAAATGACAATGTCCTTTACTGCACCATCAGAAATAAAGCATTTAAGGCCCGTTTTACCAGACCGAGTTATTATCAGATAGTTCAATTCATTGAGCACGATACAAAGAGAGATGAATATTTTATTTCACTAAACGGCAACGTATATTACCTCAGGGGAAAAGAGCCGTAATACACAAAAGGGAGGCACATGCCATGCTCGATGATCACGTAAAGGAAACATTAACTTTTGATGATCTTCTTCTCGTGCCGCTTGAATCGGGTGTTCTTCCCAGAGATGTGAATACCTCTACATTTCTCACCAACAGAATCTCGTTGAATATTCCCATAGTCAGCGCAGCGATGGATACTGTCACAGAATCAAGGACAGCCATATGTATGGCCCAGGAAGGGGGTATTGGCATAATTCATCGTAATATGAGCATCGAAAAACAAGTGGTCGAGGTAGATAAGGTCAAAAAGTCGGAAAGCGGTATGATCATTGATCCGATCACTGTGGAACCAGAACAGAAAGTTCATGAAGCCCTTGAACTTATGAGCCGGTACCGAATATCGGGGGTTCCCGTGGTAAAAAATCGCAAACTCGTCGGTATACTGACGAACAGAGATCTCAGGTTCGAGGTAAACCTCGACCAACCCGTAGCCAATGTGATGACAAAAGAAAAACTCGTGACCGTTTCCTCTGACATCACATTAGAAGACTCAAAGAAACTGTTACACAAACACAGAATAGAGAAACTTCTCGTGGTGGACGATGATTATCAGCTGAAGGGAATGATCACCATCAAGGACATTGAAAAGATAAGGAAGTACCCTTATGCCTGTAAAGACTCTCTCGGGAGACTGAGAGTCGGCGCAGCAGTGGGTATTTTGGATAGAGAAGCAAGAGTGGACGCGTTGCTCTCGGCAGGTGTTGACGTGTTGGTCATAGATACCTCACACGGACATACAACCGGGGTACTGGACGCAATCAGAGACACGAAAGCGAATTTCCCCAATTGTGATCTTATCGGGGGGAATGTCGCCACCGCCGAGGGTGCGGAAGCACTCATCAAAGCAGGAGCTGACGCGGTAAAGGTCGGTGTAGGTCCGGGATCGATATGCACGACAAGAGTTATCGCCGGCGTTGGTGTTCCTCAGATGAGCGCCATTCGAGACGCATCAAAGATCGCGTCACGATACAATATTCCGGTGATCTCAGACGGAGGGATAAAGTATTCGGGAGATGTGGTGAAGGCAATCGCCGCCGGTGCTTACACTGTCATGATAGGGAGTCTTTTCGCTGGAACGGAGGAAAGTCCTGGTGAAACAATCCTCTTCCAGGGAAGAAGTTATAAGGTGTACCGGGGAATGGGATCTCTCGAAGCCATGAAAATGGGGAGCATGGACCGGTATTACCACGACGATATTGAAAGCAGCTTAAAAATGGTCCCGGAAGGGATAGAGGGAAGGGTACCTTTCAGGGGTTCCTTATCTGCGAGCATAAGCCAGCTTGTGGGTGGGCTGAAGGTAGGAATGGGGTACGTCGGTTGCAGGACGCTTAAAGAATTGAGAGAAAACACCCGTTTCATTCGCATCACCTCAGCGGGACTCCGGGAAAGTCATGTCCACGACGTCATCATCACCAAAGAAGCTCCAAATTACTGGCTGGACTGAATCATGAACCCTGCCGGTTTTATACATCTCCACGTTCATACCCACTACAGTCTCCTTGACGGAACTATACGCCTTGATACTCTGTTCAGAAAAGCGAGAGAATATCGAATGCCTGCAGTTGCCATGACAGATCATGGCAATATCTTTGGTGCAATAGATTTTTATCTCCAGGCTCAGAAGTTCGGGATCAAGCCGATTATAGGATGTGAACTTTATGTGGCACCGAAAAGCCGCTTTGAGAAAAACGCCCATGCGGGAGAAATTGCCCACCATCTCATCGTCCTCGTAAAGGACATCCGGGGATACAAGAATCTGATGGCTTTAACCACATCAGGATACCTGGAGGGGTTTTATTATCGACCGCGAATAGACAAGGAAATTCTCGCGAGACACCACGAGGGGTTGATAGGACTGAGTGCATGCATCCACGGAGAAATATCCGACCTTCTCATAAAGGGAAACAGGAAAGGTGCAAAGAAGGCCGCCGAAGAATACAGGGAAATTTTCGGTAGCGGCAACTTTTACCTGGAAGTGATGGAAAATGGGATTCCCGAGCAAAAGACGGCCAACTCAGGCCTCATTGAATTGAAAAAGGAACTTTCCATTCCGGTCGTCGCCACCAACGACTGTCACTACGTAAACAGAGAAGATTCCGAAGCGCATGAAATACTTCTGTGTATTCAAACCGGCAAGACCCTGGAAGACACTGACAGGATGCAATTCAGGACGGATCAGCTCTATTTCAAATCACCTGAAAGTATGAAGCAGTTGTTTAAGATTCTACCAGAAGCTATCGCTAATACTATTGAAATATCAAATAAATGCAATCTCGAACTTCATTTTGGAACCCTTTCTCTCCCGCTCTTCGATGTCGCGCAGGGCGAAACTCTTGATGAACATTTGAGTAATGTCGCGAGAAAAGGACTGGAAAAATTACTTCCTACTCTCTTAAGGGATAAGGCATCGAAAGATTTGCGTGAAAAATACGAGAAACGATTGGAGGAAGAGCTCTCCATGATCAGATCCATGGGATTTGCCGGGTATTTTCTCATCGTTTCTGACTTCGTGAATTATGCAAAGAAAAAAAATATTCCTGTAGGACCCGGCAGGGGTTCGGCTGCCGGAAGCCTTGTGGCTTATACAATAGGGATTACGAACATTGATCCTATACGATATGGGCTTTTCTTCGAAAGATTTCTCAATCCCGACAGGATCAGTATGCCGGATATCGACATCGACTTCTGTCAGGATGGGAGGGACGAGATAATCAAATATGTGACTGAAAAATATGGAAGCGATCGAGTTGCTCAGATTATCACCTTTGGAAAAATGCAGGCGAAAGCCGTAGTCAGAGATGTGGGAAGAGCATTGAACATGCCATACGGGGAGGTTGATGTGATTGCCAAACTGATTCCCAATATCCCCAATATTTCACTCGAAATGGCAATTCAGAGTGAGCCGCGGCTCCAGGATGAAGAGAAGAAAAACGATAAGGTAAAAAAGCTTTTATCGCTCTCACGTTCACTCGAGGGATTGAACAGGCACGCATCGACCCATGCAGCGGGAGTTGTGATCTCCGATGTCCCGCTGATGGAAAAAGTACCGCTCTGCAAGAGTCCGAAAGACGAAGTGGTCACACAGTTTTCTATGAATGATCTGCAGTCTGTAGGATTGACGAAATTCGATTTTCTCGGTTTAAAAACACTTACAGTTATCAAGAACACCCTCGCTTTTATAAAAGAGGGCAGGGGGGAGGAGATCGACATCAACACCGTTCCTCTCAACGACGCCCAGACATACCAGCTGTTGATGAGGGGGGATACGGACGGGATATTCCAGCTGGAAAGCACCGGCATGAAGGATATCCTCATTAATATGAAACCCGATTGTATAGAGGATATCATTGCCCTTATCGCATTATATCGTCCGGGTCCGATGAATATGGTACCGGAGTTCATTTCAAGAAAACAGGGCAGGACAAAAATTAAATACGAAGTATCCCAATTAGAAGAGATACTGAAAGAAACGTATGGTGTTATTGTCTATCAGGAACAGGTAATGCAGATCGCAAGTGTCATTGGCAGCTATTCAATGGCAGAGGCAGACATTCTGCGTAAGGTGATGAGCAAAAAGAAACCTTCTGAAATGGAAAAGGAAAAACCCAAATTTCTTGAAGGCGCCATGCGGAAAGGTATCCCGGAGAAAAAGGCAAAAAAAATCTGGGAACAGATGGAAACGTTTGCAGAATACGGATTTAATAAATCCCACAGTACGGCTTATGCCATGATTTCATATCAGACAGCGTATTTGAAGGCAAACTATCCGACTGAATTCATGGCAGCGCTTCTCACGAGTGAAAAAGAAAATCGGGATAAGATAATTAAATATATCAACAGTTGTAAGGATATGGGAATAAATGTTCTCCCTCCTGATATTAATGTATCCCAGAGGGACTTCAGTATCGCCGGTGATGGTAATATCCGCTTTGGTCTCGCCGCCGTAAAAAATGTCGGGGCCGGTGCAATTGATTCAATCATTTCTGTAAGAGAAACAGATGGTGGATTCGCATCTTTTCAGGATTTCTGCACCCGTGTTGATCTCAGAAAAATCAACAAGAGGATGATCGAAAGTCTCATAAAGTGCGGTACTTTTGATTCACTGGGCTACCACAGGCGACAGCTTGTGGAATGTTTAGACGAGGTAGTTGACATCGCCCAGAGACGACAAAGAGAGAAATCAAGCGGCCAGATGAGCATTTTCGATCAGTTTGAAAGTGAAACCAGTATCGACCACGATCCGGCGAATAATTATAATGTCAGGTACATTGAGGAGTGGGATCACAGTGACATACTCGCCCACGAGAAGGAAACGTTGGGGTTTTACATCACAGGACACCCTCTTTTAAGATTTAAGGAGAAACTCATTAGTGTCGCCAACGCTGATTCTCTGAGCATCAATAGCAGGTCTGATCGTGATACCGTTTCTTTTGGCGGTATCGTGAACAACATTCGTGAGGTGACCACAAAGAAAAAAGATGTAATGGCATATGTCACCGTGGAAGATCTTAAGGGATCCGTTACCGTTATCTTCTTTGCAGATATCTACAAAAAGGCCTATGGGCTTCTCCATAGTGAGGAACCCCTCCTGATCAATGGAACATTAGACGCGGGCGAGGAGGGAGTGAAAGTGATTGCGAACGATGTTTCACCACTCGCAGATTTCGTCGAAAGGCGCAGTGCCGCACATTTTTTTGTTGATACGAACAAAACAACGCCTGACGACATTCTCTGCATATCCCAGTTAATCAGGACTCGCAACGGGAAAAGCGATGGCTTTATTCATATTGTCAACGACACAAGCGAGGTTGTCGTTTATTTAGGTGAAGATTGTAGAGTTGAGATATCTGAATCCCTCAAGGAAGAAGCCGATTCTATTTTGGGGAAGGGTTCTACGATATTCACATAATGAAACACAGGGAAAGAAGCTATAGAAACAGGGTATCAAACGATACTTTAAAATCATTTCATGTGAGTGTCCGTGAAACGGACCTTTTTGTTCTCGCCGATTCAGATCTTACCCAACACACTTTCAACCTGATTTTCAAATACCGAAGTATTATCGAATATTACATAAAATTTCGAAACGAATTTCTCACTTCTTTGAAACCCATGCCGAAAGATGAGAACGCCCCACCCATTGTGAAAGATATGTTATCCGCCTCCCGCTCGGCTGGGGTGGGGCCCATGGCCGCAGTGGCAGGAGCCATTGCCGAATATGTGGGGAAAGATCTTCTCGAATTTTCTCGAAATGTGATTATTGAAAATGGAGGTGATATCTTTTTAAATTCTGAAAATGACGTAAAGGTCGCCGTTTATGCCGGGGATTCACCTTTAAGCTATAACGTTAATATCCTCGGGAGAAAAGAAAAAATGCCAATGGGAATCTGCACCTCATCGGGAACGATCGGTCACTCACTGAGTTTCGGTAGGGCGGATGCAGTGTGTGTCGTTTCTCAGTCGGCTATCGTTGCCGACGCATCCGCAACAGCAATTGGAAACCTCGTAAAGCGCAAAAGCGACATTGCATTTGCTCTGAAGAAAGGACTGAATATTGAAGGAGTCAGGGGCGTTTTAATCATCATGGGGGAGAAATTAGGTGCAGCGGGTGAAATTGAGTTGCTGTGATATGTTTTACTTGAAGAATGAGAAGAAATCACTTCATCGTAAATATTAGTATACATAATATATCTTATAAGACGTATATTAACTTTATATCTTTATCTTCACAGACCTTCTTCGGCAAGCTTTTTCACGAGCTGCATTTGCCTTTCATTCAATTTTTTCGGGACATTAATAGAAATTTTTACGTACTGATCACCTTTAATAGAACCTTTCAGTCCGGGTACGCCGTACCCCTTCATCCTGATTTTCGTATTATTCTGAGTTCCGGGAGGAATTTTAATCCTCTTCGTTGAACCGTCGAGAATTGGTACATCAACTGATGTTCCCAAAGCCGCCTGGGAAAAACTGATCGATTTTTCGACGTAAATATCATTACCATCTCTCGCGAAAATAGGATGGGGCAGTATGTTAATATTCAGGTAAAGATCCCCCGGGGGGGCCCCTCTCAAGCCGGAAGCACCCTTACCAGCGAGCCTTAATTTTTTTCCGGAATTGATGCCTGCAGGAACCTTGAAATTGATTTCCTCAATGCGATCCTCTTTTTGCAGTGCTATTTTTTTGTCTGCACCAAAAACAGATTCTTCCAATGTTATTGTTAAGTTATATTGCAGATCCTGTCCTTTGGAGGGCATCCGGGAATATCTCTCTTCCCGTCCCGACCCGAATAGATCCGCAAATGGATCATCATGCGTTTGCGTATAGGTAAATCCCCCTCCCCTGCCGGTTCGAAATGTTCTTGTACCTGTACCTCCCAGGTCACCGAAGCCGAAACTTCTCAATATATCGTTAAGATCGAAGCCTCTAAATATATCCTCCTGAGAATACCTCTGCCTGAACTGGTCGGCAGAACCGAACATATCATATTCTTTGCGTTTCTCAGGATCACTGAGCACAGCGTACGCTTCGCTTATCTTTTTGAATCTTTCTTCGGCAGATTTATTGTTGGGGTTTTTGTCGGGATGCCATTTGAGAGCGAGTTTTCGATATGCCTTCTTGATGTCATCTCCACTTGATGACTTTTCAACCCCAAGAATTTTATAATAATCTTCAACCATATCTAAATATAAATTAAAGTATTACATTAACAAAAAAGAGTCAGATCCCAATCACTTTTCGTTTTTAAAGTAGACATTCATTTTTCAATTGTCAAGGAAGTTCCCGGATACCACCAAAAGTCATTATTCTCTACCGGATCATGGTATCTGAACCTGTCACCTACTTTTATAACGGAGGCGAAATCAGTTTCATTACTTTCATGAAGGAGCCTGTCCACTGTCATCATCCAACCCATAAGAAATCCGTGTTTCTCAATGGCCTGACGCGCATACGCAACGCACGTGGGATACATCTGACACCTCTCTCCGTCAACAGGGGAGATATATTCACTGAATATACGAAGTGTACCTATGAGAATCGCTGAAGTAAACGAAGGAGCGCCATGGTAAGCCAAGAGAGCGTTTTTGTGATCAGGATGATTGAAATTCCAGGGATCGAAACCACTTTCTTCACAATAACAGGGATTTGCAGACAAAGCGCATAACAGAATGAGGATGAGACTTACGTTAAGATGCAATACAATATTCCGGCGATACATAACGTACACTCATTAAATATCTCTGCAATGATCAAAATGACGAAGAAAGTGATATACAGGGAAATCCCCCGACCTTTTCCCAGGAGAATGAAATGGATATATTCTCCCTCAAACGATCTATGAATTCTTCTTTCATTCTTTTGTTATATTTATGTGCACTGTTCACTGCACTGTAGATGTTGCCGGTATACCAGCCGAGTTCGATAAAGGTGACAATGCCACCTGCAACATAATGGTCATGGTGATAAAGCTCGATTGCCGCCACGATAAAGGAAGCGTTCAGGAGAAAGGAAACGAGGGCATCCCGGGGTCTCTCTGCATAGAGATGGCCCGCACCCGGGAGGATCGCCGCCAAAACTCCTGCTGTCTCGGGAGATTTCTGAGGAATTTCATTTATGTATTTAAGTCCCTCCGATATATTCTGTGCCGAGCCGTAGTAAGGGCTTGCCTTGGGAACAAGAAGAAATGAAGAGCGTGCCTGATTCCAATCTTCTTTTTCAAGGAAGATGAGGGCAATTTGATAAATTGCCTTATCGTACCAGGCATCTGCGGGCGATCTGATTATTTCGTTGAAGACGGAAATTGCCTCATCGTAGCGTTTCAAGCTTTTCTCGGCGAGACCCTTCAGGTGAAGTGCTTCGGTTCGCAGCGTGCTTAAAGGATACGCATCGATGAATTTATTGACAGCAGTGATGCACTCATTCCACCTCTTCGCACCGAAAAAACTCTTCGCGATACCGAGGTGGGACCTTTCGACATTCTTATCATCGGGGAAGAAATAAATATGACGCTTATATTCGGTGATGGCACGGTAGAAATCGCCTTCTGCATACAATGTCTCGGCAAATCCAAACTGTTTTTCTGCGTCTTTTTCCTGAGTCGCCGTGACCCGGGAAAACGGGAGCATGATACTTAAGATTATCAGTATGAGTGCGCATGGAACTTTGGAAGATCGTGTGATCGAGATGATTGGCATACGCATATATTGTGCAAAGAATATTGGGGACTGCGACGCAATCGCGCTTATCTATTGCGAAGCCTGTTCCTGCGATGCCCTTCCCAGATGGAATGCCTCAAGATTCGTTTCAACAAATTTCGGGGGGAAAGACTCGCAAATCACCTTCAGCCAGAGGGGAACTTCCAAACGTAAATAAGCAGAAAGAACCCCCAGTAAAATCGTATTTTCCGCCCGGACATCTCCAGCCTCTTTCGCAAGACGTCCCGCATCGACAACTCTGACTGCACTGAAAATGCTGCTCACCGTGCCTGCTATGTCATGAGGGTAATCGGATATACCGAGGTTGACCGACGGAGGACATATCTCTCTCTCGTTGATTATCACCAGGCCCTCCGGCTTCAGATAGTCCATGTACCTTAACGTTTCCAGTTTTTCAAAGGAAACAAGAATATCGACATCCCCCTTTCTCGCAATCGGTGAATATACTTTCTGACCGTACCTCACATGGCTCGTCACACACCCTCCTCTCTGGGCCATGCCGTGGACCTCACTTTTCTTCACATCCAGGCCTGATTCCATCGCGACCATGGATACTATGTCGCTGGCCCTGAGAATCCCCTGCCCTCCCACGCCGGACATCAGTATGTTCTTCACGTTCTTTTTCATCATTCCGCATTCACCTCAATAATCGCACCGGTCTTGCAAATCTGCTGGCACAGTGTACAGCCGATGCAGAGATCTTGATCTATCTTTGCGATACCCTCCTGTTTTTTTCTTTTCCCTTTTCCTTTCCCCGCTGTCATACCATCTTTGACCCACGAGATAGGAGGACACCCCAGACCAAGGCACAGTTTGCATCCGATGCATGTTTCCGGGTTCACCCTCATGGGCACGCGCAACTCTTTGTCACGCCTCTTGAACAAAACACAGGATCTCCGTGAAATGACGAGAGATGGTCCCGGTTTCGAGAGTTCTTCTTTCATCACGGTTCTTGTGGATTTTAAATCGTAAGGGTCGATGATTCTTATATTTTCCACCCCAAGCGCCGATGCGAGTGCAGAAAAATCCATTTCCTTTGTTCTTTCTCCTGACAGAGTGAAGCCTGTGGCGGGGTGTTCCTGCATCCCCGTCATCGCCGTCGTACGATTATCACATATAACGATCACGATATCACTCTTGTTGTATACCGAGTTGAGAAGCGATGTAATTCCCGAGTGAATGAAAGTTGAATCACCGATGACACCGACGACCCGGCCCCTTCCCTTGTCCCCGAGGGCCTTGCTCATTCCATGTGCCATCCCGATACTCGCTCCCATGCAGATACAAGAATGGAGTCCTTCCAGAGGTTTCATGTACGAGAGGGTATAACAACCGATATCACCGCTGACGAACACTTTCAATTTCCCCAGCACGTAAAAGATCCCCCTGTGGGGACAGCCCGGACAGAGATTGGGAGGCCGCGGAGGGATGGAAAGGTCCGGCAATGATGCAGGAACCGGCTGCTTTGATCCTCTCATGGAAGCAGCTATCACCCCGGGGTCAAATTCGCCCGTATAAGGAAAGACCTCTTTGCCGATGACCTTGATCCCCATTGCCATTACCTGTTCCTCAATATAGGGGTCAAGTTCCTCAACCACATAGAGCTTGCGAACCTCAGAGGCGAATTTCTGTATCATTTGCACAGGCAATGGGTAAACCATACCGAGTTTCAGATAGGAGAGATCGGGGAAGACATCTTTTGCGTAATTGTAAGACATTCCGGAAGTGATTATGCCGGTTTCAGTGTTATTAAGTTCCATTTTGTTTTCGGAAAATGTCTCTGCAAAATCTTTCAGCCTCTGTATCCGCTTTTCGACTTCTTCTCTCCTGCGACGGGCATTTATGGGCACCATTACATATTTCTCTGGACTGATCTCCAGTCTGAGAGTATCTTCCCGCGACACAGGAGCTTCAGGATACACTATCGATTTGGAGTGAGATACACGTGTCGTAGTCCTGAGAAATACGGGGGTATCAAACATCTCGCCGATTTCAAATGCAATTTTTATATATCTCCTGGCTTCTTCACTGTCTGATGGCTCCAGCATCGGTATTTTTGCGAACTTGGCATAGTTGCGGTTATCCTGCTCATTCTGCGAGCTGTGCAGGGAGGGATCATCGGCGGTAACGATGACGAGGGCGCCGTTGGTACCGGTATAGCTTACCGTGAAGAGGGGATCCGCCGCTACGTTTACACCAACATGTTTCATGACTACCATTGCCCGGGCACCCGCCAATGCAGCACCGATACCGGATTCAAGGGCCACTTTTTCATTGGGGGACCATTCCGCATAGACATCCTGATACTGTGCGAACGTTTCAACGATTTCGGTACTGGGTGTCCCCGGATAACCCGTTGCAAACCGCACACCGCATTCATATGCCCCTCTCGCGATGGCCTCATTTCCCGACATTAACACTTTCATACGCACGCATTCCCCGATATTATTCATGACCGAGCAGTGAACTGAACCGTAATTCCCTGTGAATGCTCAACCGAGAAACGATATCTTCCTTTTTATAAGTTGAACAGTTGATGGATCGGAAGTTGTATTGAGCGCTTTATAATAATATTCCAAAGCTTTTTTCTTGTCGTTCATTTCTTCGTAGATTCTCGCAATATCTCTGTATATGATACCTTCGAACGCAACAGAGGTCTTGGTACCGACGGCATTCTGAAAGGCTTTAAGAGCTCCATCGAAGTCTTTTTTCGCTTCATAACAGTACCCCACTCCTATTTGCGCGAGGGTTCTTAAATCGCTGTTATCCGGGAAATCCTTTAAAAATTCCTGATAGGAACGAAGAGAAGCGTCATAATCGCCCAGATTGAAAAAAAGATTTCCCAGTTGGTAATGCGCCGACCTCGCCGCTTTGGTACCAGGATACTGTGTGACCACATCCTGATACATCTTGAGGACGTTTTGATCAGGGTTAATCCCCTGCATGGCACTTTGCAGAATGGCTATATACGCTTTTGCGTATAACTTCTGGGCGTTTGCCTCATAATTCTGGCGGTAGAGATACCAGCCCGTTGCAACCAGTATCATTGAGGCAAAGATGCCCAAAGCAACGTACAGCCTGAACTTGTGTCTGGAAATGAACATCGATAGTTTTTCCGATGTTGCTTGAATAAAATCCTGCTGTTCCATTTCCTTTTTTGTGACTTTTCTCGCCATAGAGTGATCCCGTTATGAAGTCAGTTCGGTTATCTCATTAAGTTTATTCAAGACCAAAGAAGGGATTCTCACTATTTTCCCCGAATTGTTTGTGCACGCATGAATCGTGTAGCCCTCAGCAAGAATTTTTTCTCCATGCTCATCCCGGATTACGTAGTTGAACTTGATGCTCGCCCTTCTCGAATATTCTATTTCTGTTTCAATTACCAATACCTGATCATACCTCGCAGGCTGAAGGTAGTGGCAATACACTTCCGTGAGGGGCAGATTATATCCCTGCGCTTCAATCTGTGCGTAGACAAGTCCCACCCCGCGCAGAAGCTCCGTACGTCCGATCTCGAACCACTTGATATAATTGGTGTGGTAGACGATACCCATTGCATCCGTATCAGCGTAGATAACCCGTACCTTAGTGCGATTTTTCCTCAATGAACCTCCTCCAGTCCCCGATGAAAGCGTCCATGAGAAGATATCCGGGCGAGATGGTAATCATGCTCTTTTTCGCTGATTGTTCACAAAACGAAAGTCTGCTATGGACGTTCTCGCCTTCAAGAGAAGAAAGCACGGCAAATGGACTGGGATCCGATGAATGGGTCCTGATACTGATAGGTGTGGGATGGTCACTGAGGACCATAAGCCTGAACGGGGAGAGTTGATGTCTCTCCTCCATAATGGTACCGACGACCTTTTTATCAAAGTCTTCGATCGCTTTTACCTTGCCTTCGATGTCACCTTCATGACCCATTTCATCAGGTGCCTCGACATGAACAAAGATGAAGTCGCGTTCCTTCAAGGCTTCCAACGCTCCTTGAGCCTTTCCCAGATAATTTGTGTCCGTATAGCCCGTTGCCCCCTTAATACGGATGACTTCAAGCCCGGCATAGATGCCTATCCCATTCAAGAGATCGACTGCTGATATCATACCTCCTCGTATGCCATAGCGCTCGACAAGCTTCACAAAGTTCGGCGCCCTCCCCTGCCCCCATAACCATATGGAACTTGCCGGCTTCTCCCCTTGAGAAAGCCGTTTCTCGTTTACGGGATGATCTTTCAATATTTCCTGAGAAAGTTCCATGAGCAGCCTCAGTTGATCTGCGCCATCTCCCTCGGGCAGATAATCTTTTATTGCCTCGCCCGTAATGTCATGAGGAGGTGTCGTTTTCATGGACGATTTCCCCTCTTTCCATACAAAGAGATTCCTGTAACTTACTCCGGGATAAAATCGAAATTGCTCCGTGCCTATCGCTTTCTGCAAATCATTCATCATTAATCGCGATTCTTGAGATGTGATATGTCCCGATGTAAAGTCTTCCATGAATAATCTTTCTGTCCCGGAAAACGTAACAAGGTTGCAACGAAATGCCACATCGTCCTTTTCCAGAGATACTCCCATGCTCGCAGCTTCCAGAGGCCCCCTCCCGGTGTAATATTTCCGGGGATCATAACCCATGAGGGACATGATTGCCACATCACTCCCCGGGGGAAATCCATACGGAACAGTGTCAACCATTCCCAATGTACCCTCCCGGGCAATTCTATCCATGTGAGGGGTATCGGCGTACTCTAACGGTGTTTTCCCGTCCAGCACATCCAGGGGATAGTCCGCCATCCCATCGCCGAGCAATATGATATACTTCATTACAATTTTTCGTCTTCGATTCTAAAAACTATTGTCTTTCCGAGAATGATATCAAGCTGATCAATTACTTTTATCGCCCTCTGCACGTCCATTTCTTTAGATTTATGTGTGGTCATGACAATCGGTACCGGACCAGCCTGCCTCCTCCCCTTCTGGATCACCGCGGCGATACTTATATTGTTTTCGCCCAACACTCCCGATATTTTTGAGAGGACGCCCGGCCGATCAATTGCAGAAAATCTGAAATAATAGTTGGTGACAATATAATCCATGGGGAGCAGCATGATCTCGTGGATAACATTTTCACTCTGCGAGCGCGCCGGTACCCGGCCCGATACACCTTTTAATATATTTCTCGAAATGTCTATGATATCACTAAGCACTGCACTTGCTGTCGGCATCATCCCGGCTCCCTGACCATACAGAAACACGGAACCTGAGGCATCACCCACGATATGAAATGCATTGAAATTTCCGTTTACGTTCGCCAGGAGATGATCAAGAGGGATCATGGTCGGGTGAATTCTCGCTTCGACAAATTCGTCTCTCTGAATCGCGATTGCAAGCAATTTGATCCGATACCCTAATTCTCCTGCGAACTCGATATCCTGTTGACTGATTCCCGTTATCCCCTCCCTGTACACATCTTCAAGTTTCACTCTCTTCCCATACGCTAATGACAACGTGATGACAAGCTTATGTGCGGTATCAATACCTTCGATATCAAAGGTAGGATCGGCCTCCGCGAAACCGAGTTCCTGCGCTTCCCTAAGTACGTCATCAAAGGATTTTCCCTCATCGCTCATTTTCGTGAGAATGTAATTGGACGTCCCGTTTATGATTCCAAAAATTGACCTGAGCCTGTTCGCGACTAAACTCTCCTTTAACGATTTTATGATGGGTATTGTACCACCCACACTCGCTTCAAAACCTATGTCAACCCCTGATTCCTCTGATGCCTTAAAAATTTCATTACCATAAGTTGCGAGGAGCGCCTTGTTTGCAGTCACCACATGTTTCCTGTTTCTCATCGCATCCAGAATAAAGGTCCGCGCCGGCTCGTACCCGCCGATAAGTTCGATCACGACCGATATTTCAGGATCATTGATAATTTCCCTCGCATCGGTGGTAAGCATATCTTTCGCAACCGAAACTTTCCTCGGCGATGTGATGTCGAGATCGGCAATTTTTTTCAAATTCAACCGGGCACCAAGGCGGTTTTCGATGAGATCTCTGTTCTCCCGAATGAGACTGACCACTCCGGTACCAATTGTTCCGAATCCTATCAAACCAAGGTGTATTGTCTTCATAAATTCACAGCCCTCTACATTCTTCCCTATAGATCACCAAATACCTCACGAGTATCATGTTCGAACAATTGCGTTACTCAACGCAGATGCTTCTATAACAGGAGATGCAAAAATGTCAAAATAAATAAGATAACGTATCAGCCTGTTCTGGCAAGATCGAGCCTTTGCCCCCATTTATGTAGCAGTACTTCTCTCAAGATTGCGTGCTCACTTTTTTCCAGATGCGGATCTTTCTCAATGACCGAAAATGCGTCCGCTCTCGCTTCATACAATAATTTCACATCCCTGAGTATGTGGGCAATCCGAAAATCAGGTATTCCTGATTGCCTCATACCCAGAAATTCACCCGGGCCCCGTATTGCCAGATCTTCTTCGGCAATTTTAAAGCCGTCATTCGTTTTCTCCATAACACGGAGTCTTTTTTTCGCCTCTTCCGATGAGTCTGAAGATGAAATCAAAATGCAGGAGGAGGGAATATTACCCCTTCCCACCCTTCCCCTCAGCTGGTGCAACTGCGAGAGACCGAATCTTTCTGCATGCTCGATTATCATTAAGGAAGCATCCGGAATATCAATTCCCACTTCAATTACGGTCGTGGAAACAAGAATATCCACCTCTTTACCCAAGAAACCTGCCATTATCCTATCCTTTTCTTTGCCTCTCATCCGGCCGTGAATTAATCCTACCCTGTACGACGGGAATATTTCTCTCTGCAGGTGTTCTGCCATTTCCGTGGCATTCTTGAGATCGAGATTCTCTGATTCCTCGACCAGCGGATACACAATAAAAACCTGGTTTCCTTTATCAAGTTCTCTCTGAATCGTGTTGTACACACTGCTTCTCTGTTCCTCATAAAATATTTTCGTGAGTATTTCTTTCCTTCCGGGAGGGTATTCATCGATGATCGATATATCCAAATCGCCATATACCGTCATGGCAAGGGTCCTGGGAATGGGAGTCGCCGTCATAACCAACACATCCGGGTTCACCCCTTTTTTGCGGAGCGTCGCTCTCTGTATCACACCAAACCGGTGTTGTTCATCGATAATGACCAATCCGAGATTTCCAAACGCAACATCTTCCTGAATCAATGAATGCGTGCCGACAACAATGCATACCGCGCCGTCATTTATTTTTTTAATAATACACTTTCTCTCTCTATATTTTGTGTTGCCCGTAAGCAGCACCACTTCCAAACCGAGCTCGGCGGCCCACCCTTTGATTCGATGGTAATGCTGTTCCGCCAGAATTTCCGTGGGAGCCATTATGGCTGCTTGACGGCCATTTTCACAGGCAGTTATCATTGCAACCATGGAAACAACCGTTTTCCCGCAACCAACATCACCCTGCAGGAGTCTATTCATACTGCTTCGCTTCCTCATATTCGCTTCAATTTCCCGGATTACCCTGTCCTGTGCGGCCGTGAGTCGAAATGGAAGTATATTGTAAAATTTCCCGAGAAGCTGCCCGCCGGTCTTAAATACGATCCCCACATCGACCAAGTTGGCCTTCTTTTTCAACGCAATACCCAGTTGCAAAAAGAAAAGCTCATCATAGATAATTCTCCTTTGTGATTCCGATCTCATTTCATTCAACTCAATCACATTCTCATCCATTCCCGGGAAGTGAACACTCTGAATTGCTACATGCATGGAATCAAGCCGGCGACTCCGGCATATATCTTCAGGTATGGGGCTTATGACGTACTTTGCATACTCCTGAAGGGCATGTGAGAGTATTCTCCTCAAGTATTTCTGGTGGAGGCCTTCAGTCTCCGAATAAATGGGAATAATCCTCTTGAAATGAAGCAGATCTCCCATGTCCTCGTCGTCATCGAGAAGTTCAAAATCAGGGTGGATCATTTCTTTACTTGAGTAAAAGCTGCGGAGATCACCGGTCATTATGACGCGCCTCCCTTTTTTGAAAATCTTTTTAAGGTATTCGTGCCTCCCCTTGAACCACTTTGCCTTCAGTGATCCTTTCGTGTCACCGACAGTTACCTCAAAGATCCTCTTGCGTCCGTAATATTTTGTTTCCGCCTCCCTTACTTCTCCCATGACCGTTTCCCTGAACCCCGGTTTCGCCGAGTAAATGTCTTTAATGAACCGTCTGTCCTCGTACCGCCTCGGCACAAAAAAAAGGAGGTCTTCGACGGTAGAAATACTTTTTTTATTGAGCAATCGTGCATTTTTTTGTCCGATACCCCTGACCGATCCCACAGGGAGCATAAGCTTTGCGTTGCAATCCCTGACGAAATCCATCCGGATAGACTCTTTCCCGGCATATGCAAGAAGAGAGTGTGAGATAAGCCCGTTCATTTCACCCAATAATGTGAACGCTTTCTCGATACGACTTGTTTTATCAGTCAACGGGAGTCGATCGAAACCCGAAAATGCACTTTCTAATCCCGAGATGACATTTTCGCAGGAAATCCGTGAAGCCTCATTTTTTTCAAATGCCTTCATTGCACCTCTCAAAGAGAGTATAAGACTCTTCATCAGCGGCTCTACGTCCCTAATGAGCGAAAGATTCTTATATGAATCACGAGACGCAAACACTAAGGGAGCTTCGATTCTTTTAAAAATTTCCGTAATTGATTCCAATGATTAACCTCAACTGATACACTGATCAGGAAAGTATGTTTGCCGATCCTCATCATCTATGACGCATGATGCCTCACTGGGTATTTTTTTTAAACCATAATGATTTCAAATATAAAGGCTCCCTGCTGTTAACAGAAATCAGTGTTTTTCGCAAGGAAAGAATTGACAACAAAAATGAATTACGTTAAATGAGAAACCTCACACAACATCTCTTCAGACCAACCGATATGAAAGAAAAACATACGTACAGAAACGCGGGCGTAGACATCGATATGGCGAATATCTTCGTTGACAGAATCAGACCGCTCGTAAAATCAACATTCAGAAAAGAGGTAATGAGCTCCATCGGTGGTTTTAGTGGGCTTTTCCATGTTGATCTCGGAAAGATCAAAGACCCCGTGTTAGTCTCTTCTACTGACGGAGTCGGTACGAAGTTAAAAATCGCGATGATGATGGACAAACATGACACCGTAGGTATCGATCTTGTCGCCATGTCAGTCAACGATGTAGTGGTACAGGGAGCGGAACCCATATTCTTTTTGGATTATATCGCAACGGGAAAACTGAATGTAGAAAGAAACGTGAAAATTATTGAAGGTATTGTAAATGGCTGTCAGGAGGCAGGCTGTGCGCTTATCGGCGGAGAAACGGCGGAGATGCCGGATTTCTATAAAGATGATGAATATGATCTTGCCGGCTTCTGCGTTGGCATAGTCGAGGCAGACAGGTTAATTGACGGTTCTGAAATACGTGTGGGTGACAGGATCATTGGAATAGCGTCAAGCGGTATGCACAGCAACGGCTTTTCTCTGGCGAGGAAAGTTCTTTTTGAAGAAGGCAAGCTGAGTGTATTCGAGAGGGTGAGTGGTCTCGAGGGTATGCTGGGTCTGGAGTTGCTGCGGCCAACAAAAATTTACGCAAAATCGGTACTGAATTTAACAAAGAACTTTAATGTGAAATGTATCATCCATATCACCGGCGGTGGGTTCATCGAGAATATCCCCCGAATTTTACCTCTTCCCTGCCGCGCGGTCATTTTGAAGAACAGCTGGGAGATCCAGCCAATTTTCTCCGTATTGCAGAAGATGGGAAACATCGACGAAATGGAAATGTTTCGGGTCTTCAACATGGGGATTGGGTTAATGGTCGTAGTGCCTGAAAAGGAGGCTGTAGATGTAATTGAACGCCTTGAAAATTTAGGCGAATCCGTATATTCAATCGGTTTCATAGAGAAAAGAGGTAAAAACCAACCTCCCATTTCGTTTATCTAAGTGAAAAAACAAAACTACTATAAGACGTCCTTTTATCGGGGGTGGTCGAAACCTCCAGCCTTTCAAGGAACTCGCGCAGGAAAAGAACCATAGAATTCGGTCTGAAGTATTTCGGATGTTCAGTCCATTTCCCTGATGAGGGGGATGATACGGAATGTATCCCCGGGATATTAAATCCTTCACAGAGAGAAAAATCCCGGGACACCATCCCGAGACCGCACGATAAAGTATTTTACGACCCTCAGAGTACACCTATGGAGAAACGATACTATCGGAATTTCATCCATGTATGATGTCATTGTCATAGGTAATGATTTAAGTTCACTGACCGCAGCCACCCTGTCTTCCCATCACGGCAGGAAGACTCTCTATCTCACGGAACACGACATTCCCGAAGGTAATGAAGAATCAGGTTATTCATTTGATAACTACCCGGCACCGCTGACCGGTTTCGGACCTGCACAGACATGCATGCGTCTCTTCAACGAGCTCAAAGTTCCCGACTACGAAAGAACACACATCCGATTATTGAATCCCGGCCTTCAGATTATCATGCCTGAACATAGAGTAGAACTGTTCTTTGATACCAATGAGCTTGTCAATGAAATGACGAGAGAATTTAAAGGAAAGGATGAAGAGATAAGGAAATACAGTGCGTCGGTATCGAAAATGAGTTCCCTTTTGGATGGATTCATAAGGGAAAGTCAGTATCTGTTCCCGATACGCCTTAAACTATATGCACATTACATTCCCGCCCTGATCAGAGAAAAAATCACATTGCTGAAGGCATTACGTTCACTTTGCAGCATCTCACCACTGAACAGAGTGTTCGAGGCACAGATCGCACTTCTTTCCAATCATCACCACGAACACCCGGGATCTTATCCGCTGATGACATCATACGTCCTCAATTATCCGGCCAGAGGATTGTATTATTTTGCCGGTGGCACGAATCGATTTATACAGATACTACGGGACAGATTCAAGGCATACGGGGGTATCGCTTTCAACAGTGTCGACATTAGAAAGGTTAGTGTAACAAGATACGTCGATATAGAGATTGACTCACAAGGCACATCGTTAAAATTAAGAGGAAAAAATCTCATTGTGAGTGTACAATGGGGAAAATTAAGAAAACTGCTTTTTCTCAATCAAAAATTGAAAGGTTTGGAGCGACGTCTCACGCGTGTCGGTATCGCCCGTTATCCTTTTACGGTACATCTTGGTGTCCTTGAGAAAGGACTCCCGGAAAGGATGTCACCGTATAGCGTCGTCATCGCTGATCAGAACAGACCCGTATCCGAGAATAATCTGATTTACCTGAAAACAAGCGAATCGGGAGATACAGCATGCGCCCCTGAGGGCAGAAGGACGTTGTGTGCATCTGTTTTCATAAAAGAAAGCCCGTTTTTTTTAAATGATGGGGAACTGGTAAAAATATGCAAAGAAACGGTGGAGAGGGTCGAAACGTTCCTTCCTTTCTTGCGAGAAAATATCGACCATATTAATATCGGAAAATCGATAGAACGTTCGCGGAAATATCAGGAAGCTGTGAATCAGAAATACATCATGAGAGCCGATCCCATTTTAGGTATCGCCGCTCTCCCAAACAGGACCCCCATGCGCAATGTATTTTTAACGGGAGGGATGTTACTCGCAAGCCTTGGTTTTGAAGGAGAAATAGTTTCAGGAATAAATGCAATAAATTTATTAATAGCGAAAAAGGAGAGAAACGATGACTAACATACAATATGACTTTACCATCTGTAACCTGGGAGAAAGAAACATACCATCTCCGATATCTGTGAGTTACTATACTTCTGACAGTAAAAGAATCCTTTTTAACAGCTATCTCGAACACTACAGTAGTTTTAAAACTCCCGATGGGACACCATTATCCATTGAAGTGGCGGGCCCCCGCGAGTATATATTCTTTAATCCCTCCCAGACGAAAGCGGCAATTGTCACCTGCGGGGGCCTCTGCCCGGGGATAAATGACGTAATCAGGGCAATTTTCATGGAGCTTTTTTACAGGTATGGTGTGAAGAATATTGTCGGGATCAGATACGGTTTCCAGGGCTTGATCTCGCGATACGGGCACCCGGTCATGGAATTGACCCCGGACATTGTAAAAGACATTCATACGTTTGGCGGAAGCATGTTGTCTTCATCCAGAGGAAATCAGGATTCCGTTGAACTGGTGAATTCATTGAAAAGGATGAACATCGATATCCTCTTCTGCATAGGAGGGGATGGTACGACGAGAGCTGCGGGATCTATCACGGAAGAGATTACACGGAGAAATCTCAACATCGGTGTAATCGGAATACCCAAAACAATCGACAATGATCTGAACCTCATGCAGAAGACTTTCGGGTACGATACCGCCATTGCCGAAGCAGTCAAGGCTATTGAATGTGCACATGCCGAAGCAAGGGGAGCCCCTATGGGTATCGGTCTGGTAAAGATCATGGGGCGCCAGTCAGGCCACATCGCTGCCGGTGCCGCCCTGGCACAGGGTGATGTGAATTTTGTGTTGATACCCGAAGTAAGCTTTGATCTGGAGGGAGAACGAGGATTTCTGAAAGCTCTTGAAAACCGACTGAGGAAGAGTGATCACTGCGTGATCCTTGTCGCCGAAGGCGCAGGCCAGGAGCATATAAGAACAGATAACGGACCGATCGAAAGGGATGCTTCCGGTAATCTTCGGCTGCTGGATATCGGTTTGTTTTTGAAAAATAAGATTGAAGAACATTTCAAGAAAATGTCTTGGGAAATTAATCTCAAGTATATAGATCCGAGCTACATGATCCGCAGCGTTCCTGCCAATGCGAGTGATAGTATATACTGCGGCGCATTGGGTCAGTACGCCGTTCATGCGGGTATGGCCGGGAAAACGGCGATGTTGGTAGGTTTAATGAAAGATGAGTATGTACATCTCCCCTTTAAGATGATTACCTCGGGGGCACAGGTCAACCCGGAAGGAAATATCTGGATGCGCGTCCTCGAAACAACAGGGCAGCCCGAATCCATGAAGAACTGATTCGCACGAACTCAATCGTGTTTTCTTATTCCATCACACTGTTCGTGTATCGTGTAAATAAAACACCCTGGTGCTTAAGGCATTAAAGTATTGACCTGCGTCCGTTGTATCTTACAGGATCATAGTATTTTTCAACGTCAACCAGTTTCAATTTACCGATTATCTCTTTCAGGGGAATGCTCGTAATTTCTCCCCGCACAAGGCCTACCATCCGGCCGAAGTCCTCATTGATGATCATGTCAACGGCAGCGATTCCAAATCTTCTCGCCATCAGGCGGTCGTATGCTGATGGAGCCCCCCCTCTCTGCAAATGACTCAATGTGAGATATCGTGATTCATATCCGGTTCTCTTTTCAATCTCATCCGCCACATAGCTCGCAATTCCTCCAAGCGAAGGATGGCCGAAGTCGTCGATCTTAGTATCCCTGAGGAATTCCTTCCCTCCCGCAGGTTTTGCCCCTTCCGATGCAACAATGATTGAATAATGTATCTCCCTTCCCTTCCTCACACGCAGGAGGTCACACATGCGATCAATTTCAAAGGGACACTCGGGTATCAAAATGACGTACGCACCACTGCACTCACCTCCATGAAGGGCAAGCCATCCCGCATGCCGTCCCATTGTTTCCACTACAAAGATACGACCATGTGAACCTGCGGTAGTCCTCAGTTTGTCGATTTCCTCCATAATAACGTTCACGGCGGTATCAAAGCCAAGTGAATATTCAGTACCTGTGAGATCGTTGTCAATTGTTTTCGGGATTCCCACCGTTTTAATGCCCAGTCTGTGTAATTTATATGCGACCCCGAGAGTATCTTCACCGCCGATGGCAACAATCACATCAATCCCGAGCTTCTCGATATTCTCTAACAGCTCTCCCGAACGATCATTCTTAGGATTAAAGGGGTTTGTCCTTGATGTTCCAAGATTGGTTCCACCGTAGCGGTCCCATGTCCGGACTATTTCTTCATTCAGATCCATGAGATAGCGCGCACAACTCTTCGAATCATCCGGGTTCACTTCGACAAGTCCTCTCCAGCCATCAAGAATTCCGATAACCTCAAATGATACGGAACGTGTTGCACAGAGAATCGGATCAAGGGCTGATTTTGTTACCCACTTGATCGCTCCGTTCAACCCCGGACAGTCCCCTCCCCCCGTTAATATCGCAATTTTCATTTCCCGCACCTGAGTAATTATATTGAAAGTGTGAAATTATTTGAATGTTTACATATATATTACACATCTCGAATAATAATTCAACACAACTCTCCTCTCCCACGGGCACGTGTGAATTTGCCCTTCCATGAGATCCCCGGTACAGAAAGGGAAACGAATAAAAATTACTTGCAATTTCTTCTTTGATGTTTTAGTAAGCAGCCCACAATGAGAGCAGGAGATGTAATATGGCGCGAGTGTGCGAGGTATGCGGCAAAAAGCCGGTAATTGGCCATAATGTGAGCCATGCGAATAACAAGACCAAAAGAACCTGGTATCCAAATCTTCAGAAGCTGCGATGCCGCGATAAAAAGACCGGTGCGGTGAAACGGACCAAAGTGTGTACCAGGTGCATTCGTTCCGGGTTTGTTACCAAGGCATTATAGACACTCAAAAAGGCCGGTTTCCCTGACTGATTTTATTGCGGGATCCAAAAAATTCCTATAATCACAGACTAATTCCATTCCCCGAGCCATAATATTCCGCACACCAAGAGCAGTACGGTTATCCTCTATTCCCAGACCGAATTTTTTTACATAGAGATTTACCCGGTCTTCAATATTCATGAGTTTCTTCATTCTCTCCGGTCTGCACGAACGCACTCCTCTTTTCATGGCTTCGATTATTATATTCTTATCAATTCCATAAAGCCACGATAAGGTGTTGCTGAATTCTGTCATTTTTTGATTTTCCGCATAACTTATGGCGTTACAAAAAAGGGATATCAGATTCTCATCCTCCTGTTCCCGGTACAGGGCAAGGTCAAAGGCCATTTCAATAATCATGTGCGCCTGATATGCAGCTTCGCCATAGGAGATGTTTTTCCCGAGGCTCTCATACAGATTTCGTATCGGCTGGATTAATTGCCTGCCCTTCACATATGTGTATCCATCAGAGTCGGGATTGAAACGCGTGATCGGTGCATCCCGGATCTTCCCATGATGGGCGATATCATCTATCAAAAGGTGAAAATACACGTATGATGCCTTGGAATATTGAGGGGGGACTGAAAGACGTCTCGTTACACCATGTGTCATCTCAGAAGTGATTATCTCATGAATACAGAGAATATCAGGCGATACATTGTATGCGAACACATCAAGGTTATCTTCGTTGACAGTACTCCCGAGGAATTCGTTTAGAATCCATGTGTGGGTAAGCATCAACATAGAAAACCGGGGCACGTATTAATTTTGGGGTGGACTCGTTTCGCCGATTACCATCTTTTTCAGATCCAACAGTTTAATCTGGAACGTCCCGTGCTTTGTATGTCCATATGCACGGTGATTTTTTTGCAGCACAAGTTCCAATGCAGTATTGTCTCGCAGTTTCAGTTTACCAAGGAGTTTCCCCCCATGTGAATGAAACAGTACATAAGCTATGTTATCAAATGAGACCGCGTATGTACCTTCTCCTCTCTTTCCTTCGATAAACGTCCCCCCTTCAATACTTGCATCTCTGCACTGGGTGATGACATCAGCCTGATCAATAAAGGTAACGGTGAATTTTTTTGCAGGAACAGGAATCTTTTCGGGAGAAGAATCTCCCTTTAAAGAACCCATGCCGCACAACAAAGGTATCGCACACAAGAGAAAAAGAATGCGTATCGTCTTCATTTCTCCTCCTTAACAAACACGGCCTTTATGTGCTCTTCATGGTGCACAGCGAAATACGCAAAACATCCTGTGTAGTTGAGTATCATTTCACACTTGAAATATCAAGGACAATCAATCAATTTTTCCTTTGAATGCACTACTTTCATACTCGACTGTCATCATCAAAATACAATCTCCTCTTGACTTTGTGAGTGACATTTATAATATACAGTTCAGTGCTTTTTAATATGAAGACCACGATAATCGTTGCGTAGTCTATTTACATGAATATCACCACCCTCCCGACAACTCAATGGAAGCTGAACGCAGGTAATGGCATGATCGAGGACGAGCTTGTCCGCGACCTCGGGCTCCACCCGATCATTTCTCAGATACTCACAAGTCGTCAGATCATGACCTCCCATGAAGCCTTCAGATATTTATACCCCTCATTGAACGACCTTCATAATCCTTTTCTGATCATAGATATGCACAAGGGTGTTCAGAGATTGGTGAACGCGATATACGGTCGAGAGAAAACATTAATCTACGGAGATTATGACGTCGACGGTGTCACATCCGTTACGTTGCTTTACAAGTTCCTGCAGAATATTCACCATCCCGTTTCCTACTATATTCCGGACAGAGTCAGAGAAGGATACGGCCTCCATAACACAGCGATGGAGAAAATGATCGCTGACAATGTTACCCTTATCGTAACAGTGGATTGTGGAATCTCGGATTCCGAACAAATAGCGTACGCTCGAACGCATGGCATTGACACCATTATTCTGGATCATCATGAAGTGCCTGAAAATCTGCCGGGAGCCGTGGCGATCATCAACCCGAACCGGGAAGAATGTAAATTCCTCTTTAAGGGTTTAGCAGCTGTGGGCATTGTTTTTAATTTTCTTATCGCGCTCCGCAGCAAACTGCGTGCAGATGGTTTCTGGTCAGAAAAAAAATATCCGAATCTCAAAGAATATCTGGATCTCGTTGCTCTTGGAACCATCGGAGATATATCACCCCTCATAGACGAAAATAGGATTTTCGCAAAAATCGGGCTTGATCTGATCACGGAAGGTAAAAGAGCAGGGCTGAAAGCGTTAAAGGAAATATCCGGAATAGAAAGTCAGATAGTCGATTCAGGGAAAGCTTCATTTTGTTTAATACCGAGAATTAACGCAGCCGGCCGTATCGCATCAGCCACTGAAGCGGTGAGGTTACTGTTGACTGAAGATATCGAAGAAGCAAGGGAGATTTCACGAAATCTCGAAGCCTATAATAGGAAACGACAGTCTCTCGAAAAAACAATCCTTTCCGAAATTCTCGGGGAGATCGGGGCAAAAAGTGATTTCGAAAATATGAATTCTTTTGTGCTCGCCTCACCCAGATGGCATCCAGGGGTTATCGGTATAGTGGCTTCAAGGCTTGTCGATATCTACTGCAGACCTTCCATCCTGATCAGTCTCAAAGATGGCATTGGTAAAGGGTCCGGAAGGAGTATCCCCGAATTTAATATTTATCAGGGATTGAAGAAGTGCGATTCTTTATTACTGTCCTATGGCGGACACAGGTATGCTGCGGGAATCTCAATCAGGGAGGAGGACGTCGAGGATTTCTCAAATCTGTTTGAGGAGGCAATCAGGAATGAGGTGAACGTCACGGATCTTACCATCCACACTTATATTGACGCCCAGTGCAACCTCAATGACATAAATCACGATCTCATTTCTCAAATAAACAGGCTCGCACCCTTTGGGAGTAAAAATCCCGAGCCTGTGTTATGCGTGAGAAATATCAGCGTAACCTCCCAGGCTGTCGTGGGGAATAACCACCTTTGGTTGCGCGTGACCGGGGATGGTGTTTCCTATCGTTCCATCTGGTTCAGTAAGGGTCACTTTATCAATCAACTTTCCCATCAGTCAACACTCGATATCGCTTTTACGCCCCAGATCAATAACTGGAACGGTATGTCCGACATTCAACTCAAAATGAAAGATATTGCCTTACCTGCGAATGTCTCAATCAGATAAACGGCACCTCACTTCTCCTATTTCCAATCACGCCGGTCAATAATCAACTGATATTTCTCGCCCAGGGTGCCTGCTTTCACGAATTCCAGAACGTCCATTCTCACGGCACATATATCCTTAAAATACTCGCTGAAATTCGCCTCAAGGGATCCGTCATCGTGAGAATCGCTCTCACCTTCTAATCTCACAGTCAATCTGTCTTCATGGCCTGACCGGGTTACGATGAGTTGAAGTTTTCGATCATTAAACTTTCCACTGATCTTCTTCAATTGACTGGGAGCGATGAACATGCCTCTTACCTTCACGGCTTCACCCACGCGGCCGGCGATGCCATCCAGACGATACGATGTCCTCCCACATGGACATGGCGCTACAATAATACGGGAAAGATCACCTGTTCCGAATCGAAAAAGGAAGAAAATATCATTGGGGCGTGTTACTACAACTTCTCCGAAAGAGCCATGAGGCATCCTTTTGCCTGTCGCAGGATCAACTATTTCGACGTAGACTTCTTCACAAATATGCCATCCGTCCTTTTGACGGCATTCGAAAGCAATGTCACCTACCTCCGTCGCACCGTACATTTGATAGGTATCAATGCGGTATTCAACTTCAAATTTCTCTCTTAAAATCGGTTGCAGGGGTTCCGCTGCAAAACAGGCCCGGCGGAGTTTAAAATCTCTTTTGAATGCATAGCCCATTCCTTCAGCTTTTTGAATGATTGATATTAAAAAACTGGGAGTCCCCGTATACGCAGTAACACCAAGGTCTCGAATCATCTGCACCTGCATTTCCGAACTTGACGTTCCGGACGGTATCACCGTGGCACCAACACGCCTCAATCCGCCATGAAAGGTCAGACCCGCGGCAACCATATGATATGAAAACGCATTGAGAACCACATCTCCTTTGCCTATGCCGGCAGCATGGTACGCCCTCGCCCATAAGAAATCATCCTCGGAAAGGTGAGGCTCGTATACCGGACCAGGGGATATGAATACCCTGTCGATTTGTGTATCCGTATTGTAAAGCCCTCCAAAGGGAGGTTCCGCCATTTCCATTTCAATCAGTATCTCCCTGGAAACAACGGGGAGCAACTGCAGATCATTCAATGTCTTGATTTCTGAAAGATCGATCCTGTGCTCATCAAATAACGTTTTTATCCGGCTTGATTTCCTGTAGCCTTTTCTGAGCATTCTTATAATCTGATCTCTTCGCTTTCTCTCTCGCTTGAGTACGGGCAGGCACTCGTTGTCATCGAAAAAAACCGTCATCAATAAATCCCTCCGATTCTCATAACCATCGTTTCCGGCGCCGATACGATTTGACGTCCTTATATGATTTCGATTGTCCGGAAGCTGACATACCTAAATAGAACTCTCTGATATCCGGATTTTCCACAATACTATGGGCAGGGCCTTCCATCACGATCTTTCCGTTCTCCATAACATATCCGTAATGCGAAATATGAAGTGCCATATTTGCATTCTGCTCGACAAGAAGGATACTCGTTTTCTGTTCTTCATTTATTTTCCTGATAATCTGGAATATTTCGTCGACCACCATTGGCGCCAGACCAAGTGATGGCTCGTCCAGAAGCAACAGCTCGGGTTTAGCCATCAGCGCTCTTCCCATTACCAGCATCTGCAGTTCACCACCACTGCAGTATCCTGCAAGCATTTTTCTCCTTTCCAAGAGTGCAGGGAAATAGTGGTATATCAATTCAAGGTCTTTTTTGTATGGTTTTCCCCAACGGATCGCCGTTCCTACAATGAGGTTTTCCTCAACCGTCAGATACTTAAAAGGTTGTCGACCTTCCAGAACCTGGATTATCCCCCTCCTCGTAATAACTTCCGGGACCTGATTATGTATTGGTTCGTCATGGTAGATGATCATTCCATCAGTTACCCTGCCGTTTTCCGGTTTTAACAGGCCGGATATTGCCTTCAGGGTTGTCGTTTTCCCCGCACCGTTACTTCCCAGAAGCGAAACGATGGAATTCCTTTCTACCATCAGGGACACACCCTTCAGGACTTGAATCACATCAGAATACACAACAGAAATATTATTGACCTCAAGGATTGTACTGACTGACATTCAACGTCCTCAATACGAAAATGGCCACAGGCGGAAACCCGAGCGTATTATTCGCCAGATCTCCGCAAGGCCTCTGGGTTCAAAAATGATAAAAATAATTATCGCCAGCCCGAAAAAAAATTCCCTTATCGGGGCCACATTCACCCCGGCCTCCGTAAAAACCTCCATATTCATTAAAATATCTGTGAGCCATCTTAAGATCTCGTTGAGAGATGTGATGAACAAGGCACCGTACACAGATCCGGCAATGCTCCCCAGTCCACCAATGATCACCATGGCAATATATTCAACTGAAAGCGCAAGATTGAAGGGTTCCGCCGTAATGCTGACCATGTAGTAGGCCCATATGGCACCGGCAAAACCCGCATAAAACGAGCTGATACCGAAGGAAAGAAGTTTATATCTGAATATGGGGATACCCATCCCCTCGGCGGCACGATCATTATCCCGAATTGCGATAAAGGCCCGACCAAATTTTGCGCGCATCAAATTGATCGCGATAAATATCATCAGTCCAAGACTCACATAAATAAGAAAAAAGAAGTCTCTATCTGTGGACAACTCGTATCCGAATATTGCCGGCCTGGGAAGTGTAATTCCCATTGTTCCTTTCGTAACGCTTTCCCAGTGTACCAGGACATACTCGATGATTATTTGACCGGCAAGTGTTGCAATGGTGAGATAAAGGCCCTTGAGACGTCCCGAAGGAATACCGAATATCATACCGACGAGCGCAGCAATCAGTCCGGCGAGAGGAAGATTGAAAAGGAACGGCATCTCCATCGTCGTGGAGAGCACCGCCGCGGAATATGCACCAACACCGATAAAGGCACCATGACCAAGAGATATCTGCCCTGTAAAACCAATGAGAATGTTTAATCCGAGTGCCGCAATCGAGGTAATTCCTATCATATTCAACACGTGGAGAAAATAGGGCGTACCCAGAAAAGGCAGGATGAGAAAAAGAATAAAAATTCCGACCCATGTCCAGAGGCGACCGAAATCAGTCTCGAAAACGGTGAGTTCTTGATCGTACGTTTCCCTGTAATTGCCGCATGGGTGGAAGTGAAATTTTTTCATAATCAAACCCTTTCGATTTCAACCAAGCCGAAAAGACCATAGGGCCTTACCATAAGAATCAACACAAGAACCATGTATGGTATCACGTCACGGAGTGAAGGGTCGAGATAGCCGCCGGTAAATGTTTCTAAGAGACCTATAATGAGACCTCCGATGATAGCTCCACTCAGGCTGTCAAGTCCTCCCAATATCACGACTGGAAACACCTTAAGCCCAATGGAACTAAGATCATGAACATTGATTCCATTTATGATTCCCAGGACGACACCGCTCATGCCGGCGACAAGAGCGGCTATTGCCCAAGAGAGCGCAAAAACCCGCTGCACATGAACCCCCAGAGAGAGTGCAGCTTTCTGGTTATCCGCAACCGATCTCATAAATATCCCCTGGGGTGAATACTTAAAGAACAACCCAAAAATAATGAGAAATGACAGGCCTAAAATGAGCGCCGATGAATATGCGGGTGGTATGGTTATTATATTCCACTGCAGGGTGAGGAATTCGGGTAAGAAATCCGGATAGGTTTGTAAATTTCCACCCCAGATCAGTAACATCAGCCCTTTGAACATGGCGGCCAGGCCCACGGTGAGCATAATCACGTAGATGAGGGGCTCACCGATGAGCGGTCTTAAGAAAATGCGCTCAATGAGAAATCCCAGGGCAAAGCAACCTGCGAGTGTCACAAGAAATGCAATCGCTATGGGTAATTTTGCCCATGTGACAAGTGCAAGAAAAAAGAAGGCTCCTAATGCAATCAGCTCGCCATGGGCAAAATTGAGAACGCTTGATGATTTAAAAATCATCACAAATCCCATTGCAGACAGACCGTACAAAAATCCAACGCTTATGCCATTAATTAACAGTTGAAAAAAGAAATTCATGGATGTCATCCTAAACGACTGTATTAATCCTCACCATTGTTTCGATTTCACCGATCTGACCGTCCCTATATTGCACTTTCGACTTCACACTTACTTTATCCAGTCCCTGATACATCGCCTCTATGAGCTTTATGTAAAGGCCATACACGAATCTCCTCCGCACTTTCCCGGTCCGAGTCAACTCTTCATCGTCAGCATCGAGCAGTTTGTGGAGTAAAATGAATTTTCGCACTTTCATAATATCCGGCAAAATATCATTCACTTTCTTCAGTTCCTCAAGGATGAGTCCGCGAACAGCCTGCTGTTGAGAAAGGTCCGTATATGTCGTATACGCAATCATGCGATCTTCCGCCCAGCTTCCCACATTCCCCATTTCGATATTAATCAGAGCCGTTATGTAGGGTCGCGCCTCACCAAAAATAACCGCTTCCTTGATATACGGGCTGAATTTCAAACGAGTTTCGATAAAATCAGGTGAAAAAGCATGACCCTCCTTGTTTTTTATGATATCGCCCTTACGACCTATAATCACCAGGTTACCGTCAGGATCTATATATCCCGCATCACCGGTTTTGAGCCAGCCGTCGTGAAACGCCTCCTCAGTCGCTCTGAAATCGTTGTAATATCCCATAAAATTTGAATCACTGCGCACGAGAACTTCCTGATCCTCCGAAATTTTTACCAGTGTCCTCGGTAATGGTTTCCCCACTGTTTCCAGTTTGACTTCCTCATCCGGCTGTACCTGAAATATGCCGCCCGCCTCGGTGAGACCATAGCACTGCTTCAGATTCAACCCTACAGCCCGGAAAAAATGGACCACATCCGGACTGATGGGATGCCCCCCTGTAAAGGCACTATGAAAACCAGAGCACCCAATTCTGTCACGCAATGGACGATAGATGAGCAGGTTTGCAATGTGGTGAAGCAGTTTCAGCACGATAGGAACATCTTTTTTTTCTGATTTCAGTTTCACAACCTTTTTCCCGATATCAACCGCTCTTGCGAAAAGAAAACGATTGACGAATCCTGCATCTGCCATTTTGACCATGATTTGCGAGGCGAGGTCTTCCCAGAAACGTGAGGAGGTAATGATCACCGAGGGGCCGATTTCTCTGAAGTCCTGAACGATCGTTTCAGGTGTCTCGGGAAAGTTCATGGTCATTCCCCCGAGCAGTGCAACTCCTACACCCCACATCTGGTCTACTATCCACGCAGGGGGTGAAATGGAAATCCAGTTTCCTCCCGGGACATTCAATAATACCTCGTTCCATTTTGCCGCCATTTCAGTAATATTTCTGTGAGAGAGCATGGCAAGTTTTGAAACACCTGTGGTTCCCGAGGTCTGAATCATTATGGCCACGTTATCCCTCTTCCCTCTTTGCACCTCCTCATGAAAAAGTTCCGGTTTCTCAGACGCAAGCTCCTCACCATATGCCATAAGCTCCGCAAAGCTCAGCAACCATGGATCATTTTTATAGTTGCTCATCCCCGTAGCATCGATATAAATGACCCTGCGAACATGTGAAAGACTCCCCCGTGCATCGAGCAATTTGTCCACCTGTTCCTGATCCTGGGCTATGACATAGGATGCTCTGATGCGGTTGAGCGCATGAGTCAATTCTTCCCTCACTGAAGAAGTGAATAAATTGATGGTGATTCCACCGACGGCAAGAGAACCGAGTTCGGTAAAGAGCCATTCGGGGAGATTATTGGTTACAATACCAACGAATTCGCCCCGTTTCAAACCGATGGATTTTAAGCCAAGCCCGGCGTGTTTGACGTACTGAAGATATTCCTGCCAGGTGTATTGATGCCATATGCCGTACGCCTTCTCACGTATCGCTATCCTCTCAACACCAAGAGTCTCAGATTGCTTCAACAGGATTTGAGGAAGAGTGTACTGTGCAAAAGCTGTATTCACCGTTATCTCATCCCCTCCGTGACAGAGAACTCGACCAATGATACATTAACCGTGCACCGTATCTCCAAGATACGCTTTAATAACTTCCGGGTGGGTTCGAATTTCATCCGGATTCCCTTCTGCAAGTTTCTGTCCAAAATTCAGCACTGCAATCCTCGGCGATATACTCATTACCACCGACATGTCGTGCTCGACGAGAATCATCGTCTGCCCCCAGGATTTGTTGAGCTCGGTGAGGAAACGCACCATATCTTCTTTCTCTTCCAGATTCATTCCCGCAAATGGTTCATCGAGAATGAGCAGCGCCGGCTCCAGTGCAAGGGCACGACCGAGTTCAACTCTTTTCATCAAGCC
>Ga0233423_10000053_pt1 | contig 68521 bp, 68 predicted proteins | sample Watercolumn_Mata_FD_180713 | JGI IMG/M metagenome (GOLD analysis project Ga0233423, IMG submission 180713) | Freshwater microbial communities from Lake Matano, South Sulawesi, Indonesia - Watercolumn_Matano_2014_112_MG | ecosystem: Environmental > Aquatic > Freshwater > Lake | place: Indonesia... | reverse complement strand
AGTTGGACGGGAAGGATGCGAAGGAAGCAGCCAGATCTTTGTTGGCTCCCAGCCAGTCTTTTCCGATGCTCACCGCCACCTTGGCAATCTCCACCATGGTATCGAGTTCGGAAGCGATCTCGTCGCGATCCTTCTGAGAGAGGGGTGCATTGACGCCTCCAGGAACACCAAAGTTGGGATGGACCCGCTTCCCTCCGAGTCTCTCGATGATCTGCTGGCCGTAGCGGCGCAGATTGACTGCCTTTAAGGCCAGTTCCGGATTTGCCTTCACGATTCCAAATACGTTCCTTATGGCGGGATCAGCATCAAAGCCCAGCACCAGGTCAGGAGCCGCCAGGTGAAAGAAGTGCATACCATGGGACTGAATATACTGACCCATGTGCATCAATTCGCGAAGCATCTTCGCTGTCCGGGGCGGTTCCGCCCGGGCAACGCCGTCACATGCCTTGGCCGCCGCCAGGTGATGGCTTACCGGGCAGATACCGCAGATACGCTGTGTGATCTGCGTCATCTCATAGTACGGGCGACCTTCACTGAATTTCTCCAAACCGCGAAACTCATCCACGTGGAAGAACGTCTGGTCTACCTGGCCCTGGTCATTCAAATGTATCGTGACCCTCCCATGACCCTCAATTCGCGTCACGGGTTCTATCGTTAACTTTCGAGCACCCATAGCTGTTCTCCTTTAATCATATACAAAATGTTCAGGTGGTAAAATCACTGGCACACGCCCCGCGAGCAGTTCCGACAACGCGTAAAAAAGTGCATCGGCTCTCGGAGGACACCCGGGGATGAAGAGATCCACCTTTACCACGTCACCTACGCCGGTGACCATCTCCAGGGGCTTCCCCAACTCCGGTGAGTCGGGAATCAACCCACCCACGACGCTCTCGGTTTCCAGGTAAGCGCGTTTCAATGCCGCTTCCGTCCCCACCAGGTTGCGCATTGCGGGAATGCCTCCAAACGTCGCACAGTCGCCAATCGCAATAAGGATCTGGCACCGCTCACGCATTTGCTTCGCAACCTCGATGTTGTGTGTGTTGCAGATTGCCCCTTCAAGGATGCCTACCGTTACACCTTCCTTCGGCGGATGTTTCAGATCCGTCACCGGAGAGGAGGTAAATTCAACCGCTTCCAACAGCTTGACGACACGTTCATCTATGTCCAACAATGACATATGACATCCTGCGCAGCCAGCCAGCCAATCAGTGGCGATCTTAACTTTTGTCATCGTTGTATCTCCTTTCACTTGATATTTTGAGTCGCGCGGGCTGACAATTCTTCCAGCGAAGCGCCTAACTTCTTGTCCAGTTTTTCCGCAAGGAGAGAGATGATCTCCCAGTCAGCTTTCGCTTCCCCTTCAGGTTCAACCGCCTTGCTTACCTTCTGTATGCGGCCCTCCGTATTCGTCAGACTGCCTGAGCGCTCCGACCATATTGCCATAGGCAAAACAACGTCGGCCTGCTCCGTCAGAGGCGATGAGAAACTTGCCTGCATCACAACAAACGCGCCCTTGCCGATGCCCTTCAGGGCTTCGACACCAATCCCATCCTGCTCACCAAGGAGAAGGAACAGAGTCTTTACCTCAGATGGCTTGAATCCATTCGCAAAACCGAAAGCCACCGCAGCCCGTGTGTTGACGCCCGGTTCAAGGGCCACAAAGGAAGCCTTTCCCTGGAGCTTCTTCAAGGCGTTCGCAGCCGCCTCACTCACACCGGCCCCGTAGAGGATAATCGGATTGTTAGCTCGACCGGCTATCTCAACCGCCTTGCCGATGTCTGCCATTGGCAAACACATATACGCAAAGGGCGCGAGCCCATTGTCCTCACCGTCAACGACAATGAGACGGGCTCCCCTGTCAACGGTGCGCTTCACCAGGAAGGAAGCGACCGGCTGATCCTTCACGGGATCCGCACCGACTACCAGAATTACATCGCCGTTTTCGATATTGGCAAGCGAGCCCTTAGATTTTTCGAACAGTTTTGGAGCCGCCCTGTTGAGCAAACCCACATTGGCCACTTTCATTTCTTTATTGAACAGCTTATCCAGCATATAAAGTGCCTCATTAGTAACATTGCTGGAAGCAAGCACACCGATGCTCTTGGCATCGGCTTTGCCCATGCGTTTGGCTACCGCCTGCAGTGCCTCATCCCAGCTGGCAGGTATAATTTTCCCCTTCTGTCGGATGAGAGGGCTCGTGATCCGTATACGCTCATCGTAGAGCGGGTCAAAACGGCCATGCTGGCAGAGAACACCTTCGTTTACTACTCCATTCCAGTCTCCCAATATCTTCATGACGTTGCCGCCGCGGGTCACAATCTCCATAGCGCAGCCCACACTGCACTGGCTGCACGTTGTTTTGACGTGCTGTGTTTGTTCATCCCGGCCCATGAAGGCACTCCGTTTATCGCAGAGAGCGCCGGTGGGACAAACCTGCAGGCACGTACCGCACGAGATACAGGATGAATCGCCGAAGGTAAAATTCGCATCGGCATGGATCATGGACTTTGCACCCCGGTTCCGCAGCCCCAACGTGTGGTTTGCCACAAGAGTCCCGCAGGCACGTTCGCAACGGCCGCAGAGAACGCAACGGTTATGTTCCATGAGGAAATATTTACGCGTGGCATCCACCGGGAAACCTTTTGTATACGTCGGGAATACCCAGTGATCGATCCCATAACGATACCCCAGGTTCTGTAACTCACAATCCCCGCTCATCTGACAGTACATGCAGAAGTGGTTCCGCTCCGAAAAGAGCATGTCAAGAATAAACTTCCGCGCCTTCACTACCTGTGGTGATTCCGTCTGTATGAACAATCCATCGGTAATGGGGAATGTGCATGCCGTTATCAAAGTACGCTGACCCTCCACCTCCACAACACATACCCGGCATGCCCCGGTCGGAGATAATGCCGGATGGTTACAGAGCGTGGGAATGTCAATGCCCGCCTGCTGGGCAGCCTTGAGGATGGTGATGCCCGCCGACGCGCTGATTTTCTGACCATTGATGGTAATATTGACCATCTCCATCGTTCGTATTGCCTCCCTTCCTAAATTATTTCATATTTATTCTCGTTACAGTGATAGTGATGCCGCGACTCCATTTTATTTGGTATAGTTACCTAAGCGGCGTTCTCTCTCACATTTATTTTTTATTGTTTCAGCCGTTACAAAAATAGCCTCATATAGCGTTAAGAACGAGGCTATTTCTATCCCTTAGTCGATTTCCGCATCACATCTCAGACAGCGGCAGGACTCCTGTATCGCCACATTTCTAAGGTAGCCTAATTCCACTTCCTTGAAATTACGCTTCCTATCAGGTGGATGCAGCTCCGGCATTTTTGCCTGGGGAGCTTCTACCGATTCCTCATCAATGATGAAAGGTATGTCAATTTTTTCCTCAGGCGGTGCCTGGTACTCAGGTTCACCGTTGAGTTTTCTTATGTAGCTGTCCATATCCGCCGCGGCCTGATGACCCGCAGCGATAGCTCCTATTACTGTGTCCGGTCCCGTCAGTGCATCACCACCGGTGAAGAACTTCGGGTTTGTTGTTTGTGATTTTGAACCCGAAGTCAGTTCGAACGTGGCCCACTTCGTGACGGAAACACCGCTTTCTTTCGGCACAAAGGTCATGTCCGAGGTCTGTCCTATCGCAGCGATAACGGCGTCAACACTGAGCGTAAACTCGGAGCCCTCAACGGCAACAGGTCTCTTCCTCCCGCTCCGGTCAAAATCGCCCAATTTCATACGCTGGCAGGTGATCCCGCTTACCTTGCCGTCCTTATCGTGAATCTTGAGAGGAGCGACAAGATATTCGATTTTGATTCCTTCTTCTTCCGCGGCATGGATTTCTTCCTCTGCCGCCGGCATGTCCTTTCTCTCTCGGCGGTAGAGAATCGTCACGTCTGCTCCAAGGCGGAGCGAAACGCGGGCGGCATCAATGGCGGAGTTACCGCCACCGACGACAGCTACCCGTGAACCTAACTTTTTCTTGCCGCTCATCCAGGCTTCTTCATCGTCGTTGAAGTCTCTCAGGAATTCAACACCGCCAAAGACGCCCTTAAGGTTTTCTCCGTCCACACCCATTCTCTGGCTCTTGTGAGCACCGGGGGCCAAGAAGATGTAGTCGTAATCTTTGCTGATCTTCTCAAAAGATATGTCTTTTCCCACTCTGGTATTGCACTTTATCTCGACACCCAGAGCCTTGATGTTGTCATTGATCTCGCTGGCCAGGATTTCTCTGGGGAGCCTGTATGAGGGAATCGCCCAGCGGAGCATTCCTCCCGGGTGTGAGAGTTCTTCGAACACGGTGACTTTATATCCTCTGAGGGCAAGATCGCGTGCAGCGGTCAACCCGGCAGGGCCGGCACCGACCACGGCAATCTTTTCTTTCCTTGTTACAGGTGCAGGAGCTATTTTGGGCCTCGTTGCATTGTCGGTGATGAACCTCTTCAGGAATTTGATGGCAATGGGTTCATCGAGCTTGCCTCTCCGGCACTTCGCCTGGCATTTATGATCGCATACCCTCCCGCATACCGAGGGGAAGGGATTTGTTCTCAACATTACCTTATATGCGTCTTCGAAGCGCTCTGCCCTGATGAGTCCCACATAGGCGGGAACATCCATTCCCGCAGGGCACGTATGCTGGCATGGTGATTTAAAGAGAGCGGAGCATACCACGGCCCTGCAACGTTTATCCTTTATATGTTCCTCATATTCATCCCTGAAATACCGGATCGTGCTGAGGACCGGGTTCGGAGCAGTCTGTCCGAGACCGCAGAGAGAGGCATTTTTAATGATGGCGGCCATCTCGTTGAGGAGATCTATGTCGCCTTCCTTCCCCTTGCCCTGGGTGATGTTGGTCAGCATCTCCAGCATCCTCTTTGTTCCCTCGCGGCAGGGTGTGCACTTGCCGCAGGATTCATCCTGGACGAAGTCCATAAAGAATCGGGCCATGTCGACGGCACACTTGTCTTCATCCATGACAATGAGACCACCGGAACCCATTATGGCTCCGAGCTCCGCCACTCTCTCGAAATCAACAGGGGCATTGAGGTGTTCAACTGGTATACAACCACCGGATGGGCCGCATAACTGGGCGGCCTTGAATCTCTTCCCGCCGGGGATACCGCCGCCGATATCGAAAACAATCTGACCGAGGGTGGTTCCCATGGGGACTTCCACCAATCCTACATTATTGACGTCTCCCGTCAGGGCGAACACCTTCGTTCCCTTGCTTCTCTCTGTTCCCACGGCATTGTACCAGGAGGCACCATTCAAGATTATCTGGCCAATGTTGGCAAAGGTCTCGACATTGTTGAGTACAGAAGGTTTTCCCCAGAGCCCGGCGATGGCGGGGAAGGGTGGCCTCGGTCTTGGCATGCCCCGCTTTCCCTCGATAGAAGTCATCAGTGCCGTTTCTTCACCGCACACAAAGGCGCCGGCGCCCTGGTAAATCTCGAGATCGAAATCGAAGCCTGTGCCTAAAATATCCTTGCCCAGAAGTCCATATTCCTTTGCCTGGTTTATGGCGACCGTTAAGCGGTGAATGGCCAGGGGATACTCGGCACGGCAATAGATGTAACCCTGTTTGGCGCCGATGGCCTTTGCGGCGATAACCATGCCTTCAAGGACGGCATGGGGGTCGGCCTCCAGAACGCTTCTGTCCATAAAGGCGCCGGGGTCACCCTCGTCAGCATTACACAGGACGTATTTTATGTCACCCGGAGACTTGGAGCAGAACTGCCATTTGAGACCGGTGGGAAATCCGGCACCACCGCGGCCTCGCAAACCTGAATCAAGAACTTCTTTGATAATCTGTTCAGGGGTCATTTCCGTAAGAGCCTTTGCCATTCCGGTGTAACCGTCTCTGGCGATAGCCTCATCAATATTTTCAGGATCGATCAGACCCCTGTTTCTCAACACCCTTAAATCCTGGAGAGCGAAAAAGGGGATCTCATGCATCTGGGGGATGACTTCCTGCGTGGTTGGCTCTTTGTAGAGAAGCCTCTCCAGAATTCTCCCTTTTACCAGATGCTCTTCGACCAGTTGGGGCATGTCTTCCGGCTTCATCGACATATAAATGACGCCCTCCGGGTATGCCACCATGATGGGGCCCAGAGCGCAGAATCCGTTACAACCCGTTTCCACGATTTTCACTTCATCTGCCATTCCCCGTTTATTAATTTCTTCCTGCAAAGCCTGCTTTACTTTAAGGCTTCCGGAAGCGTGGCATCCAGTTCCTCCACAGATCAATAAATGCGAACGAAACACTTTCATGTGGATACTATCCTCCTTAACGTAGTAATATCATAACATTCAGTAAGGGAGCGATCAACGCACCATTACTATTTATTTCCATTGACTTAGCCTCTGGCTATCGCGAAGGCCGCTTGAACCTCTCCCTGCAGGACATGCCGTTTGAAAATCTGTCTCATCTTGTTTGCATCGATGTTTCCATAAATGATAGGTTGCTGTCCCAGGATTTCTACTGTGACCATAGGTTCCTTGCTGCACATGCCTGCGCAACCGGATGTGGTTACGATCACATCTGATACACCGGCTTCTGCAATTTCACTCATCAGAGAATCCATTACCGGCCGTGCTCCGGCGGCAATGCCGCACGTTCCCATATGCACGGTGACTTTCGCTCTCTGACCGCCTTCTCTCAAGGCGGTATCCAAGTGAACCTTGTCCTTTATTTTCTTTAAGTCCGAGATCGATAATTTTGCCATAGTTGTACCCTCATCCTCTCATTATGTTAATTGTACTGACTCAGTACTTCTTTCACCTTCGCCGGTTTCAACCTCCCATGGACATTGTCACCGATGAAGATAACGGGTCCCAGTCCACAGGCACCCACGCAGCTTACCGTTTCGAGTGTGAAAAGTCTGTCGGGGGTCGTTTCACCTTCTTCAACTTTGAGCTCTTTCTTGACGTTATCACAGATGGCTTTACCGCCGCGGACATAGCAGGCCGTTCCCAGACACACGCGCAGGGTGTGCTTTCCGCGGGGTGTCATGGTGAAGAATGAATAAAACGTCACCACTCCATACACCCGGCTCAGAGGCAAATTGAGACCCTTGGCAATGATTTTCAAAATGGGCATGGGCAGGAATTCAAGTACCATCTGCGCTTCTTCCAGAACAGGGATCAACGATCCCGGTTTATCCTTGGACTTCTCAATGATTTCGTCCAGCTTTTTCAGTTGTCCCGGTGTAAACTCCTTGGTTATGTCAATATCAATGTTACCCGCTTTTGCTTTCATGCAGTTATTCCTCCTTAGATAAAACTCAATTCATGCTTCCGCCCCTATTTCATTCAGGCCTTCTTGAATATGCTGCCTGAGAAAATGCAAGACTTCCACATGATTAATTGGCACACCTTCGATTTCCTTTTTTACTTCCCTTGTATCTAAAATGAATACCCTGTTGTTATGCTCGTGCCGGTATATGAAATCAACATTCGAATTGCCGGCGATCAGTGTGATCAGGGTACTGATTATATCTCCGAGTGGTTGTCTGTCAATATGGCTGAACTTGAATTCAGCGACAACTCTGGTTCCTTCACCCCCCTTCGATTCTAAAATGAAATTCCCTTCTGTCCTTTCCGCTGCCTGAGCTAACATCGGGAGACCTAAGCCAACCTTGCGGACCGTCTTTGTCGTGTAAAACGGGTCAAGAACTTTTGCGACAATATCTTCGCTCATCCCCGATCCATTGTCTCTTATTTCTATGGATAATAAGTCCTGTGAGATGCCTTCGATAATCGTAATATATACCGCCGTGGCACCCGCTCTGGTTGAGTTCTCTACAATATCCAGGATATGAAGCGACAGCTCCAGCATTTCTTACACCTGAACATACCGGCCACTCCGGTTTTCGAATGCCATCTTTATTTCGGAAATCGTTCCCCTTTCTAAGATTAATTTCGTTACTCCCTTTCCGATGTCCCGTATGGAGTGGGCATCGGATGCTTCAATAAGGGGATAAGATGAAAGTTCCGGGTAGTGTATCCTCGCGCCCTGGATTCCCATCGCAGGGGTCACTTCGAGAGCATCAAACGGGATATTTGAATCCACAAAGCCCAATTGACTTATGACACTGAAACTTTCCCGGTCAATGTGTGACGCGATTACCAGACCGCCCAGATTGTGAATGTGATGAGTTATTTCTAAAAGCGAAAGTTTCGTTGCCCCGATAAGAAGACGGTCATTAAAACCCTCGACTTCATCTTCATCATTCACGATTGCCTGGCAGCCAAAAATTTCCTCTCTGTTTGAGCCGGAAAGATTGCGATACACTATTTCCTGAAGTCTGTTCACTTCATCCAGGTTATCAAAAAGAGCCAGCACATGAACTTCCTCGCTGCTCGCGACCTCCATACCGGGGAGTACGGTGAGAGATCTTCCTTCGGCAGCCTTGATCACGTATCGAAGGTTTTCCGAGGCGTTGTGATCGCAAACAGCAATGATGTCCAGTTTTTCGACAATAGATTGTTCAACTATTGCACTTGGGTACATTTCCAAATCTGCACAGGGCGAGAGACAGGAATGTACATGGAAATCGCAACGGTGAACCCTGAGCATATTGATTCTGTATCCGTACAAAGAAAAAAACCACTCATTATGGTTTTCTCTTCAATCCAATCCCTTATCAAACGGGTTCCTTTGAGAGTAAATTGTATATCCTGCCTGCAGTTTCAAAACCAGGAAGATCAGATACGAGTATGGGGATACCTTCTTTCCTGGCCTTTTCTAAGGTGTCCTTTGCGGGCTCGCTTCCCTGAACAAGGACAATACCAGCATGATCCTTGAGACTCGCGACGGCAACGATATTCTGGTGAACCTGACGGGTAACCCAGAGATCACCTTCCTTGCTGTTTGCCATGACGTCGCTCAGAAGGTCACCTGTGTAGCCTCCCCGCACCTCTGTATTCAGTTTGTCCTCGCCTGATCTTACCTTAAGGTCTAAGGCTTTGACGATAGATGCCAAATCCACGTCGCTGAGCTCCCTTCTTCAGCTGTTCAAAGAGCTATGGTTCGTTTTAATGATCATTTTCAGATGCGTGCCTTTGCCCACTTCCGACGAGATGAGGAACGTATCGGAGAAGCTCTTTATATTGCAAAGGCCCATTCCCGCACCAAAACCCATTTCCCGGATTCTTTCAGTTGCCGTTGAATATCCGGGTTGCATGGCCAGTTCAATATCGGCAATACCCTGACCCTCGTCAATCGCCTCTATTAATATACAATCGGGAACAACACGAAGTCTGATCATTCCTTTTCTTGCATAAGAAACGATGTTGATTTCCGATTCATAGGCGACGAGAGACGCTTTCCTTACCACATCGCCGGAAAGACCTATTCGTTTCAACACTGATTTTATATTGCTTGAAACTTCACCTGCATTGTCGAAGTTGCCGCCGGTTACAGTGAAGGTTCCTTCGTATATGGGTTTTTCATCCACGCGCACAATTATTTACTGCCCACTTTTTCTATGCAGCCACGTATCCCTTTCGCATATAAACGCCCTGAAATTTCAAAAAGTATATACTTTGTTGTGAGAAGGGGAATTTTCAATTCTTCCGCGAGCTGGAATGTTTCCGGGGAAGGTCTTTTCCCCCGTCCCATAATGATGGCTGCAATGTCCAGTACGTCTGCCGTTCTCACAACCTGTGGATTGGTCAAACCGGTTATGAGTAAGCTTCCTGCCGTGGCAAAAGCTAAAACATCACTCATCAAATCGGCTACAAAAGCAGATTTGACTTCCTTATCCATCTGGTTTTGACCTACGAGAACTTCTGCATCAAGGAGTTCTTTTATCTCACGGAGCGTCAATTTTGTCTTCCCATAATAAATTTTGCAAGGTGTATCTCGTGAACATGTCTATGTGAGAGCTCTTGAGGTAATCACCTGATATTGCGTGTTAATCTTTAAAGCCAGTGATAGTATGTTGCCGTGAGAATCATGTGCGAATTTTGACGGGAGAGCGCTTACCACATGCAAGGGGCTATGTCAACACAATTTTTTAAATTTCACTCTTGTTGCCATATACTTGCCTATCGCAGCCGGATGCGTGTAAATTGTGTGCGGGTACATTGCGAATTCTCATGACTCAGACCGGCATGAACTGTCGCATTTGTCCCTGATCAGTCTCCTGGTGTTCAAATAATTCTTTTGATTGAGCTATATTTGTGATAGACAATGCACCCACCGTTAATCCTCACAAGGGGCGGCATGAATAACAAATTATTGGCCAGATTGATCATCCTGTTCTCTGCCTTAGCTGCTGCTCTGTTTTTATTCTTCTATTTCGATATTTATATCTATTTTATTGACCGGAAGAAAGCCACAGATCTGGTAACTTCGTTCGGCCCCATGTCGGTTGCCATATTCATATTCCTCCAAATCATTCAAGTTCTGATAGCTCCTATTCCGGGAGAGGTGACAGGTTTCATCGGTGGGTATCTCTACGGGATCACCCTGGGCACGATATATTCTACCATCGGGCTCAGTATAGGTTCGTGGATGGCCTTTATTCTCTCGCGAGTGTTCGGTCTTCCCTTTGTGGAAAAGTTTGTCAGCCAGAAAGTAATCAGTCAGTATGACCATTTCATGGAACACAAGGGTATATTGGTCTCGTTTCTCCTGTTTCTGATTCCCGGATTTCCCAAAGATGCCCTCTGTTACATCCTGGGATTGAGTCACATGGATGTGAGGGCATTTATTGTGATTGCGACAGTGGGGAGACTGTTAGGGACGATTATGCTCTCCATACAGGGAAGCTTTGTGCGCAATAATCAGGACTATGCTTTCTTTATTCTCTTAGGTGTCAGCGGACTGATTTTTATAGCAGGATACTTTTTCGGCCGGAATTGGCTTAAAAATTTAAAGGAGAAACATGCATCACAGAGAAAGTTGCATGGCGATTAAGCCTATGATAACCTTACAAGTATATTGAATAGCACTCTGATATAAATATGGATGACATTCAGTTATGGTAGTTGAAATTATTTTAATCATTTCCGTTTTGCTGCAAATAGTAGCAGCCTTTTTAGCTTTACGTCTGATTAAACTCACGGATGGCCGCGCTGCATGGATTCTAATCGCGTCAGGACTTGTTCTTATGGCTGTGGGACGATTTATCGATATATTGCCGTTTCTTTCCGTCACAATAACGCCCGAAGTCATTCTTCTTAATGAGTGGATTTCTTTTTTCATTTCTATCGTAATGGTGGCAGGAGTGGCCCTGATTGCGCCTGTATTTTACGCGATCAGGCGGTCTGAGAAGGCACTTCGGGAAAGCGAGGAGAAGTACCGGACTCTTCTTGAGAATGTCAATGTAGGGGTATACAGGAATACCGGCGACCCCGAGGGACGATTTATTCAGGCAAACCCCGCCATGGCAGAGATATTTGGTTATGAATCGCTCGAACAATTTATGAATGTTCCCGTTTCCGGACTTTATGGGGATCCGGAGGAGAGGAAGAAATTCATAGAAAAAATTAAAAAAATGGGATCCGTAAAAAGCGAAGAACTAATACTTTATAAGAGGGACGGTACACCGATTAAAGCTTCGGTAACTGCGAACGTTAAATATGATGAACGTGGTGAAATAGAGTGGATCGATGGCGTTATAGAAGACATTACAGAACGTAAGCAGGTGGAGGAAAAGCTCAGGGAGAGTGAAGAGCGATACCGGCTACTGATTGAGACCATGAATGAAGGTTTAGGGATGGTCGATAACAAAGGTATTCGTACCTTTGTCAATAAGAAATTCTGCGAGATGACCGGATATTCCAAGGAGGAACTTATCGGTTATCCTGCCGTAAAATTGTATGTTGAAGAAGAGAATCAAAAGATTTTTTTGCAACAGCGGATTAATAGAGAAAAGGGGGCAGATGACCCCTATGAAATTGTTCTTACCAGCAAAGATGGCGATAAGATTCAAGTCTTAGTTTCGCCAAAGCCGGTATATGACAAGAATGGTCAGTATGTAGGTAGTATCGCCACCTTTACTGACATTACCGACCGTAAGCAGGTGGAGGAAAAACTCAGGGAGAGTGAACAGAGATTACACAGGGTTATCCAAGGTTCCCCCATTCCTGCGTTTGTTATCGGGAAGGATCACAAAGTTATAGACTGGAACAAGGCATTAGAAGAGCTCACCGGGATCAAATCGGCAGACGTGGTAGGAACGACGCAGCAATGGAGGGCATTCTACTCTGAAGAAAGGCCTTGTATGGCGGATCTTCTGGTGGATGGAGTGCTGGGTGACATCCCCAAGTGGTATGAAGGGATGTATATCAAGTCAAAGTTGATTGATGAGGCCTATGAGGCGACGGACTTTTTCCCTGCCCTGGGTGATGGTGGGAAATGGTTGCGTTTTACTGCCGCTGTGATCAGAGGGTCTTCAGGTGAAGTAGTCGGTGCAATAGAAACCCTTGAAGATGTCACCGATCGCAGGAAGGCGGAAGCCTACATCCGGGAAAGTGAGGAGAAATATCGCTCTCTTGCTACTACTGCGGATTCAATGTACATGATAGACAGAGATTTCAGGTATATATTGATGAACGAAAGGTATTTATCGAGGTTTGGCCTTCCGTTGGAAAAGATCATAGGAAGAGCTTACGAAGAATTTCATTCCAAAGAGGCTACGAGAGAGTTTGTTGAGATAGTAGAACGTGTATTTGAAACTGGTGCGTCTATCCAACACGAATATAGAAGCGAAAGAGACGGTTTGTATTTCCTCCGCACATTTAGTCCCGTTAAAAGTTCAGACGAAGAGGTAATAAAAGCGGTAACGGTGGTTTCAAAGGACATTACCGACCGTAAGCAGGTGGAGGAAAAACTCAGGGAGAGTGAACAGAGATTACACAGGGTTATCCAAGGTTCCCCCATTCCTGCGTTTGTTATCGGGAAGGATCACAAAGTTATAGACTGGAACAAGGCATTAGAAGAGCTCACCGGGATCAAATCGGCAGACGTGGTAGGAACGACGCAGCAATGGAGGGCATTCTACTCTGAAGAAAGGCCTTGTATGGCGGATCTTCTGGTGGATGGAGTGCTGGGTGACATCCCCAAGTGGTATGAAGGGATGTATATCAAGTCAAAGTTGATTGATGAGGCCTATGAGGCGACGGACTTTTTCCCTGCCCTGGGTGATGGTGGGAAATGGTTGCGTTTTACTGCCGCTGTGATCAGAGGGTCTTCAGGTGAAGTAGTCGGTGCAATAGAAACCCTTGAAGATGTCACCGATCGGAAAAAAGCAGAAGAAGAACTTATAAAAGTTGAAAAACTGGAGTCACTCGGCATATTTGCGAGTGGAATTGCTCATGACTTTAGTCGTCTGTTGTCAGCTATGCTAAGGAACATCTTTTCAGCAAAGTTGACTCTTACAGAAGGGGATAAGGCTCTGGAAGAAGAACTGGTGATTGCCGAAAAGGTGGGCCTTCAGGCTAAAGAGCTGGCTTATAGATTGGTTACATTTGCGAAGGGGGGCGAACCAACCCGAAGGGTGGGTTCAATTTCGCAGTTGTTAAGAGAGACAGCTGATCTTTCTCTCAGTGGATCAAATATCACATGCAAGTTTTTACTGCCGGATGATCTCTGGTCTGTTGAGGTTGATGATGTGCAAATGCGTCAGGTTGTTGATAATCTGCTGATCAACGCCCAGGAGGCGATGCCCGATGGTGGGAAAATTATCATACGCGCGGAAAATGTAGATGTAACAGCAGGCTCCAGTCTCCCTCTCAAAGAAGGGAAATATGTCAGATGGTCCGTGAAAGATCATGGGAAGGGAATGCCCAAAGATGATCTTCCAAGGATATTCGATCCCTATTTTACGACGAAGCCGTCAGGTACGTCAAAAGGGGTGGGGCTGGGACTGGCCATTTGTTACTCGATTGTTACAAAGCATGATGGTTTTATCGCCGTGGAATCTGAACCGAGAGCGGGGACTACATTCACGGTGTATCTGCCTGCTTCCTCTGAGAGCGTAATTAAAGATGAAGCTGAAAAGACTAGTCTGCGAGAGGGTAAGATTCTGGTGATGGATGATGAAGAATCTGTACGTAACGCCACGGGGATAGTACTTAATTATCTTGGATACGAAGTTGAATATGCGCAAGATGGGATTGAGGCCATTGATCTCTATAAGAAGGCAAGGGAAAAAGCACGGCCATTCTCCGCCGTGATACTTGATTTACATGTTCCGGCCGGAATGGGAGGCAAAGAGACCATGAAGGAATTGTTGGCAATAGATCCCTCTGTGAAAGCCATCATTTCGTGCCGATATTCGGACGACCACGTTATTTCAGAATTCAGAAAGTATGGATTTTCCGGAGCGGTCAACGTTCCGTATGATATGGAAACAATAAAAGAGACATTAAAGCAATTGCTGAAGTAGATGCAATTCCAGGTTTTTCCCCTTCAATCATTCTAAGTCCTCCTCCAGGATAATCTTGCTCGATTGAATCGTCAGTAAAAAGTCTTTGCGTAGGCCGGACATTTACGTTAAAAAACCGACATGGAAAGCATGAGAGACCAATATCTCAATTTTCTCGCCGTGGAGAAGGGAGCATCACACCATACGATAGACGCGTACCGAAGGGATCTGAACAGATACATAAGATTCATCAGGGGCCGTGGTGTGCAAAACATTAAGGATGTATCCCCCGAGGATATAGTATCCTTCCTGGCTAAAGTACGTGGCGAGGGTCTCAACGCAAGATCCGTGAACAGGACACTCTCGGCCATCAGAGGTTTCACTCAGTTCCTCGTGCGTGAAAGAATGGTTGATGAGAACCCGGTGATGAATATTGAACGTGCAAAAGCCTGGATGGTCCTTCCCGGTACCCTGAGCCAGGGTGAAATAAATACACTTCTCGCGCAACCGGGGAACGACACTCCCGCCGCGATTAGAGATACGGCAATGCTGGAACTTATGTACGCCACAGGGATCCGAGTGTCCGAGCTGCTTTCGTTGACATTGAATAACGTCAACTGGCAGGTCGGTTATCTCACTGTGATGGGGAAAGGCGGGAAAGAACGGATCGTACCCATGGGAAAATCGGCATATCACTGTGTGCGTGCGTACGTCGATTCTTCCCGGCCGAGCTTCCTGAAGGGTCGTCAGACAAACCTGCTTTTCCTCAACAGGGCAGGCGAATGTTTGACGCGGCAGGGGTTCTGGAAGATTTTAAAAAAATATGTAACGAAATCAGGATTGCACAAAGAGATACATCCCCATACATTCCGGCATTCTTTTGCGACCCATCTTCTGGAGGGTGGGGCTGATCTTCGCTCCGTGCAGATGATGCTGGGACATTCAGACATATCTACAACGCAGATTTATACCCATGTAACCCGCGACCGCCTGAAGGCTATCCATAAGAAGTACCATCCGAGGGGCTGAAAGACAGGCGTGATACGATGGATGACGGTTTCTTAAAAAAGAGGAAGGGAAAAGACACGGGAAAACAGACCCTCAGGAGATATAAAACTGTCGGAATGATTACGGCCGGGGTGGCGGTCTTAATCGCTGCTCTGGTGATAACTCATGCTCTCCTTGTCGATGGAACACAGCGGTCATCTTCGCGAATCACCAGGCTGAAGAACATGTTTTCCTTCGTGTTCTTAGGCCAGAAGCCGGTATTTTACTTCCTTGATTTAGAAATGAACGGCAAAGATTACAGGCTGTCAGGACAGGATGTCTTTGATGTCACCTACCGTGATGAATTTGTGATCAGGAGTGTTTCCACGGATGCCATAGGGGCCCGCGGGGTATCTGTGGATATTGAAGGCATAGGAGGTCCTGATGATGCAGGAATCACGCTCCGGGGGGTTGAATTGGTTGATAGAGTTCTTTCCGCGACGAATGTTGTTCAATCCGGTCCAATTATCGCCGGCAGCATAAACGTGTCGTATCGAGGAGAGCTCATCGCTGCGATCCCCGTGAGAGTTACGATAACCCCGCAGGATTTATTACGGCACGCCCGGGATTCCGGAAGTCTGCAAAATCAGATTGACTATCTTAAAAAGGCCATCGAGACGAACAGGGCCGATATAGGTGTACGCAAGATGCTTGCGGCGGTGTACACCCGTTCAGGTGCTCTTGAGAAAGCAATCGCCCAATATAATGAGATTCTCTCCTTAAAGCCTGATGATGTGACTGTTCTGGCGGAACTTCTCAAATGCTACATAGACGCTCGAAAATACGATACGGCCCTCAAGACGGGCATAAAACTCTCTACCCTCAATCCGCAGGACGCTTCCGCATTCGCCGGTGTTGCCGTTGCCTATGCCGGGAAGGGGGCATGGGACAAGGCTATTGTCAATTACAGGGAATCTCTGAGGTTGAACCCTGACGATTCCGTGGTTCGCTTCAAGCTGGGAGAAGCTCATGAGAGGATGAGAGATATGAAGACTGCCATTGAACAGTATAAGCTCATCCTGGCGAAAGAACCGCAGGCGGAACATGTGATGATGGCTTTGGCGGGTGCATATCTCAGGATGAACGGTTATGATGAAGCGATAAAGTTGTACAAGGAAATGATACGCAGACACCCCCGGAACGCCTCGCTCTATGCCAATCTGGGGGTAGCTTACGGGGGCAAGGGCATGCTGGCTGAGGAAATCGAAAGTTATCAGAAGGCGCTCTCGCTTAATGTGAAAGATCCGGTCATTCACTTTAACCTCGCCATGGCTTACGAAAAGGGCAACCGGCTTCAGGATGCAATCGGAGAATACTCGAAGGTGTTGAAACTCACCCCCAATGATGCTGAGACGATTGTTAGATTGGCAGATATTGAGTTTAAAAATAAAAAATACGGTGAAGCAATCAGACTGTATGAAAAAATAGTGAAAACTTCTCCCAGAAAGGCGGCAATTCACGCGAATCTCGGGTTTGCGTACGGGGAACTCAAGAAATACAATCAATCTTCTGATCACTACGAGAAATCATTAAAGTACGGGATTAAAGATCCTCAAATCCACTACAATCTCGCATATACGTATGATAAACTGGGACGGGCGAAAGACGCGATCCGCGAATATGAGAGATATGCTGCGTCGAATCCGACGATGGAAATCCTGGACATTTTAGCTGATCATTATGTGAAGGAGAAACAGTATGACGCCGCGATAAGGACCTACAAGAGAATGCTGAACGTTGATGCACGAAAAAAGGCGGCCATATACTCAAGTATTGCGTACGTACATGGTCTCAAGAATGAAACGGACAAGGAGTTGGAATATTACAAAATGTCGACAGAACTGGAGGCGGAAGACGATGTTGTCTATCTGAATATGGGTGCTGCCTATGAGAAAAAGGGGATGTATCAGGAAGCTCACAGGGCCTATTCGAAGGCGTATGAAATAAATCCTGAATCGGTTGAGGCCGCGAAAAAGATACCGGAAATGAAAATCAAGATTCTGCAACAGAAACACCGTGAATAAAAAATATTTGAGAGTATAGTGAACCGGTTGGAGGAAGTCCTATGGGAAAGGGGAATGGAGAGAAAATGAGACAGATTATTCTCAACGATATAAGGATAGGGGAGGGTGCGCCGTTCGTACTCATTGCCGGCCCCTGTGTGATCGAAACTGAAGAAACAGCGAGGGATATTGCCTTGACCCTGAAGGACATAACCACACGTCTTGAGATTCCATTCATTTTCAAGGCTTCCTATGATAAGGCAAACCGCACTTCCGTACACTCCTACAGAGGGCCAGGTCTCATCCGGGGGCTACAGATTCTTGAACGTATCAAAAAGGAAATAGGTATTCATATATTATCGGATGTCCATCGCTTTGAAGAAATTGAACAGGCTTCAGAGATCCTTGATATAGTGCAGGTGCCGGCGTTTCTCTGCAGACAGACTGACTTCATCATGGAGGTAGCCGGAAAAGCAAGGATCGTCAATATCAAAAAGGGGCAGTTCCTCTCTCCATGGGAAGTCTCCAACATTCTGGAGAAGATGTATGCGGCGGGGAATCACAATATCGTTATCACGGAAAGAGGAACCACGTTCGGGTATAACAATCTCGTGGCTGATTTCCGCTCGCTCCCCATAATAAGAGGGCTTGGTTGCCCCGTTGTGTTCGATGCGACGCACAGTGTTCAACTTCCGGGAGGGATGGGTACGGCCTCCGGAGGGCAGCGTGAGTTGGTTCCCTTCCTTGCGAGAGCAGCTGTTGCCGTCGGAATAGACGGTCTCTTCCTGGAAGTACATCCGGATCCGGACAACGCGAAATGTGACGGGCCCAATTCTATGCATCTGGATAACCTTTTCGATTTACTCAGTACCCTTGTACGGATTGACAGCATTGTAAAGAGCAAGGCAATGGATGAGGGATGATTCACACATCAGCGGGGTAGCGGATCATGACGTATGAGTTGAGCAGGAATTTGAAAAAAAAGATTAAATCGGTTTGCATTTTGGTGATGGATGTTGATGGGGTGATGACCGATGGAAGGATCATCATGGATGATGCGGGCAGGGAGATTAAAAACTTCAATGTGCGGGATGGACACGGCATAAAAATGCTGATGAGATACGGTATCGACGTGATACTTCTGACGGGAAGGAGGTCTGCCGTTGTTGAACATCGTGCCCGTGATCTGGGTATCAGCGAAGTCCACCAGGCGGTATTTAACAAGCTCGAGGTTTGTGACGAGATTATTCAGAAGAGATCAATTGATTATGATCACATTGCCTTCATTGGCGATGATATTGTGGATATTCCCCTGCTGAAACGGGTTGGTTTTTCAGTTGCCGTAGCTGATGCCGCGGATCATGTAAAAAAGGCAGTGGATTATGTTACGGAAACGAAGGGAGGAAAGGGAGCAGTCCGGGAAGTCTGCGAACTCATTCTCATAGGGCAGAATAAATGGACTGAGATTGCAAAAAAATATGATTTCGATGACATACCGTAATGGTTTGTGAATGCATTTGATCTTTACAGTCAAAATAACTGGTGGTATAAATTTACATAGTCTGTAAGGCGGGTTCGAAAGAAATCAAATGACCGTACGTACGAATTCTCTGCGTGTGGTCGTTTCGATTCGCCCAAAAAGGTTGCCAACGAATCTTTCATGTATATTCTCCGAACATCTTTTCACGTGATAAACAGTCATCAGGAGAGAAAAACTCATTTCCTTCAAAATCAAAGATGCCCCTTACCATATCTGTGGAGAATCAATAGCGAGGACGTTTATGAAGATGAGCAGAAAGCTCGTGATCATCTTTAGTACTGTATTTGTAGCGGCAGTTGTGGTTGCCGCATATTTCGTTGCGGATGGTGATAAGACGTCAGGGAAAAAGCTGCTTAAAATTGTGACAGATAATGTCGATCTTCAGGTCAAAGACGTGTTGTATACGGATGTGGGGGAATCAGGGTTGAAATGGGAGGTGCGGGCTGACAGTGCGCAGTATATGAAGAGCGAGAAGCTCGCGCAGTTTGATAAAATCAGGGTAAAGCTCGTGCTGGCAGACGGAAAGACGATTTCCATGGTGGGAGATAAAGGGAAATTACATACCGATACAAAGGACATGGAGATCACGGGTAATGTGGAAATTGTCTCTGACAGGGGAGATCGACTCACCACGGATATCATCAAATACTCAGGATCGGAACAACGATTCTATACGGACTCACCTGTGAAACTCGAAAATGCTCGGCTGCGGATTAAGGGAGTGGGTATGTCACTATCGATAAAGGACAGAGATGTGACGTTACTGTCAAAAGTAAAAGCGATTGTGGAGTAGGGATAATCCGTGACTGAAAACGTCAAAATGAAATGTTCTGTACTTTTATCCGCGGTGATTATATTATTATTCTCCATCTTGGATGCGAAAGAGGCGAGTGCTCAGAAAACGATTAAGGCTGAGAAAAACCAGCCGATAGAGATCGTTTCGAATCGTCTCGATGCGTATAGTGAAAAACGATTGGTAGTATTTTCGGGGAATGCAATCGCGACACAGGGTGACAAAATTATCAAATCTGACCGCATTATGCTGTATTATAAAAAGGATTCACGTGAGGCCGACAGGATAGGTGCCGGTAGGGCAGGAGGGGATATTGAGAAGATTGAGGCGAAGGGAAACGTCACCGTAACACAGGGAGAAAGAATAGTCACAGGGGATGATGCTGTTTTTTACCAGGAGATGCAGAAGATAGTCGTGACGGGAAATGCCGCGATGCGTGAGGGCCGGAACGTGATTCGAGGTGAAAAAATTGTGGTCTTATTCAACGAGAACAGGGGTATTGTCGAAAGCGGTGGCAGTAAAAAGGTGAAAGCGACTATTTATCCCGAAGACAAAAAAGAAACAAAAAAATGATAACGCGCAATTGCAATGGATATGAGAGAAGCATAGAACGGGTGTTCAGGACCGATGGGCAAGCTGCTGGCTGATGGGCTGGTTAAGATGTACGGCAACAGGACCGTCGTGAACAAGGTTGATCTGGCGATCAATCCCGGTGAGGTTGTGGGTCTCTTGGGACCTAACGGTGCCGGCAAGACGACTACGTTTTATATTATTGTCGGCCTGATATGGCCGGATTGGGGGAGGATCATTCTTGACGGTGAGGACATCAGCAGATGCCCCATGTATATTCGGGCCAGAAAGGGACTCAATTACCTCCCGCAGGAACCTTCCATATTCAGGAAGCTCAGTGTGGAGCAAAACATCATGGCTGTTCTTGAAACACTCGACATTGATGACGGGGAGAAAAAGATAAGGCTGGAACAATTATTGGGTGAACTGGACATAGCCCATCTGGCAAAGTCGTATGCGTATTCCCTCTCGGGAGGTGAAAGACGGCGGGTGGAGATAACGAGGGCTCTCGTCACGTCTCCCAAATATATTCTTTTAGATGAGCCTTTTGCAGGCATAGATCCGCTTGCGGTTGCAGATATCCAGAGGATTATTGAAAAACTTAAATCCAAGAATATCGGCATAGTCATCTCGGATCATAACGTAAGGGAAACTCTATCTGTATGTGACAGGGCGTATATCGTAAATGAGGGTACCATTTTAGTAGAAGGAGACCCTGGTACCATAGCGAATTGTGAGATTGCGAGGAAGATATACTTCGGGGAGGATTTCTCTCTGAAGGGTTGATGTGCGAGTAAAAAGTTACGATCGAGACCTGGAATAATGGCGTTTGAACTTAAACAGAATCTGAAACTGACCCAGCAGCTGGTAATGACACCACAGCTGCAGCAGGCAATAAAGCTTCTGCAGCTCTCAAGACTGGAACTGGTTGGCATGATCAACCAGGAAATGGAAGAGAATCCATTACTTGAGGAGGTGGTTTCAGATGATTTCCAGGAGGAAGAGCCTCTTCCGGAAATGAGCGAAATGGAAACCATACAAACGGAAGAGGGTAAAGTTATCGACCGTACCATAGAGCTTACAGGAGAAGGTGACGGTAAGGAGGAATTCGACTGGAATGGTTATCTGGAAGACTACGGTCCTATGGGGCTCAGGTATGACAGGATGGACGATGAAGCTCCTTCCTGGGATAACATCATTACCGTAAAGCCGACTCTTACCGAGCATCTCATCTGGCAGCTCCGACTATCCCGGCTCAAAGATGCTGAAATGATGGTCGGTGAACAGATCATCGGTAACCTCGATAATAATGGATATTTAGTCGCATCTGTTGAGGAAATTGCGTTGCAGGTGGGCGAAGAGTTGGAACTGGTCGAGGCTGTTCTGAGAAAAGTTCAGGAATTTGACCCACCTGGGATTGCAGCGAGGGATATCAAGGAGTGCCTGTTCATTCAAGCGAGGGTACTGGGTGTGCTAAGCCCACTCATCGAAGCGATAATCAATAATCATCTCAAGGATCTGGAAATAAAGAACTATAGCGGCATATCCAGGAAACTGAAAGTGCCCCTTGCGGATGTCTTACGGGCGGTGTTATTAATAAGCAACATGGATCCCAGGCCGGGAAGCATTTATAATGAGGAAAGGATCGAAACCATAATCCCTGATGTATATGTATTAAAGACAGGGGACGAATATAAAATCGTGCTCAATGATGACGGATTGCCACGATTGAGAATCAGCAATTTGTATCGAGAAATTATGGGAGGGGTAAGTACAAGTCCCGGTGCCGAAAAGAGTAAAAAGTATATCAGAGAGCGAATGCAGTCGGCGACATGGCTTATCAAGAGTATCCAGCAAAGACAGAAGACGATTTACAGGGTATCGGAAAGTATCGTCAAATTTCAGAGGGGCTTTTTCGATAAAGGAATCAGTTATCTCAAGCCATTGGTCCTACGGGATATCGCTGATGACGTGGAAATGCACGAATCGACAATCAGCAGGGTTGTGACAAATAAATACATGCACACACCACGGGGGATATTTGAATTAAAATATTTTTTCAGCAGCAAGATCCAGAAAACCGGTGGGGATGCAGTTGCATCGAAGAGCGTGAAAGAAGCAATAAAGAAAATAGTCAGCGGCGAAGATCCTAAAAAACCTTACAGTGACAGTGACATTGTTGAACTTTTAGAGAAGACAGGGATATCTATTGCGAGAAGGACGGTTGCAAAATACAGAGAAATGATCGGCATTCTTCCCTCTTCGAAAAGGAAAAAATATTTTTAGTCTCTCAAAAAACAGATTGACCTCAATGCGATTTAGGATTAGTATCCCCCGCTTTTCAAGAAACGAGCAGATATGCTTTGAATCATATAAATGGGTTTAGAGGAGGATAAAGGCATGAAAATTTCGATAACCTTCAGGAATAAAGACGGTGAAGAATGGCATAAGGAATATATCGACAAGCGACTCAATAAACTCAGAAAATACGTGGATAATCCGGTTGAGGCTCGAGTTGTTCTCTCTGTAGAAAAGTTCAGGAATGTGGCGGAAGTGAGTTTGATGGCAAACGGTTTGAACGTGAACGCAAAAGAAGAAGCCAAGGACATGCATCTTGCCATTGATACGGCAATTGAAAAAATTGAGCGGCAACTGAAAAAACATAAAGAAAAAATCAGAGGTCACAAAGCGAACTCGTTGCGAAGTGGGAAAATTGCTGAACTGGAGGAATCACTGGAAGAAAGTGAGGAGATTCAAGAAGCGAAGGTCGTTGAAACAAGAAAAGTAGTGTTGAAACCCATGTCTCTTGATGACGCCATTATGGAGATTGATTCAACAAGGAATCGCTTTGTTATTTACCGGGATTCGTATACAGAGAACATCAGTGTCATTTATGCCCGGGATGATGGGAAGTATGTGCTCATAGAAACCAGCAGCTGAGCTACGAGGTGGGGTGAATGAAAATCACGGATATTTTCAGGAAGGAATACATTATTGAGGAATTGAAATCAAAGACAAAGCAAGAAGTTCTTGCGGAGTTGTCCGGTGTATTTCTTCGTGGCAATCTGCAATTTGACCATGGAACAATGGTAAGCTCCCTGCTGGAGAGAGAAAAACTCGGCAGTACCGGCATCGGTGAGGGGATAGCGATTCCCCACGGCAAGGCCGCCGACATAAGTGATTTGATTGTTTCCTTCGGCAGAAGCAAAAAAGGGGTCGAGTTCGACGCTATGGACGGGAGGCCGGTTCACCTCTTTTTTCTGTTAATGGCACCGGAGGATGCCGCCGGGCAGCACCTGAAAGTTCTGGCAAAACTGTCGCGGATGTTGAAGAACAACGGATTTAGAAAGAACCTCATGGAATCGAAATCGGCCGAAGAATTGTTCAGTGTAATTGCTGACAGAGATGATGCGTGTTGAGAGTGATGAGTTGCGCGGCATGTGAGCTTTCATGTATGCATTGAAAATCAGAGATCTGCTTGAAGGCCGCGAGGATGAATTAGGTCTGGTACATATTGCGGGTAAAGCCGGTCTTATCAGAGAAATAACTCATGTGCGTCCGCAGCGTCTTGGAGGGAATGATACTTTCCTGGATGATATTGTGCCGGAGAACATTCTTATCATCACTCCTGAGGACATTTCAAAACATTTAGGTGCGTCCCCGGCGACGCAGGAGGAATTTTGTCAGGCTATCATCTCATCACGAATCCCCTGTGTCGCACTTTCCGAAACTATCTGTCCACCTGAGTTTCTCCTTTCTTTTTCGGAGTCGCGGGCTGTTCCCGTTGTTTCATCGATATATGACGAATTTCTCTTAGAGAGCCGCCTGACCGGCATCTTGAGGGAAAGGATTGACAACATCGTTACGATCCACGGTGTGCTCCTCAATGTGTATGGCCTGGGGCTGATTATTACCGGGGACAGCGGTGTGGGAAAAACTGAATGTGCGGTTCGCTTGGTGACGAAGGGCCACATGTGGATTGCTGACGATTTCATTGAAATAGAGAAAAGAGATGGGACTGAGCTGCGGGGCCGCGCTTACGGTGTAAGCAGAGGACTTCTCGAGAAAGAAGGAAGGGGGATTGTCTCAGCGAGAGAGATGTTCAGTGAGGAGAGAATACTCGAGGAAACGGAGGTGAGTCTCATGGTGCAGCTTGAGCGAACCCATGATGTTACCGGGGAAACCGCGAGATTCTCAATGGACGAAACGCATGAGATTATGGGGGTGAAAATTCCTTATATGAGAATTCCCGTTTCATCGAACGATGACTTTCCTGACCGACAAATAGATGAATCTGTTCGCTTTTTCGCGAAGCGGGGAGGCATTGCATGAATAATTTCCGTGTGGTGATCATTACGGGGCTTTCCGGATCAGGTAAGAGTACGGCGCTGAGGGCGCTTGAAGATATCGGTTTCTTCTGTGTCGATAACCTTCCCGTTGTCCTCCTGCCGAGGTTTCTCAAAATCCAGTCCGATGCATCGATGGGTGTATCCCGTGTCGCGATGGTGATGGACTTACGGGAGAAGAGATTTTTGGAGATGTATACCAAGATATTTTCCCGCTTGAAAAGCACGGGATACAAATTGGAGATACTGTTCCTTGATGCGAGTGATGATGCTCTGCTCCACCGCTTCAGTGAAACGCGGAGGGCGCATCCTCTCTCTGCGAAGGGTTCTGTGATGCAGGGTATCATGCAGGAAAGAGAAAAGCTGTCACCGTTGAAGCAGATGGCGGATAAAGTGATCGATACGACATCGTATAACGTGCATCAGCTGAAGGACGTGGTGCAAAGATATTTTCTCCCCTCATCCATCACTCACAGGATGATCCTTCATGTTACATCGTTCGGTTATCGTTACGGCGTGCCGGCGGATGCAGACATCGTTCTGGATGTGAGATTCCTTCCCAATCCTCATTTTGTCGACAGTTTGAAACACTTTGACGGCCACCATCCGGATGTACGGAATTATGTGCTTGCATCCGAGGAATGCAAGAGGTTTATCCGGGATCTCTTTGAGTTGATGGAGTTTCTCACTCCTCTCTACGAAAAAGAAGGGAAAACCCGACTTAATTTAGCATTGGGCTGTACGGGTGGGAAACATCGCTCGGTTGTGATGGCAAATACGTTTGGTTCCTATTTTTCAGAGAAAAATTATATTGTAACCATCAATCACAGGGATATCAGTAAGACTTAAAAGGAAACGGCCGTTTTTTTGTTCACATTGTCGGCTATCCAGTGAGGATCCCACCATTCCTGGGGATTGACGAATTGTCCCCCGACAATCATCCCGAAATGCAGATGATCCCCCCCGGCAAGTCCGGAGGTTCCTGTTCTACCGATCGTCTCCCCTTTTTTCACCTGTTGTCCGTGTGTGACGTGAATCGAATTGAGATGGGCGTAAAGGCTGAGGAGTCCCAGTCCGTGATCGAGTACAGTCACGTTTCCGTAGATACCCAGGTATCCCGTATATATCACGGTGCCGTGATTGGCCGCCTCAACGGGAGCGTTCGCCGTTGAGGCGAGATCGATTCCCCTATGCATGCTTTCACCCACCAGTTTTCCCTGGTACTCATACGTTCTTTTATCGCCGTAGAGTGCCATGGGAGCGGCATTATTCATGCGCAGAAAGGTTCCTTCCCAGAGTTGACCGGGATAGGATAGCGCTGAGAGATTTTTTACCACCTTGTCGTTTTCGTCCCGCAATGGACCGTTGACGTATATAAATGTTTCCAGGAGAGTTTTCCCCCTGAGTGAGGGGATATAACTCTGGAATTCAGGCATCTTTTGTTGCATGAAATTATCCGAAAGAGCCATCTTATCTTTTTTGAACTTCTTGGTTCTGATGAGGTGCGGGAGAGAGATACTTGCTTCGTTTCCCGCATGATCCGTAGCGGTGACCTTAATACTCGTTGCTCCCTGCTTCGCTTCTGTGGGGAGCGCAAAGTAGCTGATTGAAGAGGGTTTACCGGAGATCGTTGTGGGATATCCCCGGAAAAAAAGATTTTCCACCTTCACGCCGCTTGATGACACTGGTTCAGACGTTCCGTAGACAATCACGCAGGTGCCACCGGGGTTAATATTGTTTATTGGGTTGAGCAGATATATACGGGGAGGTGTCGTGTCAATGATGATCTGTTTGCTCAATGTGGTTTGATTTTTCCAGAGGGCGTGATCGACAGCCGACGCGGTGAGTACTGCCGGGCCATCGTGCAGTTTCATGGCGATAGGATCAATGGAAATGACTATGTTCTTTTCTCTGGTTCCCGTATCCGGATATTCCATTACAGATAACAGTTGCGTGTTTTCATCCTGTGACAGGGTTACATTGATTGAGCGGAGGCCGCTTCCGGAATCGGAAAAGGTGATGTCTATCGGTTTATTCAACCCCACGGCACTTATCTCCTGGCTCAATTTCACGACTGGCTTTCCCCACTCACCGTGAGAATTGAAGAACCACCACCCCGCAACGCCTATGAGGATGATAAGAACGGCAGTGATATGTGGCGTGTATGTTTTCATATAGGATACCTCTCTTTTGGGACTGCATATTTACCGCGCGGACTTATAATGATTTTTCCTCTGCTTTGCAAGTTTTAATGTGTGTGATGGGGAATCGCCGTATTACTTCTTGAAGTTGTCTTGCAGAATTGTTATAGAATCATAATAAGGATACGAATGAGCGAAACTTTCACTGGGAAAATGCATGCTATGGTAAAAGGACGTAGAATTGTTCTGGGCATTACCGGCGGTATCGCTGCATATAAGGCAGCGGAGTTAACGAGAGCTTTCATAAAGGAAGGGGCATCTGTAAGGGTGATAATGACGAAGAATGCTTTGGAATTTATCACTCCCCTGACCCTGCAAACGCTCTCGGGACATTTGGTATACAGGGATATGTTTTCTCCATTAAAGGATTTTGAGATGGATCACATATCTCTTGCGGATTTTGCCGAAATTCTGGTGATTGCTCCCGCAACAGCGAATGTCGTAGGCAAAATCGCCTCAGGCATCGCCGATGACCTGCTAACTACGACGGTCATGACGACGAAAGCGCCGGTTCTCATCTGCCCCGCAATGAACCAGAGCATGTACGAGAATCCCATCGTCAAGGAGAATATCATGAGCCTGGCCTCCCGGGGTTATCACTTTATTGCAGCCGGGTATGGTGAGCTTGCCTGCAGCGCAGAAGGGTACGGGAGGCTCCCCGATATTGAGGATATTGTTGACGAAGTCGAGTCGATACTCACCGTTAAGGATCTCAGCGGGGAAAAGATTCTCGTGACTGCCGGTCCGACCCGGGAACCTTTCGATCCCGTCAGGTATATTTCCAATTACTCTTCGGGGAAAATGGGATATGCCCTTGCGGTTGCCAGTCGGAGAAGAGGTGCGCATACGATTATGGTCAGTGGTCCCACGTCCCTGCCGGTTCCAAGGGGGATTACATTCATCCCGGTCAAGAGCGCTCTGGAAATGCGGGATGCGGTAATGGATCATCTTGCGGAATCGACTGTAATTATCAAAGCCGCCGCCGTGGCGGATTACCGGCCGTCAACGAGGTCCGACTCCAAGATAAAAAAAGAAAAAGGACCTTTGATGATTTCACTCGAGCGGAATCCGGACATCATTGGTGAGATCGGCAGGAAGAAAGGGAAACGGGTGCTTGTTGGTTTTGCCGTAGAAACGGAAAATCTTATTCAACGGGCCAGTGAAAAGATGCTGGCAAAAAAAATGGACTTGATTGTGGCAAATGATGTGACCCAGGACGGGGCGGGATTCGGTTACGATACCAATATTATCAAAATTCTCACTCCTGCAGGGGAAGTTGAGGAACTGCCGCTGATGAGCAAGTATGAAGTTGCCCACAGGATTCTTGACAGGATCAGGGACATCATCAGGAGCAGATAGGCGACCGATTTTACGTGTGAGCTATTTTAATCTATGAAAAATACCGGTGAAGATCTTGATGGTGAACTCCTCAGCGTGATTCAGTCCCTCAAAGCGCATATACGGGAGAACCTGGATTTCCCGAAGAACCTGTCGCATCTGTGTATGCGAGGAGAAGTACCGCGTGAGGGAAAGATTCATTCCCCCGGCATAATGAATCTCGAAGAGGTGAGGGAAGAGCTCGGCGAATGCAGGAGATGTTCCCTCTGGCAGGTCAGGAAGAACCTGGTTTTTGGTGAGGGGAATTCCAGAGCACGTATTGTTTTTGTAGGTGAAGCGCCTGGGGGAGATGAAGACATTCAGGGAAGGCCGTTTGTAGGACGGGCGGGGCAGCTCCTGACAAGGATAATCGTTGCCATGGGCCTGGAGAGGAAAGACGTCTACATATGCAACATTCTCAAGTGTCGTCCCCCCGGCAACAGGAATCCCAGGCCAGATGAAATCAATACCTGTGAACCATTTCTCGTAAAGCAGCTCCGGGCAATCGGCCCGAAAATTATTTGCGCCTTGGGAACGTTTGCAGCTCATACCCTGCTCAAGACGGATGTTCCCATAACCGTGCTCAGAGGGCGATTCCATTCGTATCACGGCATACCGGTGATGCCCACATACCATCCGGCATATCTTTTGAGAAATCCCGGCGCGAAAAAGCAGGTGTGGGAGGACGTGCAGAAGATCATGAAGGCTCTGTAGCCCTGGGCTGAAAAAAAAGAATATGTGACATCAACATGTGTGGTAGAGATAAGAGATGAATAAAAAAATAAGCTCAATCATTCTCTTTTTTACAATACTCAGCCTCATATTGCTCACGGGAGAATCGCGTGCGCAGGCGAAAAATCCTGTGTTCGATGTGATTACCGTCAGCGCCACCATCACGCCTCCGATCGCCGAGTACATCAATCAGAGTATCGATGCGTCTGTAAAAGAAGGCGCAGATGGTCTTATCATTCTCCTGGATACACCCGGTGGGCTCGATCTCGCGATGAGAGATATTGCGAAGGGAATCCTGAATTCTCCTGTTCCGGTCGCGGTGTACGTCCATCCGTCCGGAGCGAGAGCTGCTTCGGCGGGAGTGATAATCACGATTTCTGCCCATATCGCAGCAATGACCCCCGGCACCAATATCGGTGCTGCCCACCCGGTGGGATTGGGCATCGGAAGCATGGATAAGACCATGATGAAGAAGGTGGAGAATGATGCAGTTGCGTACGTCCGCGGAATTGCGGACAAGAGGGGCAGGAATGCAGACTGGGTGGAGAAGTCTGTCAGGAAGAGCGAATCCATCACGGCCGAGGAGGCACTTAAGCTCAGAGTCATTGATTTTGTCGCTCCCGATTTGAACGGCCTTCTGGAGCAGATGCATAACAGGGAAGTTACCTTGGTGGCAGGCAAGAAAACAGTCAGGACGAAGGATGCGATTATAAATAAAAAGAAGATGGGTACAAGACAGAGAATTCTCGCCACAATCAGCGATCCCAACATCGCGTATATCCTTTTGCTCATTGGTCTTGCCGGTCTCTATTTTGAGCTCGCACATCCCGGTGTTATTTTTCCGGGAGTTATCGGCGGCATTTCCCTGATACTGGCGTTTTTTGCGCTCCAGACCCTTCCGGTAAATTATGCGGGGATTCTGCTTATCCTTTTTGGAATTATTCTCTTTATCGCGGAAATAAAAGTCATCAGTCACGGGTTGTTAACGGTGGGTGGGATTGTTTCCCTTGTGCTTGGATCGTTGCTGCTCTTTGAATCACCCGACCCTGCTCTCCGAGTATCTTGGAGTGTCATGATACCGACTCTTACGTTTATCAGTTTGTTTTTTGTGGGGGTAATAGCCCTTGTCCTCAAGGCACAGTTGAGAAAGCGACGCACGGGAAAGGAAGGCATGTTAGGCCAGGAAGGAAAAGCGGTTACTGATGTGTTTGAATCGGGTAAGGTGTTCATCAAGGGAGAATATTGGAACGCGTCGAGCGATCAACCGGTGAACAAGGGGAGCAGGATCAAGGTGGTAAAAGTTGAGGGGCTTACGATCAAAATCGAACAAATTCAAGATAAATATGGAGGGTAGTTATGTCAGTTACTATGATTGTGTTGGTTGTTCTGGTTGTGATGTTTTTGGCTGCGGCCATCAGGATTCTCAATGAGTATGAGAGGGGGGTTATTTTCCGTCTCGGGAGGGTCATTGACACAAAAGGGCCTGGCCTTATCATTCTGATACCGGTTGTGGACAGAATGGTCAAAGTGGATATGAGGACTATCACCATGGATGTCCCCCCGCAGGATGTGATCACCCGTGATAATGTGTCAATAAAAGTAAACGCCGTCGTCTACTTCAGAGTCATGGACGCAAACTCAGCCGTCATCGAAGTGGAAAATTATCTTTATGCGACCTCGCAACTTGCACAGACGACATTGAGGAGTGTATGCGGGCAGGTTGAGCTGGATGAGATCCTTTCAGAAAGGGAAAAGATAAATGTCACCTTGCAGGAAATCCTCGACCGCAGTACGGATCCCTGGGGTATTAAAGTGACCCTAGTTGAGGTTAAGCACATCGACCTCCCCGAAGAAATGAAGCGAGCAATGGCAAAGCAGGCTGAGGCGGAGAGAGAGCGGAGGGCAAAGGTGATCAACGCGGAAGGTGAATTCCAGGCCGCCCAGAGGCTTATCGAAGCGGCAGCCCTGATGCAAACGGAACCGATGTCCTTGCAGCTCCGTTATCTCCAGACCCTGAATCAGATTGCTTCCGAGAACAATTCAACCACACTGTTCCCGATTCCTATCGATCTCATAAAACCGTTCCTGAGTATTATTGAGAAGAAGTGATTTTCAAAAGGAGATGGGTATACTGTGGAAGCGAAAGAAAAAATGCATATCCTCACCGGCGGCATGATTCTCATCACTCTCGGAGTGCTCATTATTCTCAGCAATCTGAACATCTACGGATTTGAAAGAAGCTGGCCCTTACTCCTGATCGTGATTTCAATAGGGACGCTGATCCAGCGGATAAAGGACATCGGTGGATGGTTCATTGGTGTCGTCGGTGTCATTTTCCTGTTGATTAAAAACTGGGGGTATAATCTCCATATAATGGCAACATACCTCCTGCCGTTTATCCTGATCTTAGTCGGTCTGAATGTGATCATAAAAAATTATGTGAAAAAGAGACGGTAACGGGCGTGGGTACACAAAGAAGTGCACGCGTGTTGATACTCTGTGATTTTGATGGCACCGTGTGTAGTGTAGACATGGGAAACGAAATCCTTAACCGCTTCACCGGCAAGGGATGGGAAGAGATAGACCGCGCCTATTGTGCAGATGAGATCGGCTCGCGGGTTGCCTATAGTCAGGTCGCCCCGCTTTTCAAGGGAACCAGGTCTCAGATGCTGGAGTTTGTGAGCGATAAGGAGAAACTGGATCCGCATTTTGTCGGTTTTTATGTGTATTGCAGGGAGAAAGGTGTTGATCTGAAGATTGTATCTGATGGGCTCGACTTCTACATCGATGCAATCCTGAAAAGATATGGTCTGGGCGAGATCGAATATTTTTCCAATGCGGTGTTATTCTCAGACCACGATAAAATGTCGATAGCGTTTCCCCAGATGAACGAAAAATGCGAGAAATGCGGTACCTGTAAAAGTAATATCCTCACAAGGTACCAGCCGTCCTATGACATGATCGTGTACATCGGTGACGGGCACTCAGATTTCTGCCCTGCCCAGAAAGCCGATCTGGTATTCGCGAAGGGCATTCTCCATAAAAAGTGCATGGAGGTTGGCAAGTCCACCATTCAATATGGAAATTTCCAGGACGTTCACCAATACTTTGAAAACCATTTTTTCCACGGAAAGTCGGATGAGGCAGTAACAACGATTCTGACCTGACACGGGGAGGCGCATTGCCTTCCGGGAGTGAGCATGAAAAAGGCCTTCCGGGGATTGCCGGAAGGCCTTTTTCATGCATTTCAGAGTGGCCTATTCGAGCGTTTTCGCGAGATATGCTGAGACCTGTTTGACTCCGGGAAGTGCGTCCACCGGAATGACTTTCACCCTCTCCTTAAAGTAGTTGATCGCTGCGAGCGTCCCTGATTTTGTGTCGAAATAGATGTTGTGTCTTTTATCTATGGCGGCTTCATCCTGATCATCGGCGCGTATTGCAAGGTCACCCCGACCACAGACGCGGCAATAAAGCTTGCCGTTCTTTTCCACGGGTTTGTTCTCTTCAACGTTGACGTTATTCGGGTGATTGTTATCGTTAGGGCATAACCTTCTTCCCATGATGCGCTTCTTTGCCGTTTCCCTGTCGATGACAAGCTCGATGATATAATCCAACTGTATCTCCTCTTCCTGAAGGGCACTCCAGAACGCTTCCGCCTGGGTTATGTTTCGGGGGAAACCGTCCAGCAGCCATCCTCTTGCACAATCCTTTTCTCTCAGACGATTCAGGATCATCGGAATGGTAATATCATCGGGGACGAGTTCTCCCTTATCAATAAACGTTTGTGCCTTTTTCCCGAGGTCGGTACCTCTGGTAATATTGTCTCTGAAGATTACCCCGGTTTCTATCTGGGGTATTCCATACCGATCGCTCAATATTTTCCCGAAGGTTCCCTTGCCGCTGCCGTTTGCGCCGAACATGATGATATTCATATATCGCGAATCTCTCCATTCGTGTGATGCTGAGTACTTATAAGCGATTGTGTCGTTTTTTACAACAACAAAGATTTCGGATTATGATGGCTGTCGTGGCAGCCTGCCACAATTACATCATCGTGATCAGTTGGTGCTGCATGATGTGGCTGAACATGACGAACAGCCGCCGGGCATGGTATTACCTATCTTACCGCCGAATACGGACATCATTTTTTCGGCTTTCTTCGATTTGCACACAGGACAGGATATTGCGATTTTCTCTCTGCTGGAGCGGAAGATTTCCTCGAAGATATTGCCGCATTTTTTACATTTGAACTCATAGATTGGCATGACGTTACCCCGTTTCCTCACTCATAATTCTCAACTCCCGTGTCCTGTTGATCAATACGATGCATGAAGATCGTTCCTGCACTGCGGTACAGAACATACCGACTCCCGATACACGGGATTTTCTGAAACCGCCAGGGAGTATTTCTCAATGGGAATTTAGTGAATGACTGCAGGAATGTCAAGTGTATTCAGAGATGCGCGGGGTTCCCGTATTGACGCGGCAGGGGGGCTGTGCTAATGAGCTGCACAGGAGCCGGCACCGGGGGGGTGAAGAAAGGAGATTTTTATGGCCATTTCCAGAAAAGTTCAGGGACTCATCTCTCAGTCATCGTGGATCAGAAAGATGTTTGAGGAAGGCAATCGTCTGAAGAGTCTATACGGATCGGAGCACGTGTTTGATTTCAGCATTGGCAATCCGAACATGGAACCACCCGTTCAGTTCAGAGAAACTCTGCGAACGATTGTGGATATGGATCTCCCCGGTATGCATGGGTACATGCCGAATGCAGGATATCTGGAAACCCGTGAAGCTGTCGCCGCTCACCTCAGCGGGGAACAGGGGGTGCACCTCAAAGAGGATCATGTGATTATGACCTGCGGGGCGGCGGGGGCGCTGAACGTCATTTTCAAAGTAATCCTTGAAGCGGGCGATGAGGTTCTTATCCCGACGCCGTGTTTCATGGAATATCGATTTTATGCAGACAATGCCGGAGGTGTTGCGGCCTTTGTGAAAACGAAGGGTGATTTTTCTCTTGATGTTGATGCAACAAGAAGTGCGATAACGGAAAAGACCAAGATCTTACTTCTCAATTTTCCCAACAACCCCACGGGGAGGGTGTATGACGAGTCGACATTGCACAAAATAGCCCGGTTGCTGGAGGAAAAGAGTGGAGAGTACGGCAGGGATATCTATCTCGTATCTGACGAACCTTACAGAGAGATAGTTTATGACGGCATTACCGTTCCCAGTATCCTCAGGGTGTATAAAAACAGTATTGTAGCCTCTTCGTATTCCAAGAGCCTTTCTCTGGCCGGCGAGCGAATAGGCTATCTGGCGGTGAATCCGGATATCACGGACGCGGAGAATCTGATAAACGGACTGATCCTTTACAACAGGGTTCTGGGGTTCGTCAATGCTCCCGCCCTGATGCAGCGAGCTCTCGCGAAATTACAGGGGATAACGGTGGACGTGGGAGAATACGAGAGGAAGAGAAATCTTCTCTGCGACGGGCTGTCATCGCTCGGTTATGAATTCATGAAACCGGAAGGAACATTTTACCTCTTTCCGAAAACGCCCGGAGACGATGATGTCGAATTTGTCAGGGCGCTGCAGAAGAGAAAAGTGTTGACTGTGCCGGGAACTGGGTTCGGCACTCCAGGGTATTTCCGGATTGCCTTTTGCGTCGATGATGCCACAATTGTCAATGCCATGGACGGTTTCGGAGAGACCTTGAAGGAATTTGTCAGTAGGTAATACGGAAGTCCCGGAATTCTTCCGTCGGGGTTTCTTCCGTGACTTCTACGCTCTTCACAATGGCATAGGGCGGACCAGTTTTACACCACGCGAGCATCGCCTCGACATTTACATCTTCCCCTTCAAACACAGTTTCCACCCTGCCGTCGGGGAGATTTCTCACCCATCCTCTGAGCTTCAGTGCTACGGCGTTTTCCCTGGTATACGCCCGGAAGAAAACCCCCTGTACCCTGCCGGAGATTAGAACGCGCATTCTCTTCATCGGGGTCATTCCCTGCCGATAAGTTTCACAAATTTTTCCTCATCCAGGATTGTGATTCCTGATGCTTTTGCCTTTTCCAATTTTGATCCGGGAGACTCACCGGCGACGACGTAGTCCGTATGCTTCGTGAAAGAGGCGGACACCTGCCCGCCAAGTGACTCAACGATTTCCTTTGCCTCATTTCTGGTGAACCTGTCGAGAGTACCTGTAAACACAAAGGATTTTCCCCTCAGCGACACCCCCTGAGATTTTCCCCCTTCCTGAGGTTTCATACCTGCTTTTCCGAATTTTCCGATCACCCTGAGGTTGGACGGTTCCCGGAAGAAGCTGATGATGCTGCCGGCGACCTCCGGGCCGATATCTCTTATGGCCATCAGGTCTGCTTCCGTTGCTTCCATAACACTTTCAAGCGTTGCGAATGTTTTTGAGATCACTCTTGCCGTGTGCTCACCCACATGTCTGATTCCCAACGCGAAAATGAATTTTTCCAGGGTCGGCGATTTTGACCGCGCAATGGCTTCAAGAAGTTTCGTCGCAGACCTGTCCGCCATTCTTTCGAGGGTCAACAAATCTTCTTTTTCCAGGAAGTAGAGATCGGCAGGATCCTCAATCATCCCGGTATCTACCAGCTGGGAGACCAGTTTCTCGCCGAGGCCTTCGATGTCCATGCCGCCTCTTGCCGCGAAATGAGAGATTCGTTCTTTTATCTGAGCAGAACAGGAAAGCCCGATACATCTGTAAGCCGCTTCCCCCTCCAGCCGCACCACTTCTGATCCGCACTCCGGGCATGTTGCGGGCATGATAAATTTTTTCTCTGTGCCCGTTCTTTTTGACACTACTACTTTTATGACCTCCGGAATGACGTCCCCCGCCCTCTGAACAATCACCGTGTCACCGACCCGGACGTCCTTTTTGTCAATCTCGTCCTGGTTGTGGAGGGTAGCCCGGCTCACGGTAACGCCTCCTACCTGGACAGGTTTTAATAGAGCTACCGGTGTGAGTACGCCGGTTCGTCCCACCTGGATTTCGATTTTCTCAATCACAGTGGTTTCCTGTTTCGCAGCAAATTTACACGCGATGGCCCACCGGGGGCTCCGGGAAACTGCCCCTAGGCGTTCTTGAATATCCAGAGGATCAACCTTGATGACGATTCCGTCTATCTCGTAGGGTAGGTCCTTTCTTCTCTCATTGATGCGGTGGTAATATTCAATACATTCATGGATAGTGCCCGCACGGCTCACCTCAGGATTCACCCTGAAACCCCACAGGGCGAGCGTTTCCAGAACCTCCCGGTGATTCCTGAATGCGACTCCGGAGAACGATCCGATACCATAACAGAAGACATCGAGAGGTCTTTTTGCGGTAATCTTTGAGTCTAATTGGCGTAATGATCCTGCCGCCGCATTTCGGGGGTTCGCAAAGGGAGGCTCACCCCCCTGTATCCTCCTTCTGTTGAGTTTTTTGAAGGCATCGATTTCCATGTACACTTCCCCCCTTATCTCAATCATGTCGGGGGTTGGCACAGGTGCGTTCCTGCTCATTTTCAGAGGGAGAGTGTGAATGGTTTTGAGATTCTGGGTTATGTCTTCCCCCGTGAATCCGTCACCTCTCGTTGACCCTACGGCAAGATTCCCGTTCTCATAGATGAGATTGACCGCAACGCCGTCCAGTTTCGGTTCGGCAACGAAGTTGATATTTTCCGATGTTCCTAAGAGTCTTTTGATACGTTCATTGAAATCCAACATATCCTGTTCGGAAAAGGCGTTGGCGAGGCTGAGCATGGGAGTGAGATGGGTGAATGTACTGAACTTTTCCAGGGGTGCGGCGCCGACACGCTGGGTGGGCGAATCGGACACGTCGATTTCCGGGAATTGTTGTTCAAGATCCGAGAGTTCCTTCATGAGAAGGTCGTATTCATGATCGGATATTTCCGGGTCGTCTAACTGGTAGTAGCGCCGGTTATGATAGCGAATGAGCTGCCTGAGCTCCTTTATTCTCTCGCTCGCTTCTCTGGTGTTCATGAATTTGACCGGTCACTCCTGCGCAGGGGGGAGGAATCTCAAAGTTCTACTTGACCAACTTCAGATCGGGCTTTTTCTTCGGAGGCGTTTCATGCGGGTCTCTTTTGTGGTGAAGTGTAAGGACATTCTCGTTAAATATATGGTTTTTCACCCGTACGGAATTGATGATGAAAAAGATTATCACCGATTTTTGCCACTCCTTAGTCGTGTCAAAATGCTCCATTTTTCGCTTGTATTTGTCCAACAGGCCGCTCAGAGACGCCTCATCAAGACTGAGGATGGTTTCCGCCATCTTATCTAATGCGGACTCAATCATGCTTCATACACTCCCTCTCTGGATTCGGGCACATACTATAAACCTCTCATGAGAAAGTCAAACTAAAACCTCGGCAATCTCCCCTTCACCTAACTACTACATAATGTTCATCACGATACCGGGGCGGTATAACGGATATTGTGAATTGCCAGGCACTCTCAGTCGGGTCCCAAATAATGCTTGTCTTTTTATCACGTATCTATATAATTCCTTCGCAATGCGAAAAGGAGAAGGGATGAAAATAGGTGTGATATCAGACACGCATCTTGCGGGGTACGATGAAGGACTCAAGCGTCTTCTGAATGACCATTTTCTGGACGTTGATCTGATTTTACACGCCGGGGATCTGGTTGACATCGGGGTCCTTGATATTTTCGCTGGGAAGGATGTAAGAGCGGTCTGCGGCAATATGGATCCTCCCTCTGTGAGGCGGATGCTTCCCGAGAGGCTGATATTCAATCTGAACAATTTTACCATAGCCCTCATCCATGGTTGGGGTATGCCCTTCGGGATCGAGAACAAATTATTGAAGGAAATAGGGCGAGTTGATTGTCTGATTTACGGCCATACGCACCGTGCGGCTAATGTGGTAAGAGACGGTGTCCTTTTTTTCAACCCGGGATCGGCGACGGATAGGCGTTTTGCAACTCTCAATACCGTCGGCATCCTTGAAGTGGGAAAAGGGATCAAAGGGGAAATCATAGAACTGCAGGAAACGTAGAGTTTCGTGGAATGGAAAAGTTATACGCCCCCTGGAGGATGACTTACATAAAAGGTGAAAAGCCCGTGGGCTGTATATTTTGCAAAGATTCATGCCGGTCCGAAGACCTCATCCTTTTTCAGGGGGAAACCGCGTTTGTGATGATGAATCGCTATCCGTACATAAGCGGGCATCTCATGATCATACCCTACAGACACGTAAGCCGGATGGAAGACCTCACTCCCGAAGAGAAATTAGAGGTATTTAATTTGCAGGATATTTCTGTCAGGGTCTTAAACGAAGCACTGCACCCGGACGGATTCAATATAGGGATGAATCTGGGGAAAGCAGCCGGTGCGGGTGTTGATGACCATATCCACGTGCATATCGTTCCGCGCTGGAGCGGGGATACCAATTTCATGAGTGTCCTGGGAGATGTACGAGTAATCCCCGAAGACATTTACAAAACATGGGAAATTCTTCTCCCCTACTTCAAAAAATACCATCGGGAGGTCTGAGATGAAGGTCATTTATACGATCGCTGTGGTTCTGATTATGTCGTTTATCATTACTTTTTCCCTTGAGAATACGTTTCCTGTTCAGTTGAGGTACTATGATCTTATTAATGCGAAAATTCCCGCGTATATGCTTATTTTCATCTCTTTTCTTGTGGGAGTTGTCTTTACGGGGTTCATGGGGATTGTGGAGCGCTTCAGATTGAACAGGACGATTAATAAGCTAAATAAAACAATCAGAGAACTCAGAAGAGAAGTAAGGGATACGAAAAAAGAACCTTTCGATGATCTGGAAGATGTGAAGTCTCCCGGTTTGCAAGATTGATTGCAGTCTGGAAGTGCTGAAGAGTGAAGTTTATCACCGATGCGAATCTGGGAAAACTTGCAAAGTGGTTGCGTATTTTAGGGTACGACACAGCGTACCACAATGGTACGGTGGACCGAGATTTTCTGAGAAAGGCCGAAAAGGATGGTCGTATCGTTCTCACGAGAGTGAGAAGTATGTCGGAAAGGCAGTTCTCAGGCCGGCTTGTTGTTATTTACAGCGAACATGTCCGGGATCAGCTCAGGGAAGTAATGGAAACACTCTCTCTTGCAGTGAATCCCGAACGGGTACTGAGCATTTGTCTCAAGTGCAATGAGAGTCTGGAAGAGATTCCCCGGGAGAAAGTTTCCGGACTGGTCCCCGATTATGTGTTCGCAAGTCATGCTGAGATGCATATATGTCCCCGCTGCAAAGGGGTATTCTGGCCCGGTACCCACGTCCAGAACGTTCATAATGTACTCAGGATGCACATTCTGCGTCGTCCCCCCTGATTTTTTCAATAGCGTGCACGAGAGCGGGAAGGATCACCGATAAGTTCTCGCGAACTCCTCTCGGGCTACCCGGGAGGTTGACGATAAGGGAACAACCACGTATTCCCACCACAGCTCTCGATATCATCGCGTGCGGCGTGATTGAAACGCTCTCACGGCGCATTGCTTCGGCCATGCCAGGCACTTCTCTCTCAATCACTTCCAACGTTGCGTCCGGTGTGACATCCCTCGGGCTGACGCCGGTGCCTCCCGTGGTGATGATCAGCTCAAGATTCTTGTTATCCGAGCAGTCTAACAGAATTTCTTTGATCATGTCTTTTTCGTCGGGGATGATTTTCATGAAGACGGCTTCGGCACCGATTGTACTGAGCATGTGCACAACCTCCCGGCCGCTCATGTCTTCCCTTTCTCCGCTGAAACCTTTGTCACTCACTGTGATTACTGCCGCGCGAATCATAGAATTATTCTTGTTCCTTCTTTGATTCGGCGATAATTTTTTCCGCGATAAAGGGAGGAACTTCCTCGTAGTGGGAATGTTCATACGTGAACGTTCCACGGCCGCTGGTCATTGAGCGAATGTCCGGTGCGTATTTCAGGATTTCTGCCAGAGGAACCTGGCCTTTGATGATCTGATTGGCTCCTTTGGAATCCATCCCGAGAACTCGCCCGCGCCGGCTGTTCAGATCACCGATGACGTCTCCCATGTATTCATCGGGGATTTCTATGTAAATGTTCACGATAGGTTCTAAAAGTACCGGCTGGCAGGCCATGACCCCTTTCTTGAACCCCAGTGATCCGGCTATTTTGAACGCCATTTCTGAGGAATCGACGGTATGGTAGGTTCCGTCAACCAGGGAAACTTTTACGTCGACGACGGGATATCCTGCGAGCACCCCCTCTGTCATGGCTTCAACAATACCCTTCTCGACTGCAGGTCGGTACTGCTGAGGAATGACGCCGCCCACGATTTTATCGATAAATTCAAATCCTCCACCCCTGGGGAGTGGTTCTATGTCAAGCCAGCAGTCGCCATACTGTCCGCGACCGCCCGACTGTTTCTTATATTTGCCCTGTATATTCGTTTTTCCTTTAATTGTTTCTTTATAAGGAACCTTGGGCGTTTTCAGGCTTACCTCAACGCCGAACTTGCGTTTCATTTTTTCAATGGTTACCTCAATATGAACCTGCCCCATGCCGGAAAGGATCATTTCCTTGGTCTGATCATTCCTGTGAAATGTAATAGCCGGGTCCTCTTCAATTACGCGGTTGATTGAGGAAACGATTTTTTCTTCGTCACCCCTGCTCTTCGGTGTTACCGCGAAAGACATAATGGGAGGGGCGGGGATTACTTTTTCAAACACAACGGGGGTCTTTTCGGTGCATATGGTATCACCGGTGGCTGTATCTTTCAGTTTGGCAACAGCGGCGATATCTCCGGTCACAAGTTGTTCCACTGCTTTCTGGTTTTTTCCCTCAAGCAAAAAAATACTCCCAAATCTCTCAGATGATTTTCGTGACGCGTTATAGAATGTCGCATCGGAGGAGATCATTCCGGAAAAAACGCGGAATATTGTGAGCCGGCCCGCATAGGGATCCGCGATCGTTTTAAAGACCATTGCGGAAAAAGGTGCAGACTCCTCCGGATTTCTTACCTCAACATTATCCGTGCCCGGCTTTTTACCGGCCACAGGGCCGCGATCTACCGGTGAGGGAAGGAAGTTGACGATGGTGTCCATGAGGGATGAAACACCGATATTTTTCAGCGCTGAACCGCACACCAAGGGCACAAGGCCTCCGGACAGTACCGCGGCTCTCAAGCCCTTTTTCAACTCATCACCGCTCAGCTCTCCCGTTTCAAGGTACTTGTCCATTAACGATTCATCACATTCCGCGACGTCTTCCACCATATTTTCCCGGTATTTTTCGACTATTTCTGACATGTCGGGTGGGATGGCCTCTGCTTTGAAAGACCCCTTGAGATCATCAAAAACGAAAGCTTTCAGTTGTATAAGATCCACAATGCCCTTGAAGGTGTCTTCTTTGCCGATTGGCAGAAAAAGGGGAGTGGCCTTCTTCCCGAGGAGTACCGGAATGCTTTTCATAACCCCGGCAAAATCAGCCCTTTCGCGGTCCATTCTGTTGATGAAAATGATCCGGGGGAGCTTGTATTCATCAGCATATTCCCAGACCTTCTGGGTCTGAAATTCAACACCTCCGACGGCATCTATAATGACTATGGCACTGTCGCAGATGCGAAGGCAGCTTTTCGTGTCGAACGCGAAATTGGAATCTCCCGGGGTATCCAGGATATTGATTTTATGCTTCTCCCATTCGAGGAAGTTAACAGCGGCGTTGATGGAGATGTGCCGCTTCTGTTCTTCCGGTTCAAAATCCATGGAGGAGGTTCCTTCGTCAACTCTTCCCGGTCGATCCGTCTTGCCTGAAATGTAAAAAAGGGATTCACACAGCGATGTCTTCCCCGTTGCTCCGTGTCCTACGATCGCCACATTTCTAAGCAATTTGGGGTCATATTTATACATGGGAACTCCTTTCTCTTGTTGCAGTTGACTCGTTTTCCATAAAGGCGGTCTGTAGCGTATTCCTCCTTTCAAAGTCAAGTCAATTTTCCACACGAGAGGTAATCCCCTTGACTTTTGCCATTATTATGATATGAATGTCACCCTAATCTTTTTTTCAATTCCTGAGGTGAACGAGAAGGGAAAAAGAATGTCTAAAAATTTTTATACCTTTCTTATTATCCCCCAGAATAAGAATTCTACTAAAAAGATCACGATATCGAACACTTTTCTGAAGGTGGTTGTCGTGTGTGTCGCGGCGATCCTTCTGTGTTCCATGTATATGTATTACGATTACCTTACGATCAAGAGGGAAAAGGCAGAGCTTGCCCGTTTGAGGAAAATGACCGGGGAACATAAAGTACAGATCCAGGGGTTGGCTGGGAGGATCGATAATTTTTCCCAGAGGATGGATGAACTTTCCCAGCTGGACAAGGAGATAAGGACATTAGTACAACATGACGACAGGCGCTACAAAGGTCAGTTGCTGGGTATTGGCGGCTCTATCAGTGATGAGGCACGAATCAAATCGATATATGACAATGATCAGGAGAGGGTATTGAGTAATATCCGCAAGACCGTTGATCAACTGACGGACGATGCGCATGGTCAGAAGAAAAGTTTTTCTGAACTGATCACTTTTTTGAAGAGACGCAAGTCAATACTGGCAGCAACTCCATCCGTCTGGCCGGTTCATGGCTGGGTGACATCGGAGTTCGGGTACAGAAAGTCGCCGATGAGCGGGATGAGAGAATTTCACAAAGGGATCGATATTGCAGCGCGGAACGGTACGGTGATTGCGGTGCCCGCCGACGGTATTGTAAAAGAGGTAAGTTTTGACCGGGAAATGGGTCGAATGGTGAGAATTGATCACGGATACGGGATATCCACAGGGTACGGCCATCTTTCAAAAATCACGGTGCAGCAGGGAAGCATGGTGAAAAGAGGGGATCGGATCGGACATGTGGGAACGTCGGGTCGAACAACAGGTTCTCATCTTCACTACTCTGTGATGCTCAATAACGTTCCGGTGAACCCGCGGAAGTACATACAGTAATCCTCTTTCCTGAACATATTGAATGAAACACGCAGTATTTTTTTGAATCATGACCCGGTAGTTATACCGGTTTTTTTTTAAGGGATGATACATGTTTATTTCTCTTCTCGAGAAAATAATCGGCAGCAAGAACGATCGTGAATTGAAGCGATTCTCTCTCATCCTCGAGGAAATTAATGACCTTGAGCCGGCGATGATATCTCTCAGCGACTCTGAGTTGAAGGCCAGGACACCCTATTTCAAAGAGAAACTTTACAACGGTGCCGATCTGGATGACATACTGGTGGAAGCCTTTGCCGTCGTGCGGGAAGCATCAAGAAGAACACTGCTTATGAGGCCTTTTGATGTTCAGGTGATCGGCGGACTCGCACTGCACGAAGGAAAAATCGCCGAAATGAAAACAGGAGAGGGAAAGACCCTTGCGGCCACGATGCCTCTGTATCTTAATGCGCTCACAGGAGAAGGGTGTCATCTTGTGACGGTGAACGATTATCTCGCGAAGAGGGATGCGAACTGGATGGGGCCTATTTATACATTCCTGGGTCTTTCCGTCGGTGTAATAGTTCATGGCATGAATGACGATGAGAGAAGGGAGGCATATCGGGCGGACATCACCTACGGAACCAATAACGAATTCGGATTTGATTATCTCCGTGATAACATGAAGTTCAGCCTTGAAGATTACGTGCAACGGGATTTCAACTTCGCTATTGTCGATGAGGTCGACAGCATCCTCGTTGATGAGGCACGGACGCCGCTCATCATATCCGGTCCATCTGAAGAATCTACGGATAAATACTATAGAATCAATCAGGTGATACCAAGACTGAGAAGGGATAAGGACTATTCCATCGATGAAAAAAGTCGTACCGTGGTTTTGGCCGAGGAAGGTGTCGCCCGCGTGGAGAGTTATCTTAAAGTACAAAATCTCTATGAGCCGAGAAACATAGAGCTCCTGCATCACGTGAATCAGGCTTTGCGGGCCCATACGCTCTTTAAACGTGACGTTGACTATCTTGTGAAAGAAGGGAAGGTAATCATTGTTGACGAATTCACCGGGAGAGTGATGCCGGGAAGGAGGTATAGCGACGGTCTGCACCAGGCCCTTGAAGCCAAGGAAAAAGTGACTATAGAGAGGGAAAATCAGACCCTCGCATCGATAACCTTCCAGAATTACTTCAGGATGTACAATAAGCTGGCTGGCATGACAGGTACGGCCGATACGGAAGCGGCTGAATTCAAGAACATCTATAATCTGGATGTGGTGGTGATACCAACGAATATGCCGATGATAAGACTCGATAATCCTGATGTGATTTACAAAACGGAAGCGGAGAAATTTAATGCCGTTATTGAGGAAATAAAATCATTACATAAAGTGGGGAGACCGGTGCTGGTAGGTACGATATCGATCGAAAAGTCGGAAATATTGAGCAGGCACCTTTTCCGCACAGGGATTAAACACCATGTCCTGAACGCGAAACATCATGAAAAAGAGGCGGAAATCATCGCCCAGGCGGGGCAGCAAGGAATGGTTACCATATCGACAAATATGGCGGGCCGCGGGACCGACATAAGGCTTGGTGAGGGGATCGCCGATCTCGGAGGGCTTCATATCATTGGGACGGAAAGGCACGAAAGCCGCCGTATTGATAATCAGCTCCGGGGGAGATCAGGACGCCAGGGGGATATGGGTTCTTCGAGGTTTTACCTCGCTCTTGAAGATGATCTTCTCCGTATCTTCGGTGCCGACAGAATTTCATCGATTATGGACAAGATCGGCATGGAGGAAAACCTGCCGATCGAGCACAAGTTGATTTCGAAAGCGATTGAAAATGCCCAGAAAAGAGTCGAGGCGCATAATTTTGACATTCGCAAGCATCTTCTTGAATTTGATGATGTGATGAACAGGCAGAGACAGGTGATCTATGAGCAGCGCAAGAAAGTATTGAAAGGCGAAGATCTCTGGGATGACCTGGAGGAGATGCTCGAGGAAACCGTTGAGGAATTAATCGCCGAATTTATCAATGAAAAGTTACATCCCGAAGAATGGAACCTGAAGGGTCTTGATGACAGAATCCTAAAACAATTTTCCCTGAAGTTAAACTATGCCGAAACGGGAAGAAATCTCGGTGTCGATGCCGTCAGGGGGAGGATCTTGTCCGAGGTCAGGACGCTCCTGAAAAACAAGGAACGGGAATACGGGAAACCTCTGATGGATTACCTCATCAAGGTAATCATGCTTCAGAGTATCGACACGCACTGGAAGGATCATCTGTTGAGCATGGATCACCTGAAAGAAGGAATCGGACTTAGGGGATACGGGCAGAAAGACCCGGTAAGGGAATATCAGAAAGAAGGCTATGATTTATTCATGGGTATGATCGGCCGCATTAAGGAAGACACCCTTGAGAAGTTATGCATGGTCAGGATTCAGCGGGAAGAAGAAGTCACCGAGATGAGAGAACAGTCCAGCCAGGAATATGTGCTGAGCAGGGGAGAAGATGCGGCTTCATCGAAAACCGTCAAGAGAGAAGTGAAAAAAGTCGGCAGGAATGACCCCTGTCCCTGTGGCAGCGGGAAAAAGTACAAAAAATGCTGCGCATAGGAGTGGGCGAGAAAGCAGTGTCTGGAATGATCGAAAATAGTGGAATATACTCTGTTCCCGGTTTCATGGCCAATGGGGTGCATGCGGGTTTAAAGGAAAATGGGAGAAAGGATATCGGTCTTATCTTTTCTACGGTACCGGCAAAGGCAGCAGGAGTCTTTACGAGAAATTACTTTAAAGCAGCACCGGTACTCCTTGATATGGAAAGGATAAAATCAGGCGTTGCCCAGGCAATCATGGTAAACAGCGGAAATGCCAACGCAGCAACAGGAAAGGAAGGCTACCTTGATGCCCTGGCAGTGTCCAGAAAGGTATCCAGTTCGTTGCACATCGATGATGCCCTTGTGCTCGTGGCATCGACGGGTATCATCGGGCACAGACTGCCGGTGGGAAAAATAGACTCGGGTATCGACGCACTTATACAGGGGTTGCACGAACAGGGGATTCCGCTGGCGGCTGAAGCAATCATGACAACCGATAAGTTTCCCAAGCTTGCCTGTCGCAGGGGGACTCTGGGCACGAGAGAGGTCACTCTCTGCGGTATTGCAAAAGGTGCGGGCATGATACAACCGGACATGGCAACCATGCTGGCGTTCATCATGACCGATGCAGAGATTAACCTCAGCACGATGGATTCACTCTTCAAACAGGCGGTGAACAGGAGCTTTAATGCGATCACGGTAGACGGTTGCACGAGTACGAACGATACAGTCATCATCATGGCCAACGGGATTGCGGGAAACAAGATCATCAAAGGGGCTTCCCGAAACACTGCGGTGTTCAAAGAGATGCTCTTTGATGTCCTGTCAAGTCTGTCTCAGGCTATTGTTCAAGACGGGGAAGGAGCAACGAAGGTGATAGAAATCATCGTGGATGGGGCAAAATCGGTTCGAGACGCAAGAAAGATTGCCTATGCCGTCGGGAATTCGAATCTTGTCAAAACCGCCTTCTACGGTGGTGATCCAAACTGGGGGAGAATTATTTCCGCTGCCGGCTCGGCAGGAATCTCGCTGCCCGTTGAGAATGTTGAGCTCTTCTTCGAAGATATCCCCGTGTTTTCCCGGGGAAGGGGTATTGGAGGTAATCAGGAAAAACTGGCTTCCATAATGTCCGGAGAGAAAATTCGCGTAACGTTATCCCTTGGCATGGGTGCTCAATCCTTTCGCCTCTTCGCGTCTGATCTTACCGACGAATACATCAGGATCAACGCCCACTACCATACCTGATGCGGCATTGCCCATAAAACATACCTAAATACCGACTTTTTTCGCTTGATAATTTGAAATCTTTGTGGTATCAGCCTGCGGATTTCACACATCCCCGGATTACCGGTGTGTTGCCCATCGGAGGGGTTTACCGGTCAAAGAGACAGGGGTGGAGGAAAAAACACAGAAGGAGTAGCAGAATGGCAAGTATATCCATGAAGTTGTTATTAGAGGCGGGTGTCCACTTTGGTCATCAGACAAACAAGTGGAATCCGAAGATGAAACCTTATATCTTCGGGGCGAGGAACGGCATTTACATTATTGATCTCCAGCAGACGGTGGGGCTGTTTCAGGCGGCGTATGATTTTGTCGTAAATACGGCATCGCAGGGAGGAGAAATTCTGTTTGTCGGGACGAAGAAACAATCTCAGGAAGCGGTAAAAGAAGAAGCCGAAAGGTGCGGGATGCCATATGTCAATCAGCGATGGCTCGGCGGAATGCTTACCAACTTCGGTACTATCAGCAAGGGAATAGAAAGACTGAATGCGCTGGAGCGGATGTTTTCCGATGACAGTGTAAAGGCTTTCCCCAAGAAGGAAGTCTTGAAGCTGCAGAAAGAAATGATGAAGCTGGAAAAGGTCCTCGGGGGCATCAAGGCGATAAAAGGTCAGCCCGGGGGTCTGTTTGTGGTCGATCCGAAGCGTGAGAGTATCGCGATAAGAGAAGCGAGAAAGTTGAAGATTCCCATAGTATCGATAGTTGACACCAACTGTGATCCGGACGAAGTCGATTACGTGATCCCGGGTAACGATGATGCGATCAGGGCAATAAAATTATTTGCCTCGAAGATTGCAGATGCGGTCTTAGAGGGGAAGAGACGTCTTGAGGAGCATCTCCAGGCCGACACCGATAAGGAAGCGCACGGGGCAATGCCGGAAGGCGTTGATGAAAAGGGAGCAGGCGTTCTTGAGAACGCGGAAACAGGGGATGAGATACCGGATTTTGAAGATACTTTCGAGGATAACAGAAAGTAGATATGAAGAATAATGTGAGTGAGGAGGGAGAGGTAAATTGACCATTACAACCACAATGGTGAAAAAATTGCGGGACAAAACGGGTGCCGGGATTATGGATTGCAAGGAAGCCCTGTCATCATCGGGTGGAGATTTTGAGAAAGCCGTCGATTATCTGAGGAAAAAGGGAATGTCCGCGGCTACCAAGAGATCCTCCAAAGCGGCTAAGGATGGCGTGATCGCTTCCTACATTCACATGGGCGGGAAAATAGGCGTGCTGGTAGAGGTCAACTGCGAAACTGATTTCGTGGGTAAGACAGAAGGTTTTCAACAGTTTGCGAAGGATCTGACAATGCATATTGCTGCATCCAACCCTCTGTACCTGAAGCCCGAAGATGTTCCCGAAGAGGTTATTGCCCGCGAGAAAGAGATCTATCGAAGTCAGGCACAGGCCGAGAATAAACCGGAAAAGATATGGGATAAGATCATTGAGGGTAAGCTGAAAAAGTATTATGAGGATGTGTGTCTTTTAAACCAGAAATTTATCAAGGACACAGATATTACCGTGGGAACACTTCTGACCAATATGATTGCGAAAACCGGAGAAAATGTGTTGATAAGACGATTCGTTCGCTACCAGCTTGGCGAAGAAGCGAATTGATAGAAAAATGAGTCAGGCAGTCTACAGAAGGGTTGTTTTGAAACTGAGCGGCGAAGCGATGGCGGGGAAGGCCTCCTTCGGAATTGATCCTGATGCGGTAAAGCGCATATCCAAAGAGATAAAGGAGGTTGTCGATCTCGGTGTGCAGCTTGGTGTTGTCATTGGTGGAGGCAATATCTTTCGGGGTTTTGATGCAGACGCGAGAGGGATGGACAGGACGACAGCAGATTACATGGGTATGTTAGCCACGGTGATAAACGGTCTTGCACTGCAAAGTGCCCTCGAAGAACTTAACGTGGTGACTCGGGTGTTATCCGCCATCGAGATGAAGGAGGTCGCAGAGCCCTTCATAAAAAGAAGGGCCGTCAGACATTTAGAGAAGGGCAGGGTGGTCATATTCGCAGGGGGAACGGGTAATCCCTATTTTACGACGGACACCGCTGCTTCTCTAAGGGCAATGGAGATAAGGGCGGATGTCATCCTGAAGGCAACCAATGTCGATGGGGTATATGACAAAGACCCCAACAGATACAGTGACGCTGTAATGTTCAAAAATATCATTCATAATGATGTGTTAACAAAAAATCTTAAAGTAATGGATGCAACTGCAATTTCTCTCTGTAGAGACAACAAGCTTCCCATCGTTGTCTTTAACTTGCAAAAAAAGGGGAATATTAAACGAGTGATTTGCGGCAAATCGGTGGGAACAATGGTCGGGGATCGGACATGAAGGAACTGGTGTTCGAGGAACTGAAAGACAACATGGATAAAGCAATTCGGGCCCTCGAGAAAACCCTCAGCAAGGTCAGAACGGGGAGAGCGTCGATCTCTCTCCTCGACGGAATCAGAGTGGAGTATTACGGTGTACCCACACCGTTGAATCAGGTCGCCACCCTCTCTGTGCCGGAGAACCGACTTATTGTCATATCACCGTGGGACAGCGCCATCATAGGAAACATAGAAAAAGCAATCCAGAAATCAGACCTCGGTCTGATGCCGACCAATGATGGGAAACTCATACGCATTACCATTCCTCCCTTGACGGAAGAGAGAAGGAAAGAGCTGGTGAAGGTCGTTAAGAAAATGGCCGAGGAATGCAAAATTAACCTGAGGAACGCCAGAAGGGATGCAAATGATCAATTGAAGATGCTCAAAAAGGACAACGAAATACCCGAAGACGAATTTTATAAATCCCAGGATGAGGTTCAGAAGGTTACCGATAAGTATATCCAGAAAACTGAAGATATACTTAACGCCAAAGAAAAAGAGATCATGGAAATATGAGCGATCCCGCAGAAGTGCTATAATGGGGAGCCTCCAGGCTCCCCATTTGTTTGGCTCTGAATTAACATCTTGAAAAGATTTGATAAATATTTTGCTCGTGATACAGTCACCTTGATATTCAACCTGCTTTGTGTTAGGAAAAAATCAAAAAACTTTCCTGCATACATGCATCTCACATTTTTGTTTTGATGAGAATGAAAGATCAGAGAACCTTGCCTCGTCACATCGCTATAATCATGGACGGTAACGGCCGTTGGGCGGAGCGTCATGCACTGGGAAGAATTGCCGGACATAAAAGGGGTGCCAAGTCTGTGAAGATCGCGGTGAAGACCTGCAGGGAGATAGGTATACAATATCTGACCTTATATGCATTTTCAGTCGAAAACTGGAGTCGCCCCCGTGAAGAAGTGGACGCATTGATGGGCTTGCTGGAGAAGTACCTCCGATCGGAGTTGCAGGGAATGATCAAAAATAATATCCGGTTGACGGCAATCGGTGATATTGAAACCTTACCGTCGCCGGTAAGGAAAATCCTCACTGAGTCGATGGACAAAACAGCCGGAAACAGTGGCATGGTCCTCAATCTTGCACTGAGCTATGGGGGAAGAGACGAGATTGTCGATGCGGTAAGAAAAATAATGCAAGACAGAGAAAACGGGAAGATTGATCTCCGGCACATTACGAAAGAGGTCTTTTCACGCTATCTTCACACCGCGAATATTCCAGATCCCGATCTTCTTATTAGGACAAGCGGTGAGTACAGGTTGAGTAATTTTCTCCTGTGGCAGACTGCATATACTGAATTTTATTTTACCGACGTGCTGTGGCCTGATTTTCGGCGAAAGCACCTCATGGCTGCCATTGCGGATTATCAGAGGAGAGAGAGAAGGTTCGGATTGATCAGTACTCAGGTACAGAAGGATTAAGCGGGAACAGGATGAGCCCCCACATTAAAAGATGGATAACAGGGGTCGTTGCGGTGCCCATCCTCTTTGTTATCATTTATTTCGGATCCGAGTTGGTCTTTGCCGTATTCATCACCGTCATTATCCTGGGTGCTGCTGTCGAATACAACAGGATGATATTTCGCGATGATTACACCTGGGAGAGGTGGGAAAGCCTGACAATTGCACTTGTAATTCCTCTCACCGTCTATTTTGGTGATACCCACGTTGTGCTTGCCACGGTTACCTTATTGGTTCTGGCTGTATTTGCCATATTCCTCCTGAGAATAAGAAATAATGCCATCGATATTATCCCTGTGAGTAAAATTGTGCTGGGATTCATGTATATTCCCCTCACACTGTCTTCTCTTATCCTGTTACGACGATGTGAAGACGGGATTCTGTGGATTTTTTTCATTTTGGTGCTCGCATTTTCAGGGGATATTGCGGCGTACTACGTCGGGAGGACTCTCGGCAAAAGAAAACTGCTCCCACGGGTAAGTCCCGGCAAGACCGTGGAAGGTACCCTGGGATTGTGCATCGGGAGTGTCCTGGGGTGTGTATTGTTCCGGAATTTTCTTTACCCCGCGCTGCCCTCCGTTCATGCGGTGATTATCGGATTCGTGGGCGGAATTTTGGGACAACTCGGTGATCTCTGTGAATCTGCGATTAAAAGGTCGGCAGGTGTGAAGGATTCGGGTACACTCCTTCTGGGACACGGGGGGCTTCTGGATCGTTTGGACTGCCTCATATTTATCGCACCGTTCGTGTATTATTACAGACTCTTATTTGTCGCATGAAAAATATTTCCCTTCTCGGTTCAACCGGCTCCATTGGCATAAGTACCCTGCATGTAATAGGAAACAATCCGGAGAGATTCAGGGTCGTTGCTCTGGCGGGTTATCGGAACATCTCCCTGCTGGGAAATCAGATTGGGCAATTCAAACCGAAAGTGGTTTCTGTCGCCGACGAAAAGCATGCCAGGGAACTGAAAAAAATTTTGGGGGGGTTCACCGGGACTGAGATATGCTTCGGGCCTGAAGGATATCGTGCCGTTGCATCTTTCAGGGAAGCGGATATGGTCGTGTCGGCAATGGTGGGCGCGGCGGGTCTTCTCCCTACTCTTGCGGCTGTCGAGGCAGGAAAAAAAATCGCCCTTGCCAATAAGGAAGCTCTGGTGATGGCAGGAAGTATTATTACGGGAAGGGCACGCGAAAGCGGTGCATCGATATTGCCTGTCGATAGTGAACACAGCGCGATCTTTCAGTGCATTCATGGTCAGAACAGTACCGATATACGCAGGATCATTCTCACCGCATCCGGTGGTCCCTTCTTGTATCTCACAAAAGCGGAACTTGCATCAGTGAAACCGGACCAGGCGCTGCGCCACCCGAACTGGCGGATGGGGAATAAGATTACCATAGATTCAGCCACTCTGATGAATAAAGGACTCGAAGTCATAGAGGCAAGATGGCTATTTTCCGTTGATTTTGATAATATTGAAGTGCTGATTCATCCTCAGAGTATCGTTCACTCAATGGTGGAATTCATCGATGGCTCAGTGCTCGCTCAGCTCGGCGTTACGGATATGAAAATCCCCATCGCGTATGCTCTCTCTTATCCCGAGAGAATACGGTGCGGGGGAGGCATACTCGATCTTACGAAAGTCGGCACTCTGGAATTTCATAAACCCGATACCGATAGGTTTCCAAGCCTGCGGCTCGCATACGAAGCGGGAAAAGCCGCAGGAACGATGCCCGCGGTCCTGAACGCAGCAAATGAGGTTGCGGTGAATGCGTTTATGAAGGGAAGTGTTAAATTTACGGATATCCCGGATATTGTCGCAAAAACTCTTTCACGTCACCAGGCGAAGGGCAGCCCGTCCCTTGAGGAGATCCTCGAGGCGGATAGGTGGGCCAGGGTATGTGCAAGGAGCCTTCTGAAAGGATAAAGGTTTTTCGTGATCGGTATAAGCATTGTGTCTGTGATCGTATTGTTGGGAATTCTCATATTCGCCCATGAGGTCGGCCACTTTCTCATGGCAAAATATTCCCGGGTCGGTGTGCTGAAATTTTCCCTCGGGTTTGGTCCTCGCCTGGTAGGGAAAAAGGTGGGTGAGACCGAGTATCTCATTTCGTTGATTCCCCTGGGAGGCTATGTAAAACTTCTGGGTGAATCAGATACAGAAGAACTCTCCGAAGAGGATAAGAAGAGGTCTTTTTCAACACAGTCTGTGTATAAAAGAATCGCCATCGTTGCCGCGGGACCGGTATTCAATTTTCTTTTAGCGATTCTGATATTCACCCTGGTGAATATGGCGGGCGTTCCGAAACTCACCACAAAGATCGGCGGAGTATATCCGGAGTCGGCAGCTTTTGAAGCGGGCATGCAAGCAGGTGATGTGATCGTGGCCATAGACGGAAGAGAAATCTCACGGTGGGACAAACTGGCGGAGACGGTTAACGAAGGCCAGGGGAAAGAAATGAGAGTTACCGTGGATAGAGAAGGGCAAATCAAGGAGTTCGTCTTGACGCCACGAATAATTAAATCGCGGAACATATTTGGGGAGGAGGTTGATGCATATAAAATCGGCGTCACTCCGTCGTATCAGACTGTTGTCGAGAGAATGAACCCGCTGTCGGCTCTCTGGAGCGGTTTGAAACAGACATGGATGATCAGCAAACTGACGGTGATAAGCATCATCAAAATTCTGGAAGGGGTTATTTCGCCAAGAACGCTGGGGGGGCCTATTCTGATCGCACAGATCGCCGGCGCACAGGTAAAAGAAGGTATCATCCCTTTCGTCTTATTCATGGCACTGCTCAGTATCAATCTTGCAGTCCTCAATCTCCTTCCGATTCCTATTCTTGATGGCGGGCATCTTCTGTTCTATCTTATTGAGTTGATAACGGGTAAAGAAATCAGTCTGAAGTGGAGGGAGATGGCCCAGCAGGTCGGTTTTGTCCTTCTCATCATCCTCATGATTTTCGTTTTCATTATGGATATAGAAAGACTTAATATAAAAGCGTTTGATGATTTTCAGAAAGCCTTCACTCGATGAGCATGCTGACCCTGGCGATTGAAACTTCAACAAAAACGGCCGGTATCGCGTTGCTCGGTGATACAGAAATAATCGCCGAGATTTTTTTAAACACGGGAGTTCATCATTCAGTGGTGCTGCTGCCGGCGATTGAAAATATCTTCAAGGTCACACAAACCAAAGCGGAACAAGTAGACCTCTTTGCATGTGCATCGGGACCCGGTTCATTCACCGGCATCCGGATCGGTATCAGTACCATCAAAGGACTCGCCCTTGCAACCGGCAAACCTGTGGTCGGTGTATCAACGCTTGAAGCGCTTGCATTCAATGTTATCGGCTCGTCATCGGTTGTGTGTCCTATGTTGGATGCCAAGAAAAAACAGATATATGCGGCCCTTTACAGGGCGGGCCGCGGAGATGCCTTTGAAAAAATTGTTGGGGAGAGGGTTGCCGACGTCGAGGATTTTTTAAAGTGCGTGGAAGAGGAAACTATTTTCCTGGGTGACGGCGCTTTGAAGTATTCAAAAGTGATAAAAAATATATTGCCGGGAAAAGCGTATTTCGCTTCCGGCTTCCAAAATCATATAAGAGCATCTGCGGTTGCTCTCATAGGGAAAAGGAAATATCACGAGGGTGATGCTGTGAACCCGTTTACGCTTACACCAGCGTATTTACGCGCATCTGAAGCCGAACTTGCGCGTTCAATCCGGGAATCCTCCTAGGATGAGGCGGGAGGTGCATCGGCGTTCAGCCGGAGAAGGCCCGGCGGGCGCAAAATGGGCGAAGAGCCATCAGGAAGGTAGATGAAATATTGACAAGAACAGTGGTTTCATATAAAAATTAATCCGGGAGGTGGTTTTCATGGAGGAAGCCGCGGAGGTTCTCATCAGGAAGTATATCGATCGGGATGAAGAGCTGAGAAAATACGTGAGAGATCACGAAAAAATTGAGGCTGACCTCGAGCAATATAACAAAAGGATCTACCTGACCGCCGAGGAAGAGATAGAGCGAAAAAATCTCCAGAAGAGGAAGTTGCGGGGGAAAGAGCAGATTTACAAAATACTGGCTAAGTATCGTGAGAAGTAAAAAATATCCGGATGAGTCATGACAGATACATAGTCCGACAGGGTCTTCCCTTTATACTTCCCCTCGGCATTCTCACAGGCATTTTTTTTATTACAGGACCGGTATGGGTGGCGGTTCTGTTCCTGCTTTTCACATTCTTCGTTACGTGGTTTTTCAGGAACCCCCAACGGATAACACCCGATGATGAGAAGGCGGTAATATCTCCGGCCGACGGAAAAATTATAAAGATTGAAGAGATACCGGATAGTGATATATTAAAGGGGCCCAGCAAGGTAATCAGCGTGTTCATGAACGTATTCAACGTCCATGTCAACAGGATACCGTATTCCGGAACAGTGGACGCAATACGTTATGATAAAGGGAAATTCTTTTCCGCGAATCTGGATAAGGCGTCAAAACTTAATGAAAGAAACATGGTGTTCATCACGTCGGATGATGGAAGGCAGTTTTTGACCGTTCAGATAGCCGGATTAATCGCGAGAAGGATCGTGTGCTGGTTGGAGGAGGGAACACATGTGAAGAAGGGCGACCGATTCGGTCTTATTCGATTCGGTTCGCGTCTCGACGTTTACCTGCCCGCCGATTCAACAATAGCGGTGAGAATTGGGGATAAGGTAAGGGCGGGAGAAACAACAATAGGGTGGATGAAATGAAAAAAAGTGGTTCGTTCAGGAAGGATCGGGTGAGGAAAGGTATTTATCTGTTGCCGAACCTGTTCACGACGGGGAGCCTCTTCTGTGGTTTTTATTCCATTATTGCATCGATGAAAGGAGAATATTTTCTCGCCGCGGTGCCTATACTCATTGCGTTCGTTCTGGATGGTCTTGACGGCAGAATTGCGCGGATGACAAATACCACGAGTAAGTTCGGCTCAGAATACGATTCCCTGTCGGATCTGGTGGCGTTCGGTGTCGCGCCGGCTATTCTCGTCTATACATGGGCCCTGTCTCAGTTCGGGAAGTGGGGATGGATCGCCGCATTTCTGTTTGTGGTTTGTGGTGCGTTGCGTCTGGCGAGATTCAATGTACAGATCGGGTTGATTGAGAGCAAAGTCTTTAACGGGCTTCCGATACCGGGGGCAGCGTCCGTCATAGCCACGGGAGTTTTACTTTTCTACTACCTTGGAGGAGAGGGCAATTTCAATGATATTTCCGTCCTCGTAAGCGTCATTGTGTTGTCCCTCTTGATGGTGAGCAGCATTAAATTCTACAGTTTCAAGGATCTGAACTTTTTCGCAAGAAAGCCGTTCATGTCCTTCGTATTGATCGTTTTCATTATGATCATCATCATTGCAGAACCGCAGATTATGATGTTCACCTTCGCGTTCGGTTACAGTCTGTCCGGTCCTGTGTGGCTGCTCATAAAACTTGCGAGAAAAGTGCATGGAGAGATAAAATTGAAGAAGATGCAGTTGCCCCAGAATCAGATGGATAAGAAGGAGTGAAGAGAAGATTGCAAATAGTTGAACGATACACTCCCCCTTTTCAGGGGGTGTTTTTGTGAAATACAAGCGGGGGATATGAATCTGTGAAAGAATATCACGTGGCTGTCGTCGGTGCCACCGGTGCCGTCGGAAATGTTATGGTGGAAGTTCTCGAGCAGAGGAATTTTCCTGTGCGCCGCCTGACGCTGTTAGCTTCGGAACGCTCGACAGGAAAGACTCTGGAATTCAAGGGTGAATCCCTTCCCGTCGAGGTGCTCAATGACGGATCATTTGCAGGAATTGATATAGGACTCTTCTCAGCCGGGGGGGCGGTGAGCCAGCGGTATGCTCCCGTCGCGGCGGCATCCGGGTGTGTGGTGATCGACAATACCAGTGCCTTCAGGATGGATCCGGAAGTGCCCCTGGTAGTTCCCGAGGTGAATCCCGAACAGATAGGAATGCACAGGGCGAAAGGGATAATTGCCAATCCGAATTGTTCTACGATTCAGATGGTGGTTGTCCTGAAACCGATTCACGATGCGGCGGTAATCAAACGTGTCATTGTTTCCACATATCAATCCGTATCCGGAACGGGGAAAGAGGCGATCGAGGAGCTGATCCTGCAAACCAGGGCACTCCTGAGTGGTGGGAAGACAGAGGCGAAGGTGTATCCGCACCGGATTGCATTCAACTGCCTTCCTCACATAGACGTATTCCTGGAGAACGGTTACTCGAAGGAAGAGATGAAGATGATTCACGAGACCAGGAAGATTCTCAATGATCAATCCATAAGACTGACCGCGACCACGGTGAGAGTGCCGGTCTTTTACGGTCATTCCGAATCTGTCAACATCGAAACAGAGAGGAAGATCACTGTGGAAGAGACAAGGGAAATCCTTGCCAGGGCGCCGGGAGTTACAGTCATCGACAGTATTAAAGAAAATAAGTATCCTCTCCCCATCGATGCGGAAGGGAAAGATGATACATTCGTGGGCAGGATCAGAGAAGACGAATCGATAGAGAATGGCATTAATATGTGGATCGTATCCGACAATTTGAGAAAGGGTGCTGCATTAAATGCCGTTCAGATTGCAGAGGTACTTGCCAGAGATTATTTATGAGAATAATCGGAGGTGAAGCGAAGGGGAAACGGATATATTTACCAAAGGGAGGTAAAATAAGACCTACCTCTGATATGATCAAGGAATCGCTTTTCAATTCGCTCTATGCAGTTGAAGGAAAATCGTTCCTTGATCTTTTTGCGGGTTGCGGGAGTGTAGGACTGGAAGCACTCAGCAGGGGAGCCGCCAGGGTTCTCTTCATTGAAAACAACCTGGCGTTGGTGAATGCGATAAAGAGAAACATCACGAACTTTCACTTCGAGAGCAAGGCCGAGGTGCTTGGACTCGATGCCGACAAGGGCCTGCGACAACTCTCTCGTAGAGGTGAACGTTTCCATGTGCTCTTCGCGGATCCTCCTTATGAAAAAGGATTCGTTGAAAAAGTCCTTCGGATTATCTCCGAGAGCGATCTGGTCGCAGACGACGGCACGTTCATCATCCAGCATTCCCTCAGGGAAGAAAGTGAGATGTGGTCGGAGGGAAGATGTATCTTGAGAGAGAGGAAAAGATTCGGTGACACCGTACTGTCTTTTTTCACAGTAGGAAGAAAGGAATAAATGTATGACGAAGGTAGCTGTATATCCTGGATCTTTTGATCCCATTACGAACGGACATCTGGATCTTATCAAGAGAGGCGCCAATATGTTTGATGAGATCATCGTGCTCATCGCCCACAACCCTAATAAGACATCATACCTGTTCTCTGTTGAGGAGAGAATGGAATTGATCAGCGATGTGGTCAAAGATTTCGACCGGGTTCGTGTGGATACACATGAAGGTCTCCTGGTTGATTATGTAAAAAATTCCGGCGCAAATGTCATTCTAAGGGGGTTGAGGGCCCTGTCGGATTTTGAGTATGAATTTCAACTTGCACTGATCAACAGGCGACTCAATAGAGATGTCGAGACGGTATTTCTCATGACAAGCTATGAGTGGTTTTTCACAAGCTCTCAGATTATCAAGGAAGCGGCGAGTTTGGGAGGATCCGTGAGAGGACTGGTACCGGATATTGTCTGCCATAAGTTAAAGGAAAAGTTCGCGAGGTAAAACATAATAATGAAACTATCATTACGGATATCCTCAATAAAACCTTCGCCGACCCTGGAAATAACCGTCAAGGCAAACGCGCTGAGGGCGGAAGGAAGAGACGTCATCGGTTTTGGTGCCGGAGAGCCTGATTTCGATACCCCCGACACGATAAAAAAAGCGGCAGTAAAGGCGATAGAGGAAGGCTTTACGAAGTATACTCCTGTCGATGGGATAGTTGAACTGAAGGATGCGATCATCAAAAAGTTAAAGCGCGATAATCAGCTGGACTATACTCGATCCGAGATAGTAGTGTCCTGCGGGGCAAAACATACGCTCTATAATATCACCCAGGTTCTTTTTGAAGAGACGGACGAAGTGATAATACCGTCTCCCTACTGGGTTTCCTATCTCGATATGGTTATCCTTTCCGGTGCCACGCCCGTCATCATTGGGACGGACCCGGCGGAAGGTTTTAAAATAAGCCCCCGCCAGCTCGAAAAGGCCATTACTGTGAAGACAAAGGCAATCATCATCAACAGTCCTGCCAATCCTACCGGTGTCGTGTATACCTTGCCGGAGCTTGAAGCTCTGGCTGAGGTGATCGGGAGAAAAGGAGTCCTCGTAATTTCCGATGATATCTATGAAAAGATTATTTATGATGATATGCACTTCTGCAACATTGCATGCCTCAGTGAAGAAATGAAAAGATTGACCATTGTCGTCAATGGAGTTTCAAAGGCTTATTCAATGACGGGATGGAGAATAGGTTACGCTGCAGGACCCGAAGAGATTGTGGCGGCGATCACGAAACTTCAGAGCCAGAACACGTCAAATCCAACGTCAATTTCCCAGTGCGCAGCCGTGGAGGCTTTAAACGGAAATCAGGGCAGTATAGGAGAGATGGTTGACGAGTTCAAGAGGAGGAGAGATTTTATTGTGGACGCGCTGAATGACATACCGGGCATCTCATGTATGCTTCCCCAGGGAGCTTTCTACGTCTTTCCCGACGTCTCTGCCTGCTATGGTAAAGCGTACAATGGAAAAAAGATATCGAGCTCGTCAGATTTCGCCTCGTATCTCCTCGATGAAGCCAACGTGGCTGTTGTGCCGGGAGCTGATTTCGGGAACGATAAACACATCCGCCTGTCTTATGCCACATCCTTGCGCCATATCGAGGAAGGGATGAAAAGGATAAGAAATGCCGTTTTGAAACTTTCCTGAGATGGCTTTTTTTGTTTTCGATAAAAATACCCTTGAGGAAAGATACACATGGGAGGACTCTTCGGCGTAGTTTCGCGGGAAAACTGTTCAAAGACGCTGTTTTATGGGACTGATTATCACTCCCATCTGGGAACAGAACATGGGGGATTGGCGGTTTTAGGAAAAGAGGGTATTCAGAATTCCATACACAGTATCAGTCAGGCGCAATTTAAATCCAGATTTTTTGATGACTATAAACGGATGAAAGGATCCATGGGCATAGGCGCGATCGATGACGAGTCGCCGCAACCCCTCATTATGCGGTCGAAATTCGGCACCTATGCGATCGCCGCGACAGGCATGATCACGAATAAGACGGCACTCGTGAAAAATTTGCTTAATCAGGGCGTATCATTCGGAGAAATGACCGGCGGGGGTGTCAACACGGTTGAACTCGTTGCGAAACTGATCAACATGGGGGATACTCTTGTAGAAGGCATAGGGAAAATGCAGGACACAATCGATGGGTCCATATGCGCGCTGATTATGACTCAGGAAGGTATCTATGCGGCAAGGGACAAGTACGGTCGATTTCCTCTCACAGTTGGCGGCAATATTGGAGAAAATGAATACATAGTCGCGACAGAAGCAAGTGCATTCCCGAACCTCGGTTATACGCTGATAAGATATTTAGGGCCCGGAGAGATAGTTTTGCTGAATTCCCGGGGTGTCAAGACAATGAAACCCGAGGGTAAGGAAAAGAAGGTGTGCGCGTTTCTCTGGATTTATACGGGCGATCCCTCGTCCGCCTATGAAGGAATCAGCGTGGAAAAGGCCAGGGAGAGGTGCGGGATGGTCATTGCCAGAAAAGACGACGTGGTGGCGGACTTTGTCACCGGCATACCCGATTCCGGTATCGGGCATGCGATCGGATATTCCATGCAGTCCCGAATCCCCTACAGGAGACCCCTGGTAAAATATACGCCGGGTTACGGGAGAAGCTACACACCGCCATCGCAGGATATAAGAGATCTGGTGGCGACTATGAAATTGAGCGCGATCAGGGATGTCATACAGGGCAGTAGAATGGTGGTGTGTGACGATTCCATTGTACGGGGGACGCAGCTGAAAAACTATACTATCAAGAAATTATGGGACAACGGAGCAAAGGAGATCCATATCAGACCGGCATGTCCTCCGTTGATGTTTCCATGCAAATATACCTTTTCCACACGTTCCATTCAGGAGCTGGCCTCACGCAAAGCCATACGGGCGATTGAGGGTGATGATAGTGAACACATCGAGGAATATCTCGATCACCGTTCTGAAAAATACAGGAAAATGGTTGAATGGATCCGGAAAGATTTGAATGTGACATCTCTGAAATATCTGGATATTGAGGATATGGTGGAAGCGATCGGCATACCGGAGAACCAGTTGTGTCTGTATTGCTGGCGCGGGTGTTAAATAATTTTCGCCGTGAAAGATATCTTATAGAGCGTTCGTTGTCTCGTTCATTTCCAATATTTCAAGCCATCTTATACATCTGTTGCTACCGCATAATATGTATCCGAAAGTCATTGAGATTACTCATTGATAGCCGTGGTGTCTTCATGTTATATTAAATCGTCAGATGACTCAGATCGCCATGAAAAGAAAAAAAACGAGACCGGTCTTCCTCGGAGGCGTCAAAGTGGGTGGAAATGCCCCGGTTGTGGTGCAGTCGATGACTTCTACTGATACCAGGAACCTCATCTCCACGGTCGGGCAAATAAGGATGCTTGAAGATGCCGGGTGTGAAATAGTCAGAGTCGCCGTTCCCGACAGAGAAGCGGCGGGAGTGCTTGCCGATATAAAAAAACAAATTACTATTCCTCTTATCGCAGATATTCACTTCCATTATCAACTCGCTCTGGATGCAATCGCACGCGGGGTTGATGGGATCAGGATCAATCCCGGGAATATCAGGAAAGATAACATGATCAGGATTGTGCGGGCAGCGAAATCCCGAGGTACGGTGATTCGGCTGGGGGTGAATTCAGGTTCCCTGGAGAAGGATCTTTTGAAGAGATATGGAGGCCCCACCTCACAGGCTCTGGTGGAAAGTGTGTTGAGAAATCTCGCTGTGGTCAGGGATGCCGGATTTGAGGATATAAAGATATCGGTGAAATCGTCGGATGTACTCACCATGGTTGAAGCCTATCGCGAGTTGTCGGAAAAGACGGATTGTCCTCTCCATCTCGGCGTGACGGAAGCGGGGAGCATTCTCAATGCTGCGATCAAGTCTTCAGCGGGCATGGGAATCCTTCTTTATGAAGGCATCGGCGATACCATAAGAGTATCTGTGACAGGAGATCCCGTGTCCGAGATCGGTGTGGCGTATGGTATCCTCAGGGCTCTCAATATCAGGAGAGTTGGACCGGACATTATTTCATGTCCCACATGCGGTCGTTGTGAGATAGATCTGAGCGGGCTTGCGAGGGAGGTTGAGGAAAAACTGAAAGGTATGAAATCATATTTGAAGATTGCCCTCATGGGATGTGTGGTCAACGGTCCCGGGGAAGCAGCCGATGCGGACGTCGGCATTGCCGGAGGTCGGGGATCCGGACTTCTTTTCAAGAAGGGGAAGGTAATCAAGAAGGTGCGGGAGAAGGATTTCGTAGAGTCTTTGCTCAAGGAAATAGGAACAATGACAGTTGGGGAAAAGGAGGCATAATGCGTTATTCTCAGTTATTCCTGCCGACGGGCAGGGAGATACCCTCCGATGCAGAAGTTGTCAGCCATCAGCTTATGATTCGTGCAGGTATGATAAGGAAGTTGACCAGTGGGGTCTACTCCTATCTTCCCCTGGGATACAGGGTCATTCAAAAGGTCGAAAAGATAATCAGGGAGGAAATGAACAGAGCGGGGGCCCAGGAAGTGTATATGCCCATGGTCCAGCCCCGGGAACTCTGGGAAGAATCGGGGCGGTGGCAGCATTACGGGAAAGAACTGCTGAGATTCAGAGATCGCCATGACAGGGATTGCTGTCTGGGGCCAACGCATGAAGAGGTCATCACCGATCTTGTGCGCAATGAGATCAGAACCTACCGCCATCTCCCCAAGAATTTCTATCAGATTCAGACGAAATTTCGTGATGAGATCAGACCGAGGTTCGGTGTCATGAGGTGTCGCGAATTCGCAATGAAAGACGCATACAGTTTTGACATGAATGAAGCCGGTGTGGATGAGAGCTACAGGAAAATGTATGATGCGTACACCAGAATATTCGAAAGGTGCGGTTTGACATTCAGAGCAGTGGAGGCCGATACAGGCAGCATTGGCGGCAGTTTTTCCCACGAGTTCATGGTAATCGCGGATACAGGAGAGGACGCACTGGTATTCTGCACTGTCTGTGAGTATGCGGCGAATCTGGAAAAGGCGGAAATTGCCCGGCCTGAAAAGGAGGATACAACTCAGGGAAAATATCTTCCTGTCGAGGCGGTCCATACCCCCGGTATGAAGAGCATTGAGGAGGTATGTGGTTTTCTCAATATGAAACCGGAAGACATCGTAAAAATGATTATATACAGTGCAGACGGCGTTCCCGTAGCGGTTCTGGTGAGAGGCGATGTGGAGATCAATGAAGTCAAGGTAAAAAATTTCCTGGGATGTGATCTCCTCGAGAAGGCTGACGAGGAAATGATTTACCGGGTAACGGGAGCTCCCCGCGGATATGCGGGAGCAGTAGGAATTAACGTGAAAATAATTGCCGATTATTCGTTGTTGGGCATGTCCAATTTTGTGACGGGGGCAAACAGAGAGGATTATCATCTCATCAATGTGAACGTCGGGAGAGACTTCACCGTTGGGACCTATGCCGACATCAGATTTGTCAGGGACACGGATTGCTGTCCGCGGTGCAAGGGCATGTTGAAATTTGCCCGGGGCATTGAAGTCGGCCACGTCTTCAAGTTGGGAACGAAGTATTCCAAGACGATGAAGGCCACGTATCTCGACAGGAACGGTCAGGAACGTTTCATGGAAATGGGCTGCTACGGCATCGGTATCGGACGAACGGTTGCGGCGGCGATAGAGCAACACTATGATGAAAACGGCATCGTGTGGCCCGTCCCGATTGCCCCATTCCAGGTCATCATTACCCCCGTCAACGTCAACGATCACAGGATTGCAGAAATATCGGAGACGTTATACGCATCTCTCCTGCACAGGGGTGTGGACACTCTTCTGGATGACCGGGACGAAAGGGCCGGGGTAAAATTTAAAGATGCGGATCTCATAGGCATCCCGTTGCGCGTTACGGTCGGGCAGAAGTCGCTCGTGAACGGCGTGCTTGAAGTCAAAATAAGGAAAACAGGAGAGGTCAGGAATATGCCTCAGGAAGAGCTTGAGCATCTGATCGTCTCCTTTATTCATGAGGACATGTAAGGCCGATGCTTCGGATCACGGACATCCTGGATAAAACACAATCCTATCTCGTGCCGGAAGAGCAGGTGATGATAGAGAAGGCTTATGTGTTCTCCGCATCCGTGCATCAGGGACAGCTGCGCCTTTCAGGAGAACCGTACCTCACCCACCCGGTGGAAGTCGCAGGCATACTCGCCGATATGAAACTTGACGCGGCAACGATTGTGACAGGTCTGCTCCATGATACCGTTGAAGACACACTTGCATCACCCGAACAGATAAAGGAGATTTTCGGCGATGAAGTGGAATTTCTCGTGGAGGGACTGACGAAAATCAGCAAGATTACCATCGGCAGCAGGGTAGAACAGCAGGCGGAGAATTTCAGAAAGATGATACTTGCAATGTCTACGGACATCCGCATTCTCATGATTCGCCTTGCTGACAGGATACACAATATGAGAACGCTTCAGTTTCAGCCACCCGAAAAGCGGAAATACATTGCCGAAGAAACTCTTGAACTGTATGCACCGCTGGCGAACAGGTTGGGAATAAACTGGATGAGGGTCGAACTCGAAGACCTGGCTTTCCGTTATCTTCACGAGGAGGCTTACAAAGCACTGGTGGATCGTATTGCCCGCAAGAAGGAGGAGAGAGAAAAATATACCAGAGAGGTTAAGGAGATCATTCAGAGAGAGATTGACAGGTTTGGAATGAAAGGGATCGTAGAGGGGCGGGCAAAGCACTTCTACAGCATATACAGGAAAATGAACGAGCAGCAGATTGATCTTGATGAGGTCTATGATCTTATCGCGTTTCGAATCATCTTAGATTCGGAGAAAGAGATTGAATGTTATGAAGCATTGAGCATTGTGCATGCGTTATGGAAGCCCGTTCCCGGTCGGTTTAAGGACTATATCGCCATCCCGAAGGTGAATAACTACCGGGCGTTGCACACGACCGTCATAGGCCCGTACGGTGAAAGAGTGGAAATCCAGATAAGAAGCAGACTTATGCACGAATGGGCTGAGGAAGGTATCGCTGCTCACTGGCGGTACAAAGAAGGGAGAGCGTATAAAAGAGACGATGATGAACAAATCAGGAGACTCAGGGAATTACTGGAGGTACAGCAGGAACTCAAAAATCCAAGGGAATTCATGACCCACTTGAAGATGGCCCTTTTTCCCGACGAAGTCTATGTGTTTACTCCCAGGGGAGATGTAAAATCCTTTCCCAAAGGAGCCACCCCTATAGATTTTGCTTACAGTATTCATACCGACGTGGGCGATAAGTGTATCGGTGCCAAAGTGAACAGGAACATCGTGCCCCTGAAATATGAACTACAGAATGGTGATACAGTCGAAATTATTACCCAGTCAGGCCATCACCCGAGTAAGGACTGGTTGAAATATGCGGTGACGACCCGGGCACGTTCGAGAATCAGGAGCTGGATAAAAACGGAAGAGAGGAGAAAAAGCATCGATCTCGGCAGGGATCTTCTGGAAAAAGAGTTCAGAAAACAAAACCTGAAATTCAGTCAAATTATAAAATCCGACGAAATAAAAGATCTCTTTGCGGAATACTCTATTGGTTCACTCGATGATCTGCTGGCAATTGTCGGCTATGGCAAGGTCTCGCCAAAACGGGTTGTCAATCGATTTCTTCCGGAAGAGGTGAAACCGGAGGAACCTCTCCTTGAAAAACAGAAGAAGAAAAAACCTTCGCTTTCAACTCCCGGAATCTCACTCACCGGGGTAGAAGATGTCATGGTGAGGTTTGCCAATTGCTGTAATCCGATTCCGGGGGATGAGATTCAGGGGTATATTTCCCGGGGGAGGGGTATTGCGGTGCATACGATGAGCTGTCCCAACCTCGAGGGGTTGGATCCTGAAAGGGTTGTCGATGTGCAGTGGAACATTAGAGAGAAACAGACCTATCCGGTCAACATGAGGGTCGTGTGCAAGGACAAGAAGGGCCTTCTCGCTGAGATCAGTACGATAATCTCATCTCTCGACATAAATATCAGCCATGCAGAAGTTGAAACAAGGCCGGCAGACATGCAGGCGATATGCGATTTCATCCTGGATGTATACGATCTGGACCAATTCAATCAGGTTCTGCACGCAATCAAAAAACTGAAGAACGTCATATCGATCGACAGAGTGAGGAAATAGCGCACGTTGTTTTGTCATTGACACACAGCCGGGATTTACTGTATGAAACGCAGGCTTTTTGCCTGTTTCACTTCCGGGAAGGGAAATGAACATGTGTGGGTATCATATCCTTTTTTTTCGCCGCCGGCTCTGTCTGTGTGCCGTGATCTTTTTCCTTGCACTGACGGCATTCGTGTTTACCCTGCCTTATCTTTCATCAGCCCAAGTATCACGGGGTATACACGTGGTAACCATAGACCCGGCACACGGTGGATCCGATCCGGGAGTGAAATTATCAGAGAGCAGTTACGAGAAAGAGATCACTCTCGCCATTTCGTTACTCCTGAAAAAGGAAATCAGTAAGCTTGGGAATATCCAGGTGCGACTCACAAGGGATTCCGACAGCAATGTTTCCATGTCCGAGAGAAAGAGAATTGCCGCATCTTCACAATCGGAATTGTTTGTGAGCGTTCATGTAAATGCAGGCTTCGGGAAGGCATCGACAGGATATGAGATATATTTCCCGGGTTTCGTGACTGCGGTGGCGGAAAAGGGCGGTTCAAAAGAGATTCTGAGGGATATGGCAAAGAATAAGTTACTGAACGATTCGGTAAAATTAGCCCAGTTGATCCAGAAGAATATGGAAGGTGTCTTTCCGAGAAAGAGCCGGGGGCTCAGAGCGGCCCCGGTGACTGTTCTGGACGGTTTACCCATGCCGGCTGTTGCGGTGGAAATTGCGTTCGCGACAAATCCGGACGACAGAAAAAAGATTGTCGACGAAAAGGTTCAGGGAGCAATCGCGCGGGCGCTTGCTCAGAGCATCAACGGCTACTTTTAGATGTGTTCGAGATTCCATGGAGCTTGTAAGAAAAAACGGTCGCGGATGGAATGAAATCCGTAAAATGAATATTACGAGGGATTATCTGAAATTCCCCGAAGGATCCGTTCTCATAGAGATAGGGAATACGAGAGTCATATGCACGGCGACACTCGAGGACACCGCCCCGGCGTTTTTGAAGAATTCCGGTAAGGGCTGGTTGACTGCGGAGTATTCGATGCTGCCAGGGGCAACGAAGGTACGCACACCACGCGAATCAACGAGGGGGCGCATAGGCGGGAGAACGCATGAAATTCAAAGGTTGATCGGAAGGTCTTTGCGGGCGGTTACATCTCTTAATGCATTTGGTGAGAGGACCATTTACATCGATTGTGATGTGATCCAGGCCGATGGAGGAACCAGAACAGCGTCGATAACGGGAGGGTTTATCGCACTGGTCGATCTCTTCCGAAGACTCAAGGCCGGCGGGGTTGTGAATCAGATTCCCGTAAATGATTACGTATCGGCAATCAGTGTGGGAATTGTTGACAACCATATCTGCATTGACCTGGAATATGAAGAAGACTCGCGGGCGGAAGTGGATATGAATTTTATTATGACCGGGAGAGGAAAGTTCATCGAGGTTCAGGGTACTGCCGAGAAAGCTCCATTCAGCCGTGATTTATTTATTCAAATGACTGATGTTGCCGCGATGGGCATCGGGGAAATTACAAGAAAACAAAAAGAAGTTCTGGGAGAACTGTTCTGAAAAGAATTGTGCTGGCGTCAAAAAATGAAGGGAAAACGAGAGAAATCAGAGCAATATTATCGGATTTGGGGATAAACGTCCTCTCATTGCGGGATTTTGAGAATATTCCTGACATACGAGAGGATGGGAAAACGTTCATTGAAAATGCACTGAAGAAAGCGAGAATAGTTTCCGGGCTTACGGGAGAGGTGGTCCTTGCTGACGATTCCGGGCTGGAGGTTGATTGTCTGGACGGTGCACCGGGCGTACATTCGTCAAGATATTCGGGGAGCCGGGCCACGGATCCTCGAAACATACGAAAGCTCCTGCGCGCAATGGACAGGGTTCCGGTGGAAAAAAGAGGTGCCTCCTTCAGGTGCGTTCTCGTACTTTACTGGCCGGATGGAAATTACGAGACCTTCGAGGGTTCCTTGCGGGGTATCATTCATGAAAAATCTGTCGGGGACGGCGGATTCGGTTATGATCCGGTGTTTCTCCTTCCTGAACGTGGCTTGACCGTGGCGCAGCTCTCTCTGAAAGAAAAGAATGCAATCAGCCACAGAGCCCGTGCGGTTCAAAAACTAAAGGAGCATTTAAGAACATTAATGTCGACCTGACAGTGCGACGACATACATACGGGGCGTAGCGCAGCCCGGTAGCGCGCCTGCTTTGGGAGCAGGATGTCGGAGGTTCAAATCCTCCCGCCCCGACCAGTAATATCGGGGGTTGCAATCTCTGCGATCCCCCCGGGTGACACGGCGAGAGGTGATCAGGATTATTCATGAAT
>Ga0233423_10000052_pt1 | contig 68596 bp, 76 predicted proteins | sample Watercolumn_Mata_FD_180713 | JGI IMG/M metagenome (GOLD analysis project Ga0233423, IMG submission 180713) | Freshwater microbial communities from Lake Matano, South Sulawesi, Indonesia - Watercolumn_Matano_2014_112_MG | ecosystem: Environmental > Aquatic > Freshwater > Lake | place: Indonesia... | reverse complement strand
ACCTTCAGAGCGGCTTTTCGGGGGTGCAAGTCCCTCTCCGTGCTTCAGGATTTTTTATTATTCTTTAGTGACAACATATCGGAAGGTTTAAAAACACAAAAAGCTTTATTCTCTTGATTAAAATGGTAAGAATACTTAGGGAGGAAACAAGGAGATTTGAAGAAGAGATACTTGCAGATTATAATAGAGTGCTTAGCGCAAGCAAGAGTGAAATTTGCCAAGAAAAAGACAGGTTTGACCAGAAATATGGTATAACTTATCCTAGAGACTATGTAGAATTTGATGAAGAAACACAGAGATATGGACAAGAATGTTAGGGTTTCTTTCCTCCGGCAAATCAGAAAATAGGTTTCAGGAGAGTCCAATCTGGTGAAGGAAATATGTTATTTATTATAAAAAATCCAGATAGTGCTTTTCTTCTTTTTCAAAATCCAGTCTATGCTGCATCTGGGGGGGAAAACACAATTTATTCAAAACTTATTGGAAACCTTGATGAAAAAACTGTTCCTGGAAACAAAATTGATAGAGTAAGGGAGATTACTTCTCCGGCTTTGTTAGAAGAGATAGCTGATGGTAAGTTCAAACTTGTTAGAAAAGGACAAGGCAAAATGGATATGGCTGATAGACCTTCTAGATAAAAGTACAAGTCCCCGTTATGCACTCTCCGTGCTTCAAATCTCTCGAAACAATTAAAAATTCAAAGATCTTTGGAAACTATGAAAATTGGGGTGATATTGTTTGTGGTGGCAATTATTGCTTTTATTGTCCTTCTCCTAACTGGCGTAATCAAATTTGATTTGTCCCAGAAAAAAGGCGAGGTTGGATATAACCTGAGTGATTGCCAAATCACTTGCAACAAGACATATAATAATTCTGGGACAGATGAATTGCTGATTTGCATTGATAATTGCAAGAAATTTGGGACAAAGGGAAATGCTTATGCAAATTATTTTGAGAACTTGAATGATATTAAGAATAACAATACTTAATCAAAAGTAAATCATTTTCGCGAACTCTTTTGTGTCATCATAAGAGATTTTTTCGCCTTTTTTGGATTTCTTTGCTCGTTGTTTTATCTTCTTGTTCCATGCATCCATGCCTTCTGTGTATTTCATTTTAAATTTAAATAAATCTTTAATATCTAACTTATATGAAAGAATGTTTTTAAATCTTTCTTTTTGTAATTACTTTATAGAGACAAGAAAAAACGAATAAAATAATCAAGATTCAAAGTTTAGCTAATTCCATCTCAAATCTTTCGCATCTTTTTATTGATTTCAGGGCATTCCCAATAGTGTAACCTGGTTTGGTGCTTTCTATAAGCCTCATGGAATTATAAATGTCTTTTGGGAACTCAGCTTCTTTTAATCCTGATTTTAAAATAAAATTATCAATAGATGAATTGCATTCTTCTAAACCACAATTCTCCCCCATTGGAATCAGCATCATTAATCCTGGGACTCTTGCACCTGCATAGCAACCTTCCATTATCAAATATCCTTTATCTGTTGGGATTCTGTTTCTAAAATTAAATTTGAAATCCATTATACGTGCTTGCATGCCTGCTGTTTCTGCTAAAGGCTTGTCAAAATCAAAACCTTGGTGATAGCCAAATGCGTTTTGTTTGTTTAAACTGCTGTCTGGAATTCCTACTCTTCTGAACATATCTTCAAAATCCTTTTTAACTTTAAGTGAAGAAGCATCTACAGCAGAACACAACATAACCACTGGAGTTTCTTCAATTATCCCTGAAAAATCATATCTTTGCATGTTCATTAATAATATTCTCATTTATAAGTATTATTGTAAAATTATAGAAGATTTGATGTTCTGCAAAATGCCAAAAGAGTGAGATGCTCCCACCGGGATTCGAACCCGGGTCACAGCCTTTCTTCCCTCCGAGGAGGTGTCGGAACCATCGGTTCTGAGCCTTGAAAGGGCTGAATCCTTGGCCTCTAGAAGATGGGAGCCTAAAATAAAGAGAATAATTTTGTTTTTAAAGCTATGGTATTTTGAGTTTTTTAGTAAAATTGTTACTTAGAGTAACACAAAAACAAAACCCTTAAATAGTCTAAATCTAAGTATTTTTATGGGAAAAGGCAAGGATGTAATCAAGATAAATGACCTCATCTTCAAGGAACTTATCAAGCGCGGTTATTCTCTTGAAGGAAATACAAGGGTATGGAATGTTGCTGATTCTAAGTTATGGTATCTAACGCCTGAACAAGCTCAGTCTTATCTTGACTTAATTGACTCAGAAGAATATCAAGATGGAATAGGTTCAAAGGAGTTTAATTTAATTAAAAAGAGCATGACTGATTTGACACTTCCTGTTGGAAAAACCCCTGTTAACATAATCGACTTAGGATGTGGAAATGGCAAAAAAGCATTATTGTTTATTCAAAACCTTAATAAGAAATCTAAATTAAGATACTGCCCAATAGACATTTCAGGATATATGGTTGACAGAGCAATACAAAACATGAAAACAGTGGGTGTTGGGGATATTGTAAAATTCCAGTGGAATATCTCTGATTTTGAAAATCTTGAAAATATCACTCCATTGCTGACAAGAGGGGAATATAAGAAAAATTACTTTCTGCTTTTAGGAAATACTTTAGGAAACTTTGAAATACATGAAATTCTTTATGAAATCAGAAGCGGAATGAAAGATGATGATTTGTTGTTGATTGGAAATGGGTTGAATAACCACCAGCTTGAACAAGATTTGATAAAACAATCCCAAAATGATGAAAAGATTAAAAATTTCTTGGTTCATATGCCATTAAAAATCGGATTAAAAATGAGTGAAATAGAGTATGGTGTTAGATTCAGGGATCCAAGAGTTGAATTCTATTATACTATCAAGAATGACAAAACAGTTACATTCCAAGACAAAAAAGTCCAATTCAACAAAGGCGACCAGATAATTGTAGCTGTAACTTATCATTATGAAAAAGAGAATTTCTTGGGATACTTGAAGATGTATTTTGGGAGTGTTAAGATTTTTACTTCAGAAGACGGCTCATATGCATTGGCTTTATGCAAGAAATAATTCTTTTGTATTTTAATTCTTTAAGAGATATATTTATAAAGTTAGATTTTATTTTGTGATTATGAATGGAGAATGAAAAACGTCTATAAGTCATAATTTAATATTTGAAAAAGAATCCCCTAGTCTCAATGACCTCTAATATAGACGTAAATTAAGAAATGGTTGAAAAATTAGTTTATCTTTTTGAAGAAGGGAACAAGGACATGAAAGACCTTCTTGGAGGGAAGGGAGCTAATCTGTGTGAAATGACCAGAATAGGATTACCTGTGCCATCTGGTTTTGTGATTTCTATTGATGTTTGCGATTATTTTCTTAAGTATGGGAAATATCCTGAGGAACTAAAGGAACAAATCAAGGATGCATTGATAAAACTTGAGAAAAAGATGGGGATGAAATTCAATGATGAACAAAATCCTTTGTTATTATCAATAAGATCGGGAGCAAAGGCTTCTATGCCTGGGATGATGGAGACTATCTTGAATCTTGGTTTAAATGAAAAGACTATAAAAGGCATGATAAATAATTCTGGGAATGAACGTTTTGTCCTGGATTGCTACAGAAGATTCATACAAATGTTTGGGGATGTTGTCCTTGAAATTGAGATGAGGAAGTTTGATGAGATACTTGAGAATAAGAAAAAAACCAAGGGAATTGAGCTTGATATAGACCTTGATGCTAAAGACTTAAGGGAAATAATTGATGAATATAAGAAAATGGTAAAGAAAGAGCTTGGAAAGGATTTTCCTGAAGACCCAGAAGAACAATTGTGGCTTGCTATTAATGCTGTATTTTCTTCATGGAACAGTGCAAGAGCAATAAAATACAGGGAAATCAACAATATCCGGGGATTAAAAGGGACTGCAGTTAATGTTCAAGCAATGGTTTTTGGAAATCTCGGAGAAGATTCTGGAACAGGTGTCGCATTTACAAGAAATCCTTCAAATGGAGAAAATGAATTCTATGGTGAGTATTTAATGAATGCCCAGGGTGAAGATGTTGTTGCTGGAATTAGAACCCCCAAGCCAATAACTGAATTAAAAAAAGATATGAAAAACAATTATGATGAACTCTTAAAAGTTAGGGAAAAGCTTGAAAATCACTTCAAAGACATGCAAGACCTGGAATTTACTATTCAAAAAGGCAAATTGTATATTTTACAGACAAGAAACGGCAAGAGAACAAGCCATGCTTCTGTAAAAATTGCTATGGACATGTTTAAGGAAAAACTTATCTCAGACAAAGATGCAATCCTAAGAGTTGATGCTGGACAATTAAATCAGCTCTTGCATAAAAATATTGACCCTATCTTCAAAGAAAAATCACAACCAATTTCCAGAGGATTGCCTGCATCACCGGGTGCCGGTGTTGGGAAAATTGTTTTTAATGCAGAAGATGCTGTTGTTTTAAGTGAAAAAAACGAGCCTGCAATTCTTGTCAGATTAGAGACAAGTCCTGAAGATATTGAGGGAATGCATGTTTCTAAAGGAGTCTTAACTGCACGAGGGGGAATGACTTCGCATGCTGCTGTTGTTGCAAGAGGAATGGGAAAATGCTGTATTGTTGGATGCTCTGAATTGCAGATAAATGAAAAAGAAAAAATTATCAGGGTTAAAGACGCTGTTTTGAAAGAAGGAGATTATTTGACATTAGATGGCACAACAGGGGAATTTTACAAAGGAGAATTGCCCTTGACAGAGCCAAAACTTTCAGGAGAGTTTGCTGAATTAATGACTATTGCAAAGAAATACAAAAAGTTAGGTGTAAGAACAAATGCAGACACTCCTAAAGATGCAAAAACAGCTCGGGAGTTTGGAGCAGAAGGAATTGGATTAACAAGAACAGAACACATGTTTTTTGAAGGTGAAAGAATAAATGCTATGCGAGAGATGATTTTAGCTGATACTGAAGATGAAAGAAAAACAGCATTGAACAAACTTCTTCCTTATCAAAGAAAAGATTTTGAAGGAATTTTTGAAGTAATGGATGGATTACCTGTAATTATAAGGTTATTAGACCCACCATTGCATGAATTTCTTCCAAAAGAAGACAAAGAAATTAAAGAACTTTCAAAAACTTCTGGAATTTCTGAACAAAAAATAAAGAAGAAGATTGAAGAATTGCATGAATTCAATCCAATGTTGGGATTCAGAGGATGTAGATTAGGAATAGTTTATCCTGAAATTTCTGAAATGCAAGCAAGAGCAATTTTTGAAGCTGCAATAAATGTTGAAAATAAGAAAATTGTTGTTTTGCCTGAAATTGAAGTTCCGAATATCATCCATGTTGAAGAATTCAAATTAATAAAGGAAATTATCAAGAAAGTTGCTAAAGAAACAGGAGCTGAAAATAAAATTAAATACAAAATCGGAACTATGATTGAATTTCCAAGAGCTGCTATGATTGCTGATGACTTAGCTAAAGAAGCTGAGTTCATGAGCTTTGGAACAAATGACTTGACTCAGACCACTCTCGGATTTTCAAGAGACGATTCAGGAAGATTTATTCCTTCTTATATTCTTAAAAATATTTTCGAAAAAGACCCTTTCCAGACAATTGACCAGGAGGGTGTTGGGAAAATAATGAAATTGACTGTTGAAAAAGCAAGAAGTGTTAAACCTGAGATGGATATAGGAATTTGTGGAGAACATGGCGGAGACCCTGCAAGTGTGAAATTCTGCCACAAAATTGGTTTGAGTAATGTTTCTTGCAGTCCATTCAGAGTTCCGATTGCAATACTTTCTGCTGCACAAGCTGCGATTGAGAATTAAGAAAAAGTCTGTATATATAATCATTATTTAGTTTTTGTAGTTTTTCCGAGATCCTGAAAACAGAATAATCTTTAAACTTATCGACGTGCTTTCAAAAATCATTCTACAGTCACTGACTTAGCCAAGTTCCTTGGCTTGTCGACGTCGCAATCCTTTGCAAGAGCAAGATGGTATGCAAAAAGCTGAAGGGGAATTGTTGATAAAATAGGCATGAGAAATGCATTTGTGTTTGGAATCTTGATTACAGAATCTGCAATATTATCGAGTTCTTTTGTGCCTTCTGTGGTTATTGCAATAACTTTGCCTTTTCTTGATTTAATCTCGTGTATATTTGAAAGAATTTTCTCAAATGTCCTGTCTTTGGGTGCAATAAATACTGAGGCCATGTTATCATCAACCAAAGCTATGGGGCCATGTTTCATTTCAGATGCACTTAATCCATCGCAAGGAATGTAAGCTATTTCCTTTAGTTTTAAAGCTCCTTCCAAAGCAACAGGATAATTTGTTCCTCTGCCTAAAAACAAGAAATGTGTGGAACTTCTGTATGTTGATGTTATCTGTTTTATATTTTGTTCTTGTTCCAAGACTTTATTAATTTTTTCAGGAATTTCCTCGAGATCTTGCAGATATTTTGATATTTGTTCTTCAGTCAAAAGATTTTTTTCTTTTGCAATCTTCAATGCAAGCATGTAAAAGCATGAAATTTGGCCTGTAAACGCCTTAGTGCTCGCGACTCCAATTTCAGGGCCTGCATGAAGATAAACACCTGAATCAACTAATCTTGCTATAGAAGAACCAACAACATTCACTATTCCAAATGTCCGAATCTTCTTGTTTTCTTGTCTTGATTTTTCTTTCACATATTCTATTGCACCTTTTGTGTCAGCTGTCTCACCTGACTGACTGACTGCAATAACAAAATCATTTTCTTTGAGAACAGGGATTCTATAACGAAATTCAGCTGCATCTTCTGCTTCACATGGCACTTGAGTCATATTTTCAAGAATATATTTTCCATAAAGTGCAGCATGCCATGCTGTTCCGCATGCTATCAAAATTATTCTATTAACTTTTTTAAAAAAGTCGTGGTTTTTATTCAGAATCTCATCAATACCGTCTATTCTAATGTCTCCTTTTAAGAGTCTTCCCCTGTATGAATTATGGATTGTCTCTGGCTGTTCAAAAATTTCCTTATGCATGAATGTTTCGTGCCCTTGTTTTTCAATTTGCTCCAAGTTCAAGTTAATTTCCTGAAGATGTTTTGGAATTTCCTGTTTGTTAATGTTCTTAATCTCAAAATTGTCTTTGGAAGCAATCACCATCTCATTGTCTTCAAGATAATTTATGGTTTTAGTGTATTCAAGAAAAGCAGAGGCATCTGAAGCTATAAAAATTCCATTGTCACTCTTGCCTATTATTAAAGGAGAACCTTTTCTTGCTCCAATTAATTTGTCTTCTCTTTGATTTAATATAGCTAAACCATATGCTCCTTTTAATTCATTTAGGGATAATCTCACTGATTCTTCAAATGAATTATTCTTGTTGAATTCTTCAATCAAATGTGCAATAACTTCTGTGTCTGTCTCAGTTATAAATTTATGGTTTTTTGCTTGAAGATATTTTCTTATTGTAAGATAGTTTTCAATAATGCCGTTATGAACAAGAACAATGTCTTTATTGCAGGAATAATGTGGATGTGCATTAGGTTCATTTGGAATTCCGTGAGTCGCCCATCTTGTGTGTGCAATTCCTATACTGCCTTTTAAGTTGGATGGCTCTGCAAGTTTTGACAAATCTTCTACTCTACCTTTTGTTTTTATAACTTGAATCTGATTTGTATCAAGTACAGCCAAACCAGCTGAGTCATAACCTCTGTACTCAAGTCTTCTCAAACCATTCAAAAGAATTGGAAGAACTTGTTCTTCACCTATATATGCTATTATTCCGCACATTTTTTCTAAATTCAAGATAAGTTCTTTGCTTTTAACCTTTATGATACTGCAATCTATAATTGTGATTCATTAATTCTTAAGAAATTATCTATCTTTGGCGTTCATCTTGTTTCATGTTCCTTGAAACAAGTATATAAACAAATAAGATTATGGATATGACAACAATTATCAATATAAGCCACCAATACTTTAATAACATCTCTAAAATATTAGATTGATTATCTTTATCTGGGATTTCCTCAGGTTCATCTGGTTTGTAGTTTATAGAATTGTTTGTGTTGTTCAAATTTGGCAGATAAATTGTTTGATTGCTCTGATTAGTTAGGTTTGTCTGATTAGTAAGATTTTGTTGTGCTCCGCCACTACCTCCGCCGCCACCTCCGCCTCCGCCTCGTCTTTCATCTTCTGTTTGGTTCTCTTCACTTGTTAGATTTATTATGAATGTTCTATTTGTATTTGTCCAATCACTTGAATTCGAAGTATTGCAAAATACAGCCCATTTGTAGATTCCTTCTGGAATTTCATTGATTGTGATGTTGAGCCAAGTTCCGTTTGTGTATGAATTATTTGTATAATTAGCATGCCATGTTCCAGTAGAATTTGTCCAAAGTTGAATATAAGAAACACTTGAATTAAACGAGCATTTGAAATCAAATGTTATGTTCTGAGAATCTGAATCATAATTATTATTATTAATTGGATTTGTTCCGAATAAAGCTGTTATCCTGGATACCGCAGTTCCATTGTATTCAACAGCCCCCATATCTGGAGCATCTCCTCGAAAATAACCTGGCTCCATGCCAGGAAGTGCATTATAGTTTGTTCCATTTATTGTGAATTCTTGTGATAAATCAATTCCAGAATCAATTGCTGGTGAACCTTCTTGTAATAAAAAGTCAGGAATTTCATAATAACCCCAAAGAGGTTCTGATTGGTTTATGTTATGTTCTCCCCACCAAACAGGAAGTGGGGGAAAATAAGTTAAAGTAAGTGGAGCAAAAAAATTGTAGTCCACTAGTTCTATTCCGCGGGGATAGCCCCCAACTTGTGACCCATAATAAAGGGAATATGTAATTCCTGAGAAAAGATTGTTCAATAGGCTAATATTCGTCATGTTGATATTACTTCCTCCATTCCCAAAACCAACTCCTCCTCCTGAGAAACTATTATGATAAATCCAATATTTTGCATTAAGTATCTGTAATTTGATATGTTCTCCAGCTAATTCAGGATTCCAGAATTTGTTTTTGTAGATATATATTGTGTCATTATACCCTCCGCTAGGGTCTATGTTATGAAGACGTATGTTAATATTGCAATCGCTGATGAAATTATCATAAATTTTTGTGTGATTATGTCCTGTAGAGATTAGCAAGTTTATGCTCGGATTCTTTTCAAGAATATTATCATAGATTTCAGTGCCTAGAGTTGGATTATCATCTGGCCCATAAAGTGAAACTCCTACACCTCTGCCCTTGAATATATGATTTCCTGAAATAGTGTTATTATCACCAAGACCATATAAACTAATTGCAGTATCGTCTGATGATGAACCCCCCATTAAAAATTTTGAAACAAGATATTGATAGTTTCGTACTACATAATGATAGTCTGGTGGAATATAACCCGAAGCATACCCCATGCTCCAGGGTCATTATAACCATATGGATTATCAGTCATCTCATTATTTCTTATTATATTTTGATAAGGTCCATTATATAGCGATACCCGCGCATTTCCTCCTGATAGATAATTACTTTCAATTGTGATGTGATGAGCTCCAGAAAAGGTTAGGTAAAATCCTATAGAGGATTCTTGAACCTTTAAATTGCGAAAGTCTAAATAACTTTTTCCATCAATTAAGAAGGTTGCAGAATTCCAATTTGGATTGGGCGTAACCCGAATATTCATTCCATTTGGGCTCCCCCCGTCCCTTAATCTTAGATATGTAATATTTCCAGATTTCCCCCATAATGCTTCTAATCCGTCCCAAAATCTAATCAAGTAAGAACCCCAAGTAGGAATAAACTCTATTAGAGTATCGTCTGAAACATTAAGAAGCTCAGAACCATTAGTCCACCCATATGTATCAGTATATACATTATTGATAGATGTGTTCATGTCCTCCATTGACCAAACAAAAGCCACTCGTTTATTATCAATTGTCAATTCCCTTGGAACAAGCCCAACATCTTTTTTCCAGACACTTGGACCAATTTCAGGAGCAGCTTCCCAACCTGTGCTGACATTTGTGCTTGGATCGACAATTGTCAGCCAATCCCCATTTGAATTTCTCTCACCTTCAAACACAATTGGGCTAGTTGCATTACCGCTGTTTGGCGGCGTGATAAATTCACTATACGTTCCTGCTTTAATAATTACCTTGTCTCCTGCTGTTGCAGTGTCAGCAGCATGTTGAATAGTTAGCCAAGGAAAATTAATTGAACCGTTGTTTGAATCATTTCCATTATTAGAGACATAATAAACTCGAATAGCTGTTGTGTTTGTATCAAAGAAAGCAGTTATTTCTTTTGTTCCATTAACAGTAACATTGCAAACACTAGAAGAATTTCCTAGACAACCTGAACCTACCCAGCCAATAAAAATAGAGCCTGAAGCAGGGGTTGCAGTTAAACTAATTGGTGTATCTTCATCAAAAACTTCAGAACAATCATTTCCACAACTTATTTCTGAACCTGAACTAGAGACATTTCCAGAACCTGTTCCTGATTTTTTGATTGTGATTTTAATTGGTTCTGTAAGAACAGTTACATAAACATCTCGATATGTTGAAGATTCACCATCACTTGCATTTATTCTAAGAGTGTAATTTCCTGTTGCTGAAAAACTAATATCTGTGACAGAATAATTTTGCCTAGAAAAAGTTACTGTTCCTGGTCCACTGACTTTGCTCCAGTTATATGTAATACTATAATTATTATATGTAGATGTAACTAAATTTGCCAAAGTTGCTTGATTAGGTAAATAGATTGTGTAATTGTCAAAAGAAGAAATATTCAAGGTTGCTGAAACTTCAGTTGTTAAACAAATGAGAAATACAATCGCGATTATAAAAGCAAAAAGTACACTCTTTTTCATGTTTCTAAAGGTTTTTGTTATTTTTAATTCTTTTTAATTATTCTATATCACAGAAATGTTTTTAATGTTTTAAGATTAAGAGTTTTATGGAAAATCCAGTAGAAAAAAGAGAAAAGGCTAAATATGAACTAAGCTGTGGAGCGATAATATTCAAGATACATGAAAAGAAACCGCAGTATCTTCTTGTGAAATATCCAAGATACTGGGGCTTTCCAAAAGGACATGTTGAACCAGGAGAAGATGAGGAAAAAACAGCTTTTAGGGAGACTTTTGAGGAAGTTGGCTTGACTGACTTGAGATTTGTTCCTGGATTCAGGAAAGTCGCTGTAAAGAAGTTCAGAAGTCCTATTGACAACGAAATTATAAGAAAAGAATTTGTATTTTTGATTGCCCAAACACGACAGTGGAATGTGAGGATGAGTTCTGAGCATGAAGATTTTAAGTGGTGTAATTTTGAAAAAGCACTTTCATTGATAAGACCAGTTGGAGTTAAGAGATTATTAGCTGATGCAAATCTTTTTATTGAAAAAAATTTTGATTTGAATCTTGAGATACTAAAAAATGAGGAGATAAAAAAGGTGTAAGATACCAGGACATTTGAATGTTGAATTTAAAGCGAGATGCTGAGATGCTTCTAGAGTAAGGGATTATTTGAGAAGTTCTGGGGCTGATTTTAAGGGAGAAGACCATCAAATTGACACTTATTTCAAGCTCATGAAGAGTTTAAGAGAAGAGAAATGAGCCTGCTGTGATTTGAACACAGGACCTACGGCTATCTTAGCTCTATTCTTTAGATGCTATTAACTCAATATGAGTTAAGGTCATATAAGACCGTTGCTCTAACCAGGCTGAGCTACAGGCTCATCCAACTTAGAGATTTACAAGTTTTATAAAGTTTTTGTGCTCTTTTTACTTTGAAAAGAGGGTTCATTAATCTTTAGTCCTCTCTCTTGAAGAAACAAGTTTAAAAGAACCAACTCTCCCTTCTTTTGAACGGTCTTTTAAATCAGCTAAATGTGAAAGATCTTCTAAATCCACTGAATTTGAGGCATATTCACTCAAGATCTCAAAATAACCAGGGCATGAAGGAATATTGTGGAGTGAAAGCTCCCTCATCACTTCGCCTTCAATAATTAGGGGTAGTTTATTATAAATTCCACCATTGCTACCAAGCCAAAATTCTTCTTCGGGAGCAACAAGTATGTCAGTTTCAATAGTGTATAATTTTTCTGGAAAACCAACAACAGAAAACAAAACTTTCTGAACACTTTCTATATTAACGTATACATTTGCGCTTGCACCACAAGAGAATAAACCCGAAGATGATGATGCGCTTGCACTTGCTAACCCTTTTGTTTCATACTCTCCTTTTTCAACCTTAATTCTTCTGAATTCTAAATCTCTTTGAGCATAAGTTGTTTCACTATAAGTTTTTCCTGGTTTGACTTTTAAGGTTTCTCCATTTTCAATACAAGTAAAGTCTGTGTAAAACACTCTATCCATGGCATCCATTGTGATAACCTTAATACAGGGCTCTTCTGATCTGATTGTAGGTATCTTAAAATCTGTAATTCCAACAACCTCTTGATGATAAACTGCTTTATTTCTTGTTTTTTCCAATTTTGTAAGTTTAGAAGTTTCTTGGTACAGAACAACTGTTCTTGGGACTTGTTTGACTGAAGGGTATACTGTATTATCAGTATAATAAGTAGTACATTTATGACAACCAATAAATAAAATAGTTGATAATGCTGCTAATCCCGCAAGTAATCCAAATTTCATGAATCTAAAAATAAAGCTGATTTATAAGCATTATTGCAATTTATTAGATTATTTCATCTTATAACCTAAATCCTTTTAAACCACAGAAAGGTAAAAAAATATGCACAGAGGAATAACACCTGAAACAGGAATTGGAGAGAATACTGGCGGAATGGGATTTGCAGCTGCATTAAACTTGTTAAAAACAGAACCATATTCTTCTAAAGCTGCATTCGAACTTCCAGACAGAGTAAGGCATTTTGGTGTTTGTGTTAATTTGCGAGTTCTTGAAACACGTTCTGGAATTGAATATTACCTTGTCTCAAGAGAACATTCTGCTACAGAATCAGGACAAATTACTCCAGAAAAAGCTTATGAAATTCTACAGAATGCAGCAAGAAGAGGCCATCTTGATGATGCTGAAAGATTAAATGCTTTGTATGAAGATCGCAGAAATGTTGAACAAATGATGAGAGACACGAGGTTAAGGATGCCTCATATTATATAAAATGACAAAAGATATAACAGAACTATTGAAGAAAGGAAAACTTGAAATCACAACAATCCGCCCAAATCCAAGGAAGTATTTAATAAGGAAAAGATTTGGAGGAAAGGTTCAAGTCCAAAACTGTGATTTTTCGATGGGTTTTTGTTACCATGAGATGCAACCTGTTGAAACTTCAGTGATAGATAGATTAGGAATCAGAGGCGGATATAAAGTTATAACTTATAGATCAGGCGGATGGATGCAAGCAGCTATTGATCCAAGAACTCAAAGGGTTATTTATAATCGGAATCTTTATTATGCAAAATAAAAAATAATTTAAAATGAAAGTCAAAGATGTTTCAAGGCTTGTTGGCGGAGCTGATGCTGCAATAGCTTTACTTATTTATAATGAGACATATGCGAAAGTATATAATTATATCTTCCAGAATGCAGATATATCAAAATTCGGAGAATATATCAATAACATAAATACCTTTTTCTGTTCAAGCCATGTTCCTGTTAACCAAAAAGTAGCGGGCTTAGTTGCTTTAACGACTTTAGCATTTGGAACAATAGGGTTAGGTTATCTTTTCTCTGATGGAATTTCTGATATCCTAACAGGAAACCACCATTTTTTAGGACAGGAAATACATTACAAAGTTTTTCCTAAACAAAGAGAATTGGAAAGACGAGAGATTGATGAATTTCATAGAACATTAGAAAAAGATTTAAGAAGAAAGCCTGTTTCTCAAATTTAAATCCCCCAAGTTGCTTTGCTCTTTCTCTTGATTTCAGCTATTTCCTGCAATAACGAGAGTTCATCACCATTCAAGTATTTCTTGTTTGCTTTTAGCTGAAGATATTCTTGCTCATTTAATGAAGAATAAAGAACGTCATCTTCTTTTATCTGCCGTCCATAAGTTGTATTTGGAAAAGAAACTGCAACTTCTTGCCCATATGTTGCTTGAGGAATTGATTTGTTTTCATGCTGAATGCCCTTGACTTTATCAATGTCTTCTCCTGAAGAGTTCATCATCTGAACATCCTGCTTTAAAATTCCTGCTTCTACTCTGACACCAAAAACAGCTGGTTTGCTTTGCCTAAAACAGCAATTTTTCATCAACTTGACTTTTACAGGCCATGTTAAGTTCTCGAGCTTCTTTCTTTCAATTTCAAGTGCCTTTTCTTGAGTCCATTTTTTTAGATCTTCGATGATATGATAGACCACATCATTCTGAATTATCTTTACATCTTGTTCTAAAGCTTTTTCTTGTGAGACTTCAGATTCTATGTTAAATCCTACAATCACCCGGTTCAAATCAGAATAAGATTTTGTCAATGAAATGTCAGACTGCGTGATGTTCCCTATTGATGCTCTTGCTATCTTGAATCCTGCTTTTCTTAACAATAAGAGCAAAGCTTCTAAACTTCCTAAAGAATCTGCTTTTGCAAAAATCCCTTCCTTGTCTGTCTGAATAGAATATGAAACTTCTTTTTGAATATCTTGCTTGATTTCTTCTATCTTCTTTTTGTCTTTTGTCTTTAATACAATAAATGGCATTCCAGGAACAAGCTTTTCAAAAGTATCTGAAGGAAATTGTAATCTGATTCCAGCTGCTGCTGAGACTTCATTAACTGTTTCGTAGCCTTTTCCTAATGGCTGGGCTTGAAACAAAGCCCGAATTTTGGTTTCAATTGCTTTGTCAAGAGTTGCGATTACAAGTGAATCTGTTTTCTTCAGAACACCATCATAAAGGATGGCTTCACAGAAAGTTATTTTCTCTTTTTTTATTTCAAGAATTGTGCCTTTTGTTTCTTCTCCAAGTTTTAGTTTGTTTATCAGAAACTTCTGGGACAAGCCAGCTAACATTGCAATGACTTCAGGCAGGCCTTCTTTTGTTTTTGCTGAACATGGGATTAAGGAAAGTTGTTTCTCAAATTTTGTTATTCTGAAGAACAAATCAGAATCAAAACCATATGCATTCAATTGCTCGATTATCTTGTAGAGCTTTTTGTCAAATTCTTTTTTTACATAATCAGCTTGTTTGTCTATGTTTTCAATCAAATCTTTTGAAACTTGTCTCCAGCCTGAAATTGCATCTACTTTATTCAAGGCAACAACAAAGGGAACTTTGCTTGCCTTTAGTATTTCTATAGTCTCTCGTGTCTGCTCCATTAATCCTTCATTAATGTCAATTACAAGAATTGCTAAATCAGCTAAAGATCCGCCAATTTTTCTTAGATTTGAAAACGCAGCATGTCCTGGGGTGTCTATGAAAAGGAAACCAGGAATTTCCAATTTGATTTTGAATCTTTCAAGAATTTTTGAACATCTTTCTTCAACTAAGCATGATGGGACGCAAGTAAATGAGATTTTTTGGGTGATTAAGCCAGCTTCTTTTGCAGCAACGCACGTTCCTCTGATAGAATCTAAAAGAGTGGTCTTGCCATGATCAACATGACCTGCTACTGTTACTATTGGACTTCTGATTGTTTGTTCCATAAATGTCCAAGAATAGAAGCATTAAAAATTTAACGATTAGTTAAATTTTTAGGGGACTATGTTTATATGATTATTAAGGTTTGGGATAGGTCTCCTTTTTTCAGAAGAATACTAAAGAAGAAAAAATTTATAAGACAATAAAGAAAAGCTTATTTTAAAACAACTCTTTTTTGGAGTTTCTTGTAGAATAAATCGTATTCTGTTCCTATTGGGTCACTTGATCTCTTGAAATCTTGCTCTTGGGGAATGTCGTTTGCGGGAATATGATAAAGATCAGAGAAAAATGCTTTTGCTTGAGGATTAAGCTGGTTCTGAGAATTCACATTGATTATTAAAGATTCTTGAGATATTTTTCTGTATATCATGTAACTTAGTGAAAGACTTGATTGTCCAATAAAACCATGATCAAGTGCTTTTCTGAGTTCCTTGATTTGTTTGTTTATCTCTCTTTGAACTCCTTTTTCTTCGATTTCTATTAGAACAGAGAAAACTTTGTCCCTTAATCTAAATCCCATCTGGTGTTCATACATTCCTTCAGAATACTTCTCTGGATTGAACTGCTCTTCACCTTTGACAGAGTTTGCAATTATTACTCCAATTTCCTGAGGTTCTAAAAAAGAATAAAAAGTCTTGTCTTCAAGTCTTCTTCCTGAGAAAATATTCCTCATTGCTACTGTCCGGACAAGTGATCCTAAAGTCTCATAATCTGAGTCTTTTCCTAATAATGTGTCTTTTACCCCGGGCATAATGACTTATAGGCTTTTAGTTTAAAAAGATATGTGGGTTTTATTATATAAATTAATATACAATCTTGGTAATCAATCAGTTTTAAAATAAATTATAAGTTGATATGTGTATAAGCCCAAAAAACTAGCTACTCACATGCGCTTTTCAAATCAATATTTAACTTATAGATGTTAATTCAGGAAAGTTTCATTCAATAACAAACGAAGCATAACTGACTGAGTTCTCGTAATCATGAACAATGTCCCCTGAAGTGTAGTATTTGAGGAGTTTGGCTTTTTTTGCACCAAGAAGTTTTGAAAATTCAATAGATATTGTAATTACTGAAATCCCGCAGATAGTTGATTTCTTTGCTTTTTCAAAAAATGCGCTTGAATCAAGTTCAAGTATCTTGTCTATTGCATCTTTATCTAGATTGTAAAGTTTTTCTTGAGTTTGTCTATTAAAAGGAAATGGGATAAATCCATAATTTGGGCCATAATGTGTGAAGTCTCCTGATGCTATAATAACTGTGGGATTTTTTTGTTTTTTTACAAGTTCTGACAACTTTACTGAGAATTTTTTTAATTCCTGATAATTGTCTGTTGAAGTTATAACCGGAACTATGTTAAAATTCTTGAAATAATACTGGAGAAAAGGCAATTGAACTTCAATACTATGTTCTGATTGATGAGGAAGTTCATCATGCAATACAAGACTATTATTTACAAGACTTTTTGAGAACTCGAGATTGTTTTTTGCAATTCCTAAAGGAGTTGAAAAATCTTCAAATGAAACTGAAAATGATGAACTTGATTTTCCTGTATGGTCTGTTCCGAGTATAATAAATGTTATTGGCTCTTTTGTTTTTTCAAGTGAAGATTTCAAGGAAGAGTATGCATGACTTGCACATGGGCCTGAGAAAATATAGCCTGCATGAGGAACAATTATTGAAAAAATTTCTTCTTGAGTTCTAGTTTTTTGTTTTAATTGTTCCAAACCAGCTCCCAGATTGCTGGAAAAACAATTTTCAATCTGTTTTTTTAATTTCTCTTTATCTTCTTCGTAAAATTGTCCTGCAAAAACTTGGTGCCTCATTTTTTATTATCTTAACAGATGCCTTGAATTTTTATATGTTGTTGTTTATACTCATTTTTACAAGGTAAAGTTTATAAAACAAAAATCCTATTTCTAATTATGCCGGACATAGTAGTCTCTAAGAAATGGACAGCTGTGGTTATATTAGTAATATTGTTAGTTCTTACTTTTTTATTATTGAAGCCTTTTTTCAGCTCAATATTATTTGGAATAGTTATTGCATATATCTTGCAATGGCCATACAGACAACTTAATAGAATCATAAAAAACAAGGGAGTTTTATCAATGATAATTTGCCTTGTATTTGTTGCACTGCTTGGTGCGGGAATATATTTCATGGCTCAGATGACGATAAAGGAAGCTTTTTCATTTTACATGAACATGGGGCAAATAGACATTCTGAAATTAACTACTAAGATTGTTGAAATTGTTTTTCCTAATTCTCCTAATATAAGCAGCCAAATATCAAGCGCAATACAGACAGGAGTAACAAATTTAATCAATTCATATATCCAGACAGTCAAGAACATTATAATGGACCTGCCAAAATTAATTGCAGAACTTTTCATAACCTTCTTAGTTGCTTTCTATATCTTAAAAGACCAGGAAACTTTAGTTGGATACATAAAGGAAATTCTTCCATTTGAACCAGAAGTCAGCGATAAATTCATCAAAAGGTCAAAAGACATTTCTTTTGCAACTATCTACGGCCAGATTGTCGTGGGGATTATCCAAGGAATTGTCGCTGGAATTGGCTTTTATCTTTTCCATGCTCAATCGCCTTTGTTCATGACATTATTAGCAATATTCTTCGGGATGCTTCCTATGCTTGGGGCATGGGTAATCTGGATTCCTGTTGCATTGTCTATGTTTATCTTAGGTTATACAACAAATGGGATTTTACTAGGCATTTATGGAATTTTAGTAGTAAGTACAATTGATAATATTGTAAGGCCTTTTGTTGTTGGAAAAAAAGGAAAGGCAAACCCTGTGATCATATTCTTAGGAATGATTGGAGGATTGACATTGATTGGCCCAATTGGATTCATTGTAGGCCCTATAATACTTGAATTCACACTTATATTTATAGAACTTTACAGAAAAGGCAATTTGAAGATAAAGTTATAAACATTATACTACGAGAATAGTAATAATAAAAAGAGGTAAAATGGATTTGAAAATAAGGTCATTGAATTTATGCGCAGGCAGGCCTTTGGCTATACTTCATCAAGACACTGCAAAAAAGCTTAACATGCATGCTGATGAAAGGGTTGAAATCAGATGCAAAGACAGCAAAAAAATGATTGTTGTTGTAGTTGACTTAGCTAAAGGAATTCTTGATAAGAATGAAATTGCAGTTTCAGAGGAAGTTTTTCATATTCTGGGGATAACTGAAGGTTCAAGAGTTTCAGTCGAACCGTCTTTCAAACCAATGAGCGCGACTTATATCACAAAAAAAATCAAAAAACATGCGCTTGATTACAATGAGATTTACAGCATAGTCCATGATATTGTAAAGGGAAGATTAACTGATGTGGAAATTGCGTATTTTGCAGCTGCTGTTGGTTTGAATGACATGAACTTGGATGAAGTTTATTATTTTACAAAAGCAATGGTTAAGACAGGGGAAGAAATCACTTGGACAAATAGGTTTGTTCTTGACAAACATTGTGTTGGTGGAGTAGCAGGCATTAGAACAACTCCTTTGGTTGTTTCAATTGTCGGTTCAGCAATAGATGAACTTGGAATAAATGCTATTCTTCCTAATACTTCATCGCGAGCAATCACAAGTGCAGCTGGAACATCTGATGACATAGAGATACTAACTGGAATTGAATTTACGACAGAAGATCTCAGGAAAATAATAAGAAAAATTAGAGCTTGTTTTGTGTGGAATGGAATTTTAGGAATTGCGCCTGCTGATGATAGAATAATTCAAGTTGAGAGAACAATTCACCTTGAGTCACATGAACAACTTGTTGCAAGCATCTTGGCAAAGAAAATAGCAATGGGCACAACACATGCTGTAATGGAAATTCCTTATGGAGATTCTGCTAAATTTGATAAGAAAAATGCAAAACATATAAAATACTTAATGGACAAGACTGCTTCGAGGTTTAATCTTAAGATAAAATGCTTATTGACTGATGGTTCACAACCCGTAGGGAATGGAATCGGCCCTTGTTTAGAAATGAGGGACATAATCTCTGTGTTAAGGAGAACTGAAAACAGGCCTTTGGATTTAGAACAAAGAGCTTTATTATTATCAGAAGAACTCTTGAGTTTTGTCATTCCTAAAAAACAAGCTGTTGAATTGTGCAAAACACTCTTGAATTCTGGAAAAGCTTATGATAAATTCAAAGAGATATTAAGAACTCAAGGTGGAAGTGACAATGAATCTGAGATTTCCAAAAAACTTGAATTAGGAAGATTTCATGAAACTATCAGGGCAAATAAAAGTGGAAAAATAAAAGATATTGATAATAAAAAAGTAGCTTATATTGCAAGATTATTAGGATGTCCTGCTGACAAAGCAGCTGGAATCTATCTTCATGCTCATGTTGATACGATATTGCGTAAAGGAGATGAACTCTTTACATTATATGCTGAAAGCAAGGATAAATTGGATTATACCAAGAAAGCGCTGAAGAAGTTTTACCCATTTAAACTTGAATAAAATTAGGCCTATAAGTTTAAGGGCTATAATAATAAGTAAGTAGCGCAGTTGTTTGATGTTTAGAATTATGCTTAATATTAAATTTGGAGGTGATTTTTTGCTTATCACAATATAAACATGAAAAGACCTGAAAATTTATCTAAACCAATTGGGGAATTGAATAAATTCCAAAAAGAATTAATGGATGTCTTCAAGGCTGAGAGAGAATATTCTTTTCCAATGCATCCTGAAATTTTTCAGCAGATTATAGAAGAAATGATGAGGCCTTTCAAGGATGTTCCAATAAACAAGGTAGTTGCAGCTGAAACAAAAGGATTGCTATTCGGGCCTATTATCGCATACAAGCTTAAGGTCCCTTTTGTAACAATCTACAAGGGAAACAAGATTGTTGACAGGGATTGTGTTATTAAAAAAGAATTCACTGATTATTCAAAGAAAACAAAGTCCATTGAAATGATAAAAACCACAATAGACAAAAAAGATAAAATCTTGCTTGTTGATGACTGGTTTGATTCTGGAAATACTGCAAGAGCAGCAATTTCTTTAATAGAAGGATTTGGGGGCAAGATTCTGGGCTGTTCAGTAATTTTCAATCAATTAAAACAAGAAGACGAAGCTTTTTTCAATAAGTACAATTATCATTATATAATAAAACTAGAGCCTAAAACAAATGAATATTGATAAATTTGATTTTTCAAAAATAATAAAGAAGATAGAATTTTCAGAGTATGAGCTTTCTGAAATAAGAAAAGAGGTTAATGGATTCCAGGAAAGACTAAAAAAGGGCGTGGGGAAGCAAGCAGAAGTTTTCATTGGTGGAAGTTATGCTAAGGGAACTATGCTTAAGAAAGGCAAGATAGACATTGATGTTTTTGTTATATTCCCTGAAGATAAAGGAGATTTATCTGAAAAGTTAAGGAAATTCTTAACAAGGGCAGGATTCAAGTTCTCAACTATCCATGGTTCAAGAGATTATTTTCAAGTGAATGTAAAGGGGATTACATTTGAGATTGTGCCTATATTCAAGATAAAAAAAGCAGAACAATCAAAGAACATTACTGATATTTCTCCTCTTCATGTGAAATGGCTAATTGGGAAAATCAAAAAAAAGCCAAATATACCCAAGGAGATAATCCTGTCTAAGATATTTTGCTATTCACAAAATTGCTATGGGGCTGAGTCATACATCTCAGGGTTTTCAGGATATGCACTTGAAGTCCTTACTGTTTATTACAAAAGCTTTATGAACTTCCTGAAACAAGCAAGCAAATGGGATTTAAAGACAAAAATAATAATTGATCCTGAAAAATATTACAAGAACAAAGATGAAATTTTAAGAGAAATCAACAAAGCAAAACAAGAAGGGCCATTAATCTTGATTGACCCTGTCCAAAAAGAGAGGAATGTTTGCGCTGCACTGAATAAAAAAACGCTTGAAAACTTTGTCAAGACAGCAAAATCGTTCTTAAGAAACGCTTCATACACTTACTTTGAGAAAAAACCAATTGATTTTGAGAGATGGAAGAAGAAAGAAGGATTTTTTATAATCAAGGCAACAACTTTAAAGAAAAAAACAGATATTGCAGGAGCAAAACTCAAAAAATTCCTTGATTTTATAGACTATGAAAGCTATAAAAATGGATTTAAGATAATAAAAAAGGAAATTGACTTTGACGAAGAAGAGCTTGAAGCAAAATTCTATGTTTTGGTTGAAAAGTGCGATGAAATGTTGGTAAAAGGACCCCCGACAAACTTGGATAAGAAGCATATTCTGGCTTTCAAGAAAAAATGGAAAAATGCCTTTGAAAAACAAGGCAAACTTTTTGCTAAAATGCCGTGCAAGTTCAAGAATTTCGAAGATTTCATGAGAAACTTGAAAAAGAGCCCAATAATCAAGCAGATGAAAATAAAGGACTTTGAGATTTTGAAGTGAATCTGTGAAAAGCGAAGCGCAGATTTGAAAATAAAAAGTTTGGCCGTGGTAACAACCATCTATATGAAATAATTAACTTACAGATTTGATTACATTTCAGGGAGATTTTAACTTATTGAACTAAATTTTTGGGCTTGCCCACAAGTCTTTTTACTGCAAGTTTTGTAGAAAGAATTTTTCCAATTTCAAATGGACTTTGGTTCAAACGACTATATACTCTAAATTCTAACTTGTCAGGCTCCGGACCATAAGCATAGATATCAATATCAAAGATTGGAACCTCATCAGCTGCTTTATATCTAGTGTGTATATGGGGTGTAATAGTATACTTGATTATTGGATTATTGGGGTTCTCTTTCGGAATAATTGCTTCTAAAGTCCTTTCAGCATCGTAAACAAAAGCTCCAAAATTAAGTTCGCGAGCAGTTTCTTCAATAAGGTCATCAATGATTTTTATTGTACCATAATGTGTATGTTCCACAGGAGAAATTTCAATTGGTTTTCTTGGCCTGCCTTTAATTTTTCTCTTTCTTTTTATATCTTCAAGGTAATCCATGCTCCACTTGTAAAATGATTGCGCAAATTCTTTATCGTTGAAATCAAAGCTCATGATTTGATTATGCTTTTTGATTTAAAAGAATTATTATCTTATATTATATATAACTGATTTCTATATATTTTAGAGAGTTACGTCTGTGTGTGTTATGTTAAAATATAAGCAGTTGTTTTTCAGGAAATAATATGAGAAAAGGTATGGGCCTTCACTTATAGATGTGCATCATGAGTTTTATGTCTGTATTTTTAGTTAGATTTTGTATTTTCTTGAAAATCAAAGACCTGAATGGAAAAGTTATCAATACAAATAGCCATGAAGGTCCTTGAGATAATCAATGTGTTCGCGTTTCATGCTTGAGAAATCTTTTTTTGAAAGTTTTTGCATGATATTCAAACATTGTTCTGCACCAATTATCATAGGCAGCAAAACGTAGTCTGCGCCTGCTCTGTAGAATTCAAAGGCATCGTCAATTCTATGTGCTGTTACAATTATATGGATATTCTTTGAAATCTTCTTGAAATACTGAATTATGAACAGATTATCCTCTTTTTGAGGAACAGCTGACACAACTATTTTCATATCTTTTAGGGGAATTTGTTTTAGCATCTCTTCATTTCCTGAATCTCCATAGATAGCTGAAATTCTCTGTCTAGCCAATGCTTTAATTATCTCAGGATTATAATCAAGGACAATTATATTCTCTTTTTGTTGCTCTAAATTTTTAAGATAAACTGTTCCCATTCTGTGGCAACCAATCAAGAGAATTGATTTTTTTCCAGGAGTGGAATAGTTATATGCTTCTCTGTATTTTGAGACTTTTATGAATGAAAATGTTTTTTCAACTACTCTTGACAATGGGTCTCCTATCTTCACAGTGTATTGTGTAATTGCTATGGAAATTACAGCTGATAATACTATTAAATCAAATGCAGTCTGGCTTACAATTCCCAGGTTCAATGCAGAAAGCATCAAAATCAAGCTGAACTCACTTATCTGCGCAAAAGCAAAACCCACTTCTAATGAAGTTTTTGATTTGTAGCCCCTTAGTCTTATAACTAATGCTGTAACTAATGGTTCAAAGACAACAAGAACTGCAATAACTCCTATCAAAGGCCAGACAATTGCTCGTGAAACATTTGTTAGCCACATTCCGACTGAAACAAAGAACATTATTGCAAAAAAGTCTCTAAGAGTTTTTGTCTTTGAATTAATCTCTATCTTGTATTCTGTGTTTGCAAGCATGATTCCTGCCATAAATGCTCCTATTGCAATTGAGAGTTTCAAGAAATAAGCTATTGATGAGAATAAGAACAGGAATGCCAAGGTTATTATCAACAATAATTCAGAGGAGGAAGCTGCTTTTTTCAAAACAGGCTTCATTGCTTTACTTGTTAAAAATGCTAACAACGCAAGCCCAAGTATCTTGAGAACTGAAAGCAAGATAAACATTATTGACATTTCCTTTGATAATAATGCTAAGGCAATAATAGCTACTAGATCCTGAACAAACATTATTCCCATTATGAATCTTGCATGTAAAGTATTCAATTCATTCTTATCTGACAAGATTTTTGTAACAACAACTGTTGAGCTTAAGGCTATAGAAATTCCAAGCCATATTGATTCTGTTTGATTGAAATTAAATGCCTTGAATAAAAAGAAAGAAAAGGCAATAACTGAGATTATCTGGATGATTCCTGCTAAAGCAATAGTTGAAATCCTGCCTTTGAACTTGCTTAAGCTCATCTCCAAACCAGCTGCAAATAAAAGGAACGTGATGCCAATTTCAGCTAATCCATTTATCAATGCAGGGTCTTGAATCAATCCAAGAACTAATGGACCCATAAGAACACCTGCAAGAATATAAGCAAGAATAAAATCTTGTTTCAATAATCTTGAGATAAAAGCTAATATAGCTGCAATTATCACAATCAAGGCAATGCTGACAAGAATAGAACCTGAAGCAAGAGGATTGTCTAAAATCAATGATTTTGTTGCTTGCCCGATGATATTAAGAAAACTCATTTTTTTGCCTCCCTGGATCTTAAGCCTAAATCTAAATTAGGAAGGTAGGTAGTTAATTGAGATTGTTTTTCAGTTGGCTTTTGACTACAAAATGTGCTTACACTTACAGATGTGTTTTGGCATAAATTTGTTTTTTCTATAAGGAGGTTCTGCATTTTATCTTTTTTTACGTCTGCATGTGTTAATTTATTTGTTGTTTTTCTTGAAAACGTGACTATTTGTTGACAATTATAGATATGGTCTTTCATTTTTTATTTCCTTTTTTATGTTCTTCAATCAGTTTAAGAATAATTTCGTCAAAAGTATGTTTTTTTACAAAATCAAGGCTCTCAAGAGCTTCTTTTGTAGAATCAGAGATTCTGATAGTTGTAGATTTTGTAGACTTCATTTGCTTTGTAGACATTGTAGACTTTAGTGTTTCCTGGTTTTTAAACTTATCTTTTTGCAAATTTTTGAATGTTGAGATAATCTGCAACAAAGTTTATAAACACCAGTAATTGATATGATTTAGAAAAGAGGCACAATTAGTTGTGCTTGAGATAGATCATTTAAACTATTAGGTTTTGCATTGTTGTGAACTTCGTTCAGCAAAATATGGTGTTGCTATGCCGAGGCACAACATCTAGCAAAAATAATGTTTAACATACATAACCATAAAAATGAAGTGCCCATATTGTTATTCAAACACAAAAGTTCTTGACAAAAGAGAAAGCAAAGACGCGACTAGAAGAAGGCGCGAGTGTCTGAAATGCAAACGGAGATTTACAACTTATGAAAGGCAGGAAACCCATATTCTTGTTATTAAGAAAGATAAAAGAAGAGAGCCATATAATAGAGAGAAAATTAAAAATGGAATTTTAAAAGCTTGCGAAAAAAGGCCTGTAAGCCAAGAAAAGATTGACAAAGCTGTTTCTGAGATTGAGGATAAAATAAAAAGTTTAGGAAAGACTGAAGTTGAAAGCAAAGTCATGGGGGAAATGGTAATGAAGAAACTCAAGAGTCTTGATGAAGTTGCTTATGTAAGGTTTGCTTCAGTCTACAAAGACTTCAAGGATGTTTCTGAATTCAAGAAAGCATTGAAAGAATTTAATGGAAAATAAAACTAATGTAAGAAAGGATCATCTGAATCCCAAGGTCTTCTTATAGTTTCTCTATCTCTATTTCTTCTTGGTTTGAAATCAAAGATATCTGGTTCTCTTCTTGGTTTCTCGCAGTAAGTATCATCATGAAATTGAGGTTTGGCTGTTGCCATTGCTCCTAACATACCTAAGCCAAAAATTAATGGAGTCCATGTTTTTCTTAGTTTTCTTGAACTTGATAAAGTTGAAGGAATAATTATAGCATCAGGCAAAGTCATGTCTATGATTTTTGAAGAACCCCTTGAAGAATATGGGGAAAATTTTTCTTTTGAGATTGGCTCTAATGAAGAATCTCTTATAAAATTGTAGTTTTGAATTGGTTCAATTTCTCTTCTTTCACTGTAAAATTCTTCAAGATTAGAAATTCTTTTGAAGGGCTTTTTATCAGTGAATGGATGAATATAACTAGAGTATTTTTCAACTGGTATTTCTTGCAATCTTCTTTGAGCATCTCTGGCATCTGATGCTGCTTTTCTTATTTGATCTCTTTCTTCAACCTATGCTAAGAATCTTTTGTATAATTTGTTTGGTGTTTCTAGTTCATCCAATGCAAAACATGGCTCTAAACTTGGTGAAAGCCCATAATCTGAAGCACGTGTTTTTGTTGGAAAAACAAATGGCTCTGGATCTTTTCTATGATGTTTAATATAAATTTTATATTCTTTAAAAAGTGGTTCATAAGAGATTATATCCTTGATAGGATTTTCCTTATAGTTTCTTGGAAGAAATGACTCTAAACTATCAAAATTATATTGTGGAATTTCTGGAAGTGGATGAGTAGGAACAATTTCGCCTCTTGCAATTCTTTGCCTTCTTATCATGTCTGCTCTGAATTCTTGAAGGTCTGAGACAAGTTTAACATTTTTGTAATCCGGTTCTTTGTAATCTGGTTCTTTGTTTCTTGCTGATTTTTCACGAAGCTCCATTTGTCCAAGAGCTATTTGAAGATCAATTTCAGGTCTTGGCCCAACATTTTTTCCTGATTTTTTTGGAAGAATGCCTCTCTTGCCATATAATCTTTCTTCAAATTGTGGTTTAAGAAGTGATTCAACAAAGCCACGTTCATCGTAATCTCTACCATATCTTTTCATGAATCTTAATGCATCTTCCTCTTCTGCATTTAAAGCAGTTGTTCGTGCTTGCATCTCTGCAAGAGCAATCTGGACATTGAATTTCTCATTATCAGAATATGGTTTAACATCCTTTCCTGATTTTTGCGGAAGATAGCCTCTTCCATGAGTCAAGCTCATTTCATAAACTGCTTGAGAAATATCAGCTTGTCTTTCTGCTTTTGTTCTAACAAAAGAAGGTCTGTAAACTACTGGACGAGAAGCTTCTGCTTTTGCCTCTAGTTTTTCAGTATCAACAAGATGTTTTGCCATTTTTATTCTTATTTTTCTTGTTATAATCAAGAAAGAGTGATTTATAAACCTTTCTATATGTCACTACTATATAGTTAGTGACAAACCTTCTTGAGAGAATTTGACAAAAAATCAGGAATTTTCAGAAAAATTAAACTTTCGGTCTATACTGTTTTTTATAATCTTGTTTTTATACACAATAAAATTTTTCCACCCGTCGACAAATAAAAATAAACCGAATAACTCGTTGTTCACCTGGAGTGAAAACATGAAAATCAAAACGCAATTTTTGAATTTTCTTGAATAAAAATTGTGTTTCTGGCTTGTTATTTTTAAGTTGTCACAAGGGTTTAAAAAGGGAATTTTTCTATTAGTATTCCGTAAGAAAAAAAGGTGCGAGAAAAAACAAAAAAAGGCAGGAAGATGCCCAAGATGAGGTTTTTTCTTAAGTTTTTTCATGCGTTCTAAGGTGAAAACAAAAAGATGATAGACACAAAAATACAAAAAGTAAGAAAAAGAGATGGAAGATTAGTTGATTTTGATTTCATGAAAATCAGTGATGCTGTCTACAGGGCATTATTAGCTGTTGGGCAGGATGAAAATGCAAGGGAAAAATCAGATGAAATCTCTATGAAAATTCTGACTTTAGTTGATAAAAGATTCAAAACACCTCATGTTGAGGAAATCCAAGACATAGTTGAAGAAGTACTTATGAGGGAAGGCTTGATTGATGTTGCCAAGGCTTATATTATTTACAGGGATGAAAGAAAAAAAATGAGGGATGCTACAAAGACTTTGCTAGATTCGCAGGAAATCATAAGAAAGTATGTTGGGCAAAAAGACTGGCGAGTCAATGAGAACGCTAACATAGATTACAGTCATTCTGGCTTGTTATGGCACGGAGTAGGTACTGTTATGGCTTATTATGGCTTAAATTACGTTTATCCAAGTGAAATAGGAAGAGCTCATTCTGATGGAGACTTTCATATACATAATCTAAGCATGCCATTATGCGGATATTGTGCTGGCTGGAGCTTAAGGCAATTGCTTTTAGAGGGTTTTGGCGGTGTTCCTCACAAAATTGAATCAAGCCCTGCAAAACACTTTAGGGTTGCTTTAGGACAGATTATTAATTTTATAGGAACTTTACAAAATGAATGGGCAGGTGCTCAGGCTTTCTCTAGTTTTGACACTTATCTAGCACCTTTTGTAAGGCAGGATAAACTCAGTTATGAAGATGTAAGGCAATGCATGCAAGAATATGTTTACAACATGAATGTAACTTCAAGATGGGGAGGACAGAGCCCTTTTAGTAACATAACTTTGGACTTAAACCCGCCTAAAGACTTGAAAGACAAACCAGTAATTTTAGGGGGAAAGCTTGGAGATACAACTTATGCTGATTATCAAAAAGAAATTGACATGATAAACAAAGCTTTCCTTGAAGTTGTTCTTAAAGGAGATGCAAGAGGCAGAGTCTTTACATGGCCTATTCCAACTTATAATATAACTAAGGATTTTGACTGGGAAAGTGAAGTCTCCAACAAGCTTTTTGATATAACTTCAAAATATGGAATTCCTAATTTTTCGAATTTTGTTAATTCTGACTTAGATCCCAGTGATGTTAGAAGTATGTGCTGCAGATTAAGGCTTGACTTAAAGGAACTTTCAAGAAACGTTACAGGAGGATTGTTTGGAAGTGGAGAAAGCACAGGCAGTGTTGGGGTTGTTACTATTAATCTGCCAAAAATAGGGCACCAATCTAAAGAAGATTATGAGTTCTTTGAAAGATTAGATCAACTAATGTATTTAGCAATGCGTTCTTTGGAAATAAAGAGAAAGATAGTCACAAAGAACTTTGACAACTGGTTATTGCCTTACTCAAAAAGATATCTAGGAAATCTTGATCATCATTTTTCGACAATTGGCTTAGTAGGAATGAATGAAGCTTGTCAGAATTTCTTAGGTGAGGATATTGCATCAAAACAAGGAAAACTATTTTCAGTCAAAGTCTTGAATTTCATGAGAGACAAGATTCAGGAGTTTCAGGAAGAGACAGGACATATCTATAATTTGGAAGCAACACCTGCTGAAGGCACAAGCTACAGATTAGCAAAGAAAGACAAGCAGCTTAATCCCCATATTATAACAGCTGGCAAAGATGTTCCTTATTACACTAATTCAACGCAACTGCCAGTAGAATACACTGATGATATTCTTTATTCATTAAGACATCAGGAACAGTTACAAACTTTGTATACAGGTGGGACAATTTTCCACACTTTTTTAGGAGAAAGTCTATCAGCTGAAGAATCAAAATTATTAGTAAGAAAAATAACAAATAATTTCAGGCTTCCTTATATTACATTGACTCCTACTTTTTCAGTTTGCCAGAACCATGGGTACTTAAAGGGAAAACAGCATTCGTGTCCTACGTGCAATGCAGGAACAGAAGTTTACAGCAGAATAGTTGGTTATATAAGGCCTGTTGCTGCATGGAATCCTGGAAAGCAGGAAGAGTTCAAGTCACGAAAGACATATAATTTTCCGAAATTCAATGCAGTTCCTGAAGCTCAGGTTTCCAGGGGATATTAATTCTTGAGAGGTTTGTAAGTGTGTAATATTTTGTTATTGTTTTGTTTTTCGCTTTTTTCATGAAACCCGGAGAAGAATAACATTCAATTAACAATGTATAGACACAGGTTTGAAACTAACTTGTGAGAGAACATCTATAAGTTAAATATTTATACTTCTAAATTAAACATATAGATTGGAACAAAAATGCTAATCAAAGGTTTTCAAAAGCTCAGCATGATTGATTATCCTGGCTTGACTTCGAGCGTGATTTTCTTTTTTGGATGCAACTTTCGATGCCATTTCTGCCACAATCCTGAATTACTTGAGGAAGCAAAAAGTGCAGAATTGGGGCTAAAAACATACACTGAAGAGGAAATCCTGAATTATCTTGAGGAAAATCTTGGTTTTATTGATGGAGTTGTGATTACAGGCGGAGAACCAACAATCAATTTAGGATTGCCTGAATTTATAAGAAAAGTCTATGAACTTGGCTTGAAAGTCAAATTAGATACAAACGGGACTAATCCAGAAATGCTGCAATTTCTTTATGAAAAAAAATGGATTGATTTTGTTGCAATGGATATAAAGTCCTGTTTTGAGAATTATGAAAAAACAGTAAATGCAAAAGTTGATTTGGATTTGATAAAAAAATCAATTGATTTAGTCAAAAAATTTCCAAAATATGAATTCAGAATTACTATCGCGCCTGGCATCACAAAAGATGATATCACAAAGATAGGAGAATATCTCAAAAGTGTTGGTGCAAACAAAGTTCTTGCAATACAGCAGTTCAGGCCTGACAAATGTTATAACCTTGAGTTTCAGGAATATTCAAAAACTTCTGACAACATCCTTGACGAATTTGTGAATATTGCAAAGCAATATTTTGACAGCGTGATTTTGAGGAAAGAATAAAAGAGGAAAAGGTATTGTATGGTGTTAGGTTTATTCAAAACTTTTTTCAGGATCGAACATGACTAAGCTATTATATCTTTTGTTATTTTCATCTTGCATAAAGTCTATAATTCCTAGTCTTGCTTGATGTTTTATAAATCCATCAAATAATACAAAAGCATCTGCAACTGCAAATATTGCTTTTTGAAACTCCCATTTGCCTGGTTTTTTTAAATATGTATAAAATCTTCCTTCTCTGACTGCATCTCCTTCAAATCCTTCGCCAATGCTACGATACTTTCTTTTTATTGCAACTCGAGCCCTGTTCTTCCCTGCTATTTCAGCAAGCTTTTCAGCTGAGCTGTAGAGTATAGGGTCAGTCTCTCTTAATGCATCTATGTTCATCTCTCCTTTATTAGAATGCAACATGCCTTGAGCAGCTAAAACAAAGCAGTCTTGCATAATCAAAGAGTCTAACTTAGACTCTTTATTAAAAAAATGAGAATGTACAAAATCTGTTATTAAAGTCAAGTCTGGCATTTCAACGCCTCTATGTATAGTTCTTTTTGGGCCTAAAGCAAAATGATATAACTCGCCTTTTCCTTTTCCATCATACTGGCCTTTAAATTCTTCAATATGGTTTCCCTTCATATCAGTAATAATCGGTCTTTCTTCTTGAGTCCTGTAGTAATTATAACCTGCTTCTTCTAATGCTTCCCTAAAATATTGGAACATAAACATAAAAGTACTGATTTTCTGAGATTTAAAAAGAATATTGTGATAAAGTATATAAGAAAAAACAAACATGGGCCTGCTCAGAATTGAACTGAGGATCTACACTGTGTGAGAGTGTCGTCTTAACCACTGGACCACAAGCCCGTAATTATCCAAGAAAGTTAGTTTAAAATAACTTTCTATATTCTTCAGGACAATCTTCTTTATAAAGTGAAAATTTCAAGATAAGTAATCTTTACAAGGGATTTATTCATGAAAAAGCTAGACAGGAAGTAGGTTCTTATTTGAATAAGCTGAAAAGATAACTCTGGGAATTTAATGCAAAGTGCTGGCTATAGAAATTCTTATAAACCCTAAAGATTTCTTTGTTAATAAAAGAGAGGTAAACTTCATGGAAGAAGAACAAGAGGATGAAATATTCAAAGATCCTACTAGGATTTTGAAAGCAGGGAACATAAGTCTTATTCTGGACACTTATAATGAACTTTTCTCAGACTTTGACCCTAGGAATTATGCTGAAAGGACAATATCAGATGACTTTCTTGTTGAGTGCAAGAGAGCTTTGAGTGACAGGCCAAGCGAGGAATTTGAATTAAGGCTTTTGATGCCAAAAAACAAGAGAAACTTAAGTGATGAATCAAAGATAAAGAAAAGGCTGAAAGAACATTTTACAAAACATGTTGGAGAAAAACAAGCTGAAGTAAGCAAGATTGTAAATATGGGTGTTTTCATGGCATTATTGGGATTTGTATTAATGATTACAGGTGCTTATCTTGTGTTTACGAATTTTGCTGAAGGTACTTTTTTAGCATCAGTGCTTTATATTTCATTAGAGCCAGCTGGATGGTTCTTTTTCTGGGAAGGATTGGCTAAAGCAATATTCTTACATGAAGAAGAGAGAAAGAAAAAAAGAGAATTGGATTTCTACAAGAAAATGTCGCGAGCGCAGGTTTTCTTCTTGAGTTATTAGCAAGAAGAAATGTCAATATGTTGATAATTGGGGTTTTAGTCTTTGAGAGGTTTTGAGAAAAACGAAAACAAAGCCAAATACTTATGATGTAAGCACAAGGTTACGTCTGTATGTGATTGATTCTGGTTGGTTCGTTTTTTCTTCAATAAGCATAATAACACAAATCAAATCTCAAAATATACTATTTACTTCATTAAAATAAAATTTATAAAGAGGTTAAACTATATTATTTATAATCATTAATAAATTTCAAAGGAGGTAAAAAAATGAGTTTATTTGGAATTGGAAAGAAAAAAGAGCCTAAAACTGATGCTAATGAATTAAAAGGCGGATTAAACCAGAGGGCAGAAGATTTCTATGATAAGTTTGGATCAGAAATTAGAAATTACGGAGTTGAAGTTGAGATGAGTGGAAAAGATGTATTTGTATATGTGCGTGATCCAACTTCATCAGATAGCGTGGGTGTAAGAGAAGTTACACGAGGAAATAATCTCTGTCAAATACAAGCAACTGATACAGGATACACAATGATAACTCCATATGGCAAAGGAAACACAAATTACGCTGATGCTGATAGTGCAATGGCAGGTTTAAGAGACAGGCTTGGAAAATTAAACTGGAAAAAGAAGAAGAAATAAGTCGTGAAATATTTTTATGTTCATATAATATAGATTTTATAGTACGACAAAGATTATAAAGCAAAATCAAGAATTCTTATCATGTCAAAGGCAAAAGAAGAGAAGAAAGTCATTATAGTCTTGTCAAGAAAGCTTCAAGATGAGTTTAAAAAAGGTTTAGGAAAAACTATAACCCAACTTTTAGAAGATGCTTGTCCGTATTTAGTTTCTCATTGTCCTTTCTCAACAAATAAACAGACAATGGTTTTGAAAGAAATTAAATTTACTGGAGCAAGTTTTGAGCCAAGATATCATGTTGTGTATGATGTTTTTTTAGGAGATGTGAGACCAGAAGAAGCTGAAGAGGTCTTTATAGATGAAAAGCCAAAGAATTATTTTGGAGAATGCAGGCAAGAGATTGTAGCAACTAAAAGAGAAGAATATGTCTGCAGTTCAGTAGAATTTTGGAGAAGACATGAAAATAAGCTAGTAAGTTTTCTCAAAATGTCTGATAAAAAAGGTTTAGGATACGCGTGAGCCAACTTCTATGTCTTTGTCTGGCTGAATTAAAAAAACTTTAGATTCGTCAGCATTGACTGCTGCTAATATCATGCCCTGGCTTGTTATGCCTCGCATTACTCTTGGTTCTAGATTTACGAAAAGCACACATAATTTTCCTTTTAACTGCTCTTTCTTGTAATATTTTTTTATGCCTGCGCAAACAACTCGTTTTTCTTTTCCTATGTCAATAGTTAATTTGTATAGCTTGTCAGCTCCTTCTATATCCTCTACCTCAAGAATCTTGCCGACTTTTAATTCAAGTTTCTGCCAGTCGCTGAATTGTACGTTTGCCATGTTGATTATTCCTGGGATTTCAGATTTATTAACCTTATTGTCAGAATCTGTATGTGTAGAGTTTGAGTTTTGTTTTGCTCCGGGTTTCATGAAAACTGGCTTATTTAATTTATTTACACTTATAGACATATCTGTATGTGGTTTATGGCCTTTGTCTTTAGAGGACTTCAAAATCTTGGAAATGTTCTTTTCGACTTTTTTCTCGATTGTCTTGACTTCTTTTTCAACTTTTTCAAAAACATTTTCCTTGATTTCAATTTTCTTGAATAAAATCTCGGATTTTGTGATTTTAATATTTTTTAATGGTTTTTTCAAATCTTCAAGAGAGATTTTAAAGCCAAATTGTTCAGCAATTTTATCTGACGTATCTGGTATAAATGGCCAAAGAAGAACGGTAATTGCTCTTATTCCTGTAACAAGCTCATAAATATCTTTTTTATCTCTTGTTTCCCAAATCTTCTTTTCTTGTACAAATTGATTAAGCATGTCGATAAATGCAAAAATAGAAGTTAGTGCCTTATCAACCTCAAATCTTTCTATTGATTCTGAAACATCTCTCACAAAATGGGAAGTATCTACATTAATATCAACTGTATCATCAATTAAACCAGTAGCTCTTGAAATTAAATTTCCAAGCTTATTTGCAAGCTCTTTGTTATGCCTCTCAATCAAAATTTCCTCGGTAAAATCAGAATCCTCAAAAACAGAACATTTTAACAAAGAGTATCTTACAGAGTCTGTCCCATATTTATTTATCAGTTCTATAGGATCAATAACATTACCTAGACTTTTTGAGATTTTCTTCCCGCCAAGGTTAAGGTAGCCATGGACTAATAATTTTTTAGGCAGTTTAATTTTAGCTGACATCAACAATGCAGGCCATATTACTGAGTGGAACCAATTTATTCCCTTGCCTATGACATGCAAGTCAGCAGGCCATTGTTCTTTTGCTCCCGAAATATAATTTATGAGCGCATCCACCCAAACCCAGATTTTGTAATCAGGATCATCGGGAAAGTCAACTCCCCATTTTGCTCCTTTTCTTGAAATGCACACATCTTTCAATGGTTCTTTTAATCTTGATAATATCTCATTTTTCTTGGATTCTGGTACAATATATGTTTCAGCAAACTTTATTAATTGTTTTTGATATTTTGACAGCTTGAAGAAATAAGCTTCTTCTTTCATGAATTCAGGCGCTCTGTTATGTTCAGGGCATTTTCCATCAACTAAATCTTTTTCTGTTATAAATGCCTCACAACCAGAACAATAGTATCCTTCATAATTGCCTTTGTAGATATCTTTGTTCTTAATCACCTTTCTTAAAACTTCATGAACAACCTTTTTATGTTCATCTGCTGTTGTTCTTATGAATTTATTGTGACTTATATTCAATTTATTGCATAATTCCTGAAATAATGCGGTGTTTTTGTCAATAAATTCATTTACAGGAATTCCTGCTTGCTCTGCTGCATGAACATTCTTCTGAGCATTTTCATCAACACCTGTCATGAAGAAAACTTCATTTCCTTGCAATCTTTGCCATCTTGCAATCACATCTGCCAACGTCTTCTCGAAAGCATGCCCACAATGCGGGGCTGCATTTACATAATCTATTGCTGTTGTTATGTAAAATTTCTTTTTGCCAGAGTTTTTACTAATTGCTTTAGGTTTAGATTTCTTTGTTTTTTTTGTTTTTTTTGCCATCTATATTCAAGAATAAAGATGTTAAAAAGGTTTCGAAGAAGTCTCTGTTGAAAAAGGTAAGTGTAGTATTTCCCTTTGTTTGTTTTCGGTATTTCTGAACTCCAATCAATCATCAAGAATTAAAAATAAGGGACAATCAAAATCATACAGATGCTCAAGAACTAAGTTCTTGGGCACACCAAAAATAGAATTATTTTTGGGTGTTTTCAACAGAGATGAAGAATTATCTTATGACAAACTAGTTTTTTGCAATCTTCCATAAAATTTCGAAGTAATTCTTATAACTCTGAGAAATCTCCTTGTTTTTAATTACAACTGCAAAAGGCAGACTTGCCCAAAGTATTATTGCAACCTTATCACCGTATATATTAACCGAAACTGGACTTGAATATTTTTCAGGAAGATAACGGATTTCAGATAATGCTATGTGCTTGATTTTCCTATCCTGGGCGATAATTCTTGTCTTTATTTTCTTTTGTTTTCTTGTCTGGTCATACCACTTGAAATAATATTTCAGAACTTCATAAGCCATTGGGCTTGCACCAAGCAACATAATCTCCTTGTAGTTCAGCTGGTCTTCAAAAACTGTTTTTAAGCCTTCTTTTCCCTTGTAAAAATTAGTTTCTTCATGCTCTTTTGTATTCATAAACTTCTTTTCAAGATCAGCCATAATAGGCAAAACTATTTCCTCTTTTTCCTTTATTATCTCTAAAATCCTTTTGGGATCAGAAGCTTGGAACAATCTCCTATTGTTCTTAAGAATATAACCCACAAGGCCTTTTGTTATCAGCATCTCTGTTGTGTCATAAACTGTTCTTCTATGCAGGCCTGTTTTTCTTGAGATTTGGCCTGCAAGGCTTGGTCCTAATTCCAACAACGACCGATAAACTTTTGATTCGTTTTTTGTAAGGCCTGCAGCTGAAAGTTCGTCTGAGTTCATACAAGAAATCAGCAATTGAAGTATATAAATCTTGCTTTTGGGGTGAATATTATCACCTCATAAATTTATTTGCTTGTTAGACATCTAGTATTTAGAATAAATTTTAATAGGAGGCAAAAAAAATGACAATTGAAAAGCAGATCATAGAATTAATTGCTACAGACAGGATTGATGTACCAATATCTAGCATGTCAGGCAAATTAAAAAGAGCAAAACCAAAACTTGGTAAAGCAATTGATCTTTCAAGATGCGACAAGAGATATCTTGGCGACAGAGTCTATGCAAGATTAGAGACAAATGACACAACTATGAAAGCAAGAGCCATGAGTGAAGCTATTGATCAATTTTCCGACCAATATCCAAGGCATGGTGCAATCTTGAAGGGATTGATTGAAGAAGAAAGAGCAGCAAGAGAAACAAATCTTTATTTTGGTATTAGAGAAGGATGCAGATTGACTGCAGATGACTATCTTGGTGTTATGCAAAGCTTAGGATTTACTGAGAATGCAGCAAGAGATATTTATCCGCAATTGATGGATGCAAGCAGAAGAATATCAAGAAAGAGAGATGAAGAAAGAAGCGTCTTGATAGGCTCAGTTTTTGCTTAAACCCTCTTTTATTTTATTTTTTTATTTTTTCTTTTTGTTTTCTTATTCTGATAATAATCTTTCTATAGTCACTGTTCCTTTTTCTGGGTCTATTTTTTGGGACAATACAAGAGTAAGGGGCTTTTACACTAGATTCTCTGCTATGTGTGATTTGAGGGTATATTTTTAAGGCATTGGAGGGAATATTATCAAATGAACCTTCACTAGCATGCGTTATCATATCTCCTTTATTCAGACATTCTCCTACACAAATTCTTAGATACTTTTTTCTCTCTTCAATTGTTTTTGAAGTAAGCCCAAGAAGTCCTACAAAATTTATTGTTTCCATTTTCTTGATAAACCAAGAAATTTATAAAGATTTATATGCTGAAGTATAGATTAATTGTGCGCTGTTAATTTATCGGTAGAATGAAACCTTCCCAATTGTATGAAACTAAGGTTTCCTAACAAGTCACCTTTCTTCATAAAAGAAAAAGGTTTATAGCCGGGTTCAATTCCCGGACAGCGCATAATTTTCTTTTTTCTTTATTGAACCGAGAATAATCAATTCTATTATAACAATAACAGCAATAGCAACTAACCACCAATATTTTAAGAAGTTTGTTATTATGCTGGGCTTATTATTTTCATTTCTTGCTCCAGCATTTTCCTGTCCTTGCCCTTGATTATCTATACTATTAATATTATTAATATCATCTGCATCAATTGTTACATTTCCCTGACTCTGATTTGTCTGATTAGTTACATTCTCTTCATTTCCTCCACTACTGCCTCCCCCGCCTCCACCTCGTCTTTCATCTTCTGTTTGGTTTTCTTCACTTGTTAAATTTATAATGAATGTTCTATTGGTGTTTGTCCAATCACTTGAATTCGAAGTATTGCAAAATACAGCCCATTTGTAGATTCCTTCTGGAATCTCATTTATTGTAATATTCAACCATGTTCCATTTGTATAAGATGAATTTGTAATTCATGATAACATTAGATTTATAAATAGCATACTTATAATTTAAAAAGCAAAATATATCAAAAACCAAGAAAAAAGAGGCAAGATGGCAGAGAGAATAATTTATAATCTAGAATTTTTACGGCAAAGAGCTAAACAGAAAAGAGAAGATGCTGAAAAAAGGCTTCAGGAACTAAGAAAAGAGCTTAAAGGAGATTTTGAACATAAAAGAAAAGTCTCAAGGAAAGTCAGCATTGCAGAAGGCTCGTTCAATGCAGTGACTGACGGTGCTGGTTCAAGATACGTGAGTCCGTTTGCACTAGCAATGGGAGCATCAACAACACAAATTGGTTTGCTAAGTTCATTGCCAACATTATTTGGGAACTTTATACAAATTTTTTCTTCAAAAGCAATGGAAAGGTTTTCAAGAAAAAAAGTTGTTATATTATTCTCGACTTTGCAGGCTCTTTTCTGGCTTTTTGTTTTGTTCTCAGGAATAATGTTCTTTATTTTGGAAAAAGGTTCTGTTTATTCTGTCAATTTCTTGATTTTTGCTTATACTTTGTTGGTTGCAATGGGGTCATTTGTCTCGCCAATATGGAATTCTTGGATGAAAGATTTGGTAGATCCTAACAAAAGCGGGAGATATTTTGGGACAAGAAGCAAAGTAATTGGATTTGTAGCATTACTATCAATGTTGATAGGTGGGTTTATCCTTGATTATTTTAAAAATACAAGAGTTTTTGCAGGATTTTTTATCTTGTTTGGGGCATGCTTCTTAGCAAGACTTATTTCAAGCCAATTAATCAGGAAGCAATATGAACCTGAATTGCGAATTGAAAGAGATTATCATTTCAGCTTGTGGCAGTTTATCAAAAAGATGAGCCATAATAATTTTGGAAAATTTGTTATTGCAATATCTTTGATGAATTTTTCGATTGCTATTGCAAGTCCATTTTTTGCAGTCTACATGCTTGAAGAACTTGGATTCAGCTACTTGACTTATACTATAATTGTAGTAAGCTCAATTATTGGGAATTTATTATTCGGCCCTATTTGGGGAAAGCTTGCTGACAGATATGGTAATGTAAAGATAATCAAGATAACTGCATTTTTAACAGCATTAGTGCCTATCATGTGGTATGCATCTTATTTCCTGTTCAAAGGACATGGGGCTTTGATTCCGTTCCTGATTTTTGTAGAATTCTACTCAGGAGCAATATTTGCAGGCTTTTCTTTAACCACTAGCAATTTCATATACGACGCTGTAACAAGAGAAAGAATGGCATTATGCACATCGTATTTCAATGCAATCAATGGTGTGACAGTATTTTTAGGAGCTACAATAGCTGGGTTCATAGCAGGCAGAGCGGATTTATTTTTCGGAATCTCTATATTTTTGGGGCTATTTCTAATATCAGGGATCTTGAGATTTTTCTTTGCACTGACTTTTGTAACTAGGTTCAATGAAGTAAGAATGGTTGATTCATTCAGATTTGTAGACATCAGCAATAAGATTAGAGGAATGACTGCTGACAGAATATGGCAGCACCTTGGTGTTCTTAATTTCAGGGCAGAATAAAAATTGATGCTTCTCATTAGTAGTTACAAATAAAAAGGTTTATAAATCATGAAAAATTTTTAAGATATGGGATTATTAAGAAAATTTTGGAATCAATCGGTTGATTATGTTTTTAGAGTGTTAACTAGGCGAGAAAGAAAAAGATTGATAGAGGATAATGCAAAATTAAGAGAAACTATTCTGAGATATGAAACTGAAAGAATATCTCATTTAAGTGAAAAATCAGATTTAGAAGAAAAAATCACAGATCAAGAAGCTACCTTAAGAGAAGCAGATGGACTAGTGAGTATATATCAGGCAGAACAAAAAGAATTGAAAAGACAACTAGAAGACGTAAACAATCGCTATAATCAAAGAGCTTCTCATGAAGCACAAAATTTTGGCAGATTGAATGTCAAGACACAAAGAGCATTACTTTCATGTATCCCATTAACTTCTTCAGTAGAACCTGCTAAAAAGATTAAACTGAATAATACACATTCTAGTTCAAGATGTGAATCAAGATGTTATCTTTCTCTTCTTGATAGACTTAGCCATATAGAATATATTGAAAGATTAGAAGATGTTGAAGCTGTTCAATCCAAACAAACACATGTTAAACCAAATCGTGAATACATTGAAGTGGTCTACAAGGCTCCAGATAGGCCTGGAGGATGTTATAAGTTCAGAGTATATACTTCTGGAGAGAAAAAAGAACTTGTGACTGAGATGATAAGGCAATTAATCCAATAATTATTTAAATTCTTCAGAAACTCGTGAAAGAGTTTTTCTCGCAAATACAACTGGCTCTGGAAGCTTGTGAGGTTCTTTCATGCATCTTTTTGTTACTTCAACAGCTGTTTTCAAAGTAATCATGTTACCTGGAGAAATGTAGATAGGCTTGCTCTCTTTTTTTGTCTGAATTTTTTTTGCAACTATCTTGCCATTCATCAAGACATTGTCTTCCTTTTCATTTCCGTTGACCAAGCTTTGGATTATTCCTATTACTGGCTTGTTTATTGAAACACCAAGATGGCTTGCAATCCCAAGCCCTTTAGGATGTGAAATTCCCTGGCCTAAAATAAAAATAACATCAGGCTGTTCTTCTATTTTTTCAAGCACAGCAAGCATGACTGGAAGCTCTCTATAAGCCCTGAAACCAGGAATGTAAGGAAATTTAGCTGGTTTGATAACATACTTATCTTCAATCAAGTTCATGTCTTCATCAAGAATCGCTATTCCTGCGATCAATTCTTTTGTTTTCAGAGTTTCAACAACTATTGCTGCAAATCTTGTAGCATTCTTGAAATCAAATGCGTCTTTAAGTTCAACTAATTTAGAAAGCTTTTCTTGTTCTTCTTTAAGAGCCCCAAGGTTTATTCCTTTAGCTAATGCATCCTCTTCTTTCATGATCTTTTAAGACAAATTGAATATAAAAAGTTTTTTATTCTTCATCCATGCCCGGAAAAAAATCTGCGTTTTCTTCAATCTTTCTTGCTAAACTATCTCTTACTGGTGCGTCGATATCAACTTCTTTTGGCGAAAAACCACCATAACTCCCTGAATCTTCTGCCAGCCTATATTCTTTACGAGCATAGTGTGGTAGAAATGGAATTAAATCTGATGGAATTGGATTTCCTGACTTATACAAACATTTGACATATGCTGCTTTTATTAGTCCCAGCTTGTCTTTTGACATCTAGAAGGTATAGATTTGGGTTTTTTAAAGATTTCTCTCTTTAAGGGGCTCTGTTGAAAATCTGATGATTTTTTGTTCTTTGATTTCTAGTTCTTGACAACTGATTTGAGTTCAGGAATCCTGTGCGAAAACAAAAAGATTTATCCACTTACCTTTTTCAACAGATCAGATTTCCTTTTAAGAATTCACTAAAGCCATTATCTCTTGGACAGCATCTATGTTGCATGAAAGGCTTGAGATTCCTTTTTGGGTTAGGAAGGAAGCCATTCGCGGATTAGAAGCTGCCTGTCCACAGATAGATGTTTTAACATTATGCTTCTTGCATTCAAGGATAACGTGCTCAAGCAATTTCAAAACTCCTGTATTCAATTCTGAGAATCTTGAAGCAAGTGCTTCATTGTTTCGGTCTATTCCTAATGTCAATTGAGTCAAATCATTTGTTCCAAATGAGATGAAATCAATTCCTTCTTTGCAGAATTCGTCTATTTTCATGCAAGACGCAGGAGTTTCAACCATTACTCCGAATTCAACATCTTTTTGAGGAACTAATCCTGCTTTTTTGCAGATTTCTTTTGCTTTCTTTATTTCATCAACTCTAATAACAAAAGGAAGCATTATTCCGACGTTTTTCAACCCTCTTTCATGGATTTTTTTAATTGCTTTAAATTCAGCTTCAAGAATTTCTGGCTGGTCTAAAGACCTTCTGATTCCATGCCAGCCTAACATTGGATTGTCTTCTTTTGGCTCGTTCTCAGCGCCTTTAAGTGTTTTATACTCGTCTGTTCTAATATCAGAGGTTCTGACCCAAACTGGTTTTCCTTTGAATGCTTCTGCAATCTTTCCAATGTTCTCTGCTAAAAGATTTGTGTAATCTTGTAATTTCCCCTCTTTAAGATATCCTGCTGGATGAACTCCTCCTTCTGCAATAATAAACTCAATTCTTATTAATCCAACTCCTTCTGCTCCTGTTGCAGCTGCTTTTTGAGCAACGTCAGGCAAATCACAATTTACCTTGACAAGGGGACGGCCTTCTTTGTGTTCAACATGTTTTATATGAACTGCATTTGCTTTTTCCTGCTGAATGACTTGCTGATTAGAACCTTCATAGACTTTTCCATTTGTTCCGTCTACTGTAATTAATTGACCTTCTTTCAAGACTTCTGTTGCTTTTTTAGTTCCTACAATGCACGGAATCCCAAGTTCTCGAGAAACAATTGCTGCATGACAGGTTGCTCCCCCTTCGTCTGTCACAATTCCAGATGCTTTCTGCATTGAAACAACCATGTCAGGATTTGTCATCTTTGTTACAAGAATGTCTCCTGATTGGACTTTATACAGTTCTTTCAAATCATGAATTATCTTGACTTTTCCTGAAGAAACACCATGAGATGCTGCCAAACCATCAAGAATTAATTTTCCTGAAATTTTTTGTTCTGTTCCTGAAACAGATTTGTTAAGTGTTGTGATTGGTCTTGATTGTGTTATGTAAACATTTCCGCCTTCAATAGCATATTCTATGTCTTGAGGAAATTGATAATGCTCTTCTATTTTCTTTGCTTCTTTAATCAAGGTCTTTAGCTCATGACTATAAAGAACTTCTTTTTCAATAAATGCTTCATGAAGTTGTTTCTTGATTGTCTTTCCAGATGAATCTCGAGTATAAGCTAATTTTTTCTGCCCTATTCTCTTTTCTTTTATCTGCTCTGTTTCTTTGTTAATAGCATAATGGTCTGGCTCAATCATTCCTAAGACAATTCCTTCGCCTAAACCAAAAACAGCTTCAATTATTATTTCATCTCTATTATTATTCAAAGGATTTGATGTGAACATGACTCCTGCTTTTTCAGAATTAACCATTTTTTGGACTACAACTGCAATCAGCATATCTTCTTCATTAATGTGATTATTATACCTGTAGAACAAAGAACGTGCTGTGTAAAGCGAAGCCCAGCATTTTTTTACTGCTTCAAGAACCTGGTCAATGCCTTTCATGTTCAAAAAAGTTTCCTGCTGTCCTGCAAAACTTGTGTCTCCTGTGTCTTCTGCTGTTGCTGAACTTCTGACTGCAACAAAAATTGGCTCTGAAATCCTGAACAAGCCTGAGCCTGTTTTGTCCTTGCCAATATGCTCGTAGGCTTTTGTAATTTCCTCTGAAAGATATTCTGGCATCTCTGCTTGAACAACAATCTCTCGAATCTTCCTTGCTTTTTCTTCCAAGTCCTGAGTATTGTTGAATTCTATAGTGGAGATGATAGAAAGAACCTGGCTCTTTATTCTTGATAAAAATTCCTTGAATGCCTGTGCTGTTATAACAAAAGCATCTGGAACAGGAAAATCTGCATTGAACATCTCTCCTAAGCTCGCGCCTTTGCCTCCGACAATTGGAACATCTTCTTTGTGAATCTGACTCAGCCATAAAACATTTTTTGAGGATGGTATCTCTTTAAGTTTTGAGGTGTTGTTGTTTTCACTTTCGTTAGAAGAATCGTCACTTTGGAGAGTTTCTTCTTCGCTCTCTTCACAATTTTCATCTAATAAATCTTGAATTTCTTCTGACATGTTCTCTTTTTTGATAAATTATAAGATAAATTGCTATTATAAAGATTTTGGTGGTAAAATAGCTTTACTCGACTTTCTCAACTATAATTGATTTCTTGCCCGGGATCTTTGTTCGAATTTCGTCAAGGATTTTTCTTGCTGCAGAGACATTTTGCTCTGAGCAAAATATAGAAAATAATTTTGAATTGTTCTTTATTTGTGCTGCAACTCCGATTGCTTGACCAAATGAGTGGGCCATTCCAGATGACATTCTGTCAGCTCCTGCACCAGTAAGCATCCTGTGTTCTCTAAGGATGTGATGTGGATATGCTCTTAGAATGAAAAAATAATTAGTTTTTAACCTTTCTTCAAGATGTCTGTGAATCTGCTGTCGAGCTGCTTCAAGTGCATTGTCTCTCATCTGCAAATCTTCTTTAATGACTAATGAAACTTCAAACTTGTATTTTTTTGAATTATATCCTGACATGTCTCCCATTGTATATTTTGCGACCTTGTTTGGAGGGATTGTCTTGATATATGATTTGCTTTTGACTTTGCTCTTTCTTGTAAATGCCCTTTCCATGGGCGTATAACAATGTCCTTTTCTAAGTGCCATAAATCTTTAGAAAAAAGGCATTTTTAAACCTATTCCTTATGAATCTCTGTTGAAAATCTGTATTTGTTGTATCTGATTTTTAATTATAATTTTGGGTTTTTGAATTCTTAGTCTTGATTAGACCTCAAACAGAAAACGACAATTAAACACTTATAGAAAAATAAAATTTTCAGCAGAACATTATGAATATCCAAGATATTCGGAGATATGGAAAACAAGTTTCAACAAGAATGAAATAAAAATATCCCATATCTTATGAAAAAAGTTCTTGTTTTCTTTATTCTCAAAAGTGACGCATGAGTCTAATGAGAGATTATTGTTTTGGAGGATAAAACAGGCATCTGATTCATTTGTCTTGATTTCAAAAGGAACCTGGGTTTCCTGATTTTTCTCAAAAAATCTTTCTGTGCAGGAATTTTGATAGCATATTTTCATTGATTGGGGAACTTGGGGTTTTATAGAACATAAAACTGATTTGTTTGCATCTTGGACAGTGGAATTTGAGATGCAGTAAAAATCAATTTCAGAGACAGTCTGTTCATCAACCATTCTCTGAGCTTCCTGCAAAGTCACTTTATCAAAAAAATCAGAGAAAGTCATGTTTGTTGTCGAGGAATCGTGGAATGAATCAGAAACAGTTATGTTTGCATAAGTCCCGCAGTTTTTTTTGCACCAATATTCTTCGGGCAAGTATAATATAAAAAAAACTTTTTTCTGTGAATTTGGTTCAAGCAACAGAATCTTCCTTGATTTGTTGCCATAAACTCCTGGGCCAATTGAAACACTTATTGGAAGCGAGATATAATAATCATTATTATTTTTTACATTCACTTCAAGAGGAACATAAGAATCTTGGGAAACTTTATCTTTGTAAAGCTGGAGTTTCAAAGAAATGTTTGTAGGAAAATTTTCCTGAGTCTTTGGCTTGTAATCAAGAATTTGAGTGTCGATTGAGATCTGGTCTGTTTGTATGTAGCCTCGAATGTAGCTGTATTTTACAGATGCCTCGCCTGCATCAAGGCTTTTCTTTAAAATAATGTGGCTTGTATCAATATAAGAATACTGGCCAAATGTAGTGTCATAAGGAACCCATCCATATCCAGGAAAATAGACTTCTGCCCAAGCATGCTCCTGCGAGTCATTGATAAGATTTGAGTATGCAACTCCTGAAACATATCTTGCTGGAAAGCCCAATGATCTTGCTAATGAGATGAACAAAATAGTGTACTGTGCGCAGACACCTTTTTTCTGTTCAAGAATCACAGATGCTTTTTTCAATTCCTGATAATCTAGATTATACTCCATTGAATTGTGGACATATTCTGCTAACAAGTACAAAACTTCAATTGAATTGTTTGTCTTCTGTGTTATTTGCTGGGCTTTGTTTCTTATCAATGGATTGTCTGAATCAGAATAATTTGATGATTTTTTGTAGAAATTTAACTCAGTTGTATTAGTCTTTAGAGGAAGGTCTGTTAGGGGAATGCCCTGCAATTCTCTCAAAACAAATTTTGTGGTTATATTTGAAGTCAAACCAAAAAGTAATTTCCCTTTTTCCTTGAATGAAAATAAGATTCCTGATGAAGTTGGTTCTGCATTTGGAAATGTCTTCATAGAGGATGTTTGCCTGAAATCTGTTACAGGAATCAGGGTTAAATTAGCATCTAATCTTGAAGCTGTGCTATAAACTGAGTTCGTGATAGTTAAAGAAGTTATCTGCTCCTGAATGTCTTCTGAATATTCAAATGCCAAGGCTGTTTGGAGTAGAAAAATCAAGAGGCAGAATAACACTAGTATGTATAAGTATGATTTTGATTTTTGTTTTATTGTTGCGCTTCTCATGTTCGTTTTTCAAATTTACTGATTAGCTTACTAAATTTTCTTATTGCCTCTCTTTTATGTTTTATCCAAGGAAAATTATCTTTTAAATATTATTGTTATCCAGACAATAGTATCTAATGGAAAATCATTCAATCTATATGTGATAATTGAGGTTTATCTTTTTTGAGTATATGAAACCATAAAATAAATCATTACACTTAAAGATAGATAATTATCTGATTTATTCTTTTTTTTCAATCAAGAAAGAATAAATTAAAGGAAGGGCAATTGTTGCATCACAATTAACATCAATGAACTTGCCTTTCTCAGACATTTTTCCCCATGAGATGCCTTCTCTTAAAGGCGCTCCTGATGAACCGCCGAAGCTTGCATCATCTATCTTGATTTGAACTCCGTAGATTGCTGCACTAGAGAATTGCATTGCCTGTTGAATGTAATTCTTGGGAACACCGCCCCCAACATAGAAAACAGCTTTTTTCTTGCTTGTCCATGCAATATCAATCATCTTGTGCAAATCATTATATTCATTCATTTTTGGAAGCTTCTTTCTTGTCATCATGCTCCATATCATCAAGCCTATTCCTGAATCACTTAATGCTGGACAGAAAATAGGGATATTTTTTCTGAAACATGCTGCTAAAATAGAATTCCTTCCTTTTCCATTGTCTTCTTCATTAAGGATTTTTCCAATTTTATAGAGGAATTCTGAATTTGATTCTGAGTTTAGTGCATCAAAGTGTTCTATTGACCATTTTTCAAGAACTTGATAGACTTTGTTCTGCATGAAGACATTGTAGATTCTGTCCAAACCTCGCTTTCTTAATTCAGCATCATTCATCTTCTCATCACCTTGATAATGTGAAAATCCCAAGGCTTCTATGAGATCATGCGTGAGGTTTGAACCAGTTGAGACAAGAACATCAATCATATTGTTCTCGAGCATGTCAATTATTATCTGCTTCATCCCACCTGGAACTAATGCTCCTGCTAATCCAAAGAATTTTTTGCAGTCTTTTTCATGACAAGCTTCCTGCCATATTTCTGAGGCGATTGCTAATTTTCTTGCATTGTAAGCAGTGCCTTTCATTCCAGAAACAATGTCAGATGACTTGATTCCCTTAACTATCTTAATTGGTTTTACAGGTTCCATAAAATGCATAAGAAAATGATGTTAAAAATGTTTTGCTTGTCAGGGATTTTTAACATATTATCTTACATCTATAAGTTAAATATTTTACGTTTGTTCTAAGGCTCTTTGAGAAAAAGAAGAGTAAAGACATAAAAAATACAGAAAAAGCTTATTTTACAAGAGTCTCAAGTTTAGAAAGTGTCTTGAAAAGATTTCTCTTGAAGTTCTTGAGATCCTGGAGCTGGAAAGTCGCTCCTGAAGCATTTTCGTGACCACCTAATGTGTTTTGGATGCCTTGAAGGGATTTTTTTGCCAAGTCACGAACATTTATCAAACCGCGAAGAGAACAATTTACCTTGACACCATGTATGTAAGCTACAACAACTATTTTCTCAGGATATTTGTAAAATAATTCATTGGCAAGCACACCTGACAAGGAAAGATCACCGCCGTACTGGAAGAACAAAAGTTTTGAACTTCTTGATGCTATTTCCTGAGCTCTTTGCAATAGTGATTCATACTTCCTGTTAATCTGATTATATCTCTTGAATATAGGATAAGCTCTTTTGTTTTCTTCATTAATCTGGCTAGGGGTATTTATCTCAAGCATTATCTTCATCATCCTGACAATTGCTGTTGTCTTGTCCTTAAGTGCAAAATCAAGGATTCTTGTGATTTTTCCTATAGGAGTTTCATAAAGAGCTTTGGCAGAGTTTTTAGTATAAGCAAACAAATCAGGATTATTCTTTGAAAAATCTTCTGCAAAATCAGGCACATGCCAGTCCCAGATGCATCCCATCATAGCTATCCATTCATATTCCTTGTTTTTTGCTATTTGATATGCCCAATATGCTGTTGGTTTGTTGTCTTTAGGATCTGCCTCGAGAGGATTGTAATATTCTATGCATTGCTCTTTGGATTCAACTGGCTTTGGATGATGGTCAAGCCAGATTATCTTGAGGTGCTTTTCTTCAGCTGCATTTATGAATTCTTTTGAAATTGAGTTTTTATCCAAAACAAAAATTTTGTCAGGATGAAACTCATCTAATTTCCTGATGTATTGCTGACCCAAAGAAGGATAGCTCTTGATTGCAACTCCACGGCCTTTTCCGCAGTATTTTCTTAGTATGAGAAAAGCAGATAATCCATCAACATCATTGTCAAAGAAGAACACTGGATTGATTGTAGTCTCAAGATGTTCCCTGAATCTATGCATCTGTTCTTGTGTTAACATTTTAATTTTTTCTCAAATATCCTGTGTTTAAAAGACTATCTAAAGCTTTGCAATCAACTCGTTCTTTATTTTTTTAACGTCCTCAAGAAGCATCAATGATTCTTTCTTGTCTATCCCCATCCTTTCAGTAAATTCATCTATATTTATGTCAAAAAGTTCCTTGAGCTTGAATCTTTTTGTTATCAGTTCTACTTTTGGCGGAGAAAGTGATTTCACTTTTGTTAAGAATCTATAGCCTTTTGGAATTATTTTCTCGTGCAATGATGAATATCCTAATGCAATTGAAATATTTTCAAGTTCAAGCAAAGAGTCATATGAGAAATTTGAGAGATATTTTCTTATTGATTTTGCAGAGACTTTGTTCTTGTAGTCTCGAATAATCAATAGAAGCTCTTTTTCAAGGTCTTTTGTATGCTCTTTGTACTCCATCTCAAAAAAGCCTGCCTCTTTTCCAAGTTCAAGAAGCTCTTTCTTGACTTCTTTCTCTATTCTTGTGACTATCTCCATTCTTTGGAGCAATAAAACAACGTCATACACTTCGACAAACCCAACAACTTCAAGCAAATTAAGTTTCGATAAAAGTTCATCGATGATTTTCTTGTATTTTGCCATGTTCTCAAGAGTTGCTCGTGTTCTTGATAATAAATCTTCAAGATTTTTCAATCTGTATTTTAGATTTCCATAATATAATGTGATTAAACCAGTTCTTTGGGAAACTGCTATTGATAATTGGCCTGTTTGTTTTGAAGCTCTTTCAGCTGCTTGGTGCCTTGAACCTGTCTCATTTGTTTTTATGTTTGGGTCAGGCACAAGTAATGTTCCTGCATATAAAATCCTGGACATGTTGCTATTCAATACAAGAGCACCATCCATCTTAGCTAATTCAGCTAGTCTGTTTGAAGTGAACTTACAATCAATTGAGAAACCCCCTCGTATTATCTTCAAAACATCCTCATTTCCTATTATTATCAAACCGCCTGTATTCATGTAAGAGATTTTTTCAATTGCAGCCCTTAATGGAGTTCCGAATGAGATGAGCTTAAGAATGTCCATTAGTTCGAACTTTTCAGCTTGTGGAACAAGGGTCTTCTGAAGCGCTCTTTTTTCTTCTGAGTCATTGTATTCTTTGTCTTCTTTAAGATCAATTGCAGGCAGGATTAAAGAGTCTTTTTCTGCATTTTCACCATTTTTTTGAACCATTTTTAAAATAAAGGACAAAAAAATATAAATAGTTAAGTTTTTATATTTATCCAAGAAAAATAGGGTTTTTCCAGTTTAAAGAACCTTGATTTTCCAGACTCAAAAATGAAAACAAAAGAGGTAAAATCAGAGAACTTAGTTCTGACTGAATTTAAAGCAAAAGAAATACTGAAAAAAGGCTTCTCAGTTGTAAAGGATGATCTTCTTGATGAGAAACAAATCAAGAAAATCTTATTGGAGAAGAATTATTCTGTAAATTTTCCTGTTGTCCTGAAGATAAGTTCTGATGCAATTGTCCATAAAACTGAGGCAGGAGCTGTTAAGGTTGTTTATTCAAAGGAAGATTTTTTAAAGACTTTGGAGGATTTTTTAAAGAAAATGCCAAAGTACAAAGCAAGAGGCATTTTATTGGAAGAATTTGTTAAAGGAGAAGAAATCATAATTGGATTGAAAAAAGATGCTACTTTCGGGCATGTTATTGGGTTTGGATTAGGTGGAATTTTTGTTGAAACAGTCAAAGACATAAGTTTCAGAGCATGCCCAATTGAACCAGAGGATTTTGATTCAATGCTTGAAGACTTGAAAATGAAAGACCTGATTTTAGGAACAAGGGGCAAGAAAAATAAAATCGAGGAGCTTAAGAAGACAGTTATTGAAGTCTCAAAACTTCCGATAAAAAACCCTAGATTGCTTGAACTTGACATTAATCCGTTGATATTAAATGAAAAAGAATGCAAGATAGTTGATGCAAGAATAGTGTTTGAGAGATAGAAAATAAAGCTATATGTTTAAAAATCATCATAGTTCGCGAAAAACGTGAAAGACAATAAAAACAACATACATTTAAAAGATGAAAAAGAAAGTAAATAAAACCAAGCCAAAAACAGCAAGAAAAAGAGAAATTATTGAATCTAAGCCTGAAAAAGTAAAGATTTCAAAACAAGGTTTGGATGGATTTTTCAAAGCAGAGAATCTTGCGCTGATTGGCGCAAGCCATGAGATAAACAAGATAGGAAATGTGCTCTTCAAGAACTTAATAAAAACAAAAACTGTTTTTCCTGTAAACCCAAATATTGATGTAATCATGAACAGGCATTCTTTCAAATCAGTACTTGAGATTGAAGATAAGATTGATATGGCAATTATTGCTGTCAAGGCAGAACTTGTTCCTGAAGTAGTTGAGCAATGCGGAAAGAAAAAAATAAAGAATGTTCTGATAATCAGCTCAGGATTTGCTGAAGCTGGAAATGAAAAACTTAATGAGAAGTTAAAGAATTGTCTTGAGAAATACGACATCAAATGCATTGGTCCGAATTGCCTCGGGATTTATGATGCTTATTCTGATTTGGATGCAATTTTCTTGACGCAGCAAAGATTGAAAAGACCTACGCAAGGAAAAATCTCTTTTATATCCCAATCAGGGGCATTAGGGGGGGCATTGCTAGGAACAATGGCTGACAGAAAAATAGGAATCTCAAAATTTGTCAGCTATGGAAATGCAATCAACTTGAATGAATGCGATTATCTCGAGTATTTGGGGAATGACCCTGAAACTTCTGTGATATGTGTTTATGTAGAACAAATTAAAGACGGCAAGAGATTCTTGGAAATAGGAAAAAAAGTCGCAAAAGAAAAACCAATTATTGTTCTGAAAGGCGGTATGACTGAAAAAGGAAACAAAGCTGCGATGTCACATACTGGCTCATTAGCAGGAGATGCAAGAATTTATTCTGGAATTTTAAAACAAATAGGCGCAATACAAGTTGACAATCTTGAAGACTTGTTTTCAGTTGCGAACTTGTTTGACAAATTCTATGAACTTAAAAAGAAAATAAAAGGAAAGAAAATACAAGTAATTACAAATGGCGGAGGTTACGGGATAATCTGCGCTGACCAGATTGAGAAAAACAAACTCGAATTAGGAGAACTTTCTTCTGCAACTGTTGCAAAAATGAAAAAGTTCATGCCGACATTTGCAAATATTGGGAATCCAATGGATTTGATGGGAGATGTGACCAATGAAAGATACAGGCTTGCATTAGATGCATGCCTTGATGATGCTAATATTGATTTGGTCTTGCTGGTAGTCTTGTATCAAACACCTTTGATAAATCAAGATTTGGTTGAAATAATCTCGCAAGCACAAAAGTCAATGAAAAAGCCTATAGTAATTGTCATGAACAACAATGAGTTTGAGGAAAGCATAAAAGAGACTTTAGAAGAAAAGGAAGCTGTTGTGTTTGAGTTTCCTGAAGACGCTGTGCGGGCAATACAAAAATTCTTAAGATAATTTAACAGCGTCTTTATGTGATAATGGAGATTAGGGATAATTGAGTTCTTGATTTTCAAGACAATCTTTAGAACCGGGAAAAAATTACACTTATTCCTTGATTTTCTCTTCTTTTTTTCACGCTTTTTACTTTTTCTGCTGTTGTTGCCTGTTTATGAATCTTTGTTCTTCAACATCAACATCAGACAATATTTGAATTGCAGAAGGAACTCTTTTTACTGAGTCTTTTGTTCCGCAATATGGACAAATCAACGGGATTTTGTCTTTCTCAAAAGTGTGACTGCATTTTGTACATTGTAGTGTTACCATAAAAGATATAGAAATAGCCTGTATTTAAATTTTATTGCTTAAACATTCCTATTTTGATATCTGAAAAATGGTTTTTTGTCTTGTTTTCCAAACCCGGGCTTCCACTGCTGTTTTCTTGTATGGCAAGTTCCCCGCATCTGATTGCCTGTTTTAGATAATCCATGTAGTCTTTCAGGAGATTTTCATCGCCAACCATGTTGTTCTTCCATTTTATTGCAATCTCATTTGCACCAAAAGTCTTGTCCAGAATAATCTGGAGTTTTGCCCCTAAATCAGAATTCTTGTCTTTGATTACAATGCCCGAGGTAGTGGGATTATCCCCACAAACAGCATACATTTCCCCTGCTTTTTCGCCGTCATAATCCCATGATTCTGCACTTTTAACTGGTCTTTTGTATAATAAGTATTCAACAAAATTACTTGCAAGAGTCAACATCAAAGAGTGATCTTCGTTTGAGGCTGATCCTGCAGTATGGTTTTTTAGAGGTATATGAAGACAAACTCCTGTCTCGCTTCTGCCTTCACCATAGAAAATACCTTCTTCATCAACCAATTTGCATAAATCTTTTTTATCAAAACTGTATAACATTCTTCAATTAAACAAAACTATTTTAAAAATATTATTGTTATCTAGAGTATCTATTTTAAGCTAACCCTCTTGATTTTCTGGATGACGCTGTCAAGCCTCGAAGAGCTCTTTTAGAATGCTTCTTTGAACAAATCCAGTTTATGTTCTTGTCAGAAATTATCTCTGGGCAACTAGGATCAACTAGAATGACTTCAAACCAATTGTAGATCCCGTCTTGTGCAAGATAATAAGAATTTAGAACTTCAAGGTTAGGGAACTTCCTTGAGGCTCGCTGTTCTGCAACTGCCTGATAATTCATCTTAAGGACTTTTCTTAATGTGGTTCTCTTTGAACGTCTTCCTCCTCTTATCTTTGGTTTTTGTCTTCCTCCTCTGAAAAGCTTCACTCTTACAACTACAAAGCCGTTTTTAGCCTTGTAACCAAGAGTTCGAGCCCTGTCCAGCCGGAATGGTTTCTGAACTCTGACTATAGCGTTGGATTTTCGCCATCTTATCAGATGCTCTTGCCATTCCGCTGGCGCCTTTTGTTTAAATGCTTCACGTAAATGAACATATGCTGATTTCATTTTGATTATGTTTATGTTGTTATGTGTTGTTGACTGAAGCTTTAAGTCTTTTTCGTTTTTCAAGAATTTTCTCGAAAACAAAGGCTATGTTATTCAGACTAACACTATTTTATTATTCTTTTAAAAACTTGGAGTGTTTTTAAACCTATCTAATCAAATCAACAGTTCCTTTCTTCATCAAATTGTTTCAAGAATCTTAACATGAAATCATGACGCTCTTGAGCAAGTCTTTTTGCTGTTTTAGTATTCATCAAATCTTTCAGATGAAGAAGTTTTTCATCAAAATGCCTCAAAGTTTCGTACATTCTCCTATTAGTCGAGCCACCATATGCAAAAGCCCTTGCAATGCCTATTGCGCCTGTTGCATCTAATCTGTCAGCATCTTGAACTATCTTAGACTCAATTGTCTGAAGTTCTTTTTCCTTATCAAGGCCCTTGAAAGATATTGTGTTAAGAATATAGTAAACTTCTGTCAAAACTCCTGGTTCTAGTGCTTGTGATTCAAGAAAATCCAATGCTTTGTATCCAGGTGAGAGTTTCCAATCATCAACATCATGCAACAATGCAGACAAATCAACTACGAAAAGATTGCCTCCTTCGTACTTCTGGATATATCCTGAAAGATTTCTAACCCTGAGAATGTGCTCGTAATCGTGACCAGATGAATCTTCTTTGCATAATCCTTCAACAAATACTTCAGCTCTTTTTATCACTTCTTCCATGTGTTTTGAAAAGAAAGGAGTTTAAAAGATTATAGATAATAATCTGCAATAATATATTTAAGCTTAAATCAGATATTCTCAAATGGAAGAAATTGGTGATGCAAATAAAAGTGCTTATGATGCTACTGCTTCTGAATATTCTAAGAGAAAAGACCTGATGGCACAAAATAACAGAAAAGTGATTGAGACTTATGCAACTTTTCTTGATAAAAGGTTTCCTGGAAGAGAAAGAAAAGATATGTCAATACTTGACATTGGTGTAGGTTCTGGACTTGACTTGAGCATCTTTCATGAATTAGGATATCAAACTTTTGGAAATGATATGTCTGAAAAAATGATTGAAGAAGCGAGGAAGAATTCGCCTGAATCTGTTTTTTATTGCTCTGATTTTACTGAATATAGATTTGGAAGAAAATTTTCTGGATTGTATGCTCAGGCATTTATTCATCTTTTTCCGAAAAACTTAGTTCATAGTTTATTTGAGAAAATGTTCACAATGCTTGAACCTGAAGGATTGATACATTTTTCAACAACAATACATGACAAACCCTCTGAAGAATTCAGGGAAAAAATTGATTATGAGACAAAGGTTAGGAGATTTAGAAAATGGTGGACCTTAGAAGAACTTAATGGCTTCTTGAAGGAAATTCCCAATATAGAAGTCTTGCACCAATATATTGTTTCTGATCCATTAGAAAAACAATGGGTGAATACGATTGTGGGAGAAAAATCATTGTTGTAAGGGAGATGATTTTTGTTATTAAAAAGTTGTGAGGAAGGTTAATTAACTAAACACAATTGAGAAAATATGACTCAATTGTGCATCCAATGTAAGGGTAGAGGCTTCTGTGGAAAGCCATGCAAGATACTTTCTAAAATCAAGATGTATCAACCGAAAATAAATCTTGATTTTTCTGGAAGTTCGCCGCCTGAAATTTTTGTTGGGCATCATAATTATCCTTATGTTTTTTCCGGAATTTTAGCTCCGGCTGAAATGGGGAAAACAGAAAACCTAAGCATGCCTGAACTATGGTTTCAGAAACAAGCTTCTATTGAAGATATTCTTCAATACAGGGCAAGTATGATTTACTCGAGATTTACAGTAAAGACAAAAGGAGAGAAAAACAAGTTCTTAGGCAAGATGCAGGAAATTTCTTTAGCTAATAAAGCTGTTGACGCAACATTTGAATTGAAGAAAAAACCTTCTGTAAACATAAATCTTTCAAGCCATACTGCAATGATAGGAAATCCTGCTCCATTAAAAGACATTAAAATAGAATCAAACATCAAAGTTGATAAGAAAGTTGACTATCTAACAAATGATGTTGATGTTAGGGCAACAAGTGCAATTGAAGAGCTTTATAATTTTGGGGTTCCTGTCTCAAATATAATGAAAATTCTTAGTGCAGGAATGCTGGGAATCAAGAACCAAAGGAAATTAGTTCCAACACGCTGGAGCATAACTGCAGTTGATGATTCTTTGTCAAAGCTATTGCTAGAAGAAATAAGATACTATCAAGAAATTTCTGAAGTACAATTATTTCATGGAAATTATCTTGGAAATTATTATGAGATTTTCCTATTGCCAGGATGCTGGAGTTTTGAGGTTATTGAAATCACAAATCAAGGTTATTTTGGCCAGGGAATAGATAATTCTGAAAAAAAAGAGCCTGCTGTGTGGCAAGATTATGAATTTTTTCAGGGAAGAAAAGAATACGCTAATTCAGTCACTGGCGGATACTATGCTGCAAGACTTCCAATAACAGAATATCTTGAGAAAATCAAGAGACAAGCTTCTGTTTTAATTTTAAGAGAAATCTCAGATGAATACTGGGCTCCTTGCGGAGTTGGGGTTTTGAGAGAACTTGTACGGGGAATATTAAAGAAACATCCTGAGAAGTTCCAGAATTTCGAGGACGCAATAAAGAGTTCAAGGCAGAGATTTAAACTGCCCTTAGAAACCTGGACAAAAAAAAGTTTTTTACTAAAAGAAAGACGAGAGCAGAAGAGGTTGTTTCAGTTTTAATTTGAAAACATCCTGCCAAGCATCTGGATTTTTCTTTTGTGTTTTTGCCTCAAGTACAATCCATAAACTATTCCTGATAAGAATCCTCCGAAGTGAGCTGAATTTCCGACTGAAAGGTCTAAACCAAAGGAAATTATCCATAATCCAAGAAGCATTATCAGCATGCCAAGCCATAATGGCATTGCAATTGGGATGAACATTACATATACTTTCACTTTAGGGGTGATTATCATTAATGCTCCTGCAAGCCCGAATATTGCTCCAGAAGCTCCTAAAGCAAGTGCGTCAGGCGAGCCAAATATTCTGGAACCTAAGCTATTTGAACCAAATGCCAAAGAAAGAAAAACAAAAAATAATGAAGCAACTATTCCTGAAATCAAGTACAAGAATGTAAATCTTTTCTTTCCTATAAGTTTTTCTAAAAATGAACCTACAAACATAAGCGAAAGCATATTAGCTGCAATGTGAAAGATGCTTCCATGCAAGAACATATTTGTGATTAATGACCAAAGATTTCTTCCTTGAATAATATCTTGGGGAAGCAAAGCAAATGTTCTTGTAAAAAATCCAGGAGAATTTTGCGTTTGAGTATAAAAATCAATTATAACTTGAATAATAAAAATAAATACATTCAAAATTATGAATAAAAGTGTTGATGAAATCTTTAATTTGAATTTCTTCTTCTCGTGCCTTATGTAAGGGCTTGAGGAGTATGATTTTCTGTATGAAAAATTATCTGCCATTTTTATCTTGATTTATGCCTATATGTTTATAGTTGAGGTTTTTATTATTTTCCGGATTTCAATAAAATCCCCGAAAAAAATGATACCTCTAACATTTATAGATCTGATTTATTCTGATTTAGTTTTATTGAAACTTGTTTTACCTTCTCTATGCTAGCTTTCATTTTCTGCGACAAGTCAATGTCATATAAATCTGCTATAACTGCGATAAACATCATCAAGTCAGCAAGCTCTTCTCCAAGATTCTCTTTATTAAATTTTTCAGGACGATGGAATTCATTATTGACTTGACGTGCAATTTCTCCCAATTCTTCTGTTAGATGGATAATCGCAGATTGTTTTGTATGGGGTCTTCTGTTTGGGGCTTTTGCCACTTCTGAAAAAGATGCAAGAACCTTTTCTTGAAAATCTTTGATTTCCATCTTTGTTTAGCAAAGGACAATATAAATACTTTAAGTTTTAATCACAATCTCTTCTTTTTTGCTTTCTTGGGCTTGGCTTTTGCTGGCTTTTTCGGTTTTTTCTTAGAAGTCTTCTTTGTTTTTTTCGAAGGTTTTTTCGAATGTTTTTTCGCTGATTTTTTCTTTGGTTTTTTCTTTGTTTTTTTCTTTGATTTTTTCTTTTCTTTTGGAGCCAAGCTTGCCATTCTCTCTTGTTTGAGTTTGTTGACTTTTTCCCTCAATCCTTCAATTTCTTTTTTGGAAGAGTCAATTCTTAAGTTCATTTCCTTGATTTTCTTTTCTTCATTTACAGGCGTTAATAACTGGCTGCATTCTGGGCATAAAAAATTATGATGCAAGGCAGTCTCTTCTGACATCTCTATGTTATCTGATTCGCAGAAATAAAATTGCTTGAATGACCTGCTCTTCATTATATGCTCAAGATTAAATAGTTCCTGCTCTTTTAGCTTCAATAATGTTTCTAAGGCTTTTTCCACATTTAAGGTCCAAAAATATGTATACCATCCTTTTCTCTTGTCTTTTTTTCTTGTTGATGATATAACATTGAAAGATGAAAGTTTATAGAGAATGTTCCTTACTTCATTTATGTTTTTCTTCAGTTTTTCAGCTATCTTGAATTCATTGACATTTTCCTTGTCATAAAGAATCTCAATCAAATCCTCTGCACTCTTGCTAGCTATCCTCCTGAAAACTGATCTTAAAAATGAAAGTGTCTCCTCGTCTTTTGCCATTGTCTGCTAATTATCTTTGTTTTAAATACTTTTTGTAAGCAAAAATCTAAAAAATATGAGTTTTTCTATTTTTTCCTTGGGGTTTAGATTGTAATTTGTAAGTTACTACAAAGGTATTTATATTAACTTTTTGATTTTATGTCATGTTATTCAAGAAGAAACATGTAGTCCCTGAACCGCCAACTGATGGTTTGCATGAGGACATGAACAAAAATAAAATAGAAGCTAATACACAGAATTTGCCTGAACTGCCTTCTTCAAAAAAACCTCAAAAAGCAACTATAACTGTAAATGAAGGGCTTCCTGATTTGCCTGCTGAAATTCCTCCTGAAAGAATTGCAATGAAAAAAGAAAAGAAAGACAAGGAGATGTTCATCAAGATTGAGAATTTCAAGCAGATTGTCACTGCAATAGATGACTTGCAAAAAGAACTCCAGCATGTTGAAGAACTAATCTCAAAAATTGAAAAAATAAATAATGATGAGATGTCAGAGATTGACACCTGGAAATCAAACATAGCCAAACTTAAAGACGACATCCTTACAATAGGGACTAATTTGGCTGAATAAAAACAAGAAATTAAAAGATTTGGCTTGGTTCAGCCATCTATAGGCGTATGATTGTGTTTTAATTTCATTAATAAAGAACTATATTAAAAATTAAAAAATGTCTGTTTTCATAAAATTTGACAGAGAAGATGTTGAAGCTGCAATGCTTCAAGTCAAGAGCATTAAAAATCATTTGATTGAAATGAACAGCCTCAGCTCTGTTAAAAAAAACGAGATAAAACAGAAAGAAGAGATGTTAAAAGACGCATCACACTCCATTAACAAGGCTCATGAACAGCTCCAGGAAATAATTTCTTTGATGCCCCAAATTGATTCTGCTCCAATAAAACAACATAAAACAACTGTGTTAAAAAAAGAAGTCAGTGTTGCAGGAGAAGCTCCTGGTAATGCCCTTGCGAAGCTGAAAGACAAGATTTCTGCATTGAAGTGAGAAGTGGGTAAATTTTATTTATTCTTTTAAGAATGAAAAATGCATCAAAAGGCTTGGCTTCTGTGAAAGCCATCTGTAATTAATATAACCTACAACTTAATCTGATCTAAATAAATTATGACTAGGACTTTATTTTTCATTCAATTCAGCGAAAGGATCTTTCTTTGATTCCTTAACCCAGAATTCTGTCCTGTATTTCTTGAAATCCTTTCCTCCTGGAACAACTACCTCGATTATGCCTGCATTTACTATCGCTCTCCTGCAGAGCTTGCACGGCTTTCCGAAAACGACCTTATTGTCTTTGAGGTTTTCTCCATACAAGTACATTGTTCCATTAAGTATGCTTGCTCCTGCTCTTGCTGCATTGATAATTGCGTTTAATTCAGCATGAACTGCCCTGCAATAATATGGCTCAAGTTTTTTAACCTCGTTTTGGGAGCATTTGTCCAAATCAATGCAATTTGGAGTGCCTCTTGGACTTCCCATGTAGCCTGCTGCAATAATATTATCATCCTTGACTATTATGGCGCCGTATCTTCTTTTCAAGCAAGTGCTTCTTTGGGCAATCTGCTTTGCTATTGACATGTAATAATCTTCTTTCTCAGGACGTTTTTTTTCTTTTTTCTGATTTAGAATCTTTATAGCCATTTTGCCTATTTTTGATAGTTTCTTGAGATATAAAAAGATAATTGTTTTAGAATAGATATGATTAAATAAATATTGAACTTAAGCATAAAAACAAGTTCTAAAACAATTCTATAATTAAAAATTACTGAAGATAATTTAGCCAGCTAAATTATTACTGCCTGTCTTTATTATTATAGCTAAGCCCTGGTTATAAAGTAAGTGAATATCAAGTCAAAGAATTATACGTTTCCTGTTAATGATAAAAAGGACTTCATCTGCGCCATTGCTTCATCAAGCTCTGATTTCAGCTTATCTTCATAGAATTCTGCCCTGCTTCTTATGATATATCTATCATAAACACCCCTTAAGAATTTGCCGACAGGATTTGTCTCCCATTTGTTATCATAATCTTTCTCAAGCCAGCTGCTGAATTTGACTTCAATTTCACCTTTGTCTCGGCTCATTTTGACTCCGCCTTCCTGAACTTCAACTGAGACTAATTTTGTGACTTTTGTTGTGATAGAGATTTTAAACCTGAAATAATCGCTTATCCTTCTGAATAAGGTCCATTCAATTTCCACTTCCTTGCCATCTGCTTTTATCTTCTCAGAATACTTCTTTTCAATAATAAAATATTGATAGTCGCGCCAGAACTCATAAATGTATTTGTAAAACTCCTTGAAATCAAAGATTCCTCCATGAACGACTTTTCCGCTATATACTGGACTTAATTCTCCCATTTTTTACTCTCTTTTCTTTATTTAATAGATTAAGGGCATTTAAATATTTTCTTATTTCAAAAATCTTTAAATGAAATAATAAGAAGTAGAATGCGCCGGCCGGGGGTCGGACCCGGGTCACAACGTTTTTGCATGTATGAAAACCTATGGTTTTCCTGACATGTCACCTTTCCTCAAGGTCTTCTTTTGGCAACGTCGTATACTAACCACTATACTACCAGCGCATGATTTTATCAAAAAAGAAGAATATTTAAGGTTTTTTGTCTTAACTAAATTATATGGTTCAATACCATATTATTTTTAAATATCTAAAATATAAAGAAAAATGCCAAATCAGAATAATGGATATTTATACACGCTGACACACTTGAGTGTAGGGGAATATGTTTCTTTTGCAGGAGCTGCTTTAGCCTTGGTTTTAATGACAAAAACCCCTAATATGCCTATGCCCTCTATTATCCAAGAGAGTAGATTTGAAAAACAAAATGCTAAAGTTTTAAGAGAAACTATGGGTAGATTAACAACTATTAGAGACTTATCTTTTTATGAAAATGAATTACAAAAAACTGAAGAGAATATTAATAGATTGGATCAAACTATAATCAACTCGCCTGAAGCAAGAGCATATCAGAGGTCTGAAACAAAAAAGGGATTTTTTCTTGGTGTTTCATTTGGATTACTTGAGATATCTTTAATGACTGCTTTGGGTTTTGGAAGCAAAAGAAGAAATGATGAGCAGAAATCTTAACAAGGACAAAAATTATTTAAGTTACATCAAACATCCTATTTATGCAAATCGATTTTTATGAAGAATTTCCTAGCAAAGAAAATTTGGACAAATTGAAATTAGTAAAATTCAAAACAAGAGTCTTTCTCGCATCAAAATCATTAGAGGAATTTTATTCAATCAGCAAGAAAATAAAGAACAAAAAAGTAAAATTAGCTTATTGGCCTATTGTAAAAGATTCTTACTGGATTAGCCCTTTTTCTGATACAAAAGTCCTCGTTGAATTGTTTAGAGAGCTTGATGAAATTGCTGTTCCATTGTTAATTGATTTAGAGCCTCTGAAAAAAAGAAGCATGATTTTCAAGAACTTCTTTAAGTTAGGAAAAAACAAGAAGATAATAAAAAGGTTTATGGAAAAAAATAAAGAAAGGATAACAACTGCACAAATCCCTTCTTCAAGTCTAGAATGTTTAGCAAAAATATTTGGCTTGAGCTATGATATTGACTGTGAAAAGAGCCTGATGTTCTATTCTAGCATGTTCTCTAGTCAAATCAGGAAGCATATAATTAAGCATCTGAAGAAAATAAAAGAAAAAGAGGAGTATGTCATTGGTTTAGGAACAATTGCAATTGGGATCCTTGGGAATGAACCAATACTAAAGCCTGAAGAGCTTCAAAAAGATATTGAACTTGTAAAAAAACTTGGTTTTGATAAGATTGTTTTGTTCAGACTTGGTGGATTGAACAAAGAATATCTGAAAGTTATTGAAAAATATGTTGATTCTGATTAACATAAATTATTTAAGCTTTGTTATTCTGTAATATTTATGGATGAAGAAAAAGACGTGAAAGCATTGAAGGAGATTTTTGCTGAAGAAACCAAAGTTGAGGAGATTGAAGAGATTGACAAAAATAATGATGCAAAAAAGACCCTTGAAAAAAGAACTCCTAAGAGGAAAATGGATAATGCAGGAGAAAGCCAAAATGCTCTTGAATTAGATGAGGACAAGTTATTGCAAAAAATTGAAGCTGCTTTGTTCCTTTCAGCAAGCTACTTGAACATTGATGATTTAGTTAGAGTAACTGGTGTAAATCCTCTGATGACTAAAGAACTGGTGGAAAAGCTAATTGAGAAATACAGCTGTTCTGAATCAGCTATTGTAATACATAAAAGAGAAGTTGAGGAAAAACCTGTTTTTAAGATGGATGTCAAGCAGGAATATCATAATTTAGTAAATAAAATGGTTACAGGGCAGGCTGAATTCTCAAAATCAGAGCAAGAAACTTTGGCAATTATAGCATACAAACAGCCTATAAAACAATCCTCAATAGTAAGAATAAGAAGCAACAAAGCTTATGATCATATCCATCATTTTGTTGCCATGGGTTTAGTAAAAGCAAAAAGAATGGGAAGAACTTATGAGTTGACTTTGTCAGAAGACTTCTACAATTATTTTAATGTTTCCAAGGAAGAGAAGAAATAATTTTAGATTCTTAAATTATTTTTGAGTAGTAACAGAAGATAAGTTTATAAACCATTAATCCTAGAAGTAAAAATGATTGGAACAATAGAAACAAAGATTGAATCAATTTTTGAAAAATTGGTTGGAAGAAATCAAACTCTTCAAGGCGAGGTATATTCTGATGATTACTTAAATAGATTAAACAATATGTACCCTCTTATTGAAGTTTTTTGAGAAAAAGTAGAAGCTATAAAGAGTGGAGGCAAAGCAAAAGATAGCACCTTAGCTCATCTCGTTATGGGCTCACCATTACAAATGACTGAAGCAGAAGTGGTTCTTGCACACATTCTTATCTCAAGCGCTAAAGCAGGCATATGGCAACCAAAAATTATTGATGTCCCAAAACTTACAGACACTTATATCAAAACCGCTAAAGAATATTTAAGTGAAGTAGATAAAAGTTGTAGGAAAAAGTTTATGATTGACGAAGGAACCTTAACAGCAATCAAAGTTGCCAGAGATGGTAGATTTGTCTTGACAACCAGTTATGAAGAAAATGTAATTGTTCTGCCTACTTTTACTGCTGTGGAATATTTTGGCAACATAAAGTAAATTTATATACATAAAAGTATTGTTCTTAGATGCAAAAACTAATTCCTGACACAAACTTTTTGATTTATCTTGCAAAATACAAATTGCTTGACTATCTTGAAGAATATGACCTTTATATTTTAAAACAAGTTATTGATGAATTGAAAGCACTGAGTTCAGACAAGAAACTTAATTCAGAAGATAAAAAACAGTGCTCAATTGTACTTGGTTTTTTGGAAACCATAAGAGGTGAAATCGAGGTCATTGATGATGTTGAAGGCAAAACAGATGATGCAATAGTAAAATTTGCAGGAAAAGAAAAGGCACTTGTGGGAACAATGGACAAATTTCTTATAAAAAGACTAAAGGAAAAAAACATTTCAATTATTTATGTAAGGCAAAAGAAGTTTCTTGAAAGAAGATGATTTTCAAATGTTGCCTGTGTTCTAGATATCTTTATATACGGGATTTATATCAAAAAACATGATTGAAAGATGTTTTGTCATGGTCAAGCCCGAATTAGTTCAAAACAATGGTAATCTGGGCTGGGAAGCTCTTCATTATTTAGAATCTCTTCTTATGGAACATTTTGTTGATGAAGATAATCATTATAAATCTACCGGGGTTGTAGCAGTAAGGTTAACTATCCCAAGACAAGCAATTGAATTGTTGTATCAATCTCATAAAGGAAAACAACACTATTCTTGGTTAGTAGACCAATGTGCTGATAAACAAGTCATACTTGGGTTATATGAAGGACAACAAGGATTAGTTGAAGAAATTGGCAAAATCGCTGGGCACAAAGATCCTGCTAATGCCAGAAAACAAAGATATCATGGAAATCAGACAATCAGAGGCAAATACTCTCCGATGGATGAAACTTTAGAAAAGTCTGTAATAGAAAAAAGAGGAACAATGAATGGATTTCATCGTTCAGCAGATATTTATGAAGCAATGAGAGAACTTGATATAATGGACCAAATTTTTAATATGCCGCTTAGTTTTAGTGATAGAGAATGGCATCTTACAGACCTTGTAAGAGTCTTGCAATTAAAATTAAAAGATTTGAATCAAAAACCTGAAAAAGTTATTTGAGAATTACCTGTATAACTGAAGTTTTTCTGGCACAGGAGTTACTGATACTCTAAGAGGAACATAGCTACCTAGATAAGAGTCTGCTTCGTATGATAAACCAGAGTCTCTGTGGAAGAAGTTTCTACCAAATTGTTCTAATTCTTCTTTAATCTGATTATAAAGCGCATAATTATTATTTGAAAATTGAAACTCTTTTTGCAAGTAAAATTCAAAATCAACTGAATTCTTGAAAGGATATTCCTTCAAAGAAGTTCTTCTTAATACTGTTATAGCATGTTCTGTTAGATTAGCTAATGAAACATGACTAATCTCTTGTCCTTCTGATTTATCAGTATATGAAACTTGTCCATTTCCTTGAACATAGAGCTCTTTTCTCGGCATAACAAGACGAACCATATGAATATCAGATTCAGTTAATTCCCATCTGCTTAAACCACCATGCTCTATTTCTTCTCCAATTCTTTTTAACTTATCCTCCTCAATATATGGAATTTCACCAGAAAAATAAGGGTCTTTATGTGAAAGAGAAAATACTACTGACATTGATTCTAATTTTGAACGCATGTCTTCTGTCATTTTTATATTCTTGGATGATATTTATCTAAATCTAAGGTCTCTACCATAGGTTTTATTTCCATGCCAAATTCTGCTCCTGGCGTATTCAAGGTAATTTCTATTCCTCTGCCAAAGAAGTTATGACTAAACTTCTGAAGCTCGACTATTGCTGCTTGTTGAAATTCATAAAGTCTGTTTTGATAATCTGGCATCAATGAAAAAGCAAATGAAAGTTCATTTTTGAATTTGTGGTTTTCTAGTGTTTTTAGGTTTCTGATAGTATCTAAACCTTCTGCTGTTATCCTATCAAGCAGAATTGCATTAAATGGCTCAATTCGTTCTGTTATATAAACAACTTGGCCCATTTCAAGAAAATAAAGGGATTTATCTTCTCTTGCAAGTTTAGCAAAACCTGCATTAACTGTATCTATAGTCCAATTAGGAACATATTGTTTTGCAGCTTCTTCTGCTATCTGTTTTAATTTATATTTTTCAAATGAATCTCGGAACATCTGGAACCTGACTCTTGATTTACAAACCCTGTATTCTGCTGTCATCTTCAACACAAAAATAATTTATTTTTAAATGTTTTCCTTTAGTTTTTTCTAAGTTATCCTAATGAGTAGTGAATTACTAACAGAATAGGTATTATATCAAGAATTCTTCACATATAATAAGGTTTAAAAACACTCAAAATTATAAGTTTTATATTAATTAATGAGAATTATAAAAAATGTTCTACATTACAAGAATAAAAGACCATATCAGAGTTGAGCCAACTTTATTCGGCTTGCCTGTCAAGGAAGCAATAAAAGCACAACTTGAAAAACAATATACTGATTATATTGACGAGGAAATAGGTTCTGTAATAGGTGTTTTGGAAGTCCATAATGTTGAAGACGGAATCTTGATTCCAGGAGATGCTGCTGCTTACTATTCATCTGAATTTTCTTTGATTGTATTCAAGCCATTATTGCAGGAATTGGTTTATGGAGAAATCAAAGAGATAACAAATTTTGGTGCATTCATGAATATAGGAACATTCGACGCAATGATTCATATTTCACAGACAATGGATGATTTTGTAAGTTTCTCGAAGACAGGAACATTAATCGGAAAGAATTCAAAGAGAGTTTTGAAGAAAGGAGATTTATGCATGGCAAGAATTGTAGCAATCAGTTTCAAGACAACTCCTCCTAAGATTGGATTGACAATGAGACAGCCTGGATTGGGAAAAGTTGAATGGATACAAGAAGAAAAGAAAAAAGCAACTGCATTAGCAAACAAGATGGCTAAAGCTGCTGGAAAAGAAGATAAAATAAAAGGAAAGAAGGAGAAATAGAAATAGGAAGACAATCCATCAATAAGTTAAACAATTTGCGCAGGACAACGTTGTTTTTGCTGAGGCAAAAAATCCTGCAAGATAAATTTAAATAAATTAATAAGTATATAGACAGATAATGGCAAAAATAAAAGCATGCAAAAAATGTAAAGTATTGACTGAAGAAGACAAATGCCCAATATGCCAAGGTTCTCAGTTAATGGAAACTTGGAAAGGCAAGATAATAATCCTGAATCCTGAAAAATCAGAAATAGCACAGAAAATTGGAGCAAAGCAAAAAGGAGCATATGCTTTGAAAACAAGATGATAACAATAGAAAAAAAGGAAAACAAACCATTGCTTGGAAGAGAGGAACTTCATGGAATTTCAAAAGATAAAATCACTCCGTCAATGGAAAGTGTCAAAGAAGAACTTTCAAGTTCATTGAAGAAAGACAAGGAATTGATTGTAGTCAAGAAAGTTGAATCAAAATTCGGAGTCCAAGAAGCAAAGATAACAGTTTATGTTTATGATTCCCTAGAAGCATTAAAGAAATTCGAGCCAAAAAAGAAAGAAAAGAAAAAAGTTGAAAAGAAGGAGTAAAAATGTCAGGAAAAGGAAAAAAGAAAAACAAAAAGCAAAGTGAAAGATGGAAGAAATATAAAGTTCAAGGCAATAAGCTAGAAAGATCAGGAAAGTTCTGTCCAAGATGCGGGCAAGGAATATTCTTAGCTGAATCAAAAACAAAAGACAGGGTTTATTGTGGAAGATGCCATTACACTGAATTCAAAAGATGATGTTCTCGGTTTTATATCTAATTGGAATTCTTTTCATGACTTTATTGTATTTCATGATAATCCATATGTATAATTCAAGGTTTTCTAAGGATTTCTTTCACAAGAACGAGTATCCAGAGTTTTACAGGAAGCCGAAGCTTTGCTGATTTTTTCGTTGGTTTTGCCAAAAAATCTTCTTTTATTTTATCGTCGAGAGAAATTTCTTAAGAAAGAGACTTGTGTCTAGACGATAAAACCCTCAGGGGAAGTTCTTAAGCAATTCAAAAAGATTCGCTCTCAAACTTCCCTTGGGGAAAAAGAGGTGATAATATATATAAGTCGAAATGCTTTATAAACCTTTCGGTTTGTCTATATTATATAGTGACAACTATTTTACATAACTGTATAATTACTACTATTAGTTAGGAAAAAAGCATTAATTAAGCTTGGTAATGTCAAAAAAGTTTATTAATCACTTAAACTAGGAATTATCAAACGTCTATATGTGTTATAATATACCTTATTTCGTCAAAACAGATAAAAAATCTGAAAAAGAGGCGGATGTTTTATAAAAGAACAAAACCATAAAGATAAAGATGGAAAAAGAGAACAAGGAAGAAAAAAAGGTCAGCCAAGACCAGCTTTATGACATGTTGCTGTCAAGAGAATTAAGCTGGCAGGCAATTATCTATGAATTGATTAGGACAGAACAGCTTGACCCATGGGACATTGATTTGTCAATTCTTGCAAAGAAATATTTGGAAACTATTCAGCAGCTGCAGGAGCTTGAGGAAGGGACTTTCCATGTTTCTTCAAAGGTGCTTTTAGCTGCAGCAATATTATTAAGATTAAAATCAGAAATTCTTAGGGATAATATCAAAGATATTGATGAAATTCTTTTTGAAAACAAGAAAAAATTAAGAGATGAACTAGTGCATAATCCTCAGATAATCACAATTGATGAAGAAGACATTCCATTGATTATGCCGAGGACGCCATTACCAAGAGCAAGAAAAGTTACTTTGCCTGAGCTAATGGCTGCTTTGGACAAGGCAATTAACACAGAACATAGGAGAATCAAGAAGAATTTTGCTGTAAACAGAGCAAGACACACAATTGATTTAGCTATTTTTCCAAAATTCACATTTAATCTGACTAAGAGAATCCAGAATCTTTTTCAAAAAATAAAAGAAATTTTTGCAGGAAACAAGCAACAAAAACTTACATTCTCACAATTAGCGCCACAGAATGATAAAGTTGAGAAAATAGGGGTTTTTCTGCCTTTGGTGCACCTGGATCATCAGCAGAAAGTCTATCTTAAACAAGATACTGCTTTTTCAGATATTGAGGTTTATCTAAGAAAAAAAGGAGAAAAAATGCCTGGTGAAGAAATCAATTCAGAAACAGAAGAAGACATTGAAAAAGACTTCCAAAGCGACAAAGTCGAGAGGCCAGAAGCTG
>Ga0233423_10000050_pt1 | contig 68994 bp, 62 predicted proteins | sample Watercolumn_Mata_FD_180713 | JGI IMG/M metagenome (GOLD analysis project Ga0233423, IMG submission 180713) | Freshwater microbial communities from Lake Matano, South Sulawesi, Indonesia - Watercolumn_Matano_2014_112_MG | ecosystem: Environmental > Aquatic > Freshwater > Lake | place: Indonesia... | reverse complement strand
AGGTTGGAGGAGAGAATATAATCAAGAACGACCCCACAGTGCACTTAACTACCGGCCGCCTGCGCCTGAGGCTTTTATGCTTGTGGGACTAACTTAAGATGTGGTACAACTATTGGGGGCAGGTCAATCCGCCTTGTCCTTTGCGGTAACCCAGATGGTGTAAACTCTACCGTCTTTATCACCGCCTTCTCGCCAGGTCGTGGATGCTGTGGGCAAGTTGGGGGATGTTAATCTTCTATGCCGTAGTCGTGGAGGCAGTCGATGAGGTCCTGAACGGTGACGATTTTATCGGTATCCTCATCTGCAATTTCCAGCTTGCGTTTTGGTGTGCTGAATTCCTGTTCTATTGCCGTGATAAGCTCTGCCAAATCGGGGGGGTCAATATTGAGGTCGTCAACAAACGATGCCGAAGGCACTATTGATTCTTCGTCAACGCCGAGTTGTTCTGAAATGATTTTCTTGAGCTTTTCTGAAATGCGTGCCATTCTTTTCCTCTTGACCTTCAGGATTGCTCAGTCTTCTTAATCACCTTATTTTGTCTTTCCTGCTGTACGCATGCAGTGACCACCGACCCCAAAACTCCGTTGATAAATTTCTGAGAGGTGTCACCACCAAAACTCTTGGCTAGCTCAATAGCTTCGTTGATAGCCGCTTTCATTGGAACTCTATTATCGAATAAAATCTCAAAAATGGCAAGGCGGAGGATGTTTCTATCTATGGGAGCCATTTGGTTGATGGGAAATGCGGGGGCGAACCTTCGAATCACATCATCTATGCTTTTCTTTTGCTGAAGAACACCGTTGACCAGGCTATCGGCGAAATCAGCAGCTTCGTCGGGCAGGGCTTTTTCGCCTAGCAAGCGAGCCAAAACTCCCTTTGGCTTATGAGCCGAACAATCAAGCTCGTAAAGTGTCTGCAAAGCAACAGTCCTTGCCTTCCGCCTAAATCCAGTCATTCTGCTTCATTCCTTAATTAGTGAATGGGCTGAACCTCTGTGAAATAGTGGCGTGTGCAACGGAAGATGTAAGCAGAGGTATTTTGAAATGAGGAAGAGTGCCTTGCTGGAAGGGCTACTGATAGCAGTAGTTTTGGGGGGAAAGCTACGCTTCAACATGTTGACTCTAACCAGATTTGACCGGCATGATTAAGCGCAGCCGACACGCCTGTAGTCTGGCGTATGAGAGAATTACCCTCTGCGCCATCTTGTTATTTCGCTGACGGTTTGAGCGTTGCTGATGTTGAAAGCTTGTGCTCCGGGGCTAATGCGCTTAATCAACTTGGACAGCATCTCACCAGGACCCATCTCGAAGAAGGTGGTTACACCTCGGGAGATCATGCCTTCAATAGATTGCTGCCATAGAACAGGTCGGACAATCTGGCTGACCAGCTCTTCTTTTATGGCTTCTAAGTCGGTAAGTGGTTGGGCAGTAACATTAGCCACAACCGGGACTGATGGTTTGTTAAAGGTAAACTCAGAGACGGTATTTCTTAGCCTTGTTATGGCAGGCTCCATCAATATGGAGTTGAAAGGTCCGCTTACTCTCAGTGGGATGATGCGGCGAGCCCCCTTTATTTGTGCCAGTCTCTTGGCTTTGGTCAGGTTTTCCTGGGGACCGCTGATAGTAACCTGGTCTGGGGCATCAATATAGGCAATCTCGACACCGGTGGAGAAGCAGATACTCTTGAAGGCATCTAGGTCTAAACCGCCCATAGACACCATCCCGCCACCTGTTCTTTGTCCAGCTTCGTTCATTAATCGCCCTCTCTCGCGAATCAGACGTGCGGCATCGGACAAACTGAGGACGTTGGCAGCTACTAGCGCTGCGTAAATGCCCACGTCGTGACCGGCAACGAAGATGGGTGCTGGCAAGCCGTTGTCGCTAACCTCAAGGGCTGCTCTCAGGCAGGCGACGCTCGTGGCTAATACTGCTGGTTGAACATTGGCGGTCTGCTTTAGGTCGTCTTGAGGTCCTTCAAAGCATAGACGAGATAGCGAGAAGCCCAGAGTTTTGTCAACTTCGTCAAAAACTTCCCGGGCTGAGGCATAGTGTACGTAAAGGTCTAACCCCATGCCTACGGAGTGGGATTCCTGTCCGGGGAAAACATAAGCGACTTTTATTGCTTCTACCATATCTCCTCCTTGTCGTTCAATCTCACCGATGGGTCAATTATTTTCTAAATCTCATATACCCTACGATTTTCAGTGGTGTTTATGTATCTAAGTCAGGTCATCACTAGCTGGGTGTTTTTTTCGGTGTCTTAATCTCAACCACTTCCCTTCCCGCGTAGGTACCGCAGGTAGGACAGACATGATGAGGTAGTTTGGGAGTATGACATTGAGGGCAATCAACCAGTTTGGGAACGCTCAGAGCTAGGTGACTGCGCCTTTTTCCTTGCCGTGATTTGGCATATTTTCTCTTCGGTAACGCCATTTAGGTTTTACTCTCCTTCCCCAGGCTGATTAGTTTTGACCAGCGCCGGTCACGGGTGTTAGACGGGCAGTGACAGGTATATTTGTTGAGGTCGTGCCCACAGGATGGACAAATTCCAGCGCAATCTGGACGGCAAAGCGGCTTGGCGGGCATGGTCAGTAAGGCATATTGTTGCAGGGCTTCACTCAGGTCCAGTATCTGACTCTCATCAATAGTGAGATTATCAGCCTGACCGAGTGAAGATGAGCCTTCGGATATTGTTGCGCTGGGAAGAGATTCCTCTTCAAAGCTATAGTTTACTTCATAATCAATCGGCTTGAGACATCGACTGCAGGGTCCTGTTACTAAGGCTGTCATTTCACATTTAACCATGATGCCGCTTGTGGTGCGGGTTAAGGTAACGTCGCCTTTAATTGAGTTTATATCATTAGCACCGATGTTCTCGCCTATGTGGTAGCTATGTCTTGAACCTATCGGCTCCTTGAGTAGCTGAGCGACATTGATTTGCATTTTATCTATTTGAATTTGCGAACTTGATTCATTATAAGTTGAGATATTTTTAAAGTCAAGCTAATGCGATTATTGGAACATGATGTCTGTTAGCCGAGCGAACTTCGGTAGAATGTACTGAGTTCTTGGGGTATAATTGCTATCGGGTTTGGGTAAATCTGAACTTGACGAGTAAGGTTGTGGTAAAAGAAGGGGAATTGAAAGCCAAGGTAAACAAGCAGGTAGAGCAACAGCGCCAGAAACTCATTAACCTGAGTCTCAAGATTCATGCCAATCCAGAGCTGGCGTTCAAGGAGGAGAAGGCGTCAAAATGGTTAACCAGTTATCTGGCGAAGAACGGTTTTCAGATAGAAAAGGGGACTGGTGGTTTGCCTACTGCTTTCAAGGCGTCTTATGGTAGTAATGAACCTGTGATTGCTCTGCTTGCTGAATATGATGCTTTGCCCGAAATTGGGCATGCCTGTGGACATAATATAATAGCTGCCTCGGCAGTGGGAGCCGCTGTGGCGAGCAAGTGCGTTGTTGATATTTGTGGTGGGACGGTTGTGGTGTTTGGTACACCTGCAGAGGAGCTTTTCGGTGGCAAAGTATTAATGTTGGAGGCTGGTGTTTTTGATGGGGTTGATGCAGCTATGATAGTGCACCCGGGTATAAGGAATGCAGCGACTACGGAAGCGCTAGCCTGTATTGGACTGGATGTTCAATTTTTGGGCAAGGCAGTTCATGCCGCTGCTTATCCTGAGCGGGGGGTAAATGCTCTCGAAGCTATGATTTTGGCGTTTAACGCTCTTAATTCACTCCGTCAGCATATTAAGGATAGGGCTCGAATTCATGGCATAATCACACATGGTGGCGAGGCGGCTAATGTAGTGCCAGCATACTCCGCAGCTACATTCCTGGTTCGGGCTACGGATAATAACTACCTCGAAGAGTTAAAACAAAAGGTCTTAAAATGCTTTGAGGGTGCATCAGTGGCTACTGGTGCCCGATTGGACTATAGATGGGGAGAGGTGGTCTATGCCCCGATGAAAAACAACATGGTTCTGGCTAAACTGTTTTCCCGGAACATGGAATCTTTGGGTCACAGGGTAGAACCTTTTGAATCCCATTTTGGTTTTGGTAGCACCGATATGGGCAATATCAGCCAGGTTATACCAGCTATTCATCCCTCAGTTGCCATCGTTTCCCCCGACGTGCTGTTGCATTCGTCAGATTTTGCTCTAGCTGCTGCCTCGGGGTCGGGGCAGGAGGCGTTGTTAGATGCAGCTAAGGCTCTGGCTATGACGGTTGCTGACCTTCTAAGTGAGCCTAAGGTCTTGGCTAGAGTTAAGGATGAATTCCCCGGCTAGTCGTTTTAGAACACGTATTTTTAAGTCTTGCTCTGCAGCCGACGGTTATTAAACTGCAGAAAAAAATTTGGGAATTGTTGATTGAAACACGTTGTTGCTGCTAGGCAAAATTTAGGCAGAAATTATAAAATAGAGGTGTGCCCTGTGTCTTTTGGCAGCCTTGGAGATTATTGAACCAATCCTAAATAGATAGGGGGTAGAGAATGAAGGTCATTTTCCTGAAAGATGTGCCCAAGGGGAAGAAAGGGGAGATAAAAGAGGTAGCTGATGGTTATGCTAGAAATTTTCTTTTACCTAAAGGCTTGGCTTTGCCAGCTACACCATCGGCTGCAAAAACAGCTAGAGCATTGCATGATGAGAAAGCAGAGCGTCAGGCTCGTCAGCGTGAAGAGCTAAGTAGGATAGCTCAAGAACTGGAGGGTAAAGAGCTGCTTTTTAAGGCTAAAGCGGGTGCCAAAGGTCGTCTTCATGGGGCTATTACCAGCGCAGATATAGCTGCTGAGGTTTCTCGGCTGGCGGGTTTTGAGATTGATAAGAAAAGAGTTGAGCTGGAGGAGCCTATACATCATCTGGGTAGCTACGAGGTGGGAATCAACCTAGGCGCAGGGTCTGTGGCTAAAGTCAAAGTAGCAATTGAGGAAGAGAAGACTCAAAGTGATTAGCGAAAATTTGCCTCCGTATGACGTTGAAGCTGAAAAAGCTGTGCTTGGTTCCTTGCTTATTGATAGTGAAGGTATATTCAAGGTTGCCACCTTCCTTAGACCGGAGGACTTCTTTATGCCGGAAAATCAGTGGGTTTATGAGGCTTGTTTTGCTATTTACCAGCGTAATGAGGGCATAAACCAGATAACTGTGGCTCATGAATTAGCTCAGAGAGGCAAACTAGATGAGGCTGGTGGGGCTGCTTATTTGAGTCATCTGGTGTCTATTGTACCTACTTCACTACATATTGAGCATTTTGCACAAATTGTGTCGAGAACAGCTGTAATGAGGCGACTCATCAGTGCTGGTAGCCAGATTACTGCTCTCGGCTATGAAGATGATGCTGAGGTTGACGTTGCTCTCAGTAGAGCGGAGGACATTCTGTTTAAGGTAAGGCAGCGGCAAAGTCGTCAGGATTTTGTGCCCATTCGCCAGATTCTGGGACAGTATTTCGAGGAAACCGGGCAACCCCAGACGGGGGGGGAGGAGATACCACATATTCTCACCAGCTTCGCTGCTATAGATGAAATATTGGGTGGATTACAGCGTTCTGACCTGATTATTCTGGGTGCCAGACCAAGCGCGGGTAAGACCAGCTTGGCTCTCAATATTGCCAGAAACACGGCAGTCAACCAGAAAGCCTGCGTGGCTCTATTCAGCCTGGAAATGTCGCGACAAGCAGTGGTTCAGCGCCTTCTATCTAATGAGGCAAATGTGGATTCAAGGAGCGTCCGTTTGGGGACATATACAGAGAAAGAAGAGAGAAGAATCATGGAGGCTAGCGGCATCCTTTCCGAAGCGCCTATCTATATTGATGACTCGCCTCAACTGCGAGTGCTGGAGATGCGGGGCAAGGCGCAGCGACTTTATCGCGAACGCAATGTTGACCTGGTTATCGTTGATTATCTGCAGCTGATACAGGGAGCGACTAATAGAACTGAAAGTCGGGTGCAGGAGCTAAGTGAGATAACGCGCTCGTTGAAGGCGCTGGCTCGTGAAATAGACGCACCGGTGCTAGCTATTTCGCAACTTAGTCGAGCCATAGAATGGCGAGCTTCACATAAACCCCAGCTCTCCGACCTCAGGGACAGCGGCAGCATTGAGCAAGACGCTGATGTGGTACTCTTCATCTCTCGTGACGAAATGCGTTTTACTGAAGACCAATGGAAGCAAGAGCATGATATTGAGGCGGAGCCGTACCCCAGGGGAATTGCCGATGTCATTATAGCCAAGCATCGTAATGGGCCTACCGGTGAAATTAAACTACGATTTGTAGCCAAGACCGCCAAATTTGAAGATTTAGAGGCTGAGTTCAGTGCAGCCTAAGATTGTTTGGAACGAGGAAGCATGACTGAGAAACAGTTTCCTGGCTTTCCAGCAAGGGCTGAGGTTACTCCAATACCGAACTTGTTCTTCACTACGGTGATGCCGAAGATTGATGACATTGCCGAGCTTAAGACGATATTACACGTTATCTGGCTGCTCAGCCGCCGTCGTGGCTATCCTCAGTTTGTGACTTATGGCGAACTTTTTTCTGACCCAATACTGATAGGTGGCATAGAGGAGGGAGCCAAGTCTAAAGGCGAAGTGCTTCGTCAGGCGCTGGAGCAGGCTGTGCAACATGGCATTATGCTGCACCTGAGGATTGATAGAGATGGGCAGGCTGAAGATGCCTATTTCATTAACAATGAGACTGCAAGGGGAGCGATTAGCAAAATTCAACGAGGTGAGCTGTCACCGCTGGTTTCAGCAACCATGAAAGGTCAAGAAGTTAAAATCAAACCGCCACTGGATATTTTCAGCCTTTATGAACAGAACATAGGCATGCTTACGCCCATGATTGTCGAGGAACTTAAGGATGCGGAGAAGCTTTATCCGGCAGACTGGATTGAAAGTGCTTTTAAGGAGGCTGTCGCCTTAAATAAGCGTAGCTGGAAGTATATTGCGCGTATTTTGGAACGGTGGGCTACAGAAGGCAAAGACGATGGAAAGTCTGGGAGAGATTTTAAAAAAGAGGACGAGCGCGAGAAATACATCAGGGGCACATACGGACACATGGTCAAGCGCTGAGTCGCGAGGAGAAAGCTTGACTGATTCAGTATGCCCGATATGTAAAGGAGCCGGTTTAATACATCCTTTATCAGATTCAGGACGTCCTGATTTCAGTCGGGTTGTGCCATGCAAGTGCAGCCACCAAGAGCTGAAAAAAGAGAAGCTGGCTCAACTTCAGCAGTACAGTAATCTTGGCGCCCTGTCTCGATTGACCTTTGATAACCTCTTGCCGGCTGGTAAATATGGTGATGCTGCAGGACAACAGGATTTCCCCCGGGTGTATGAAGCTGCCAAAGCTTTTGCCAGCGAGCCGAAGGGGTGGCTAATTCTGGTTGGTCCTAGTGGTTGTGGAAAGACACATTTAGCCTGCGCTATTGCCAATTACCGGTTGAGTCTGGGGCAGCCAGCTTTTTACATAGGTGCTGCTGACCTGCTGGACCATCTTCGGAGTGCCTTCAGTCCCAGTAGTGAGATTGCTCATGACGAGCTTTTTGAGCGCGTGAAAAGTGCACCGCTCTTGATTTTGGATGATTTAACTATGACAGCTACCAGCCTCTGGGCAAAGGGAAAATTGGAGCATTTGCTCGACTATCGTTTTAATCTTAGTCTACCTACAGTTATTACTACCGATGTGCCAGTCGAAGAGTTTGATGAGAGTTTACGGGGTCATCTGACTGACTCTGAGCTATGCAAAATATGCGTAATTCAAGGAAAATCCACGCTGACTTTGGAGCACCTCAGTAGCATAGAGTTAGAGGCATTACGCAAAAAGACCTTCAGTAATTTTGATTACAAATCGCTGAATCTATCACCTGAGGAGCGCCAGAGCTTGGAGCAAGCCCACCGTAATGCCGTCAATTTTGCTAAGTCTCCGGAAGGCTGGTTGGTTTTCATGGGTGTAAATGGTTGTGGCAAAACACATCTGGCAGCTGCCATTGCTAATCATCTGCGCCGGGAAGGTAAATCAGTCTTGTTCATTGTGGTTACCGACCTCCTCGATTATTTGCGCTCCACTTTTAACCCGGAGAGCAGAGTTTCCTATGATGAACTCTTTGAGAGAATTAAAAAGGCTACGGTGCTTATTCTTGATGATTTCGGTGAGCAAGCTGCTACACCATGGGCTCAGGAGAAGCTCTATCAGCTGATAAATTATCGCTATAATGCCAGGCTAGCTACGGTGATCACCACCTGCCTCTCTTTAGATGAAATTGAGCGACGAATCAGTTCTCGAATGGTTGACCCTAGCCTCAGTCTTGTCTTAAATATCAATGCGCCTGATTATCGGGGTGATATAAAAGCCCCGCGGGCTCATGAAACCAAGACCCAGCAACGATACTCGCGACGTAGTCGCCTGTCCTAGCTGTTGTCGGTCAAAAGTTTTCCTGCTAAAATAACCGAGATTAGCTAGGAAAAAATCGTGGTAAATGCGCCAGTTCTAGTACTTAATCAGAATTATGAGCCTCTTAATATCTGCAGAGTGCGCAGAGCCATAGTTTTGCTGTTTCGTGGCAAGGCTGAGGTTTTGGAAAATGGGCGAGGTAATCTCAATTCTATAGATGATGTCTTTGATATTCCCTCAGTGATTCGACTTGTTTATTTCATTAAGCGACCGCGGCAACATCGGAAGTTGACCAAGCTTGAGGTTTTCAATCGTGATCAATATGTTTGCCAATACTGTGGTCGAGAGAACAAAGAACTCACTTTAGACCATGTTATGCCGAGGCGGCGTGGTGGTGAGCATAGCTGGGAAAATGTGGTGAGTGCCTGTATACCGTGTAATCGTCGGAAGGCTGGACGGACGCCAGTGGAAGCTGGGATGCCACTTCTTCATCAACCCAGACCACCACGCAACGATGGCTTCAATGTGCCTTACCAGTATCTCCGTGTGCGTACGGAGTGGCAGAAATATCTGCCTCAGTAAATTTAGGTCTTTGTCTGCTGCTTATCGTCTGCTTCTTTTTTATGCCAGGTTATCTGGCTAAGAGGCAATTCTACAGTACTACCTGTTTCTAATTCTATTGTCACTGTTTCTTTGACCGCATTGATGCCGACAACTTTAGCATTTCCCAAAGCTGTAGATACCTCCTGACGCAATGGAGGCATCTTCTCTTTCATGGCTCGATATTGCTCATATTCATAGCCCAGGCAGCAGAGGAGCCGACCGCAGATGCCAGACGTTTTCATTGGGTTGAGCGCTATGTCTTGTTCTTTTGCCATCTTGATGGAAACCGGAGCAAACTCGCTGAGGAAGGTGGTACAGCACAATGGAAAGCCGCATTTGCCTAAGCCGCCGCACAGCTTTGCCTCGTCTCTGGCTCCAACCTGCCTTAGTTCAACTCGCGTCTTCAGGTTGCGGCTTAACTCCCGGACAAGCTCGCGAAAATCAACCCTTTTTTCGGCACTGAAGAAGATGGTGAGGTGGCTGCCGTCCAAATTGTACTGAGCTGATATGGTTTTCATCGGCAAATTGAGTCTCTCGATTAGCTCCCGACATTTGGCTATGGCATTCGCCGCCTTCTCTTGTTGCCGCTGAGCTCTGGCTATGTCATCTGCCTGTGCCTTGCGGACAACTGGTTTTAATGGTTCGGTTATTTCACTCTGAATCACTTGTTTTGGGGAGATGACAACTTTCCCCAGTTCGTGGCCACGGCTGGTCTCAACCACCACGTCATCATTTATCTCCAGTGGTATATCCGCAGCGTCAAAATAGTAGACCTTGGCGGCTTGGTGAAAGCGAACTCCGACTATTTCAGACATTACACCACAACGGGCTCAGATGATATCATGTGCCCTTGTTTTACCTCCTTTTTCGGCATGTCAAGCATCAATATTTCGAATACTAAGCGCAGGTTAGCGTTCGTCGCGATTTGGTTTAGCGAGTTGTGCAGGCTGTTGATGAAAGTCCTAATCTCTGATAAATCTAATACTTGTGCCCATTTCTCGAGTGTGGGTATGTGGTCGACATTGGTGATGGCTTGCTTGCAATCGCATTTAGTTAACATAACATCATGCCACCAGTCGAGCCAAAGTTTTATTATCTCCTCGGCTGACTTACGTTCATTACCGAGCTTAGCGGTATAGCTGAAGCGCTCTTCCCAGCCGGCAGTCAGGAGAGAAAACATCTCAGCTAGCCTTTGATTCCGCTGTGCTAGATAGCTATCGTCAACTACAACTGTTAACGCCCAGCCAAGACAACCTTGAGACAATCGGGACAGGAGCTTTGCTCTGTCATCGTCCATGCCGTAGGACTCGATGAGTATCCTCTCTATTTTGTCGCTTGACATTGGCTTCAACTCTATCCGCTGGCATCTAGAGACCACTGTCGGTAGTAGCCGCAGTTCTTCGGCAGTGAGGAGGAGTATCATTACTTGAGGTGGTGGCTCCTCTATGGTTTTGAGCAAGCAATTGGCGGCTTCGCTGGACAGATATTCAGCACCGTCGATGATAAATACTTTACATTTACCCTCAAAAGGTGGCAGGCTGGCGTTGTGCTGCAGCCCTCTAATATCATCGATGCTAATCTCAACCCGTGATTTTGTCTCTCCTGAATCTCTGGCTGAATTTAGACTTATTATGGTAATATCGGTATGTTTGCCATCTGCGATTCTGCGGCAGGACTGGCACTCGCCACAGGGCGGCTGGTTTTCCTGGCAGTTCACCGCTCTGGCTAAATCGAGCGCCAAAGTTGTCTTACCTATGTGAGGCGCACCCACAAAGAGATAGGCATGAGCCAGATTGCCGGTCTCAAGACTGTGTTCAAGTAAGGCTAATGCTTCAGTTTGACCAATTGTTTGCCACATGTCTTTTCTAAATCAGGTCCAATCTCATCAAGTCCTTATAGCTCTCGCGCTTTCGGATGAGGCGAGCTTTGCCGTCTTTGACCATCGCAATGGCTGGTCTGGGGGCCATATTATAGCTGCTGGACATGGGGATAGAATAAGCGCCGCTGACTGGCATAGCGATAATATCTCCTGCTGATACGGAAGCCAAACTAACATCTCTGGCTAATATGTCACCTGACTCGCAATATTTGCCGGCAATAGTGACCTTTGTCGACTCATCATCATTAACCTTGTTTGCTGCCAAAACTTCATATCTGGCTTCGTAAAGAGCCGGGCGGATGTTATCTCCCATGCCACCGTCTACGCATATATATTTTCGCACCTCTGGGATTTCTTTTATTGAACCAATGGTGTACAAAGCCACGCCTGCTTGTGCTACGATGGCTCTTCCAGGTTCGATAATTAGCTTTGGGTATGTCAAGCCTAGCTCATCGGCTAGACCTGTCACCTTGGCAGTTATGGCTTCAGCATAATCAGCGATGCTTGGAGTCTGGGAGTCCACTGTATATCGGACGGCAAAGCCACCACCGGGGCTAAATTCAACAAGTTGAAAACCATGCTTGTCTTTCATTTCCCGGGCAAAGTTGAGAACGAGGCTTATGGCTGCTTGATAAGGTGAGGTATGAGGAATCGGTGAACCAAGGTGAAAGTGAAGCCCCACGAGGTTAAGACTGGAAGCTGTCATAGCTCTGACCAATGCTGTCTCAGCCTGCCCCGTAGCTAGTGGGAAGCCAAATTTGCTATCCAGTGTGCCAGTGGTGGTATGCCGATGAGTATGAGGGTCAACTCCCGGATTAAGGCGGAGCAGAACCGTCTGCCTGAGTCCCATCTTGCCAGCCAGCGAGTTAAGCAGTTCCAGTTCGTCGAAGTTGTCGACTACAATTCGCCCGATTCTCCAATTTAGAGCTAGCTTTAGCTCTTCAGTAGTCTTATTATTTCCATGGAAATATACCTTTTCCTTTGGGAAATCTACTGATTGAGCCAGGCTCAGTTCTCCGCCGGAGACAACATCTAGCCCGAACTCCTCTTCTTTGAGGATATTAGCTATAGCCTTATTTAGACAAGCCTTTGATGCATATATTACAAGTGTTTTGGCATAACGCTTGCTGAACTCAGTTTTGAATTCCTGGCACTTGGAGCGAAGAGTGACCTCATCGAAAACATAGAGAGGCGTGCCGAATTTCTTAACCAGCTCAACGCAATCACAGCCGCCGATATGGAGGTGCCCGTCACTGCCAATATCCTTTGTTAGCGGGAACAGGGAGAGCTTTGATAAATCGTCTTGGTGCATTGGAATAACATCACAGCTATCGATAGATATAGTATGTTAATTATACTATCCTGCTACTTAGACTGTCATCCCTAACCTTCAGTTCGTGGGTTTTTGTGATGTCAGTGTGGTGCTGGAAAGACTGCTTTTTTGGATGTAAAAGGGGCAAATTATTTTCGGAACATCTCAGTATGCTAATTATATGGTATCGGTAGAGGGTTGTAGATTGGCTGCCCGCTCAAGGTAGCATTGCCAGCGGGCGTTTACCCAGTCCTGTAATTTAGCTATCTGCTCTTCGGAAATGTCTTTGAATCTTCCTTGTTCAGCTAGGTATTCTCTTATTGGTTTTAGATGACCCTTTCGAGCCAGTGACTCACTGGCAGAAGTAAGACGGAAAATGCCATCTTCAACCTCGTAGAGCACAACCAGTCCAGTCTCTACTGCCAGTTGTCCGATTTTGATGGTGTCGCTGTAGGAGAACTGCCATCCAGGTGCACAGGGCGTAAATACATGAATGAATCTGGTGCCCTTTATCCCTTTGGCTTTTTTGACTTTTTCGTACAGGTCCAGGGGATAGGAGGCATTGGCAGTGGCGATATATGGCAGGCAGTGGGCTTCCATTATGGCAGCTATATCCTTTGGGTTCTGTCGCTTGCCCAGGATGGGTGTGGTGCCTGTGATAGCACCCAGAGGTGTGGAACCTGAGCGTTGATTGCCGGTGTTCATATAGCCTTCGTTGTCATAGCAGATGTAGATGAAATCCTCTTGTCTTTCTGCAGCCCCGCTCAGTGATTGTATTCCTATGTCATGGGTGCCGCCATCGCCAGCTATTGCCAGTACGGTTAATCCTTTTCTGCCTGTGGCTCTGAGTCCGGCGACCAGCCCGGTTGCTGACGCACCAGTGGAGGCAAATGGTGTGTTCACGCAAGGGACATTAACCGATGTTATTGGGTACATGCCGTGCAATACGGTAAGACAACTGGCGGGCACCGTTACAATGACTTGCCCGTCTAGCGCCTTTAGAATGTGGCGATAGGCAAGAGCTAGGGCACAACCGGGGCATGTCCTGTTGCCGGGTAGTGAATATTCTGTTTCAGTCAGGTTGACGGCATTAACCTTCAAAATGAAATCCTCTTCAGATATAGCATATCCACTCAGGATATTCGATGTTCAAAGCTCCTGGTTTCAACGAGGTTAGTGATGCTTTTACTGCATCTGCCAACTCTCTGGCTTTTACATCACGACCACCCAGTCCGACGATGAAGTTTCGTATGGCTGCTTTTGCCTGGCTTCCATAAAGAGCCGACTTGATTTCCGAGCACGTAGCTCCCTCAGAGCCATAGCTGATATTCTTATCGAAAACCACGATGAGTCGTGCCTTCTCCAATGCTTTTACCAAAGTGGCTTTAGGAAATGGTCTGAATATTCTCAAACCCAAGATACCGACCTTATGACCTTCTTCTCGAAGCATGCTCACAGCCACCTTTGCTTCCATTGCCAGGCTACCCATGGCAACGATGACTATGTCAGCATCATCCAGGTTGTCTTCCCAGAACATGTTAGCGTAATTTCTGCCCAAGAGTTCATAGAATTCCTGTCCCACCTTGATTATTGTTTCCGCTGAGTTTTGCAAAGCTTCTTGGAGCAGATATCTCAGCTCCATGTATCCGTGACAGAGAACACCCTCAGCATTATTCCTGGGGTCGGCAAGGGTTACTAGGTTGTAGTTTTTGGGATTGGCTGGGTCCAATATGGTGTGCGGTTTGTATGGAGGCAGGAATCTATCCACATCCTCCTGCGACGGCACATCCACAGGCATTTCAGTGTGAGAAAGGACGTAGCCATCGAAGCATACCATGACGGGCACGTACACACTTTCCGCAATCTTGTGAGCTTGGATGATAGAATCCAGGATTTCTTGGTTGTTTCTAGCATATATCTGTATCCAGCCGGTATCACGCTGTGATATGGAATCCTGTTGGTCGTTGAGTATATTCCAGGGCGCTCCGATGGCGCGGTTAACGCAGGCGAGCACCACCGGAAGACGTGCTCCTGCCACCCAATGCAGCATCTCATGCATGTATGCTAAACCGTGGGCACTTGTAGCGGTGAAGGTTCTGGCTCCTACTAGTGAGGCTGAAGCGCATACGGTCATGGCACTATGTTCGCTCTCAACAGCGATGTATTCAGCTTTGAGGTCGCTTTTCTCCACGAATTCAGAAAGTTCTTCGGTAAGTGGTGTTTGTGGTGTGATAGGGTAGGCAGCAATGACCTGGACGCGGCTGAGTCGAGCTCCCTCAGCGGCAGCCTGATTGCCATCCAGTAGTCGAATATCGGCTTCCCTACTTTTTCTTGCCAAATACAGCCCCTTTTTTGTTTACACCATATTTATGGCTTTTGCCGGGCATACCTGCATGCATATTCCGCAGCCTTTGCAGTATTCTAGGTTTATCTGTATGGGTATGGTCTTCTTGATGACGGCATCTGGGCAATACAGCCAACATATAAAGCATGATGGCTTCTTCTGCTTAGCCGGGATGCACTTGTTATTATGTATCACGGGCATTAAGCTGCGCCACTCACCTGTCTCGCCGGCTTCGCCGATAGCTGGTGATGACTCGTCGCAGATATGTTTGCACTCCCTGGTTCCCATGGTCTTATGTTAGATTATTCTCTCCAGTTTGGTTATTTCGTAGGTCTTTTCAATGGCGGCAAGGTTAATCTCTATAGCATTGTTGGTGAACCTTTCCCTGATTACCTTTTCAATGCAGGGCATGTCAACTATTTGGGTAGCACGAGCAAAAGCGCCTAACATGGCAGTGTTAACCATTGGAAGTCCGCCGACCATTAGCCCTAGTTCCCGGCAGACTTTAGTAGCGTCGGCAGTGGCTATGTTAAAACCGCTTTTGATGTTAAGCTCCTTGGGATGTAGCCATGAGTTGACCACCAGCCATCCTCCGTTGCCTAAGCCGCTGGTTACCTCTTGGTATTTAAGCAGAGACTGGTCTAGAACTACAACAGCACTTGGTTTCTCTACTTGCGATACAACCGCTATGGTTTCTGTGGAGACCCTGGTCAATGCGCTTACTGGGACGCCCCTTCTTTCAGCGCCAAAAGACGGTGCTGCGGTTACCCCTTGGTATCCTTTAAAGTAGGCTGCCTGGGCTATTATCTTGGCGGCTGTCACTGCTCCCTGTCCACCCCGCCCATGCCATCTGATCTCGTATATCTTTGTGGTCACAGAAGATTTCGTGTCCTTTCTTAGTTGCTCGCTTGGCATTTCGGAGTGAATAGACACAATATGGTAACTCTCACCACTTGTATGTGTCAAACGAACTTTGGGTGTTTTTGTTATGCTCAGATCACTTCCCTAACACTATGCCCGCCGGGTCTATCTCCTGGCGCAATATTCTCAAGTCTTCATCAGCGGGTTCGGGGCTAGTTGCAATCTTGACTGGTAGCAGAATTTCGAACTGGCTGTTATCCGTCACCTCATCGATACTGACTCCGGGATGTAGCGAGATTAACTTGAGCCTTTTCGTTCTCTCGTCGAAGCCGTAGGTACCTAACTGTGTAATGACCCTGTATGGGCCCGTGCCCTTAGGCAATCCGACTTTCTCTCTGGCATTTGGTCCGCCTAGGAATCCCGGCGTCGTAAGGAAATCGAGCTTATCTACGAACGTCCTCTTGGATTGTTTGGCGATGATGATAATGAGCCTTTGTGCGAAAGAAGCTACGTCGTTAGCGCCACCGCTGCCGGGCAAGCGGCTCCGGGGGAGGTCATGGTCGCCTATAACTGTAGTGTTAATGTTTCCAAACATATCCATCTGAGCAGCCCCCAGGAATCCAAAATCAATATATCCTGCTTGTGAAAGCGACATAACGTCGTGCATGCTGGAGGCAGCCACAGCCTTATAGAATGTCCTGGATTCGCCTACCGAAACAGGCAATTCAGGCAACAAAGGTCCTAAACCTCCGGCTTCAAATACTATAACCAGTTTAGGGGCATGTGATTTTTGAGCTAACATGGAAGCTACTATGGGAAATCCTGTACCCACAAAGACAGTTTTCTTGTCTTCTAATAAACTCGCTCCGGTAAAGGCTAGGAACTCTCTAGTGTTATATCTACCTTCTTTGAGCATATTTCTTAAAATTCCTCCTTATATGGGAATCCTGATGCTATTTCCGCCATGGGGCTACCATGGGCTCTCTAAGGAGTTCTCTCCTTTTGAGGTAGTTCAGCTTTTTTGTGCCGCCGCAAAGATCGAGATAATCATCGAAAGAATCGACGCTAAACACGAATTTGTTTAAGTATTCATCCACACCTTCCTGAGTTTTGGATAGACTTAGCCACTCAGCTATATGCTCCTCATCATAGTAGTACATGCCGGGCATTTCACAGGGATGTGAACCGAAGGGAGCTTTAACTACAGCGTCTACTACAAGAAAGGGTATAGCTGTTTTCCATGGTTCTTTTCTAATGATTTCATTGTCAACTATTTCTTCGGTGGTTATTATCAACCTTCGTGCACATCTGGCAAGTTCGAAGTCTTCTACAAGGATAGCGTCTATTTGGGCATTACCATATATGTCACAGCGGTGGACATGAATAAAGGCAACATCGGGGTAAGCTGCAGGGATTAAATTGATAGGTTTGCCGCTGAACGGGTCTTTGACCACTTTACAAGAACTATAATTACATGTGTCAGTACCGAGCAAGTTGCGACTTGGCATGAATGGTATACCCATCATGCCAGCCAGGAATCGCCATTGATATCCGGCGTTGCTGGTTTCGGCAACTACTTTGCATTGCCCGTTTTCCACCATTCTTCTGGAGGCTGGAGATAGCCCTCTGAGTTCATGACCGAAGGAATATGCCACCTCTACCCTGTTTACACAGCCGGAACCTACCAGAATATCAAGGTCGTGGACAGCTGTTTTGCCTGCCATAGCTAGATTGCGCTTCTTTTGTTTGATAATTTCGTAGACAATAGCCATAGATACTCTTATATGTCCAAAACCACCACTGGCGATGAAATCTCCATCATTAATAAATCTTGATACCGCTTCCTCGGCCGATATTGTTTTGTCCTTCAGTTCGCGAGACTTGTTCTTGAGCACCCAATCCCTGGCATCGTCAGGGTCATGCCAACCCAGGAGCTCTCCTTTGCCTTCCTGTAATATCTCCATTTCTATTTACCTCCTAGAAATCTAGTTCGTCTTCTGTGGGGGCGAACTTGGTTGCCTCTTCTTTATTGGGACATATCTCGAGGAAATCACAGTTCCAGCAGTAGATATTCAGTGTGGCTGGATATTCTTTCTCCTTGCGTATACTATCAACCAGTTCGATGACATAGGAAGTAGCCTGTGCTAGACCTGCAGTGGTTAGTTCGATGGTTCGGAATTTGCCGGCTTCGAGATAGAGATAGGAAGCTTTTTTCAGCGGCAGGTCTTGTTTTTTGGATAGTATGAGGGCATAAATGTTAAGTTGCATTTGATTTATTTCAGCAGGCATCTTGCCGGTCTTATAATCGATGATGTGCAGGCTGCCGTCAGCTTCCTTATCCACTCGGTCTATCTTACCTTTTAAGATTATAGAACTTGTCAGTTCAGCACTATGATAATCTTCTACAATGAATGGGGTGATAGAAATATTATTATTCTGAGCGAACCAGCGTAGTTGTTTCAGAGCTCTTTCACCCCACTTTTTCTCATCCTCACTGTTACTGAACCCTTTGCGGTATCGCCGCCATTTTTCCCGTAGTAAATCCTCAATCTTTGTCAGGCTCCGCTCGCTGACGGGGACTGTGGAAAGGAAATCTTTGAGTGTGGCATGTACATGGTCGCCCATGGTGAAATAGGGACGTGATTTTCTGTAAATGCCTCCAAGATGGTCGATATACTGAAACTTATATTGTCTCGGGCACTGCTGGAACATGTTCAGGCTGAATGGTGAAGCTTCAAACATTCTTAAATTATGTTGGGTGGTGTTGTAGTTCTGTCCGCTGGTTGTATTTTATCACAATTGACTGCAAGAACTGTCATAGGTAGAATGCTATGGATAGCTGATGTTTGAAGTTCTAACTCAGAAACTAAGCAAGATATTCAGCGGTCTTGGCAGTAAAGGGAGGCTAAGTGAACGGGATATTGATGAAGCTTTGCGACAAATACGTTTAGCTCTTCTGGAAGCCGATGTTAATTTCAGGGTGGTGAAGGGTTTTCTTGCTGGCGTAAGAGAGCGGGCTTTGAGCGCCCAGGTATTGGAAAGTCTAACTCCGGCTCAGCAGATCATAAAAATTGTCAACGAAGAGCTTGTAAATATCCTAGGTAAAGAGCGTAATAATCTCATAACATCCGGTCGATTGCCTTCGATTGCCATGCTTGTTGGTTTGCAGGGCTCGGGGAAGACTACCACGGCAGCTAAGCTAGCCCTGCATCTTAAAAGCAGCGGACAACGTCCTTTGTTAGTGGCTGCTGATACTCGCCGACCGGCTGCTATTGAGCAGTTGAAGATGTTGGGAAAACAGTTGGATATACCAGTCTTGAGCGAGGATGTTAAGGCGGCACCGCTTGCTATTTGTCGCCATGCTCTAAAGCAAGCCCAAGAGATGGCGGCTACCTGGGTGATTATTGACACTCAAGGACGTTTGCATATTGATGAAGCAATGATGAAAGAGCTGGTGCAACTGAAAGCTGAAGTTTATCCCTCGGAGGTGATGTTGGTAGTTGATGCTATGACCGGTCAGGATGCGGTGAACACTGCTGAAAAGTTTAACAAGGACGTTGGTTTGACCGGGCTTATTTTGACTAAGATGGATGGGGATGCTCGGGGTGGTGCTGCGCTTTCTATTAAGTTCGTCACAGGCGTGCCGGTAAAATTCATCGGCACCGGTGAAAAAGTAAATGCTTTTGAGCCCTTTTATCCAGACCGCTTGGCATCCCGTATTTTAGGTATGGGAGATGTGCTCACTCTTATAGAGAAGACAGAGAAGGCTTTTGATGAGGAGCATGCCAAAAAGCTAGAGAAAAAGATGCGCACTGCGGAGTTCAATCTCGAGGATTTTTTGCTGCAATTGCGTCAAATAAAGAAAATGGGGTCATTAACTCAATTGGTTGAGTTGCTGCCCGGCTTTTCGAAGTTCGCTTCTAGTATTTCTCAAGGGGATGAGGAGAACCGGATGCGAAAAATTGAGGCTATCATTTTATCCATGACCCCGGCAGAGCGGCGTGCTCCAACTATTATTGGTGGTAGTCGGCGGAAGCGTATTGCGAAGGGTAGCGGGACTACCCCGGGGGATGTAAATCAACTGCTCAATCAATTTTACCAGATGCAAAAACTGGCTAAAATGGCAGCCACAGGCAGACTGCCTAAGAACTTGATGGGTATGTTGGGGCGGTAATTAGGTTTCTATTGTGTGGTTTTGGTCGTTCCGGTTACAATCATCTGATGGTCTAGGATTTGAATATTAGTTATTTCTAGAGGCACGTCACTCAGTTGCGATTTTACCATAAGGTTTAGTAATTGCTCAGCTCTTCTGTCTACAGATTCAGGCAATGGCAGTTTGCCTAGGTTAAAGTCTTCTATTACTATTTTGGGGGAGCCATTTACGATCTCTACTTGTCCTCTCGTTGCAGTCTTGGCATTGATTCCAGGTGTATCTATCACTGCGTAAGCTAGGAATTGGCCGTCACCGAAGTTGAGCAGGGCTTCCCTTACTGGTAATTCTCCTTTGGCTCGAAGTTCAATCATCTTGGAATTCACTTCTTTATCTGTGATTGCTATGGTTATCTCTTTTTTCTGTCCGGAGTCGACTGCCGCGTCAATATCAGCTTTCGCAGAACTTATTTTTTGGTCGAAACTTTGTGCAGCGTCTGGGCTTGGCAATATCTGGACCATTTCTGCTTGGATTGGGGGAGAAAGCGAGTAAAGGTAATAGCCTGTGAGCAGGACACCGGCGACCAGAATTCCGATTACTCCGATGACCATGATCAATCCTCTGATTATTCTCATCTAATTCCTCCTAGTAACTAGGATGTTACGCTGACTTATTCAAGATAGTCTTTGAGTTTTCGGCTTCGGCTGGGATGGCGTAGTTTGCGCAGTGCTTTAGCCTCAATCTGGCGAATTCGTTCACGAGTGACATTGAATTCCTTGCCAACCTCCTCTAAGGTTCTTGCACGGCCGTCCTCCAATCCAAATCTGAGCAATATAACTCTTCTCTCCCTGTCTGTTAGCTCGGAAAGTATTTTGTTCAACTGTGCCTTGAGCAGTTCTTGTGAGGCTGCATCCGCAGGAGGTGGTGTAGCTCGATCCTCAATAAAATCGCCAAGGTGACTGTCCTCTTCTTCACCAATAGGCATCTCTAAAGATATGGGCATTTGAGACAACTTAAGGATTTCCCGTACCCTGTCTGAAGATATTTCCATACCTTTACCGATTTCCTCATAGCTCGGTTCACGCCCATATTCCTGAGCCAGCCGACGGTTGACTTTCAATAATCTGTTGATAGTTTCTACCATGTGTACCGGGATGCGAATGGTGCGTGCTTGGTCGGCTATGGCTCGGGTTATAGCTTGTCTAATCCACCACGTAGCATAGGTGCTGAATTTATAACCCTTTCGATATTCGAATTTCTCAACTGCGCGAACCAAGCCGATATTCCCCTCTTGAATGAGGTCAAGGAGTGGCATACCATGACCCACATATTTCTTGGCAACGCTAACCACTAGACGTAGATTCGCCTCGGTTAGGTGTCTTTCTGATTTTCTGGCTGTTCTTTTCACTCTGTTGAAATGAGTTCTAAGTTGCTGAGCATGTGCGTGAAGTTGAGAGATGAATTCCTGATTGGCAGGCTCGGTGACCAGTGATTCTAGCTGTTTCCAGGTAGTTTTCTCTCCTATAATCTTGCGTAATTCTGTGGGTAGAAGTCGACTGACTGTGGAGATGTCTACAAGTCCCTGTTCGACTTCTGGTACACTTTTGTTGCTTTCTTTGGATATAGACTCCACCAGTTCTTGGTTAATCATGTTATCAATGGCTGCCCGTAACTTTTGGTCACGGATACTCTTGATGAAACTGTCTGTAGAGGTGAGTTTAAGTTGTTTGGCAAGGATGTTGATTAAAGGCTTTGATGCAAGTAAGTGGCGGAGCAAATAAATTACTGTATCCACCGTTGACGGATATTCGCCGTGGCGCTGAAAGTAAAGCTCCTCAATCTTTTCCAGGTATTTGGCCTCTTCTATTTTGCTGGCTAATACCTTCTCATCATCCGCAGTGAGCAGTGAGACTTTACCAATCTCGTGGAGATACATACGGACCGGGTCATCAATCGCTTCGTGCTCAACATGGTCTATGTCAAGACCAACTTGAGCCTTATCTTCTTTTCCCTCTTTACCTGCTAGCTCGTATTCAAGTTCAACAGTCTCCTCGCTTTCCCATGGAAAGGTGGTTTTGTCTGCCTCTTCTTCTGACTCGTATTTTCCGAAAGTGTCCCAAGCGTTTCCCTGGTGCATAAGTGATTCGTCATCTATGCCAAGAATCTCCTCGGAATCAAACTTTCTCTTGCTTTTCCTGGGGAAATAGGACAGAAGCTCATCATCTCTATTTGAAGTCATTGCCCATTGCTCCTTGCTGGTTGTCGGCGGTGGTTTTGTTTGATGAAGACCTCTCTAAGCTGTTTACTGACCTCCAGACCTTGTTCTTCTAGTTTGGCTAATTGTGCCTCTACCCCACCTGTCTCGGCTTCTATGGCTAAGAGTTCTTGTTTTTTTGCCTCTAGGTTTTTGAGCCTCTTCTCCTGTAATCTAATGACACAGTCATTAAATGTTTCACGCCGTATGATCTCGTTTTCTTTGATAACTGGAAGTAATGCCTTCGCTAGAAGACTTTCCAAATACTCTTGAAGAGGGCTATCGAGGCTGTTTTTAAGAGAGGCAGCGTCATCGCTTTGTTGCCATTTTACAAACAGCTCTCTATTTTCGGTATTCTCGAAATGGTCGGGCAATATCTCTGAGCTTTCTGCCTTAAGCTCCGGATACTGAAGCAACAAAGCTAGGCAGTATTGCTCCAAGGGACTGGATGAAGTGAATGTAGGTACCACAGGCGTGAAAGCCTTCGTGTTTTGGATTGCTTTTCTTTTTCGTTCGGTGGCGCGGAACTTTTTTAATGCGTCGCCTATTACGTGCTCATCAATTTTCAATAACCGGGCGAGCCTTTCTACGTAATGAGCTTGCCGCAATGGGTCCTTCATCTCGAAAAGCAGCGGCAGAAGCTTCTCTGTAGTCAAAGATTTATCCCTAGCACTTGATAAATTAACTTTGGCAGTTACATTTTCAAAAATGAAGTCAATCATCGGTTTGGCATTCATTATCAGTTTTTGCCACTGTGAAGCGTCCTCTTTGATTAATTCATCCGGGTCTTTGCCTTGCGGTAAGATGAGAATCTTCACTTCAGCGTTGTGAGCATCTTCATATCTTACCCATCCGTAGAAAGATGATGGCACGGGCAGCATCTTATCAAGCATTTCACCGCTTCGTGATATGGCTTCCTCTCCCGCAGTGTCTGCATCGAGAGCCAATATTAAATTTCTGGTCAGGTTTTTGAGAATAGTTAGCTGCTTATCAGTCATAGCTGTCCCCATGGAGGCAATTACGTTATCATAGCCGCGTTGATGAGCTGTTAGGACGTCCATGTAGCCTTCGACAATTACTGCTTGGTCTTTCTGGCGGATGGCTGTCTTAGCTCGGTCAATTCCGTAGAGGCTGCTGCTCTTATCGAAAACTGGTGTTTGGGGAGAGTTGAGGTATTTAGGCATAGAATCGTCTAATGCCCTGCCACCAAAGCCTGTTACTTTACTCTGTAGGTTCCGGATAGGGAATATTAGGCGATTGCGGAATCGGTCGTAGTTGTTTTTATCCTCTCGCTCTACCAGCAAACCGGCAGTTAGTAGTTCTGTTTCCTTATGTCCTTTGCCCTTCAAGAACTGTTTTAGGGTATCCCATCCTTCTGGAGCGAAACCTAGCTGGAATTTTCTAATTGTCTCAGGCGATAGTCCTCGTTTAGCTACATAATCTCTTGCTGCCTCGCCTTTCGAGCTAGTTTGTAGAACATGATGGTAATATTCTGCAGCGGCTTCATTGATTTCAAATAATCTTTCCCTCTCTTTATTTTGAGTCTGCCTATCTGGAGTTGTCGGGGCAACCAGGGAAACTCCTGCCTTGTTGGCTAAAAGCTGCAATGCTTGCCCGAAGTCAATTCCCTCTTTCTTCATGACGAATGAAAAGATATCGCCACCGGTACCGCAGGCACCGAAACAGTGCCAGCTCTGCCGCTCGGGGAACACGAAAAACGAGGGCGTTTTTTCGGAATGAAATGGACAGGAGGCTTTATAATTTCGCCCTGATTTTTGTAACTTGGTGTATTCAGAGACCAGTTGCACGATATCAAGTCTCTGTTTTACGTCATCAATTACGCTCATTTCAGAAACTCAATCGCTTGTTTCAAATTTCTGCTTGTAAATGACATGTTAGTTTTAGCGTGCGATTTCTTTAGCCATCCGTAATGCATACTGGTCTGTCATGCCGGCGATGTAATCGGTGACCTTTCGTTCTACAGTGTCATTGCGTAATACATATTCTTTAGGCAATTTTTCCTCGTGTTTGAGGAAATATGAATATAGAAGGTGTATTGCACTCCTTGCTTTTGATGTGTCTTTACTGGCTAGACTGGGATTATACACCTTGTCAAACAGAAATTCACGCAAGTTATTGGTGACCTCCAGGGTTTTAGTATTCATTCCAATAGCTGGCTCTTCTAAATTTGGATTTTCTATTGATGTTAAAGAATAGGTGACTATATCGTAGACGAGCGTGTTAATTCGCTGGCGGGAGGTATTGCCGAGGAGCTTTACTGCGGAAGCAGGCAGCTCGTTCTCGTCTATAACCCCAGCTCTTATGGCGTCGGCGATATCGTGGTTGACATAAGCAACGGTGTCAGCCATCTTGACTACCTGTCCTTCGATGGTGCCAACTTCTGTCCATCCCTCTCCCAGTATCTCTATCCCACTCTTGGAATGATTCAAGATGCCATCTCTAACTTCCCAGGTCAGGTTTAATCCTTGCCCGTCTTTTTCCAGCAGGTCGACTACCCTTAGGCTCTGCTCGTTATGCTTGAAGCCGTTTGGGAATAGTTCGTTTAAAACCTGCTCACCTACGTGTCCGAATGGGGTGTGACCTAAATCATGTCCTAAAGAAATAGCCTCGGTTAAATCCTCATTGAGGTTCAGCGCTCTTGATATAGTGCGGGCAATCTGTGAGACCTCTAGGGTGTGTGTCAGCCGTGTTACGTAGTGGTCACCCAAGGGTGTGATAAAGACCTGTGTCTTGTGCTTGAGACGGCGAAAGGCGTTTGAGTAAATGATGCGGTCTCGGTCTCGCTGAAAATCTGTTCGTATTGGGCAAGGTTCCTCCCATTTGAGTCTGCCTCGGCTGAGCCTGCTTTTAGAAGCATGAGGGGAAAGGCTGTTTTCAGATTCCTCTATCCGCTGCCGAATGTTCAGGTTGACCATTAAAACCTAAGTGTTTGCTTCCAGTCTCATCTACAGTGCTATGACCGGCCAAGCTTTGCTTCGATAGCAGCGATGATACGCCTTGTCTCATCAATCATGTCAGGGCTTACCGAAACTGAGGTTATGCCCCATTTTACCAGCTTCTCAGTAAGCTCTGGATATACTGAGGGTGCTTGTCCGCAGATAGAGGAGGTTACACCTTTGCTGACCGAGACCCTAATAAGTTTTTCCAGAGCCATGAGCACTGCCTCATTTCTCTCGTCAAATTGCGGTGCCAATTTGGGATTGTCTCTGTCTATGCCCAAAATAAGTTGCGTTAGGTCGTTAGAGCCGATGGAGATGCCGTCGATACCGACATCCAAGAATTTGTCTACAAGAAAGACATTTGATGGCACTTCAGCCATCATCCATAATTTGAAGTTAGGGAACTGGTATAAACCCTCAGCAACGAAGAATCTTTTTATCCTGGCCATTTCATCTACGAAACGGACAAAGGGAATCATGACATATAGATTATCGTAGTGCTGGCAAACTTTTTTTATTGCATCTACTTCGAGTCTAAAAACTTCGGTTTCCTTTGTGTATCTTGAACAGCCTCGGTACCCGAGCATGGGGTTCTCCTCAAATTCCTCGTATCTGTCCCCGCCACGCAGGTTTCTATACTCGTTGGTTTTGAAGTCGGTGGTCCGGTAGACCACAGGTCTGGGGTGAAAAGCCTTGGCAAACGTAGTAATACCTCTGGCTAGCATTTCCATAAATTGCTCGCCTTTACCTTCGTGTAGCATGTATCGTGGATGCCCACCAATTTGAGCTATTATAAATTCAGCTCTAAGTAGACCGACCCCGTCCACATGTCTTGAAGCTATGGTCTCAGCCAGTTCCGGTTCAGCCAGATTTACATAGACTCTGGTTTTTGTTTGAATTCGTTCTTGAGTAATGACTGTTGGGATGGCTGTTGTTGGCTTGGCAACTTTGCCGTTATAGACTTCGCCGCTGGAGCCATCTACAGTGATTTCTTGGCCATCGCTTAGAGTTTTAGTTGCCACCCCTGTGCCCACTACGCAAGGGATGCCTAATTCGCGGCTGACGATGGCTGCGTGGGCGGTGCGACCACCACGGTCAGTGACTATGGCTGTTGCCCGCTTCATTGCTGGCACGAAGTCTGGGGTTGTCATTTCGGCTACAAGAACATCACCATTTTTCACCTTGTCTATTTGGGAAGCATCAACAATTTTGACTGGGCCAACAGCTACCCCCGGGCTGGCTGCAACGCCAGTTAAAATTGCTTTAGCTCTTATTTTGGGAAGCGTCCTCGTCTCCTCTTTTGGTTTCAGAGTGGTCACAGGTCTCGTTTGAAGGATGAAGAGCTCTGTTCCCTCCTTTGCCCATTCGATGTCTTGCGGAAATTGATATAGGTCCTCGATCATTTTGCCCACTTTAGCCAGAGCAATGACATCTTTATCGGCTAGTTTTTGCTTGGCTTGCTTTGATGGGGGCACGGGAATTTTGATGTTAGGTTCAAGTTCGCCTGCCGGTGCCTTCATATCTTTCACCAGTTGCCATTCTTGCTTATGGATTTTTTTGTCTATGATTCTGATTCCATTTTTATCTTTATCCAACAGATATTGGTCAGGCGTTACATCACCAGAAACAATAGCCTCGCCAAGTCCGAAAATTGCTTCTATAAGGATTTTAGTAGTGTCATTGCTCAGGGGTTCCACAGTAAACATAACTCCGGAAGCCTCTGATTGTATCATCTTCTGCACTGGCACGGCGATGCCTACCCTGAAATGGTCAAAACCGTGCTGCTGTCTGTAGAATATGGCTCTGGGTTCAAACAAGGAACTCCAGCAACCTTGTATTGCTGTGACTATCTCATCTTCTCCTTGAATGTTGAGAAAGGTACGTTGTTGTCCGGCAAAGGAAGCCTCGGGTAGATCCTCGGCTGTGGCTGAGGAGCGGACTGCTACTAGTCCGCCACCTAGTTTTAGATAAGCGCCTTTAATCTCCTTGACTAGGTCAGGCATCATAGGCACACCTGAAATTTTATCCTTAATCAGGCTAGCCACCTCTTGGAGTTTTTTGCTATCGTTAACATCCAAATCCTTGAGGTAATGGTGGATTTCGTCTGTGAGATTGCTGGCTTCCAGGAATTTGAAGTAAGCATCTGCTGTTACAATGAAGCCTGGTGGCACAGGGATTCGGGCATGAACCATCTCACCCAAGTTGGCTCCCTTGCCACCTACCAGTGGAATGTCACCTTTAGTTACTTCATCAAACCAGACGACAGCCTTTGTCCCTTGTTTCATAATCCTCCTCGTTGTGTGGATTGTCCCTTGTGGGAGTATTATACCATCTAGGATAAGGATGTTGAAGACGGTGGCATAACTTATAAATTTCTAGGCTGTTGGACTTTTGAGTGAGGGCAACATTGTCTAGATGTTAAACAAAAAGGTTATTATATCCCCGTCCTGGACTGCGTAATTTTTACCTTCCAGTCTGAGCAAGCCGTGTTTTCTTGCTTCACTGAGGCTGCTGCATTTATCTAAATCATTGAAGCTCACAACTTCGGCCCGAATAAACCCCTTCTCGATGTCAGAGTGAATTTTCCCGGCGGCTTTTAAAGCAACTGTTCCTCTTGGGATTGTCCAGGATTTTAATTCCTCTGATACTGTGGTGAAGAAAGAAATTAGACCTAGGAGTTTATAGGAAAGTCCGATGATGCGGTCAATTGCAGGTTCAGCAAGTCCTAGGGCATTGCGAAATTCTGCAGCTTCCTCGTCGCTTAGCTGGGACAGTTCCATTTCTAGCTTACCACATAAGGCGACTACTTCAAATTGGGAGTGGGGGTGGACTGAGCGTATCTCAGCTTCGATAGAGGAAGCCTGAGCCAATTGGTTCTCCCCGATATTGATTACTATCAGTATAGGTTTGGCAGTAAGAAACTGATAATTAGCCAAGCTTTTAATTTCCTCGCCGGTTAAACTCTGCTGCCAGATTGGCACGTCTTTTTCTAGTTCAGCCTTAATTTTTTGAAGCAGAGTTTGTTCTTTCAGGAATAGGTCGCGTTCTGATGACTTTGCGCCTTTTAAAGAATCTTCAAGCCGTTTCAGTCTTCTTTCAATTATGATTAAATCGGAGAAGACAAGTTCCATGTTCATGGTGGCTATATCACGTTTTGGGTTGATGTTGCTGTCTATGTGTGGCACGTTTTCGTCTTCAAATGCCCGGACTACGTGAAGTAGCGCATCTGCGTTACTCAAGTAGTTCAGGAACTGGCCACTTACCCCTTCTCCCTTGCCAAAATCTTTGGCTACACCAGCAATATCAACATATTTTACCTCAGCTGGCGTAATCTTCTTTGGGTGGAAAATTCTATCCAGAGTTTGAAATCTGTTTTCTGGTATTTTGGACACTCCAAGGTTTGGGGTCATTGTGGTTTTGGTATAAGTTGTAGTGTCAGCCTTTCCTTTGGTCAAGGCGTTGAAAATAGTTGTCTTGCCGCTCTTGGGCAGCCCGATGATGCAGATTTCCAAGATATCCCCCCTCGTCAATAGAAATATAAGCCAGATGCAATTAAATTGCAAGATATGCCTGGGTTTGTTTGTGAGCTTGTCGCTATTTTCCGTGTTATGCTATAATGTGCAGACTTTGAACTTTGAGGGTAATATGAATGTCTAGCTATGAGTTGGTACTTATAGTCAGCCCTGAAGTGACTGATGAGGAGATGCCTGAGTTTATCACCAAGCTGGGTGAGTTAATCAGTAAGAATGGTGGGAGTGTAGATGAAGTAAATCAGTGGGGGCGGAAACAGCTTTCTTATCCTATAAAGCGGTCGACTGAGGGTAATTATTTGTTGACTAAGCTCAAATTGAAGCCAGCTTCGACTAAGGAGCTTGAAGCTAACTTTCGGCTTTCCGGGAAGATTCTACGTCATCTCTTAATAAGATTGGCGAATTAAGGTGTAAGGAGTGTGGCTATGGTGAGTTTAAACAAGGTCATGCTTATCGGGAACGTAGGTACTGACCCGGAGATGCGCTTCACGCCGAGTGGTAATCCGGTGACTTCATTTCGTGTTGCCACTAGTCGAGTTTATACGACATCTGAAGGAGAGCGAAGACAGGAGACAGAGTGGTTCACGGTAGTTGCTTGGAAGAAACAGGCTGAGAGTTGTAATCAGTTTTTGACTAAAGGGCAGCGAGTTTACGTCGAAGGCAGTTTGCGGACTCGCTCTTGGGAAGGACGGGATGGTCAGAGGCGTGTCACTGCTGAGGTGATAGCTAGTAGAGTGCTGTTTCTTGAGAGACAAGCGGTAGCACCGCTTCCTGGCGAAGAAACCCCTGTTGAAGCTCCCGTTGAAGCTGTTGAGGAAGAGGTAGAGCCTGAAGATCTACCCTTTTAGTGATTCATCTTTTAAGAAGGAGGCATAGGTTAGATTATGGAGGAAGGTGAGGGGATTAAAGATACCAGAGAAAAGGGGCGTCGCTTTGTTTTTCGACCCAAAGTTTGCCCTTTCTGTGCTGATAAGACTGAAATAGACTATAAAGATGTTGCCAGATTACGGCGCTATATATCTGATCGGGCTAGAATTGAGCCACGCCGTAGAACAGGCATTTGTGCCAAGCATCAGCGACGCTTGGCATTAGCGATAAAGAGAGCTCGCTACCTAGCTTTATTACCTTACACCCCGGAGCATGTCATTCCCCGAAGGACAGCTGAAACTAAAGCGTAGCTTTTATAGAGTAGTAGAATGCCTAAGAGAACATATCAGCCTAAGAAAATATCTCGAAAGCGCAAACATGGCTTCCGTGCTAGGATGACGACCCGGGGAGGGCGGAAGGTATTGAAGTCTAGGCGGCTCAAAGGGCGGTGGCAATTAACGCCAGTGTAGAAGCATGACAAAGAGATGGGCTTTAACGAAAAGAGCCCAGTACTTGACCGTTTACAAATCAGGTAAAGCTTGGGGAGATAATCTTATAGTCATGAAGACGTTGCCTAATGAGTTAGAGTTTAGTCGGTATGGGTTCTCAGTAGCTAAAAATGTTGGTAAGGCGGTAGCGCGCAATAGGGTACGGCGCTTGCTCAGGGAGGTTGTACGTATAGCGTCAATAAAACCGGGTTGGGACATAGTTTTCATTGCTCGACCAGCTGCGGTGACTGCTGACTATCATGAACTCAAAAGGTCAGCGGAAAAGCTGTTGTTGCGAGCCCGCTTGATAAATGAAAATGAAACGGTTCGTGCTGGAGTCAATTAAGCTGTATCAATCTACGATATCACAAGTTACCCCATCTGCTTGTCGTTTCGCTCCCACTTGTTCGAATTATGCATACCAAGCGATTGAGAGATACGGGCTGATTAAAGGAAGCTGGCTTGCAGCTAAACGTTTAGCGCGTTGTCATCCCTGGTCTAGTGGGGGCTATGACCCGGTACCGTAAGTTTTAGTTTTTGGTGTAATGGTGAATAAGGTGACAAGTTTCTTTAAATTCAAAACAAAGAGGGTAAGTCTGATATTCTGTTTCATTGCACTAAGTCTGCTTGTCTCTGGTTGCACTGGGCCAGGATATCAAGGATGGTCTGGATTTGCAGGTCATGATGGCATCCTTTATTTCGGGACAATGGATGGCAGAGTTTTAGCCATAAACACTTCAGCTCGGAGCCAAGGGTTACCCTTCCCAAGTGAAGGGGAATGGGCTCTTTCTGTCAAAACACCGGCTACTACAGGTGGCATGTGTGGTCCTATAGGTTGTGTCCCGGCAGCACAGCCGGCGACTCTTTATGCTACTCCGGTAGTTGCTGGTAATCTAGTTTATGTTGCCACCTACGCTGGCGATAATGGCAAGGTGATGGCTATAAATAGATTAGCTCCCGGTTATGATAAAGACGGTATCCCGGCATGGAATGAGGGAGAATGGTTTTATCCACGAAAAGAAAGTAAATTCATTGGAGCTGTTGTTGGTAGCCCGATAGTGGTTGAAGATATGCTTTATATTGGCAGCTCTGATGGTAAGCTCTATGCATTAGACGAGAAGGGGAACGAAAAATGGGCACCATTTGAAACTGGAGACAAGATATGGACGTCTCCAGCAGTTAAAGATAATGCTGTTTATGTTAGCAACTATGAGCGAAAGCTTTTTGTCGTGTCAATTGCGGATGGCAGCCTGCTTCGGGAAATTGAAGTGCCCTCGGCTATTGCTTCATCGCTGGTGATTTCTGGAGAAAGTGTCTACTTTGGGACATTTGATCGTCTTCTTTATGCTGTTGACATTGCTGATGGTAGTGAAAGGTGGAAATTTGAGGGAGGTAATTGGTTCTGGGCAACTCCGATAGTCAAAGATGGCGTGGTTTATGCTGGTTGCCTTGACCATAATATCTATGCCATTGATGCCAGCACAGGTGAGAAGCTGTGGCAGTTTATCGCTGATGCCCCTATTGCTTCTGCGCCGGTACTGTCAGATAATCTTCTAGTTGCAGCCTCGAAATCAGGCGTGATATACGTCCTCGAGTCTGCTAGTGGAGATCTGGCGAGGACTGTTTCCATCGGTTCCGAAGTTATGGCTCCGCTTTATGCTGAGGAGAACATGGTTTATGTGCATGCTAGAAATCGCTGCGTCTATGCCATAGATATGCAGAGTGGCGATAAGTCCTGGGAGTTTTGTTATTCCGATATTAAGTAGAGTTAGTTATGGCTGAACTTTGGAATACTATCATCCTTGAGCCTGTGCTCAACAGCTTGATTGCCTTGTGCACCATGTTAGGTGATAGCTTTGGATTGGCGATCATCGTGCTTACGGTTGTTGTTCGCCTGGCTTTGTTTCCGCTTACTGTAAGGCAGACTCAGTCAACTAAAGCCATGCAAACGCTACAACCAAAAATTCAGGAACTTCAGAAGAAGTATGCCAAGAACCAGCAGAAATTGCAGCAAGAGATGATGAAGCTGTATAAGGAAGCAGGTATTAACCCTCTGGGCTGTCTCTGGCCTATGCTTATCCAGTTGCCTATCTGGATAGCTCTGTACCAATCTATTATGCAGGCACTGGCGGCTACACCAGAGAACTTATTGAGTTTATCGCAGCATCTTTACTCTTGGGCGGCAGTTGGGCAGGCGGTACCTTTGAATGACCAGTTTCTCTGGCTCCATTTGTCACGACCAGACCCTAATCTTATACTGGCTATATTAGTGGGTGGTACGATGTGGGTGCAGCAAAAGATGGTGACACCACCTGCTACTGATCAAAGACAGCAGTCTATGACAAGCATGACTACAATGATGATGCCACTGATGTTTGGATTCTTCACCCTGTCCTTCCCCAGTGGTTTGGCCCTTTACTGGGTGGTTTCAAATATAATTGGAATTATAATCCAGTATTTTGTTAGCGGTGGCTGGGGATATCTGAGGACTCCCTCAGTTCCAAAGGCAGCTCCAACTCAGGCTCAGACTCCGGCTCAAAAGCCTGTACCAGTCCATAAAATATCGCCGACAGAACAGCCATCCAAGACGGTACAGAAGGCAACCGAGGAGTCTAAGACGTTAAAGAAGGCATCTGAGGAGAAGAAGCGAGGTCTTTTTGGAAGATGAAAGAGCTAGAAGTAAGCGGAAAAACGGTTGATGAGGCTATCCATATAGCACTAGAGCAATTGGGGGCAAGCGAGGACCAGGTAGAAGTGATAGTGCTAAAGAAAGGCAAGTCTGGTGTTTTGGGGATGGGAGTTGAGGAAGCCAAGGTAAAGGTAAAGCTTTTGTCTGTATCTGGAGAAAAGCCCGATGTAGTTGAGGTGGCTAAGGATGTCATGGAAACCTTGATTAAATTGATGAGGATAGATGCCAGTGTCTCTGTGACCCAAGAGGCCAGCGGTGAACTGCCGGTGACTCTGAATATTGAGGGTGATGACCTTGGGGTCTTGATTGGTCGCCGTGGTCAGACCCTGGCTTCTCTACAATATGTTATCAGGTTGATAGTTGCCGAGAAGTTGAAGGCATGGGTACCGATAAATGTTGATGTTGCTGGTTATAAAAAGCGACGTTACGAATCTTTGCAAAACTTGGCTTTGCGTTTGGCAGAGCAAGTGAAAAGGAACCGGCGTTTGATAACGCTCGAGCCTATGCCTGCAGATGAGCGTCGGATTATTCATTTAGCTTTGACTGGTAATCCGGATGTCACCACCCAGAGCATGGGTGAGGGCGAAATGCGAAAAGTAGCCATTCTATTGAAGAAGCATTAGGCATGTTCCGACCGGTAAGCAGCAAAGTTGATTTTCCTCAGTTAGAAAAAACCATCCTCAGTTTCTGGCAAGAGCATCGAATTTTCGAAAAAAGCCTCGAGACTCGGCATGGTGCACCTCAATTTACCCTGTATGAGGGACCACCTACAGCTAACGGCAGTCCAGGGATTCATCATGTGCTGTCGCGGGTGTTTAAGGATATCATTCCACGATACAAGACGATGAAAGGATACTATGCCCCGCGCAAAGGTGGTTGGGACACTCATGGGCTTCCGGTAGAGCTGGAGGTTGAGAAGATACTTGGCTTTACCGGCAAGGCGCAAATTGAGAAATATGGGGTGGCTAAATTCAATGCACATTGTAGGGAGAGTGTGTTCAGTTATCTTAAGGAGTGGGAAGCAATGACTGAGCGCATTGGCTTCTGGCTGGATTTGGAGCATGCTTATAGGACATTGGAAAATAGCTATATTGAGTCTTGCTGGTGGGCGTTAAAGCAACTGTGGGACAAAAGCCTGATTTACCAGGGCTATAAGGTTACTCCACATTGCCCACGGTGTGGTACCTCTCTCAGCTCGCATGAAGTGGCTCTGGGTTATAGGGATGATGCTGGAGACCCTTCAGTTTACATAAAGTTTAAATTTACTCCTACTGCATTGAATAAAGGAACACGACTTGACTCTATCCTCGCGTTGTCTTCTCTAAATAAACCCGCCTATTTTCTCGCTTGGACGACTACTCCGTGGACGCTGCCCGGTAATACCGCTTTGGCTGTAGCCTCGGAAGCACAGTATAGTGTTATGGAAGGCACTGAGGAGTATCTTATTTTGGCTACGACGCTCGCAGAGAGAATCGGGCTTGACGGTTATAAACCAGTAACTACTGTTTATGGGAAAGACCTCGTTGGACTTGAATATCAGCCGTTATTTAACCCACATGATTTTGGGGTCGAGAGATATCGTTTTGGTGGACGCGTTGCTGAAGAAGAACTCTCCTATGAAATGTTGCCCCTTCAAACGGAGGACACGGATTTGACATACCATGTTATTTCCGGCGACTTTGTCTCTATGGAAGACGGTACTGGTATAGTCCATATCGCCCCAGCTTTCGGTGAAGTTGACTTCGAAGTTGGGAAGAGCGAAGGTTTGGATTTTGTCCAACCTGTAGACCTAGATGGGAAGATGACTGGCACTTATCCTTTTGCCGGTAAGTTTGTCAAGGATGCTGACGCTCTTGTCCTCGAAGACCTCAAATCAAGGGGGTTGCTCTATCGCAGCGAGCAGATAGTTCATACTTACCCCTTCTGCTGGCGTTGTGAGGCACCGCTTCTTTATTATGCCAAAAGAACCTGGTATATCAGGACATCGCTCAGGAAAGAGGCGCTTCTTTCTGGTAATGCCGAGATAAACTGGTATCCGGAACATATAAAGTATGGTCGCTTCGGTAATTGGCTGGAGAATAATGTTGACTGGGCTTTTTCCCGAGAGCGGTACTGGGGAACACCATTGAACATCTGGAATTGCTCAAGCTGTGGCAGTTATGAATGCATCGGTGGTCTTGATGAGCTGAAGGCGAAACCAAATCTTGAAGGTCTGACCGAGCCGTTGGACTTGCATCGTCCTTTTGTAGATGACATTACCTTTTCTTGTTCAAAGTGTGACGGTGTGATGAAGCGGCAGACAGAGGTGATTGATTGCTGGTTTGACTCAGGTGCTATGCCTTTTGCCCAGTGGCATTATCCTTTCGAAAATCAGGATATCTTTAGCCGGAATTTTCCCGCTGATTATATCTCAGAAGCGGTTGACCAAACACGTGGCTGGTTTTATAGTTTGCATGCCATATCGACCTTACTTTTTGACCAGCCTTGCTTCAAGAACGTTATTTGCTTGGGGCATATTCTTGATGCCGAAGGCGAGAAGATGAGCAAAGCCAAAGGAAATGTCGTTGACCCATGGTCGGTGCTTGATGACCATGGTGCTGATGCTTTACGTTGGTATCTATTTACAGCCGCCCCGGCTGGCAATGTTCGTCGCTTTTCCAGTGATGCCGTTGCCGAAGTATTACGTAATTTCCTGCTTACCTTGTGGAATGTCTATTCATTTTTTGTCATCTATGCCAATATTGACTGTTTTGACCCGAAATCAGTAGGCACACCGTTGCCCTCTGACTTAGATAGATGGGTTCTCTCAAGGCTCAATCAGCTTGTAGATGATGTGGATAAAGCTTTAGATAATTATGACCCTACTTCAGCCGGGCGAAAGCTTGAAACCTTTGTCGACGAGCTTTCTAACTGGTATGTGAGACGAAGCCGTCGCCGTTTCTGGAAGAGCCAGAGCGATGCAGATAAGCTGGCTGCATATTCGACGCTATATCATTGCTTGGTCACCTTGTCCAAGCTTCTGGCTCCTTTTACGCCTTTTGTCGCTGATGAGATTTACAGAAATCTGGTTTGCTCGGTAGAATCTAAAGCTGTGGAAAGCGTCCACCTGGCTGATTTTCCTGTTGCCGACCTGTCTCGGGTAGACGAGAAACTTATTGAAGCCACCCGCTTGGCTATGATGGTGTGTAGTCTCGGACGTGCCGCTAGGGCTAAGTCTGGCATTAAAGTGCGCCAACCATTGTCCAGAGTGTTGGTTAAAGTAAGGTCACCCGGCGAAAAGGAAGCTTTGCAAAAGCTAGCCTCTCAAGTATTAGATGAACTCAACGTTAAGGAAATAGAATTCCATGAGGGAGGAGAGGTTAGCGATAGACCTGGCTATGTTTCTGCTGCTGAGGGGGACTGCTGGGTAGCGGTGGCAACCGAATTGTCTCCGGAACTAGAGGCTGAAGGAATCGCTCGTGAGGTGGTAAGGCGTCTGCAGACTATGCGCCGTTCAGCAGGTCTTGACATCGCTGACCACATCGTTACCTATTACGAAGGTGGCGATTCGTTTCGGTTGGTTATGACCAAGTTTGCCGACTATATTAAGCAGGAAACGTTATCCAAGGAACTGATCTCAGCAATACCTCCTGCTGAGAGCTATACTGAGAAGTTTCGCATTTCAAATTGCGAAATCTCACTCAGCATTAAAAAGGCAGATTGAGATGTTGTTGCTGGAGTTAGCTTTTAGCTGCCTGGTGGTGGACTTTGTATCAACCGGGCAGAAGTTGTCTTAGTCTCGTTGCCTCGGACGAAGGTAATCTTGACCTCCTCTCCGATTTTGGAGTCGTGTATAGCGTTTATCACTTCCTCAGCTGAAGTTATCTCTTTATCGTTAAAGCGAGTAATGACATCGAGTTGTTGCAAACCCGCCTCCGCCGCCGGGCTACCCGGCTTCACATAGGCGACAACTGCGCCTTTGTTTACTGATAAGCGGTTCACCATGGCGACATACTGGTCGACAGTATACAGGGTGACCCCTAGCCAGGGACGAATCACGAAACCTTGTCTGATTAACTGCTCGATGATTGGCAGGGCTGTCTTGGTGCTTATGGCATAGCCCAAGCCTTCAACTCCAACCGCAGCAATCTTGGCGCTGGTGATGCCGATGACTTCTCCCTTCATGTTAGCCAAAGGTCCGCCGCTATTGCCCGGATTAATAGCTGCCGAGGTTTCAATAAGGTCACCCAAAGTCTGACCTTGGTCTACATCTAAAGATACTTTCAGTCCGCTGATAGTGCCTTCCTTAGCCCTTATGCCCTGACCTAAGGGATTGCCGATGGCTACCACCCAATCTCCAACCCTGAGCTGCGTCGAGTCGCCCATGCTGGCAGCCGGCAAGTCGGTGGCGTTAATTTTGATGACTGCCAGGTCTGTTAACGGGTCCGTATGTATGTTGTTTGGATCTGCCTCAAAAATTCTGCCGTCACTCAGTTCTACCGTTACCTTCTTGGCTTCCCCAACTACATGATTATTGGTCACGATGATGCCGTTTTTGTCTATAATCCAGCCTGAGCCGGCGCCCTTTTGTGTTAGCGGCGTGTGGAAAATATCTAGTGTCGTGACCTCAGTGCTTATGGCTACCACCGATGGGTAAACCTGTTCCACTACGTCGGCGATGCTGGGCAGTGTTGGTGCTTCAGGCTTTAGTTGTGGTGGTGCCCAACTCGTGTCTAATGGTGGACCGGGTGTATTGGCAGCCGGCGTTTCATTCTCCGGAGGTGATGGTGTGGGGGTTATGGGCAGAGGCAGTAAACAACCAGCCGTGCCTATTACCAAGCTCATCAGCAATAAGGCAACAGATATACGTTTCATTGATATTTCCCTCCAATAAAAGCAAGGCGAATTTTAGCACAAGGCTTCATTTTAGAGCAAAAGTGGACTTGATTCCTATTGTTGGCTGGGTCATAATATGTGATTGGCTAACAGAGCAATAGACCAGTTCTGCCGTTGAGCTCAGGGCAAATCTTTAAATCGGGAACACGAAAAATGGAGATACACATTCTGGGTGCTCATAGTACTGAGGCTGGGGGGCTGCGGCTGGTGTCCTTTCTTATAGACGGTGTTCTGGTTTTAGATGCTGGTGGTCTTACTTCTAGCCTCTCTCTATCGGAGCAGCAGCAGGTGAGAGCAATTCTGCTGACGCATCACCATTTCGACCATACACGAGATTTGGTCACTTTTGGAGCCAACGGCGCTACGTTTCCACAGTCAGTCGATGTCTATGCTTTGAACCAGACCATTGATGTTGTCATCTCCTGCCTGCTCGACGGCAAGATGTATGCCGATTTTTCTAAGTGGCCATCTAAGGAGAAGCCTTTTCTGCAGCTAAGGGTTATCGAGCCATTACAGAGGTACAATATTCAGGGCTATGAGGTGTTGCCTGTACCGTTACAGCATACGGTGCCTTCTGTCGGCTACCAGGTGACTTCTAAAGATGGCAAAAGCTTGTTTTATACAGGCGATACTGGTCCGGGGTTGGAAACTTGCTGGCAATATATTTCACCCCAGTTGCTCATGATTGAGGTTTCTGGCATCAACAAGTCTCAAGACTTTTTAAAAAGTGTGGGACATCTTTCAGCCGGACTCCTAAAGGAGGAGCTCATACAGTTCCGTCACATAAAGGGATATATACCACGAGTTGTCGTCATTCACATTCCGTCCCAGTTCCAAAACGAGGTGGAGCAGGAAGTTAAGGAGGTGGCTCGGGAGCTGGGAATCGGCATTGACATGGGCTACGAAGGGATGATAATCACCCTTTAGTTTCTCGCCAGATTCAAAATCCCAATCCCTGAATCCGAAGCAAGCTCTGAATTCAGAATATTGTAACTTGATTGAGATTTGGGCTTAGGGTTTGGACTCCTACAGTTCCCCTCTCCCTGTGGGGTGCTGGGGGAGAGGGGAACTGAAAACAAGTTATTTGCTCTCGAGAACTATGCCTCTACGTAATCTACCTTGGGCAGATGTGTCAGGGCTTCCTTCACCTTCTCTTCGGGATAATCGTAGTCTTGGAGCTTGCCGGAGAGAAACTCGTCATAAGCTGCCAGGTCGAAGTGACCATGCCCGCTTAGTGCGATGAGTATGGTCTTGGACTCACCTGACTTTTTGCAAGCTAGGGCTTCATCTATGACTACTCTGATGCCATGATTTGGTTCTGGAGCTGGTATGATACCCTCGGTTCTGGCGAATTGCACACCAGCCTCGAAAGTAGCCACTTGTGGAACGGCTTTGGCTTCGACGAAGCCTAGCTTGTGAAGGTGGCAGATTATCGGTGCCATGCCGTGATAGCGCAACCCACCGGCATGAATCCCCGGTGGTATGAAAGTGTGACCCAGGGTGTACATTTTAGCTATTGGTGCCATCCCGGCTACGTCGCCAAAATCCCAGGCATAAGGACCTTTGGTCACGCTGGGGCAAGCCGCTGGCTCTACATTTATAATGCGTAGTTTGGGCTGCTTACCTTCGATTTTATCCTTGACGAAAGGCAGGAACATGCCGGCGAAGTTGCTACCGCCGCCGATGCAACCGACGATTATGTCCGGATATAAGCCTGCCTTCTCCATCTGCTTCTTGGCTTCCTGACCGATTATGGTCTGGTGGAGCAGGACTGAGTTTATGACGCTGCCAATAGAGTAGTAGGTGTCTTCACGACCGAAGGCGTCCTCTATAGCCTCACTGATGGCGATGCCCAGGCTGCCGGGCGAATTGGGGTCTTCCGCCAGTATTTTGCGCCCTATTTCGGTATCCTGGCTGGGACTAGCCACGCATTTGGCTCCCCAGGTCTCCATCAATATGCGGCGGTATGGCTTCTGGTTGTAGCTTACCTTGACCATGTATACCTTGCATTCCAGTCCGAAAAAGGCGCAGCCCATTGACAGAGCACTGCCCCACTGACCGGCGCCGGTCTCGGTAGCGAAGCGCTTTATGCCATCTTTCTTGGCATAGTAGGCTTGAGCCACTGCGGTGTTGAGCTTATGACTCCCGGCTGGGCTTACACCTTCATACTTATAGAAGATTTTAGCTGGTGTGTCCAGCGCTTTCTCCAGGCGGTAAGCCCGGATTAGTGGGGTTGGACGCCAGAGCTTGTAGATATCCTGCACCTCTTCTGGAATCTCTATTTTTTTCTCCTTGCTAAACTCCTGGTCTCTCATCCCAGCAGGGAATAGTGGGGGAGGCAAGATTGTGGGCTCCTTAGTGCCCGGGTGCAGCAGCGGTGGCAACGGTTTGGGCAGGTCGGGCAGGATGTTGTACCATGATGTGGGCATTTCCTTTTCAGTTAAGATGATTTTGGTTTCTTTCATTTTTCCTCCTTTTTTATTTCGCAAAAACTTGGAAAGCTCCTCGTTGGCTAATCAGAACTTGTACTTGGCCCGTTAGGGCCACATCCATGATGTTGTTGGCATTATTTAACCTCCTTCAAAAGCTCCCTAAAAACAAAGAACCCCTCGCCTAAGGGGCGAGAGGCTTAATCTTCGCGGTGCCACCCTTGTTGGTCTTGATGACCATCTCATTCAGGTACAGCTTTGCTTTGCTAAAGTGATACCTCGGGTTGTGATAACGCTGCCCTTTGCGTCAAAGCCTACTTGTGCTATTTACAATAACCTTTCGGTTTGCGGCTCCCAGGTCCATTCAGCCTTTGCGCCAGCGTCAGCTTTCACCCTTCTGACTCTCTGTAGCCTCGCTTGAAGACTTACTAGTCCTGTTCCCAGCCTTTGCTGTATTCAATTAGTCATTCATTTTACCACCTTTTTCAGACTTGTCAAGTTTTGCCTGCGTCCGCTCCCCGACTTGACATATTCAGTGGAACATAGTAGAAATGAACTAAGTGGGAACTTTTGTCTTGTAATCCCACGTAGCACCAATCTATTTTTAGGAGGTGGGTGATGAAGGATGCGGATGAAGACAAAAAGCAGCTTATCGACGAGCTAGAGCGGTTGCGCCAGCGGGTTGTCGAGCTGGAAGCCTCGGGAGCCGAGCGCAGTAAGGCAGAAAAGAAGTATCGCCTGCTGATAGAAAATGCGGCTGAGGCAATATCCGTGGCTCAAGACGACAAAATCAAGTTTGCCAACCCCAAGCTTGCCGAATTGACAGGCTATACCATCGAAGAGCTGAACTCTTTATCTCCCTTGGATGTTGTCCATCCAAATGACCGGAACATGGTGATGGACTACCACGCCCGAGTATTAAAAGGTGAAAGCCTTCCCCGGGCTTGTACCTTCAGAATCGTTGGTAAAGGGGGCAATATCAAGTGGTTGGAGAGGAATGTTGCTTTAATCACCTGGGAAGGAAAACCTGCCGCAGTTGTCTTTGATACCGACATTACTGAGCGCAAGAGAATAGAAGAACATGTGGAGGGAGAACGGGAGGACTTCAGGCTCATTGTAGATTCTTCGCCATTGATAGTCTTTTATAAAGATAGAGATGGAAGATTTATGCGCGTCAATAAGGCGTTTGCGGAAGCTCTTAAAATACGTAAAGAAGAATTTATAGGTAAAACGGTTTTTGATTTTTATTCGGCTGAAATTGCACAAGGCATGACAAATGATGACCAGGAGGTTCTTCAATCAGGACGCCCCAAGATTAATATAATAGAAAAATATGAATCTGCAAGTGGTATAAGATGGGCGCGGACGGATAAGGTTCCGATTCTGGACAAAGGTGGTATTACGGTTGGTCTGGTAGGTTTTGCACAGGATATCACTGAGTGGAAGAAGACGCAAGAAGCCCTTTTGGAAAGCGAGGCGAAATACAGGGAACTTGCTGAAAGCATTAAAGATGTCTTTTTCGCACTAGACAACAAGCTGAGGTATACGTACTGGAACAGGGCTAGTGAAGAGCTCACCGGCATATTGGCTAAAGACGCGCTGGGGAAACAAGTCTACGATGTTTTCCCAGATACCGAAGACACCATAAGAGCTGTGAGTGCTTATCGAAGGACGCTGGTAACGAGAGAGCCGCAGCATTTCGTTAATAAATATTCTCTAGGCGGTAGAGACTACGTTTTTGATATAAATACTTACCCTACGAAGGATGGTCTCTGTGTGTATGTCAAAGATGTCACAGAGCGCAGGAAGCTGGAAGAGGCGCTGGACGAGAGCGAGCAATGGTACCACCATTTATTTGATAATGCCCCATTTGGAATCGGTTTTGCCTCCATCGATGGAAAGGTGATAAATATGAATAAGGCTATGGAGGTCATTACTGGATACTCGATTGAGGATTTCAATAAGGTTAACCTGTTTGATACGTATGTTAATAAGACAGATAGAGAGTCATTATTGCAAGAAATCAGGCGACACGGCAGTGTAGTTGACTACCCGGTGCAACTAAGACGCAAAGATGGTACGCCTTACGATGCTCTTCTGAGTGCCAGACTGACCACTATCGGGGATAAAGAGTTCCTTCAGACCATATGCCAAGATATCACTGAGCGCAAGCGGGCGGAGGATGCACTGAAAGAGAGCGAGGAACGGTATCGCACTCTGGTAGAGCTATCTCCTGAAGCCATTTTTGTTGGTGTTGATGGTAAGCATGTCTTCGTAAACAGTGCCGGATTGAGGTTGTTTGGTGCCTCAAGCCCTGACCAAATCATGGGAAAACCAGTGGTGGATGTAATCCACCCTGACTATCGTGAAATCGTCGCCGAGAGAATGCGAAAAGCACTGGAAACTGGGATAGCCCCTCCACTTTTAGAAGAGAAGTTCATCCGACTTGATGGGGCGGAAATTGATGTTGAGGTGAGGGCATCTCCTTTGTTTTATCAGGGCAAGCCAGCTATGCAAGTTGTTGTCCGTGACATCTCTGAGCGTAAGCAGAGTGAGAAATCCCTGCGGCTTTCAGAGCAGAACTTCCGTGATTCAATAGAAAGCTCGCCTCTGGGCATACGTATTGTTAGTGAAGACGGAAAGACGCTTTATGCCAATCGGGCCCTGCTGGGTATCTGTGGCTGCAGCAGTCTTGAGGAGCTGAAAGCTGTGCCTAGAAAGCGACTTTATACACCCGAGAGCTATGCTGAGCACAGAGAGCGGGTAAAGAAGAGGCAACGAGGAGAAAGCGTCCCTCTTAATTATGAAATCAGCATCGTGCGTAAAGATGGTCAAATCCGGAACCTAGTAGTATCCCGTGGGGAGGTGCTGTGGAATGGTGAAAAGCAATTCCAGGTGTTGTATCAGGATATCACCGAGCGCAAGCAGGCAGCAGAGGAGTACCAGACTATCATCCATGCCGCTATGGATGGTTTTTGGCAAGCGGATATGCAGGGGCGCTTCTTAGATGTGAACGAGGCTTACTGTCATTTCGTGGGTTACAGTCGGGACGAGCTTCTGAATATGATGATTGCAGATGTCGAAGTAACAGAGACACAAGAGGAAGTAGCCAAACACATGCAAAAGATAAGGGAAGTTGGCTACGACCGTTTTGAAAGCCGTCACCGGCGTAAGGATGGTACGATTGTTGACGTCGATGTTAGTGTTAATTATTTACCGACTTATGGTGGGCGGATGTTTACGTTCATCCGTGATATCACCGAGCGCAAGCGGGCTGAGGAGGCGCTGAGGGAAAGTGAAGAGCGTTATCGGCTGCTCGCTGAGAACGTGAGAGATGTTATCTGGGCTATGGATATGGATTTAAGGTTTACATATTTGAGCCCGTCTATTAAATATCTTGATGACCGCACTGTTGAGGAGGTCTTGCCTATGCCACTGGAACAGCTTTTTACCCCATCTTCCCTAGAGTTTGTCCTGAGGACATTTGCCGAAGAGCTAGCCATAGCGGATGTCACGGCACTAGACCCAAACAGGTCGCGGGCGCTGGAAGTGGAAATACTTCGTCGTGATGGCTCTATTATATGGGCGGAGCTGAAAATGAATTTCATGCGCGACCCGTTTGGTCGTCCTATGGGGATTCTGGGAGTTATGCGAGACATCAGTGAACGGAAAAAGGCTGAAGAGGAGAAAAAGGAAATGGAGCAGAGGGCTCAGCTTGCCAGCCGTCTGGCTTCGGTAGGTGAGTTGTCAGCTGGCATCGCGCATGAGATAAATAACCCGCTCACCGGTGTTATCGGTTATTCCGAGTTGCTGATGCAGGAGGATGTTCCCGAACACATAAAGAGAGATTTAGAGGTTATCAATGATGGGGCTAAGCGAGTGGCTGGTATAGTGAAAGGGCTGCTTACTTTTGCTCGCCAATCCAAACCTGAGCGTACGGTTGTCGATATTAACCAGGTTGTTGAGGTTGCCTTACGCCTGCGTTCCTATGAGCTGGAGACGAGTAATATAAAGGTCACCGCCAGGCTAGCTCCTGACCTGCCTGTAACCGTTGCCGATGCTGGGCAGCTCCAGCAGGTGTTCCTTAATTTGATTATAAATGCTGAGGCGGAGATGAGGTCAGCGCACGGTAAAGGGAAACTCACAATCAAAACGGAGCGCCTAGATGGTAAGATACGCATATCCTTCAAAGACGATGGTCCGGGTATAGCTGAGGAGAATCTGGAGAGGATATTCGACCCCTTCTTTACCACCCGAGAGACAGGCAAAGGCACGGGGTTAGGTTTGAGCATATGTCACGGCATAGTAACCGAACATAAGGGTAGGATATATGTTGAAAGCCAGTTAGGCAGTGGTGCTACCTTCATTGTGGAGTTGCCTATAGTCACCGAAAAAAAACGTCCCAGACAGGCTAAGCTAGCAAGTAAACCAGAGAAGGCAATCAGAGGAAAGATACTGGTGGTGGATGATGAGCCGGTGGTAAGGCAGCTGTTGAGCCAGGTTTTGACTGAAGATGGACATGAGGTGGAGACCACGGATGACGGCAAGGATGCCTTGAACAGAATTAAGTGTAACAAGTATAACCTCATCTTGCTGGACATGAAATTGCCCGGGATAAGTGGTAGCGAACTGTACGAGCATATTCTTAAGTCAGATGAGTCCCTGGCGCATAGTGTAGTCTTTATCACCGGTGATGTTATGGGGGCAGATACCGAAGCCTTTCTTAACAAGACAGAGGCCCCATATCTTACCAAGCCGTTTGATGTTAAGAAATTGGGTGTCGAGATAAGGCGCCTGTTAGCCCTCAACCACTCGAAGCCTAGCAACAAAGTCAAAAATGAAGAATCAAAAGTGAAAAAGTAAGATTTAGATTTGGATATTTGAATTTGCTTGAAATCTGATGTTTAGAGCTTGGTGTTTTTTAGATAGAGGTCTATTGAAGCGGCGGCGCGCTTGCCGGCACCCATAGCGCTGATGACAGTAGCGGCACCGGTGACGACATCGCCGCCTGCCCATACCCTGTCCTTCACTGTCTTGCCGCTTTCTTCATCGGCTACCACGGTGCCATTTTTCTTAGTCTCCAGACCTTTTGTGGTTGATGGTATCAGGGGGTTGGGGGTAGTCCCCAGTGCCACAATAGCGACATCAACGTCGATGGTAAATTCACTACCCTCTTTGATGATAGGACGGCGTCTACCGCTGGCATCCGGCTCTCCGAGTTCCATCTCGTAGCATTCCATTGCGGTTATCCAGCCCTGGTCATTGCCAATAAACTGTTTAGGATTGGAGAGTAGCTTGAAGATAATCCCCTCTTCCTCGGCATTTTCCACCTCTTCGTGTCGCGCTGGCATCTCAACTCGAGACCGTCGGTATATGATATAAACTTTATCAGCACCTAGCCTCAAGGCACAGCGGGCGGCGTCCATAGCTACATTGCCACCGCCGATGACGGCTACCTTTTTCCCGACCTTTATAGGGGTATCGTACTCGGGGAAGAGGTAAGCTTTCATCAGGTTCACCCTGGTGAGGAATTCATTGGCTGAATAGACGCCGTTGAGGTTTTCACCGGGTATATCGAGGAACATGGGCAAGCCGGCACCGGTGCCCAGGAAGACGGCATCATAGTTACCTTCCAATAGCTCATCCACAGTAGCCAATCTGCCCATCACCGAGTCAAGCCTGTTTTCTATTCCAAGAGACTTAACATAATCCACCTCGCCCTGGACGATGGCTTTGGGCAGCCTGAATTCGGGGATGCCGTACATCAACACTCCGCCGGCAACATGAAGGGCTTCGAAGATTGTCACCTTGTGTCCAAATTTAGCTAAATCGGCGGCGCAGGTCAGCCCGGCAGGTCCTGAGCCGATTACTGCCACCTTTTTGCCTGTCGGTGGTGGCAGTTTGGGAGATGAATCTAGCTCTGCACTATGTTCCCGTTCCCAGTCAGCCACATATCGTTCCAGCCTGCCGATGGCTATAGGTGCACCTTTCTTACTCAGTGTGCATACTTCCTCGCATTGTGTTTCCTGTGGGCATACCCGTCCGCAGATGCCAGGCAAGGCGTTTTTGTTTTTGAGAATCCGCACTGCTTCAGGCATGTTATGGTCTCGTAATGCCTTGATGAAGTCGGGTATGTCTACGTTCACCGGGCAGCCATCAATACAAGGACGCTTGGGGCATTGAATACAGCGGTTGGCTTCCTGGATTGCCATGTCGTGACTGTATCCCAGAGCTACCTCGTTGAAGTTTCTTGCCCTGACCTTCGGGGTTTGGTGGGGCATAGCCACTCTATTTAAATCGAGTTTTGGCTTTTGTTTCTCTTCCACCTTTGCTCTCCGCTCTTAAGAATGCTGACAGTGGTGAGTTTTCCACAGTTCCAGCGATTGTCTTTCTTCGTCGCAGTAGATCCGCTGGCGATTGAAGACAATGTCCCAATCAACCTGATGTCCGTCGAATTCGGGACCGTCCACGCAGACGAACTTGGTTGAATTGCCTACTGAAACTCGGCAGCAGCCGCACATGCCGGTGCCATCTACCATAATCGAGTTGAGGCTGACAGTGGTGGTGACGCCAAAAGGCTTGGTAGTTAAAGAGCAGAATTTCATCATTATAGCCGGTCCGATGGCGATGACGCGGCTGATTTTTTTGTCCCGCTCCAGCGCTTCCTTTAAAGGCTCGGTGACCACTCCTTTTCGAGCATAGGAGCCATCATCGGTGGTGACTACCAGCTCGTGGCTGACGCTTCTGAGGCGGTCTTCCCAGAAGAGCAATTCTTTGCTCCGGGCGCCCATTATGGTGATGACTTTATTTCCGGCTTGCTTTAGCGCTCTGGCTATAGGGTATATAGGAGCTACGCCAACGCCGCCGCCAACACAAACCACGGTGCCGAAGTTCTCTATTTCCGAAGGTAAACCTAGAGGACCAATTAAATCTAGTATCTGGTCGCCGGTATTGAGAGCACCTAGTTTATAGGTAGTGGTTCCTACCTGCATGGCTACAAGGGTTACTGTTCCTTCTTTATCATCCCAATCAGCTAATGTCAGCGGGATTCGTTCGCCGACTTCATCAATGCGGACAACGACAAATTGACCTGCCTTAGCCTTTTTGGCTACCGCCGGTGCCTCAATTTTGAAAAAATCGACGACAGGGCAGAGTTTCTCTTTAGCCACAATTTTATACATAACCCGTCCTCGTAGTGAGATAGACCATCTATTATTTAATCCGCACAGGCATCTTGGCAACTTTGCCTTCTGGGCCAGCTACCATACGGGCTACGGCAAATCGCAGGTCACAACCCATGCATCGTTTTGCCTCTTCATTGCCTAGCTCATCGGTGAAGCCAAGCTCGACTTGAGTGAAGTCGCCAATCTTTTTGGCTGGCTTCGCTGTAGGCATCTCCTGCCTCTTCCTTTGGGCAAAATTATCGATTCTGCCTACCCTGGGTATGTCCTCTGTGACTGGTGCCAGGGCTTCACTGATGTCACCGCTGCCGCCCAAATATCGGTCAATGGAGATTGCTGCTTTCCTGCCAGCAGCCACGGCTTCGATGAAGGACGATTTTCTTGCGACAGCATCACCGCCAGCAAAGACGCCCTTTTTGTTAGTCATAAGGTTTTTGGTGCTAACCTGAATTACATTTTCCTTATCGACCTTAATGCCAAGCTGTTCGGGTCTTTCAGACGTATCTCCGATGGCTAGGAATACGGTATCATAGCCTTCTTTAAGCAATTCATCCACAGATTCTATTTTGGACTTCGTTTTTATTTTAATCCCTAACTTGGCTAGAGATTCTATTTCAGCATCCAGGATATTTCGGGGTAGTATATATTCAGGTATCGATGTTCGCATCATACCCCCCGGCTGACCTGAGCTTTCGAATACGGTCACGGCATATCCGCCCCTTTTTGCCAAATAGTAGGCTGCGGTAAGCCCTGTGGGACCTGAGCCGACGATGGCAACTTTTTTGCCTGATGCTGCAGACCTTGAGTCTTTCACGGGTTCAGCCTTGCCCGAACGTTCGACAGCAAAGCGCTCCAAGGCTCTTATAGCAACAGGCTGGTCGAGTTTGCCACGGCGGCAGGCACCTTCGCAGGGGTGCTCGCAGATGAGGCTGCAGATAGCGGCAAAAGGAACTTTTTCGCGGATAACAGCCACGGCTTCGTCATATTTTCTTTCCCTGATGAATCGTATGAAGCGTGGCACGTCTAGCATTACGGGGCAGGCATATTTACAGCGAATTGAGGCGGCTTCACGGTCAAGCCAGCGGCTCCACTCGTCGTCTTTGTCCATCAGTGCTCCTGTAGGACAGACCTCCACGCAGGAGCCGCAGAAGGTGCATCCTGACTCGATAAGAGGTTTACCAAATGCACCGCCGATATAAGTCTGAGCCCCGCGGAGATTGAAAGCGATAGCTTCGAAGCCCAATATCTCCTGGTCTACTCTGATGCAACGACCGCAGAGAATACATAGATTGTTGTCACGGACGATGAAAGGGTTTTCCCTTTCGACGGGCAGTCCTTTGTGGGTGTAGGGGAAGGGCATCTCGTCAAGACCAATGAAATCGACTGCTTTCTGGAGCTCACAGCGTCCGTTTTTGGGGCAGGTAACGCAGCGCTCTGTTACTGCAACGTTGCGCAGGCAGATATCGAATGGCTGGCAGCGTTCTCTTCGCCAGCAGGTTAGGCAGTCATGTGGATGCCTGGCTAACATTATTTCCAGAATTTTTCGACGCTGGCTGTTTACTTCGGGTGTGTTACTATGAATGACCATACCGTCGGCTGCAGGTTCGCTACAGGCGGTGATGGTGCTTCGCCTGCCCTCTATTTGTACCTGGCATAGTCGGCAAGCACCGAAGGGTAGTTTAATATCCCGTAGGGCGCATAAATTTGGTATGTAAATATCAGCATCCAGTGCTGCTTCCAGGATTCTCTTGCCCTTGGTTGTCCTGACCTCGACTCCATCTATGGTTAAAGTTATAGTATCCATTCTTACACGTTATTTTTAAGTAGTGGTTATCGGTACTGGCTCTTTGGGCACGGCGACGTGTTCCCCCGTCATCTTAACTATGGCACTGAATCGCTCGGGGCATTTTTCCAGGCATGTCCCGCACTTGATGCATTTATCCTGGTCGATGACGTGAACCATTCTCTTGCCGCCGCTGATTGCTTCCACAGGGCAGGCTCTGAGGCAGATACCGCAGCCAGCACATTTATCGGGCAATATATAGAAGTTTATTAGCGCCTTGCATACTAGCGCCGGGCACTTTTTATCTATGGCGTGAGCCTCCCACTCGTCCCGGAAATAACGAATACTCGACAGCACCGGGTTAGGAGCTGAATTGCCTAGTCCGCACAGTGAACTGTTTATAATCGTTTTGCCCATATCCATCAGCTGTTCTATATCCTCAGCATTGCCCTCACCTTGTGTTATTCGCTCGAGGATTTTGCTCATGAGAGGCAGTCCCTCCCGGCATGGTACACACTTACCGCAGGATTCATCGCGGCAGAAGGCAATAAAATAGCGAGCAACATCCACTATGCAGGTATCTTTATCCAATACCACCATGCCTCCAGAACCCATGATGGAGCCGGCTTTGGTGAGTGTTTCGAAATCTACAGGGGTGTCAAGCAGAGTTTCTGGCAGGCAGCCTCCTGACGGTCCACCGGTCTGTATGGCTTTGAAGGGTTTGTCTCCGGGAATGCCGCCTCCTATTTCGTAGATTATCTGGCGTAGAGTTATTCCCATGGGCACCTCTATCAGGCCGGGACGGTTTATCTTGCCTGTTAAGGCGAAGGTTTTGGTACCTTTGCTTGTCTCTGTGCCGTATCCGGCGTGCCAGTCTCCTCCGTTGATGATGATAGGGGGCACGTTGGCGAAGGTCTCCACGTTGTTCAAAGAGGTAGGCAAGCCCCACAACCCTGATGCCACTGACCTGGGCGGTCTTACTCGAGGCATTCCTCGCTTGCCTTCTATAGAATACATCAGGGCGCTGCCTTCACCGCAGACAAAGGCACCGGCACCCTGCATTATCTCAATATCGAAGCTGAATCCACTGTCCAGAATATTATTACCAAGCAAACCCGTTTTTTTTGCCTGGTCTATGGCGATATTGAGGCGTCTCACTGCTAGTGGATACTCAGCGCGGACATATATGTAGCCATTTGGTGTACCGATAGCATAACCGGCAATAGCCATGCCCTCGAGAATAGCGTGAGGGTCGCCTTCCAGAACAGAGCGGTCCATGAAAGCACCAGGGTCTCCCTCATCGGCGTTGCAGACCACGAATTTCGGTGTTGCCTTGCTGTTGCGTGCCTCGTCCCATTTTCTCCAGGTGGGGAAGCCAGCCCCACCGCGTCCGCGCAGCCCTGATTTTTCAACCTCTGTAATCACCTCTTTAGGGTGCATACCCAAGGATTTGTTCAGCCCGCTGTAGCCATCTTTGGCGATGTAATGATTGATATCCTCAGGGTTGATGTGGCCACAGTTGCGGGTGGCTATTCTGACCTGTGGTTTTAGCATTTTAAGTTCGAAAAACTTTGGTATGTTATCAACCGTGCTGTCACCAAAAGTGCCTAGTGCCAAGTCTGGGTGTGGATTGTCATTGATCAGATAATCTTCAATTAGCTTAATCGCCTTTTCAGGCGTGACATGACTGTAGCAGATTCGTGGTTTTCCCGGCTTGACAATGTCAACCAGCGGTTCCAGATAGCAAAGTCCAATGCAGCCTATGGGGATGATATTAGCCTCGATATTTCGCCGTGCTAGCTCGTCCTTGATTGCTTTCAATACCGCGTTGGCGCCGGCTGCCATACCGCAGGTAGCTAAGCCAACTAAAATAAGCGGCTTGTCGCCGCTCCACAGAGCTTGCCACTCTTTGATTGCTTTGTTTCTTAGTGCGGTGAAATCCACAATGTTTCCTTCAGTTTCGGCTGCTAGTTAAATTCGTCCAGTATTTCCTTGGTTTTGGCAGTTGTTACATTACCGTAGACCTGGTCATCAACCACGATGACCGGGGCCAAGGCACAAGAGCCGAAGCAGCGGACTTCTTCTAAACTGAACTTGCCATCTGGGGTCGTTTTACCCGGCTCTATGTGGAGCTCTCTCTCTAATGATTCGACTAGGCCTGCAGCACCACGTACATGGCAGGCGGTGCCCAGACATATCTTAATCATGTGCTCTCCGGGTTTAATAAAGCGAAATTGGGAGTAGAAGCTGGCTACTCCGTAGACTACATTTGGTGAAACGCCAGCCACTCGCCCGATTTCGTCCATGGCTACTTCAGGCAAATGGCCGAATTTCTCTTGCACTGCCTGTAGGGCTGGTATCAAAACGACATGGCGGTCCTGCAAAGGGGTGAGTATCTCACGTATCTGTTTTTTTAGGTCAATTTCTTCCATAAGCTCTATTACCTGGTAGTTTCTTGTATCTATTTCTTCGGTGCCTTTTCTATCCGCACGGCACAAACTTTAAACTCTGGAATCTTGGCTACTGGGTCTACTGCTGTATTGGTGAGTAGATTGACTGCGCTCTCGGCGAAATGGAAGGTCATGTAGACAACGTTTTGTGGTGACCTTTCAGTCACTTTAGCCTTGGCTGTTAATTCACCACGGCGTGAAATGACCCTGACTTTATTGCCATCCTTGATTTTCAGGGAAGAAGCATTCGATGGATTTATCTCCACCACTCCTTCTGGCTCGAGGGCATTGAGTCCGGTGACTTTCCGTGTCATGGTGCCCGTGTGATAGTGATACAGGCTACGCCCGGTGGTCAGTATGAGCGGATACTCCTTGTCAGGCAGTTCAGCGGGTGGCTTATATTGCAGAGGTGTAAATTTTCCCAAGCCACAAACAAATCTACCCACATGCAATATAGATGTCCCCGGATGGTCTTTTGTGGGACAGGGCCATTGGAGCCCACATTCCTCTAGGCGTTCGTAGTTGACGCCTCCGTAGCTGGGTGTCAATCTGGCAATTTCCTCCATAATCTCAGAGGGGTTCTCGAAGTCGAAAGTCTGTGCGCCCATCTTCTTGGCTAGCTGGCATATAATCCACCAGTCAGGTTTGGAGTCGCCTACAGGTTCTATTGCTTTCCTTACTCGCTGTATGCGCCGTTCGGTGTTGGTAAAGGTGCCGTCCTTTTCAGCGAAGCTAGATGCCGGCAAAACCACATCAGCCAGTTGTGCAGTCTCGTTGAGAAAAATGTCTTGGACTACTAGAAACTCGAGCTTTTTCAGTGCCTTCTCAGTGTGGTTGGTATCGGCATCGCTCAATATCGGGTTTTCGCCCATTACGTACATTGCTTTAATCTTTCCGTCACAAGCAGCATCCAGCATCTCTGTCAAGGTTAATCCCGGAGTTGGACTCAGGTCGTCTCTCCAGGCGATTTCAAATTTCTTTTGGAGGTCAGGGTTATCAACTCTTTGATATCCGGTGTAAACGTTAGGCAGGGCGCCCATATCACAGGCACCCTGAACATTGTTTTGTCCCCGCAGTGGGTTTACACCGGCTGACGGCTTGCCCATATTACCGGTCAACATAGCTAAGTTAGCGGTAGCCAGCACGTTATCTGTGCCGTGGCTATGCTGAGTAATTCCCATGGCATAGATGATGGTCGCTGGCTTACATGTGGCATATAATCTAGCTGCCTCGATTATAGTGTTGCCTGGCACACCGGTAGCCCTTTCTACGAAGTCGAGGTCAAAGTTATTCAATGATTCTTTGAAGGCATCGAAATTGTCACAGCATTCGCTGATGAAGGGCAGGTCTGCCAGTTCCTGGTCTAAGATAACCTTCATCATGCCCATGAGCAGGGCAACATCGCTGCCCGGAAGATGTCTCAGCCATATATCAGCGTAACGGCAAAGCTCAATCTCTCGAGGATTGGCAACGATGAGCTTGCCACCATTATGTACCGCCTTCTTTATCTGCAGGGCAATAACCGGATGACCGGCGCTGGTGTTGCTGCCGATGACTAAGATACAGGCAGCATCTTTGATTTCATTCATAGAGTTAGTCATAGCACCGCTGCCGAAGCTGGTAGCCAGACCGGCTACCGTGGGAGAATGTCAGAGGCGGGCACAGTGGTCCACATTATTTGTCTCCATTACAGTGCGTGTGAACTTCTGTGCCAGATAATTTTCCTCGTTGGTGCATTTGGCTGAGGCGATGAAGGCGAACTGTTCTCCTTTATATTTGCCTAGCTTGTCGGCTATTAAGTCTAATGCCTCATCCCAGCTTACCTCAACAAATTCGCCTTGTCTTCGTACTAAAGGTCTAGTCAAGCGTTCAGGATGATGGACGAACTCGGCAATACCAAAACGACCTTTGACACATGCCTGCCCCTGGTTGACTGAATTTTCCAGAGCTGGTACTGAGCGGACGACTTTGCCTTTGTTTACTTCAAGGCTTAGCTGGCAGCCAACCCCACAATAGGGGCAGGTTGTAATTACTGAGCGTTCGGGCAGTCCCAGCCATTTGCTATGACGGTCCATCAGGGCGCCGGTGGGACAGACATCAACACAAGCCCCGCAGAATTGACATCCTGAGTCTTCCAACGTCTTGTCAAAGGCGGTGCCGACTAATGCCTGGCTACCTCGGTAGGTAAAGGCAATTGCTCCAGCTCCTCTTACCTCCTGGCATACTCGAACGCATCTGCCGCAGAGTATGCAAAGATTGTAATCGCGGTCGAAAAAGGGGCTGTCTTGGTAAATCGGTATCTCTTTTCGTATGGGTGGAAGTGTAATCTCCTCCACTCTGATGCGAGAGGCAACTTCTTGCATCTCACAGCGCAGGTTTTTGGGGCAGGTGATGCATTGCCTGGGGTGCTCCGCCAGAATGAGTTCAAAGATGTTTCGTCTAAGCTCTTGGAGCTGTGGGGTGTTGGTTCTTACTATCATGCCCTCGGTTACCGGTGTAGTGCAAGAGGTTGGAAAGCCCCGCAAATTTTCAATCTCTACGATGCACAGGCGGCAAGCTCCGTATGGACTGAGACTGGGATGGTAACACAACGTTGGAATGTAGATGCCTGCCTGTCGAGCTGCCTCAAGTACTGTGGTGCCTTCTTTTACTTTGACCTGTTGTTCATCTATAGTCAGGTTCATTGTTCTGGTCTCTTCAGTGACAACCATAGTAACTCCTGTTAAGCCGATGTCTCAATAGGCACTGGTTGTTTTGGGACTTCGATCTGCTCACCTGAAACCTTGGCTATGGCAGTAAAGCGTGGTGGGCAGACATCGGTACATGTCCCGCATTTGATACATTTCTCCTGGTCGATAACATGAATCATTCTCTTGCCACCGCTGATTGCTTCCACAGGACAGGCTCTGAGGCAGATACCGCAGCCAGCACATTTATCCGGCAAGATATAGAACGCAATCAGATTTTTACATACCAGGGCAGGACAGCGTTTGTTGTTGATATGTGCCTCGTATTCATGGCGGAAATAGCGTACGGTGGTCAGTACCGGGTTGGGTGCAGTTTGTCCCAAGCCACAGAGTGAGCCTTGCTTCACCGTTGTGGCTATCCTCTCAAGCTGCGCTATGTCTTCTGGTTTGCCTTCACCTCGAGTGATGCGGTCTAGAATGCCTAGCATTTGACGTGTACCGACCCGGCAGGGTGGACATTTGCCGCAGGATTCAGCTTGTGTAAAACCGAGGAAGTACTTTGTCAGGTCAACCATGCAGGTGTTTTCGTCGGCAACAATCATACCGCCAGAGCCCATTATTGAGCCAGCAGCAGCCAGCGATTCATAGTCAACAGGTGAATCGAGCATTGATGGTGGCAGACAACCTCCTGAAGGTCCGCCGGTCTGCACGGCTTTGAATTCCTTACCTTTGAGTATGCCACCGCCAATCTCGTAGATTATTTGACGTAAGGTAATGCCCAGTGGTACTTCGATAAGACCGGTGCGCTCCACCTTGCCTACTAGGGCGAAGGTCTTTGTGCCTTTACTTTTCTCTGAGCCGTACTGGGCATACCACTGGCTACCTTTTTGCAGAATGCGCGCTGCGTCTGCCCATGTTTCTACATTATTGATATTTGTCGGCTTGCCCCATAATCCTGAGATTGCTGGAAAGGGAGGTCGTGACCGAGGCATGCCTCGCTTACCTTCTATGGAAGCCATCAAGGCTGTTTCTTCGCCGCAAACAAAAGCCCCAGCTCCCTCTTTAATTTTTATGTGGAGGTCGAAACCGGAGCCAAGTATATTGTCTCCAATAAAGCCATATTCTTCCATCTGCCGTAGAGCCAGTCTCAGTCTCTCTAGAGCTAATGGGTATTCGGCACGGCAATAGATGTAGCCCTGGTTGGCTCCTATAGTGTAGGCACCGATAGCCATCCCTTCCAGAACTGAATGAGGGTCGCCTTCTAATAGTGAGCGATTCATGAAGGCGCCGGGGTCACCTTCATCGGCATTGCAGATTATATATTTTTCCTTCCCCGGTGCTTTTCGGCAGAAATCCCATTTCTGTCCTGTTGAGAAACCAGCGCCGCCTCTACCACGCAAACCTGATTTCTTAATCTCCTCGATAATTTCTTCTGGTGACATCTTTAATGCCTTTACCAAGCCGCTGTAGCCACCATTTGCGATGTAGTGGTTTATGTTCTCGGGGTCGATGAAACCGCAGTTGCGCAGAACTATACGCACCTGGGGCTTGAGCACTGGCAGCTCGGACAAGTTGGGGATGCCATCGACTTTGCCATCACCTGCGTAACCCAGAGCTAAATCAGCCCTGGGGTTATCGGCTATCAGGTAGTCCCTGATAATCTGGGTGGCAGCTTCGGGTGTTAAGTCGCCGTAGATGACTTGTGGGCGTCCCGGCTTTATTATGCCGACCATGGGTTCGGCGAAGCATAGCCCCATGCAGCCGACCTGGATGACAATAGCCTCGATGCTTTGCCGAGCCAGTTCTTCATTGATAGCTTTTAGAACATCGAGAGCTCCGGCGGCACTACCACAGGTACCAGCACCTACCAGAAGTCGTGGTTTATTGCTTGATTGTAGTGCTTCCCACTCAGCGGCTGCTTTTTTTTGGATGTTCTCGAAAGTCATGATGCCATGCCTTCACCGGTATTTGTTTACAGTCTCTTTTGACTTGGCAACTGTCATGCGTCCGTAAACGTCTTTGTCTATGACCAGAACCGGAGCTAGGGCGCAGGAACCGAAGCAGGCAACCCTTTCCAGGCTGAATTTGTAGTCTTTAGTTGTGCCTCCGGACTCGACACCCAGCTCTCTCTTAATTTCGTCCAGAATTTTCTCGCCTCCACGTACATGGCAGGCGGTTCCTAGGCAAACTTTTACAGTGTGCTGACCGCGGCGAGTGAAGTAAAATTGGGCATAGAAAGAAGCAACTCCAAAGACTTCGCTCTCCGACATGCGGGAGAATTTAGCTATCTCTGAAATTGCCTCTTTGGATAGATAGCCGAATTTTTCCTGGACTTTTTGTAGGATTGGAATTAATGCGCCTTTCTCCCCCTTGTATTCAGCCACTATTTTAGCTAGTTCATCAGGCACTTGGCTCTCCGCGGAGTTGAATAACCAAAGAGGAAGTTTAGCAAAAAAAGCCTTCCTGGTCAATCACTGTGGTTATTTCCAGTATTTCCCTTTGTCGTCTCTGAGCCCTTTGCCTCCTGTCATTCTGAGCGTAGCGAAGAATCTCCCGGTGTAGGGACAGACCTTCAGGTCTGTCCGTGAAATCATAAAACAACGTCTCGGGCAGGGCTAAAGCCCTGTCCCTACATTTGCTTCGTGTGGCAATCTTGTTTTACCCATCATTGGGATTGCCACGTCGCCCCTGATAAATCGGGACTCCTGGCAATGACACTCCCATACCGCATAGTGAGATGCCTGAGAAAGGTGCTATACTTGTGGTCTTATGAGGAAACAGCAACAACTTACGGAACGAAAGCGCATCTTTGGACTTAACCCCAATATTTTCTTCCTGGGGTTGGTGAGCTTCCTCACGGATGTCAGCAGCGAGATGATTTTTACTCTCCTGCCCTTGTTTCTGGCTAATATTCTGGGAGCGGCTGCAGTTGTAATCGGTTTCATCGAAGGGGTAGCCGAAAGTACAGCCTCTTTGCTCAAGTTCTTCAGTGGCTGGCTCAGCGACAGGCTGGGTCAACGTAAACCCCTGGCTTTTATAGGTTATGCATTGTCTACGCTGGCTAAGCCTTTCATGTATATAGCCACGACTTGGGGACTGGTTTTGGGGGTGAGGTTTGCCGACCGGTTTGGCAAGGGTATACGCACGGCACCGAGGGATGCACTGGTAGCCGATTCTGTGTCGGCTGAGCAGCGGGGTAAAGCTTTTGGATTCCACCGGGCTATGGATACATCTGGTGCTGCCCTGGGGCTTGTTCTCGCTGCTGCCGTTGTCTTTTTGCTACAGAAAGGTACGCTGGAGCTGGTTCTAAATACTTACCAGTGGCTGGTGCTGATTGGCGTTATCCCGGCGGTACTATCGCTGTTTATGTTCTTCTTTATCCGCGAAGCCAAGAAAGGTTCAAGCCCGCAAAGCCAGTCTGAGTGTTTGGAGAAAAGCCCTCAGAACAAAAAGGCTGGCTTCGACAATCGCTTCAAGCTTTTTCTGGGCATAATGTTTTTATTCACTTTGGGCAATTCCAGTGATGCCTTTCTAATCCTGCGAGCGCAGAATCTGGGCAACCCTGTCCTCTACATACTCTTGATGCTAATCCTGTTTAATGTCGTTTACGCAGCCGTTTCAATTCCTGCCGGTGTATTATCAGATAAACTAGGCAGACGGCGGATCATAGTGTTGGGATGGCTGGTCTATGCCCTTACTTATCTTGGCTTTGCTGTGGCGTCTGCCTCATGGCATGTATGGCTGCTTTTTGCGCTTTATGGAGTTTATTATGGGCTTGCTGAGGGTGTAGCTCGAGCTTTTGTGGCTGATTTAGTGCCTGGAGACAGGTGTGGCACAGCCTACGGACTTTTCCACGGTGTAGTTGGCATCACTCTTTTACCAGCCAGTGTCATTGCCGGCTGGCTGTGGCAAGCAATCAGCCCGGCGGCGCCCTTCTATTTTGGAGCCGGTCTGGCATTCCTGGCGATGATTGGATTGCTGGCTCTGATTCGCGAGTGATTTTATGCCAGCAGAATATTGTCTATAAGTCTGGTCTTGCCGAATCTAACTGCCAGTGAAGCTAGTGCTGGCTTGTCGAATTCAGTTAGTTCTTCCAGAGTTTCAGCATCGGCAATGCTGACGTACTCGATTTTAGCTAGTGGCTCCTTGCTGATGAGGGAAGTCATTTCCCGGCGTATAGTCTCGGCGTTCTTTTCGCCTTTTGTCCGGAGGTTTTGAGCTAAGGTGAGAGCTTTGAACAAAACAGTGGCTGCCTGGCGCTCCTGAGGGTTGAGATAAACGTTACGGCTGCTCATAGCCAGCCCATCGCTCTCTCGGACGGTAGGCGCTATTATCACCTCTAAATTCATATTGAGGTCGGCGACCATCTTTTTAATGACCAGTACCTGTTGGGCATCTTTCTGACCGAAATAGGCTCGTGTGGGCTCGACTATGTTAAATAGCTTGGCAACTACAGTAGCCACCCCTTTGAAATGTCCCGGACGGCAGCTACCTTCAAGCCGGTCGGTAATCTTTTCCACCTCGACCCAGCTATTGAATCCCTCGGGATACATCTCTTCGGGGGAGGGCATGAAGACGATGCCTGTCTTCTCTTTTCTCAACATGGATAAATCGCGCTCCGTGTCGCGAGGGTAGGCTTTGAAGTCCTCGGTGGGACCGAATTGGGTAGGGTTGACGAAGATGCTGGCTACGACCACAGAGTTCTCGTTTCGAGCTTGCTTGACCAGAGCCAAATGTCCATCATGAAGGTAGCCCATAGTGGGGACAAAGCCTACGGAGCCGAAGCTCTTTAGCCTCAAGGCTCTCATTTCAACGATGGTTCTGGCTATTTGCATGGTTGGTTAGGCGTGGGCTAATTCTTCAAGCAGGCTTTCATCAATGGTGGAGCTATGTTCGGCGGTAGGGAATTTACCCGCTTTGACTTCGTTGGCATAATCAGCCAGAGCGGACTTTATTTCGCCTGACAGTTTGGCGAATTGTTTGGCATGCTTGGGCACAAAGTCGGAGAACAATCCCAGCAGGTCGCTGATTACTTGCACCTGTCCATCGCAGTCGGGACCGGCGCCGATGCCGATGGTAGGTATGGTTAGTTTTTGGCTAATCAGCTTAGAAAGCGGCGCTGGGACAAGTTCCAGGACGACGGCGAAAGCGCCAGCTTGTTCCAGGGCTCGGGCATCGTTTAACAATCGCTCGGCGGCTTCCGGTGTTTTTCCCTGAACTCTGTGACCCCCCAGTTGATGCACCGATTGTGGGGTTAGCCCGATGTGCCCCATGACCGGTATCCCGCATTCAACAATCCTTTTTACCGTCTCGGCAACAGTCACGCCACCTTCTAACTTAACCGCCTGCGCTCCTCCCTCTTGAATAAACCGTGCCGCATTACGCAAGGCATCGGCAGTATTTGTGTGATAGGTCATGAACGGCATGTCGCCTATCACCAGGGCTTGCTTGGTGCCTCTGACTACGGCTTTAGTGTGGTGTATCATCTCGTCCATGGTCACCGGGATGGTGGATTCGTAGCCCAGCATGACCATGCCCAAGCTGTCGCCGACCAAAATTAATGGTATACCGGCTTCATCTACCAGCTTGGCAGTGGAATAGTCATAGGCAGTTAGCATGACTATCTTTTCTTTCCTTGTTTTCATTTCCTTGATTTCGTTAATACTGACTCGCATTCTCATACCTCCTCGGAATTAGCAAACAGCTCTTCTTTTTACAGTGTAGATAACAAGTCTTTTGTCCAGTCTTTTGTATCCTTGGCGTCAACGATTCTGTTTTCTGAATCTACATATACCAGCCTCGGAGCAGCTATTATGGCTTCATCATCATTAACCACGTGGTAGGACAGGATAATCAGGATATCGCCCTTAGCCACGAGTCTGGCGGCAGCACCGTTAAGGCAGATTTCTCCAGAGCCTCTTTCTCCCTCGATGACGTAGGTATGGAATCTGGCAGCGTTGTTGATGTTCAATACATCAACTTTTTCATAAGGTAGCAGGTCGGCTGCTTCCATCAAGTCCTTATCGATGGTGATGCTGCCCTCGTAATCGACATTGCATTGGGTAACCCGAGCCCGGTGGATTTTGCTTTTGAGCATTGTTCTCATTGTTGTCTCCTCGTTTTGTATTATCTCAGTAAAGCTTTTAGCTCTTCTGCTCTTTGTGAGTCTATTCTTCCTTTAGCCTGTGCAATCGGTATGGTCTGCAGCCCTAGCTCTTTGTATATGCTAAACAGTGATGGCGCTTGTTTTTTCAACGATTCTAGATGTCTGCTTATGGTGCCCAGGTCGCCTCTAGCGATGGGACCGGTGAGACAGTTCGGTAAGCCGACGTTCTCTATATTGCTTAACGTGCCTCGTAGCAGAGGCATTAGAGCCTTGGTTGCTTGTGATGGTGGCACATCAAAGGTCTGCCATAAGTCCGTAGCCAGCTTGACCAGAGTTACCAGATAATTGCAGGCGAATACGGCTGCGGCATGATATAGCACTTTATCACCTGCTTTTAGTGTTACCCAGTCTCCTTCTAAAGCGGTAGCCATCTCCTTAAGTGTGGATAATAGTGGCTCTTCAGCTTCGATAGCAAAGGTGGAACCAGGTATGTTATCTATTGCCTGGTCGACGCTGGCGAAGGTCTGTAGGGGGTGGAAACAGCCTGTGTTAGCTCCTAGCTGCTTTGCTGGTGCCAAAATGTCAATGGAGTGGGCACCGCTGCAGTGAGCCACGCTTTGCCCCGTGTGCCATTTGGTCTCAGCAGCTATCTGGGGAATGGTGTCATCAGGAGTAGTAATGAAAACAAGCTTAGCGATATCAGCTACCTCTTGGGCTTTTTTGTAAGCCTGGCAGCCGTCTATCCTTCCAGCCAGCTTTTCTGCTGAAGTCAGGCTCCGACTAGATATGGCGATTACCTGATATCCTTGCTGCGCCAGTCTTACAGCCAGCGCTGTGCCTGTGGTGCCAGCACCTATGAAGCCTATCGTCGGCGTATCCTTTTTCTTCATTGCATGTCCTTTATCGCAGGTATACCTGCTAGAGTTTCTGCCTGCTTAACTGCTCTGATGATGGCTTCGGCTACCACCTCGGCGGCTGCCGTTCCCAGTGTAGTAAGGTCGCCCATCTTGTCACCAAGGGACAAGGCAAATATGGTATCGCCGTCGTACATAGTATGGCTTGGATTAATGGTCCGGGCTAAACCATCCTGTGCCATTTGTGCCAGTTTATTCACCTGCTCTTTATTCAAGCAGGCGTTGGTTGCTACCACACCCAGGGTGGTGTTGCTGGGCAACGGGTCCTGTTTGTGGTTAGGAGTGCTTCCTGCCAGCAGTTCGACGGTGCTGAGAAAACCTTTGTTATCCTGGCTGCGTGGACCAGCCAGTAGCTTTCCTGTCCTGTAGTCAATTACATCCCCGAGTGCATTTACTGCGACAAGCGCAGCAACGATGATGTCGCCGCATATCTTGCGGCTAGCTGTGCCTAAGCCGCTTTTGGTAGCTCGATTCATGCCCAAAAATTTTCCCACCGTAGCGCCGGTGCCGGCACCAACGCAGCCTTCGGCTAGTTTCTTTTCCGTGGCAGCCAGGCAAGCCTTGTAGCCTTCCTCGGCACCGGGTCTGATTTTAGAACTGCCTATGTCTAGGTCGAAAAGAACGGCTGCGGGAACAATGGGCACCTTTGCCACCATGGTTTCTTGACCGAAGCCTCGTTCTTCCAGATATCGCATTACTCCACCGGCAGCGTTCAGTCCGAAAGCGCTGCCACCGCTGAGGAGAATGGCTTGGACTTTTTCCACCAGGTTCATCGGTCGCAGCAGGTCAGTTTCTCTGGTTCCCGGTGCCGAGCCTCTAACATCAACGCCGGCTACCGCCCCGGTCTCGCATAGAATGACAGTGCAACCAGTGGCTGCCTTCTTGTCGGTATAATGTCCCACCTTTATTCCCGGAACATCGGTTATAGCGTTGTACATAAGCCCCAAAATAAAGCCTTCTCAGCATTGCCGAGAAGGCTCGATTAGCATTACCCATATTTCCCGTCTCGGTCATCGCTGATCCAAGCGGACCCTTTTATTTGTTTAATGAAAGCTCACTGCCTTATGGTCAATGGCGATTATAATGATAGAGAATTCTGTCCGCTTTGTCAATAAGTAAAAGGTCATGCTTCGTTCTAAATAACATTATCCGTCTGTTCTATATGCGGTGAGCACAATTCTTAGTCTCCACGATAAGCGTCTGTGTGTTGCCATGCCGCCTCCGAATGTTTTCTGTTTGGCGAACGGGATTTTCTCCAGTCGCATGTGGTAGAATGAAAGAACCTAGTATAGCGAGGTATTGCTGTTCACATGAATATTGCATTGAGTATAGTAGTTGCATATCTTTTGGGTTCTATTCCTTCTGCCTATATTATCGGCAAGATAAGAGGTCTTGACATTCGCAAGGTCGGGGACCGAAATGTGGGAACATTCAATGTATTTCGCCATGCTGGATTGGTTGCTGGCATAGCTACTCTGGTGGCAGACGTGGGGAAGGGGGCGCTGGCTATAGTGGTGGCTAAATTTCTTTCCGGGCAGGAGCTGGTTTTGTTCGGTGCCGGGGTAGCCGCTGTTATAGGGCATAATTGGCCCGTGTTTTTACGTTTCCGAGGTGGTCGGGGTCTGGCGGTGGTTATAGGTGCACTACTTGCCCTGCTTCCCATAGAGATGTTAATAGCTGCTACCTTAGGTCTGGTGGTGCTTTTTATCACACGTAATAGTGTTTGGTTCGGGGTAGCCTTGTTTATTCCCCTGATATTGCTTTGTTGGCTTTTCGGCGAGCCTGTATCCTTACTAATCTATTCTGCAGCGTTGCCTTGTCTGGCTGGTTTTACCCACTGGTTGACGACACGTCATTTACCGCATGAAGCGCAGAAGGAAGCAGTATCGTTTTGGATAGCAGGTAAGGGTAAAGCAAGGCGTAGGCAGTAAAGCAGCGGTTTGTCTGATAGCTTGTAGCAGAAGTGCCGAGGCCCAGAATCGAACTGGGGACACGCGGATTTTCAGTCCGCTGCTCTACCATCTGAGCTACCTCGGCGCGGCGCAATTGTAAGTTTTTTCGTCCGTAGGTGTCAAGGGGAAAAAGCTGTGTTTTATGTCTGTCCACCTGGTCTGACCAGAGGTATGCCGGCAGCGCAGAGGGGGCATTCGGTGGGGGTATAAGCTACGGTAGCGGAACGGAGACAGCTGAAAAGGGGTACGCCGAATTCCTTTTTTTGCTCACTTCGGTCAACCAGCACACCGATACCGATGATAACACCCCTAAGCTTTTTGACGGCTTCCACAACTTCGGAGATAGAGCTGCCGGTGGTCAGTATATCGTCCACAATCAGGACACGTTCACCGGGATTGATGGTAAAGCCGCGTCGGAAGATCCTTGTCTCGCCTTCTTTCTCGGCGAACATTCCCTTTACGCCCATCTGTCTGGCAACTTCGAAGGCGAGGATAATACCGCCGGTAGTCGGTCCGGCAACCACCTGGACGTTGTCTTTTTTGAAGTGCTGGGCGATGAGTTGGCACAGCCTTTGGGTGTAATGCGGGTATTGCAAAACGCGGAATTTCTCCCAGTAAACCGGTGAATGTAATCCCGAGGTTAGCAGAAAGTGCCCTTCTAGTATGGCTCCGGCATCTTTGAAAATTTGTATTATCTCGTCGGACATAGCGCTTTCATAGTCAGGTCAGGTTCAATGATTTCAGCTGCTTGTGTATTCGCATTGAGCTTATAGTGTTCTATTGTGTCCCATCTATATGGTGGCCAGTAGGTTATCCATGCCTTGCCGACGATATTTTTTCGGGGAGCTGTCCAGCCTCTGTGTGAATCGGAGCTGTTATTGCGATTGTCGCCGAGAACAAAATAGTTACCAGTGGGAATTTCCTGGGGTGGCACAATGTAGTTGGGTGGCTCCAGGGTGTAAGGTTCAACTAAAGGGGTACCGTTTATAAATACTGTGTTGTCCCTGATTTCAACGGTATCGCCCGGCAGGGCAATAATTCGCTTGATAAGGTCTGAATTGTTCTGTGGGGAACGAAGCACGATTATGTCGCCACGTTGTGGCTCATGGAAGAAATAAGTAGCTTTGCTGACCATGATATAATCGCCTTCTTCGATGGTAGGCAACATGGATGAGCCGTGTACTTTGAAGCTCCCAAACGTAACTTGAAAGAGGGCGAAAACAGCCAGTCCGACAAGTATAGGTATAATGAAATCGCGGAAAAATTTCATCGTTTTGTTACAAGCAAGCTTGTGTTATTATAATCCATGCCAGCTTTTTGTGCCATCTTTAGACTAAACTCAGCGGTCTGGTTTGCCGTTATATATAGTGGCAGTCGTGACTAAATGCTATTATAATTGCAGGGAAGGTGTTGATATTTGGCGGGTGAGGTATAGATATTGCAAGTAATTAGTTTGAGGAGGTTTGAATGAAGAAAGCTTGGTTGATTTTGTCCAGTGTGATGTTGGCTGTAGTTTTGATTGGGGCTGGTGGTTGTGTGGTCGGTGAAGATGCCCAACTCTCGCCACCGTCTATTTCTGCCTATGTGGCAGCACCGGAATTAGGAGGAATAATTTGTAACCAGCAACAGGTTGGTTTGTGGGTAACTGGTGAAGGCAAGGCAATGGCGAGTCCTGATATTGTTTTGCTCGGTCTGGGGATAGAAGCGGAAGCTAAAACTGTGACACAGGCACAGCGAGATGCGGTCGAGGCTATGAATGCAGTCATGAAAGCACTTAAGTCTAGCGGGGTGGCTGAAAAAGATATTCAAACGCAGAGTTTTAGCATATATCCGGTGCGGAGATGGGTCGAGAAGGAAAATAGGGAAGAACTCATTGGCTACAGGGTAACAAATATGGTTGTTGCCAAGATAAGGCAGATAGACGAAGCTGGCTCTGTTATCGATGCTGTGGCTGAGGCTGGTGGTAACTTAACCAGGATTGATAGCATAGGTTTTACTATTGATGACCCGACACCTTACTATGAAGAAGCACGGGCTGAGGCAATAGGAGACGCCATAGCCAAGGCTAAACAGATTGCTGATTTGGCAGATATTAAGCTGGGCAGGCTGCTATATATCTCTGAAGGTACTCCGTATGTGCCACAGGTAATGGTTAGAGACTATGCGATGAAAGCTGAGGGCATAGCTCCATCACCGACTCCTATCAGCGCCGGCGAGCTGGAAATTCAGGTCACCGTCCAGATGGTCTATGATATCGACTAATGGTTTGGTAGATTTATTAGAGTCTCTTCCTCACGGCTGGTCTAGTCTGTGGTCTGTGGGGACTTGACACAGCGGTTGAGGGGGCATATTATAGTCAATGAAAACGGCTTATAATAATGACGTGGAGGTTGTGATATGAAAGATGAGATATGGGCACCGAGGCCTTACGCAAACGAAGAATTCCTCTCCTTTGATCGCCTGAAGCGGGCAGTTACAAGTAGAGTTCTTGATAGAGCAGAGCGTTTAATGGGAGAAGAATTCCCCTTGAGCCCAGAACGGATAGGTGAGTTAACTACTGAGGAATGGCAACGAGCTAAGGAGGCACTCCAAAGTTCTCCGGGGGCGCGTGAGGCTTTCCGGAAATATCTGGAGGGGACAGTTAGTGGTAAGGTAGACAACTTGATAAAAACCGATAAGGATTATCTATCCGCTATGGGAGTAGCCGAGAAGAGCTTGTAAAAGGCATGAAAGGTAAGTTAGGTTAATATAGAGGAGAGGATTTCAATACACCTCTCCTCTTTTGTTTTCATAGTGGAGGGATAGGATGCCTGAAAGAACTGAAAAGAAAAGCGCAAGTATGGAACAAGAGAAGATGAAGAAGCGTCTGGAGATGTTGGACAAGCGTCTGGACAACATCGATTCTCAGGTTACCGCTTTGGTGGAGCGAGTGATGAGGCAGCCTGTCACTATTGAAGTCACCTGTCCAAAATGCGGCAGCGTTGTACAGATTATGCTCACCAGCAACATAAGGTCCAGCGGCAAGGGTTAAGCCATTTTCTTACTCAGATTATTGTCAGCATGAACTGTAGCTTCAGAGAGAGCTGAGAACCTGAAAGACGCTAAAATCAAAGCTACGGCGTTACTCTGATTTTCTCCCAGAAGTTATCTATAGGATTGGCAGATAGTTCTTTAGTTCGTAATCAGTTACGTGTGTCCGGTATCTGTCCCATTCTACCTTTTTATTCTGGATAAAACTATTGAAGGCATGGTCACCCAGAGCTTCTCTGACGAGCTGGCTCTTTTCGGTAAGCTGTATAGCTTCATATAGACTGCCAGGCAATGTTTTTATTTTCTTCTGTTCGCGTTCTTCCTGGCTCATTTCAAAGACGTTCTCTTCTACAGGTGGTGGTAATTTGTATCCTTTTTCGATTCCTTCGAGCCCTGCAGCCAGCATAGCACTGAAGGCGAGATACGGGTTGCATGCCGGGTCTGGGGACCTTAGCTCTATCCTGGTGGCAGTTTCCTTGCCTGGCTTGTATTGAGGGATTCTGATTAAGTCAGCTCTGTTTCTTTTAGCCCAGGTGATGTAGCAGGGGGCTTCATAGCCCGGGACAATGCGCTTGTAGGAGTTTATCCACTGATTACAGATTGAAGTGATTTCCGGGGCGTGTTTCAGTAATCCAGCGGCGAAACTTCTGCCTACTTCTGACAGATGGTAGGGGGCATCCTTATCGAAGAAGGCATTTCTGTTGCCTTTGAACAGCGACATGTGAACATGCATGCCGCTGCCATTGACACCGAATACCGGTTTGGGCATGAAGGTGGCATAAACCCCTTGCCGTTGGGCTACCTGCTTTACCACTAGACGATAGGTCATTACACTGTCTGCCATAGTCAAAGCATCGGTGTACCGGAGGTCTATTTCGTGCTGGCTGGGGGCAACTTCATGATGGCTATACTCGACATCTATGCCCATTTCTTCAAGGAAGAGAATAGTTTCTCTTCTTATGTCTGTGGCTATTTCCGGGGGTGTCAGGTCGAAATAGCCGCCCAGGTCTAAAAATTCCGTACCATCAGAATTCTTGAAGTAGAAATACTCCAGTTCAGGTCCGACGTAGAAGGTATACCCCATGTCGGCGGCTCGCTTCAGGTTTTTCTTTAATATATGCCTGGGGTCGCCTTCGAAAGGTTGTCCACCGGGCCAGTATATATCGCAGAACATTCTAGCTACCCCTTGCTCCTTGGGGCGCCAGGGTATTATCTGATAAGTGTTGGGGTCGGGTAGGGCAATCATATCGCTTTCATCAATGCGGGCGAAGCCCTGTATAGAAGAGCCGTCGAAGCCCATGCCATCGTTTAGCGCCTCCTCGAGTTGTTCGGCGGTGATGGAGAAGCTTTTCAGAAAGCCTAGAATGTCGGTGAACCATAGCCGTATGAACTTAATGTTTTGCTCCTTTGTCCTCTTGAGGACGTATTCCCTGACTTCATCTTCCTTCTTGCCCATTATATTTCCCTCCAATCGACTAAAATTTTCAAAGTATCCATTTTGTGAAAGTATAGATGAGACCAGCTCTTTATTCAAGATGGGTAAGCTTGACTGCATATAGAAGCATTGATAAAATGCCAAAGTAGTGGGCGGTTAGCTCAGTGGTTAGAGCGCTGCGTTGACATCGCAGAGGTCACCGGTTCAAGTCCAGTACCGCCCACCACTGCTTGCAAAAGTTTGCAAATCGTAGCTAATTTTTGTACAAATTTGTCCACGCTGCTTGCTACACCTTTTAGCATAATGTTTTAATTAATGTTCCATAATTAGCGACTTCACCTTTCTTGGCAAGGCTAGCAGACTGAAGTGAATTAGAACGAACCGGCCAAAAGATACTATGATATGTGAAATATTGGCATAGAGGACTTGACTAATAGTGTATAATTTCCTTAAGAGCCTTAGCGATAAACTTAATAGAAAATAACAGATTTGTGGGGGCAGTGAACCAGCGGACGTAAAGAGGTCACTTGGACGTTGGGGAGCCAATTGTGAAACCGACCACCTACGTGGTCGGTTTTTGTTTTCGAACGATAAGTGCTGGATGATCAAAGCAGAATATTTCTCAATAACAGAATTTGGGGTGACAATTCTTTACGAGAGATTTAACAGCGTTTGGAGTCTTAAAAAAGAAAGGACGACACTATATAGAAGCAATCCATAATCTCCAAATTTTGTGTGTCAGTTTTCAAGCAGTGAATGACAGGAGCTAATAGATATGGGCAAACGAGAACCTTCATTGCATAAGACGTGGAAGATCGTGAGTATCTTGGCATTGCTTGTGGGTGTTATCGCGTCTATTATTACAATCGTGACTTGGCTAAAAGTTGACCACATTGAGGACCTCGCCCGGGCAGCAAGAGATTGGGAAATAGCCTTGGTTCTGTCCGAACCTCAGCCTGGCACAGAGATATCTGATTTTGTCATTAGACTTACGGGGAAGGTCGACTTTTGCGTAATGGCTGCACAAGTTGAGTCTAATTCCAGAGTCAACCTCACATTACAGGAGAATCGAGTTGAGCTTGTTACATGTGTAAAGCCACTTTCTGAGGCCAAATGGTGGTGGGTTCAGACCAATCCTGTTGTGCGAGAGGATGGTCATTTTGAGGGTTCAGCATTTATCGGAGAGAGGATGGGTACGAGTAAAGGGGTGGAATTCCAGATCGTTGTTCTAGCGGTTCCACGGGGCTCTATGTGTGAGGGTGACAGGCATATCAACCTCCCGTTTTACTACGCAGCATCCAACGTTGTTAACGTGAAAAGGGGACAGTAGTGCTTGATTTGCCAAACTCGAGCCATTGAGCACCAGCATATTATATACTTATTACCTCCATTTCATTGGCCCAAATATTTTGCATCTTGGGAAACATATAAACGCTATGGTACAAGGTCTGCGCGATAGACCGGAATGTTATTGTGTTAATGAGGAGAGGGAGCTTCGCTATTCTACTTCCTTTTGATGCAGGTGTGCTAGCATAGAGTACCCTATATAGTTATCGTAGGTGATGTTATAATTTAGTCAACAAAAGTTGTTGAGATAGTTACTCGCTCATCCATGTCAACATCAGTTGGCATTTTAAGTACAAGGACAATTTGGAGGTTTGATAAAATGTGGAAGCGTTTTGTTAACAGCTATTTTAGCCCCCCTGACCCTACCCCATTTTATAGTCCAGCACAGATTAGAGTTTTCTCGGTTTTATTGATATATTCCACAGGGCTTAAATCGCCCAAAGAGCTGTGTGGTCTGAACTCATTATAGTCTATTCTCCAGGCT
>Ga0233423_10000049_pt1 | contig 69374 bp, 54 predicted proteins | sample Watercolumn_Mata_FD_180713 | JGI IMG/M metagenome (GOLD analysis project Ga0233423, IMG submission 180713) | Freshwater microbial communities from Lake Matano, South Sulawesi, Indonesia - Watercolumn_Matano_2014_112_MG | ecosystem: Environmental > Aquatic > Freshwater > Lake | place: Indonesia... | reverse complement strand
TTCATTGATACCATCCAGTACCACCCAACCGGCGCGGCCTTTCCGGAGCAGATCTTCGGACTGCTGATTACCGAGAAGGTTCGGGGCGTCGGCGCCCACCTCGTCAACGACGAGGGCAACCGGTTCATCTACGAACTCGAAAGCCGCGACATCACCGCTTCGGCCATCATCCGCGAGTGCAAAGGCCGCAGCCTCGGCGTGGTCACGCCGACCGGCCGCCTCGGGGTCTGGCTCGACACGCCGCTCATCGAAGTACTCAAAGGCCCGGGCGCGGTGAAGAAGAACCTGCCGGCTATGTACCACCAGTATGAGCGGTTCGGCATCTTCATGGACAAAGAGCCGATCCTCACCTACCCGACCCAGCACTACCAGAACGGCGGCATCCTCATCAAGGACAACAGCGAAACCGGGGTGAAGAACCTGTACGCGGCCGGCGAGGTCGCGGGCGGCATCCACGGCCGGAATCGGCTGATGGGCAATTCGCTCCTCGACATCCTTGTCTTCGGCAAGCGCGCCGGCGCGGCCGCTGCGGACGCGGCGCGGGACATGACCCAATCGTCCTCGATTGGGATCGTGTCCCAAACCGCTTCAAGCCCCGGCTTCAAGCACGTCGCGGCCTACCAGGCAGAGTTGAAGAAGGCGGCAGTGCCGCCGGAGCGTCGCTCGCCCATGCTCCTGCCCGAGTACCGCCGGCCCGAGTTCAAGACGCCGTTTCAGTTCGCGGCCCTCGGGTGCGAGTAGCAGGCTTGGCCACGGCCACGCCTGCCGAGCTTCAGCCCGCAATCGAAGTCAGCGCGCTGACCCGCCGTTTCAAGGCCTTCACCGCGGTCGACAACATCTCGTTTGCCGTCAACGCCCACGAGGTGTTCGGGTTCCTCGGGCCTAACGGCGCGGGCAAGACCACGACCGTGCGGGTGCTCTGCACGCTCATCCGGCCGAGCGCGGGCGCGGCCCGCGTGGCCGGGTTCGACGTCGTGCGCCAGCACAACGACGTGCGCCGTTCCATCGGCATCATCTTCCAGGACCCGTCGCTCGACGACCGGCTGACCGCGCAGGAGAACCTCCGTTTCCACGCGATGATATACCGGGTGCCGCGGGCGGAGGTGAACTCGCGCATCGCCCAGGCGCTTGACTGGATGGAACTGACGGACCGTGCAAGCGAACTGGTCCGTAACTTCTCCGGCGGGATGAAGCGCCGGCTCGAAATCGCCCGCGGCCTGCTCCACGCCCCCAAGGTGCTTTTCCTCGACGAACCTACCCTCGGGCTCGACCCGCAGACCCGCTCACGCATCTGGGAGCGCCTGCTGGCGCTGCGCCGGGAGCACGGCATGACCCTTTTCCTGACCACCCATTACATGGACGAAGCGGAGAACTGCGACCGCATCGCCATCATCGACCACGGACGGATAATCGCGCTCGACACGCCGGCCAGGCTCAAAGCCCAGGTGCAGGGCGACCTCGTCCGTCTCGAAACCGCGGACGACGCGGCAGCCGAGGCTGAGGTTAAGCAGCGGTACGGTGTCGAGGTCGTCCGGGACGCGGGCGGGCTCCGCTTCGAGGTCGAAAACGGCGCCGCGTTCGTGCCCGGGCTGCTGCGGGAACTTTCGGTGGCGGTGCGGACGGTGAGCGTGCGGCCGCCGACCCTCGAAGACGTGTTCCTGAAGATGACCGGCCGGGAAATCCGCGACGACGAGGCGAGCAACCACGAGAAACTGAAGGGCCGGCTGCGCCGCATGGGACGGGCGTGGAGATGAGGACCAGTCGAAGTCAGAAGCTAGAAGCTAGAGCACAGAGTGCAGAGTGTCCGGACGCTCTAGCTTCTGCAATCTCGCTTGTGGCTTCTAGCTTCGTCCGGTTATGATCGATTTCGCCTGCATCCGCATGGTCTGGCAGCGGGACATCATCCGCTACTTCCGAGAGAAGAGCCAGCTCTACGGCTCCCTCACCCGGCCGATTCTCTGGCTGTTCGTGCTCGGGATGGGCCTGCGCGGTTCCGCCTCCGGAATCGGGAACGTCAACTACACCCAGTTCATCTTTCCCGGCATCATCGCGATGACCGCCATCTTCACCTCAATCCAGTCGGCCATCAGCATCATCTGGGACCGTGAGTTCGGGTTCTTGAAAGAGATACTCGTCGCACCGGTCCCCCGGACCTCGATTGTCATCGGCAAAGGGCTGGCCGGGACCACGCTCTCGCTCATCCAGGGCTGCATCATCCTCCTGCTCGTGCCGCTGGTGCGCGTCCATATACCTCTCGCCAACATCGTTCCGCTCATCCTCGTACTGGCCCTGCTGTCGTTCGGGCTGACCGGTATCGGTATCGTCATCGCGGCACGGATGACGTCATTCCAGGGCTTCGGCACCATCATGAACTTCATCATCATGCCGATGTGGTTCCTGTCCGGCGCGCTCTTCCCGGCGAAGAACCTGCCGGTGTGGCTGAACGTGCTCGTGCGCATCAACCCGCTCACCTACGGCGTTGACCTCGTGCGGAAGCTGGTGCTGGGGTTCTCATATCACGCGCCCTTGTTCGACTTCGTGTTCCTGGTCGCGTTCGGCGTGCTCACCACATCGGCCGCGGTCTTCTTCTTCAACCGCGGCGAGTACTAGCCGATGCTCAGCCGCGACGTGTCGAGACTCCTCATCAGCGTCGGGGTGGTACTGCTGGCGAGCGCCATCGGTTCGTTTGCCACCGTGCGCGCGATTCCGACGTGGTACAAGGGACTCGCCAAGCCTTCGTTCTTTTCTTCCGTGTCTCGATCCCATCCGGAGTCCTGCTCTTGCCCTACCTGGCTTGGGTCTCCTTCGCCGCCATACTCAATGTGTCGATCTTCTTCCTCAACCGCTGAAAGAGGCAGGGAGGGACCGGGATGACCACCAGCCGGACTTTACCCGTCCGCGACATCGTCTAATATGGATACTCTAAGGAGTCACACAATGAGAAAACACAGGCTAGCCCTGGCTGCAACCGCAGCTGCCCTCAACGCGTTGTTGATCTGTCTTTCCCTCAGCTGTCGGACGTCCGCCCGTACCGGCGAAACGTTCCTGGGTGTGGTCCCGGCTGGATGGCATACAGTCGGGAATACCCTCTCCAAAGACCGGCTCCACGTCGCACAAGTCATGGTTCAGGAGGACGAGAAGCAGGAAATGGTCCCGAACGGCAAGCAGCGGGTGGTCATGGACGGCAAGCCGGGTCCGGCATACGACGGGATTCTCAAGGGCGGGCCGGTGTTGAGCTCTGACGGCAAGCACTTTGCCTACGCGGCGCTGAAAGGCAGCAAACGGCTCGCGGTGATCGACGGCCGTCCCGGACCAGAATACGATGGCATCCTCGAGGGCACTCCCGTCCTGAGCCAGGATGGCGCGCGCTCTGCCTATGCCGCCCTCAAGGACGGGCGATGGTCGGTGGTGGTCGACGGCAGGCCCGGCGGGGAGTATGACGCAGTGTCGGATATCGTCTTCAGTCCAAACGGAAAACGCCTGGCATTCCGGGCAGAGAAGGGCGGCGCACACCTCGTGGTGGTTGACGGGCAGCCCAGCCCGGAGTACGGCGGAACCGGGAGCGGTACTATCGTCTTCAGCCCGGATGGGAAGCGTCTGGCCTACGCAGTACGCAGGGGTGACAAATGGCTGGAGGTCTTGGACGGTCAGGCCGGGCCGGAGTATGATGGAGTCACGGCTGCGGTCTTCAGCCCGGACGGTAAGCGCGTAGCATACGGTGCAAAGGTGGGCAACAAGTGGCTAGGCGTGATTGATGGCCGCCCCGGCCCGGCGTATGACGCTATACTACAGGGCACACTGCTCTTCAGCTCAGACGGGACGCGCGTGGGATACATAGCGCAGGCAGGCGCCAAACAGCTCCCGATAATCGACGGTCAGCCCGGCCCGGCGTATGCCGCGGTGCGGAACCTGGTTTTCGGCCCGGACGGCAAGCGGGTAGGGTACGTCGCGTTCAGCGGTACTGGGCAGGTCGTGGTCATAGACGGACAACCAGGACAGGAGTACATTCAGAGCCAGCAAGGAGGACCGGTTTTCAGCCCGGACGGCAAGCGGGTTGCCTATTACGCGGGCAGTGGCAGCAAGATGCTGGTGGTTGTCGATGGGCAGCCGGACCCGCTCTACGACGCCACGCGGGACCCCGTTTTCAGCCCGGACAGCAAGCACATGGCCTACGGAGCCTGGCAGAACAACGAGTGGCTGATGGTGGTCGACGGCCAGCCCCGGCCCGAGACCGGCAGGAGCATCCAGACCCTGCCCGTTTTCAGCCGGGACAGCAAGCGTCTTGCGTACCTGGCGATGGAGGGCTACAAGTGGCTTGCCGTAGTCGATGGCCGGCCCGGGTCCGAGTACGACGCGATGCTCACGCAGGAACCGGCCTTCCAACCCGACGGTTCGATCGAGTTCCTGGCGATGCGGGCAGACAGCCTGTTCCGCGCAAGGCAATAGCGGCCCCAGGTCCGCGGCGGCCGGGTTCGACGAAAGACCGGTTTCCGGTACGCTGAAGTGAACGGGGCGAGTTGCAGGAGAGAGGCAACCGCCCCGGCCCAGACTGAGACCCGATGGCCATTCACAGGCCGCGTCCTTTCCCTGACCCAGTCAGGGCATCAGATACCAGGTGACGGGTCGCTTGACTTGTTCGGTCGACACGACTGTCAGCGGCTCGCGGTTACCGGGAGGCACGGTTCCCGTCAGCCCCTTTCAGCCCGGTCGGGCTCGCCGCGAACGATTCATCTACTCGCCCGTTTTCCTCTTGACGAACAGCTTTGGGAAGGCACTTGGCATACAGACCATTGACTCGCGGCAAACCCTGACGACCTTGCATGATATTACTCTTCTGTCCGTCGAGCAGAGGTCTTCCAGCGGCTGCGAGTAGAGGTACGGAGCAGAGATATCCACACCGCCCGGGAGTTGTCCACAGGTTAGTAACCGCGAGAGTGCCAATGGGGCTCGACCGGCTTCTCGGAGAAGTCCGCTACTGCCATGCCGTTGCCGTGAAGCGATGTTCAGCCCAAGACGTCCGTCAACTGGGCGATAGTCGGCGTCTCCGCTATCAAGGGCGGGGGCCGCACTGCGTTCGGATCTGCGCGCCGTCTCATTGCCCCCGAACTGCCGACCGGGGACGACCGGCCCAGGCATGAACTGCAAGACGGCAATGCGGGAAAGCGGCTGCCAAGGTAAAGCGATCGGGGTTGGCTGTCGGACTGCAGGCCACTGCCTCCGGTGGTTGACATAGTCACCGGCCGCTAGTCCGCTCTCTTCCTGCCCCGCCCGGTCTCCCGGGCGGGCGCTTTCAACGGAGCGTACTGGCCGGCGATCTGCAGGTTGCCGATGCGGATCGTGGACGGACCGTAGTAGCCGTCCTGCGCCACCGCGACGACAATCCGTTCATCGTCAAGCGCTGATACATCTCAGCCCCGGCATTGCAGCGCGGGCAGCACAATCGGAACCCGCTGTGCGGACGGGGGCCTTGACATGCGGACGGAGTCTGCGCTAGAATTGACTCGCCCTGCTGTGTGCGGGGAAAAGGAGCGAGTATGCTGAAGATGTCCGTGCTGGCTGCGGTCTGCCTCCTCGCGCCGCTGGCGCTGGGAGTGACCCCGATTTTCAACGGACCGGAACTCGTCAAGGACGCCGGTGTGCCGATAGACGTCGGCAACTACGGCGCACCGACGGTGACGGACTGGAATAATGACGGCGCCAAGGACCTGATTGTCGGCCAGTACGACCAGGGCAAGATCAGGTTGTACCAGAACCAGGGGCCGGACACAGCCCCCGACTTCAACGGATTCACCTACTACAAATCCGGCGGCGTAGACATAACCCTGCCCTACGGCTGATGCCAGGGCGCGAGTCCACAGGTTGTGGACTGGAACTCGGATGGCGACGCCGACATCATATCCGGCGACCGGAACGGCTACTTCAACGTCTGGATATGGGACGACACCGGCCTGGTTGCCTACACCCAGTATCTGAAAACGGATAGCACGCCTATCAACGTCGGCGCCAACTCCTATCCGACCGTCATCGACTGGAACGGCGACGGCAAGAAGGACCTGCTCCTCGGCTGCGAGAACGGACAGGTTCTGTTCTGGCCGAACGTGGGAGAAAACACCTGGCCGATGTTTCAGGCGGCCGAGAGCGTAGTCGCAGGCAGAGATCCGCTGTACCAGTACCGCGTGAACCCGTTCGTGGTCGATCTGGATCGCGACGGCGTCAATGACCTGGCCTGCGGCGACGGCAACGGCTATGTGCTTTTCTACCGCAACATGGGCTCGAACTCGAGTCCGGTGCTGGCCTGGGCCGAAACGCTCAAGACGTCCGGAGGCCAGCCGGTGATGTCGGGCGGAACGGTCTACGGCTCGCGCTGCTGGTTCGGTTTCTGGGACGCCGACACATTACCGGACATCCTGCTGAGCGCGTACGACGGCAACGTCGAGCTGTTCCGCGGGATGTGGCCGGTCGGTGTAGGAGAAGGGAAGCCCGTGCCTGCGTGCCTCGCGCTCCGCGCCGGCCCGAGCCCCACGAACGGAAGCAGCGTGGCGATACGCTATACGCTTGATGCCCAACGCCACACGCTGCTCCAGATACATGACCTGACCGGCCGCGTGGTCAGGACGCTCTGTGCGTCAACCATTGACCGTGGTGCGTACAACGTCGCCTGGGACGGCCGGAACGACTCGGGCGCCGAGGTGAACAGCGGCATTTACTTCTGCCGGCTGTCCGCGTCCGGGCAGACGGCCTCGGCACGAATCGTCGTCAGTCGCTAGCGCAGCCCTCAAGTTCCTGCCCCGCCCGGATCTCCGGGCGGGGCAGCTCTTTGCCGGCGAAGTCTAGCCCGCTATCTGGAGGTTGCCGACGCGGATTGTGGCCGGACCGTAGTAGCCGTCCTGCGCCACCGTCTCCCGCGACAGCTTGATGTCGGCCAGCGCGTCGAACCAGTTGCCGATGAGCAGTCCGCCTCTGAACGGTCTGTCCGAGCCGTCTTCCCGGATCTCGCCCAGGCGGATTTCCGAGGCGAAGTCGCCCGAGGTCGGGTCGGCGCGGAAGTCGGAGAACGCGCGGACGACTATCACCCGGCCGGGGCCGAGGAGTTCCGCGGTCCGGTGCGTTCCGGCGGGCACGACCGTGTTGCCCGCCGGCCCAGACGGCTTTGCGCCCTGTGAGGCGCCATCCGCGCCCACGGTCGCATCGAGCAGGCCGAGGTAGTGGTAGTAGCGGAGTCCGCCGAGGACCTCGTCGTAGCAGCCGTCCTTCAGCAGACAGGTGCGGCGGGCGGGCACGAAGTCACCCTCGATGCGCGAGTCCGGACCGAACGGCACGAGCGGGTCCGAGAACAGGGTCAATGCGTCGCCGGCCAGCGGTCTGTCGCCTGACACCGGTCTGCCTTTGTCGTAGCGCGACATCTTCTCGTAGACCGCCTTGCCGGAACAGTGCCAGGAAAGCGGCTGGTACTCGAGCTTCATGAAGTCGTGGGCGGCCGCGCCGGTGAGCACGACCGGGCCGGTGTGCTGCGGAGGCGAACCGGCCTGGGCGATGCCGCGGGCATGCACCGCGCCCGCGAGGACTAGTCCCTGCGGGTCAAGGTCGCGGAGTCGGCGTGCGTGGGGGCGGGCGGTGTGCTCCGCAATCTTGTCGCCGAACCGGGCGATGAAACAGACTTCGGCGTCGGTGCGTGTCGAGTGATACTCAAGGGCAACCCCGCTGCTGTTTTCAACCCGGCTGCGGATCTTCCGCACGAACACCTCGAGGTTCGAGACGTCGATGCCGAACTCAGCAGCAGCGGCGGTCAGAACCGCGTCCGAGAACCGCTGGACGCGGGCCAGCAGCGCGCGGGGCGACGATCCGCTTGTCGAACCCGGCCAGCTGCTCGAACGCATGGCGGCAGACTTCCTGTCGCTGCGCCGAGGTCACCTGCTCCGGGTCGAGCTTGAACTCGCTCCGGAAGTGACGGTCGAGTTGCGCTCCCGGGTCCGGCACCGGGCCCTGTACAACCCGGAGAGACTCGGTCAGCCCGCGCGTCAACCGGAGCAGGTAGCTATGGTCGTCCACCCGGCTCGTTGCCACCGAGTGGAAGGTCGCGCCGTCCCAGACCGAGATGCGTATGCCGGGGCGGGGCGGCACCGGGTTGGTCCGTTCGTCGGCCGGGCTCTTGCTGACAGTCTCACCGGCCGACTGCGTCACGAGCGCGGCTGCGTACGGCGCTTTCTTTTCCGCCTCGGCGACGAGCTCCGGCAGGAACCCGCGCAGCGTTTCGAGTTGCGGCGGGAGGCTGGAACTCATGGTTGTCACTCCTTTCGGGAGAGAATGTCGGTCGGGCTGGCAAAGCCCATGGTCATCAGCGGTTCAAAGCCGAGTTTCTGCCAGCAGGTCCCGCTGGGCGGGTTGTTGTTCGCCCAATCGAGCATTACCATCGCCACCCGGCGGTCGGCAAGGAACCGGGCGGCGGCCAGCGTCAGCCCGGTCAGCACGCCCCGCTCACGCCATTCCGGGTCAACCCAGGCGTCGTCAATGCGTCCGAACGGGCGCGGGTCCATGTTCGGGTTGTCGAGGATACGGGCCAGCAGCATTCCCACCGGCTTGCCGCCGGGAGCAGCGGCGACGAAGATACGGTTCTCGTCCCGCTCCATCACCTTGGCATAGAACTCCTCCAGGGTGTCAATCAGTTCCTGGCTCAGGCGCCAGACGCGCGGGTCCCGACCTGCGAGCAGGTCCTGCAGGGCGATGCGCATCCGCTTCAGCTCGGGCAGGTCGTTCTTCCCGGCGCGGCGGATGGAGAACTTCTCCTTCGGGTTCGACGGGCGGGGAGGCCTCACGGGTTCGGGCCTAGATCAGCAGGCAGCCCTTCTGCTGATACTCGGTGAAGAGCCGTCCCCAGGCGGTGTCGCGTTTCCACTGCTCGTAGATCTTCCGTTCCTTCAGCGGCCAGCGGATGCGGTCGTGGTAGGTCTCGGAGACGAAAATCGGGAAGTAGACGATCGGCGTATGGAAGAGGAGTTTCTGCAGGAACCGGGTCGGGCCATACCAGGACAGCCAGCCCATGACCCGGTGGAAGTTCCAGCCGACGTCAAAGCCCCAGCTCTCACCCGACACGTCGTCGCCCGCGAGCTCGATTTCCTTCGGGTCTCCGACGCCTAGCCCGGCTTCGTGCGCGAGGCGGATGTACTTGATTCCCATCGGATCGAAGCCCATCAACTTCGCGGACACCGCGTCGATGGCGACCTGGTCGCCGGACGCGAGGATCACGTTCTTCACTACCGGCTTCAATGTGCGCGGGCCCTGGCCGTCGCCGACAGTCGTGCCGTCCATTACCGCGAAGACGCCGGTGTGAATCTCCTTCTGGATGGCAAGCAAGTCAACGAGCGTCTCGTGAATCAGCGTGTGGGTGTAGTGACGATGAGTCGAAAGCAGACCGCCGAAGGCGTTCTTCATAGCGCCGGTCGTGGTAGTGTAGATGTGGCACTTCACGGTCGGCAGGTGGACGATATTCTTGCCGAAGAAGTAGTCGGGAATGCGCAGGCCCTTGGGGTAGATCCGGTCGAGCGCGAGCATCTTCACCTTCGGCTCAAACGGCACCCACTTCATGTCCGATTCCTTGAAGTTGTAGAGCACGGGCAGCCCGCACTTCCTGAAGATCGGGACGTACTGGTTCAGGTCCTCGCCCTTGTAGGTGTCTATAACCACAGTCTTGTTCTGAACGCACGAGAGGTCGTTGTACCCGAGGTCGTGGAGCCCGAGGATTGTGCCTTCGAGCTGCCACGGCGTCGTGTTGGCCGAAGGCATCGGGTAGTGCCAGGAGATGTTGTCTTTGAGGATGGTTGTCTTGCCCGGGGCGAGGAACCTGTCCGCGTCGGCCAGCTTCAGCAGCCGGCGGTAGTCCTCGAGAACCGATTCAGGCTTGGTCCGAAGGACGGCTACTTTGGCGCGGGTACTCATCCGGCTGATTATAGCGCCATCGCGCCGCCGCGCAACTCGCTTGCAGAGACACGGGCAGAAGTGTCAGAAACGGCCGGGCGCGGGACAGCCGAGAGGTGCTCGCCCTCGCTTGAAGAACCACGTGGTGTGCATCTGCAAACTCATCCGCAAGCTCGCCGGGAGGCTGTCCGGGAGAGCCCTTCATGAAGTAGCGCGCGGCGGACGCGGGAACCTTCCTCGCTGCTCCTCAAGGAGCTCGGCAGGCTGGTCACGAGGTTCTCTGCAGAGTGATTCGGGAAGGAACTCGGACAGCAACGGGGACTGCAACCCGGCAGAGACCAGAGGACGGAACCTGACCCGCTACCCGGCAAAGAACCGGACAGGGAGCTGTCCTCGTTGCCTGCCACATAGCGGATGAAGTAGCGGTGAAGGTAGCCGGCGAGGCAGCCTGCATCGTTCCTCTCCAGACTCCTCAGAACGTAGCTTCGGAGGCAATGGGGATAGCCACGGGGGAGGCATAGGAGGGGTCGGAGAGGGAACAGGGGCCAGGGGCTTGGGATTAGGGAAGTTAGGGCTTTTCCCTCGGGCCGACGGAATGTGTAGTATACTGCATGTTCGGGCTTGGCGAACCAACGGCGATTCCGCCCCTACTGCGGGTCAGGAATCTCCTGTTGTTTCGCCGGCCTTGCGCGTGAACGCGAGGGCCTCGTCGCCACCGGCCGCAGCCCGGAGACGTAGTCGAGTGACTCGCGGAACAGGGATGCGAATCGGCGCAGGTCGGTTGCTCGTTTGGGTTTCAACATCACCCACGCGGCCATCTGTTTTCCCCGAGGCGTGAAGGGAACGAAACCGGGTTTCTTCAGAATCTCTGCTGCACGTTCCGGCGGCAGCTTGAAGCCGACGCCCGGCCCATACAGGCAGGCGAAGAGCTTGCCGCCCGTCCAGTACCCGGGAAACCCGAACATCTTGCCGGCCTTGGCCCCGGGCAGCTTGAGCAGCAGGTCGTCCAACACCTGTCGCTGAGCGAGGTTGAACTCGACCTTCATCCTGCCTCCCTGCCTGGTACGGACAGCCCTGCGACAGCTCGCAGCTGACAGCCCACAGCCTTCAGCCCGGACAGACTAGACGCCGGGGTGAGGCAGCGCGCGTCACGCGGGCCGCACCGCGACGAACACTTCGTACCGGTTGCCGGAGGCCGGCGGCTCGATGAACTCGCGGGTCGTCACCGAGAAGCCCTGCGCCTTGAGCAGCCGCAACCAGGATGCGCGCGGGAAGAGCCCGGTTACGTGCCGGTCATACTCCACCCTGACCCCATCCTTGTCCCGCAGGATGTAGGCGAAGTCGTATGTGATCAGGTTGCCGCCCGGGTCAGGACCATGAACCCATTCCAGGTAGCGCAGGCTGCGCAGCATCCGGTCGTGCCCGCCGTGAGACGTGCTCGGCTTGAACGTCTCGGTCACATGGTCGGGACAGAAGAGCGCCACTCCGCCCGGCCGGAGGTGGACCCATGCCGTCGCCAGCGCCCGGGCCAGGTCCTCTTCCGTGAGCATGTATGCCACGGCATCTTGGATGAACACGGCGTCGAACACGCGGCCCAGCCGGACTTCGCGCATGTCGCCGTGGACGTGCTCGCACTCGGGATTCAGCGACCGGCTCACCCGGAGCATTCCCGGCGACAGGTCCACCAGCGTCATCTCGCAGTTGGCCTTCAGGTGGGACGCGTTGTTGCCGCCGCCCGAGCCGAGTTCGAGCATCGTCCTGACCGGGCTCTTGCTCGCCTCGGTAATGCATTGCCAGTAGAACGCCGCTGCTGTCGCGTATTCGTCGGGGCTGGAAAGCAGCGGCCACCAGGCGGCCAGGTCCTCGTAGAGGCGGGGCAAAGCACCCACGGGGTATCAGCGGCTGACGATGACCTTTGACACCGTCGATTGACGGTTGGCGATTGTCGAGTGCACGAAGTAGACGCCAGGCGCGAGGCGGGAGACGTCGTTCGGACCGGGCTTGAGGTTGAGGACTTGCCGCCCGCTGATGTCCAGCAGGGCGCAAAAGGGGGACAGTCCCACGGAGGTTCGCGTAGAACGCTCGCCGGTACAGTCCCCATTTTGCAGGAAGAGCACGCCGCGGATGATGGCAGGCCGGCCCCGGCGCGAGGCCCGCAAATCCGGGTTCTCCTCGGTACCAGTCAGCAGCGAGTCACGCAGCACCGAGATGGTGGAACTGCGGTAGTCCGCCACGTAGACCCGGTTCTGCTGCGGGTTGTTGCAGAGATCGCTCGGGTCATCGCCGACGGCGATGTTGGTCAGGACCGCGTCGGTCGCGCCGTCAATCACCGTCACGCTGTCACTACCGTAGCACGCGACGTACACCTTGTTGTTGATGGAGCTATGGAGCACCGGCCAGGGCCCTCCGCATACCGGCACCGTGGCGACGACCGTGTCCGCCGTGCAATCTATCACGGTCACGTCGCGGCTGCTGTAGTTCGTGCAGTACACCTTGTTGTTGGTCGGATTGTGGCAGACGCCCTGCGGAGCGTTGCCGGCCGGCACGGTCGCGACGGCCGTGTCCGCGGTGCAGTCAATCACGGTGACGTTGTCGCTCCGGTCATTCCCGACGTAGACCTTGTTGTCGGTCGGGTTGTAGCAGGTTGCCCACGGACCGTCACCCACCGGGATGGTGGCAACGACCGAGTCGGTCACTCCGTCGAGCACGCTGACGTTGTCGCTATCGTAGTTGGCGCAGTAGACCTTGTTATTGATAGGGCTGTAGCAGATGTAGTAGGGGCGTCCGCCGGCTGTGATCGTGGTGATGACCGAGTCCGTGGCCCCGTCGATCACGGTGATGTTGCCGCTATGCTCGTTGGTCGCGTAGACCTTGTTGCCGGCCACGTTGTAGCAGAAGAACACCGGACCGTTGCCGGCCGGAACGGTGGCAACCACCGCGTCCGTGGCGCCGTCAATGACGGTCACGTTGTTGCTCGTCGTGTTCGCGCAGTATACCTTGTTGTTCGTCGGGTTGTAGGCGAGCGCGTAGGGGCCGTCGCCGGCGGCGACCGTAGTGATAATCTGGTTGGTCGCGCCGTCAATCACGGTCACGTTGTCGCCCTGCAGGTTCGCACTGTAGACTTTGTTGTCGGCCGGATTGTAGCAGACGGCGTTGGGGTACGACGAGTCCGGCAGGACTATCGTGGTGTCCAGCCACTGGGCGGCGGCGACAGAGAACAGGGCCAGAAGGACGGCGATCGGGAGGATGTGTCTCACAGGGTCTCCTTATCTGGGAACGGTGGTATCGCGGACCTGCGAAGCGCGGCTCCGCCGACAGGCAGAGAGACTTTGCGGTCTTGGTCGAAGCGGGCGACCATACGTTTGACGGCAGCGAGCGCGGGCGTCACCACAAATCAGAAGAATATGCCCGAGGGGCGTCAAGTCAAGGCGCAGCAATGCAGGATTGCCGCTGGCAGTTGGTGGCTCACGGCTGGAGCGGGCGACGGCCGGAGCCGGCGGTGCGGCCACTTCGGCGCTTCCACGTCGAAGACGTCTTTGCGGATTCTGGCCAGGACATTGGGGTCGCAGCCGCGGGCGCTGATGCTCGGCGACTTAGCCGCTATTCCGGTCTTCCGGGCAGGCTCCCAACGCGAGATTACCGAAGCAGCTCGGGCTGGTACAGGGCGCAACACCGCGGGCCGCCGTCTATTTGTTGTGGTAGACGTCATGCCGACTACAATCTGGACCCGGGAGGGGTCTGCCCGGGGATTACCCAGGGGATAGCCCTCTGCGAGCCAGCCGAGGACGCGACGTGAGATACAACCTGAGGCCCGTCGCGATCTCAGGTGAGATGGCCGGTGCCGGATCAGGTCTCAGGTCAAGGTTGAGGTCAAGCTCGAGGAGTGTCCCAAGGGCTGGTGTCGGAAACGAGTGAGAACTCAGGTTGAGGTCAAGGTTGAGGTCGAGCCGGACGTACAGCTTGAGGTCCGGTTCGGTATCCGCCGGGGGAAACAACGGGCGCCGTGATGAGAGCCACGATGTGAGGTACGACGGACGTTCTGAGAGGAGTCCCGAGAGTCACCTGGAGCCGGACTGTTCTCCTATCTTGCCACCATCACCCTTGAGATACCCGACGTCCGACGAACAAAGTAGACGCCGGGGCTCAAGGCGCTGACGTCGTTCGGGCCGGCGCGCAGATCCAGCACCTTGCGACCGGAGATGTCGAGGAGATCGCTAGACGCATCACGCTCGACGTCCGACGCCGGAGGTTCGCGCAGCACGCCGCGGATGATGATCGGGCCGCGGTTCGGCGTTCGGAGGTCGGCGCTCGGCGTTGCTTTGACCGCACCGACTGAGCCGTAGGCGAGAGTCAGGTAGTCCATGCCGGTGGTGTCGTTCCTGGTTCGCCCGCCGGCGAAAACGATTCCCTGACGGCTGAGCGCCATGACGTAGGCTTCATCGAACGTGCTCGGCATGTCGAACTGCTCTAGCCAAAGCCGGTTTCCGCTCGAGTCGTACTTGATGGTTACTACGTCCCAGTCGTTGCTGGAGTTCACGCTCGAGCCGGACACGTAGACGTTGGCTTCCGCGTCCAGCGCGATTCCGCAAGCCCGGTCGTAGTTCCGCGGCCCGCTGTAGCGGGCCACCCAGCGCTGGACTCCATCCGGAGAATACTTGACTGTCGCGCAGTTGTAGTGGCCCAGAGTGTCAACGTCGCTGGTGCCTGTGACGTAGACATTGCCGGCGTCGTCAACGGCGAGTCCCGCGACCTGGTCCGAACGGCTGCCAGGCCCGTTGTAGCGCCTGGTCCAGAGCGTGTCGCCGCCGGGGCCGTACTTGACCGTGAGATAGTCATCGAACGTCAGGGTATCGTAGCTTCGGCCGGCAACAACGGCATTGCCCTGACCGTCAGCCGCAACTGCCAGCCCCTGCATGTCGCAGCCCGCCGGTCCGGCATAGAGGTTGGCCCAGAGCGAGTCGCCGCCCAAGCCGAGCTTCCAAGTCATGAGGTCGAAGTCCTTGCCGCTGGGGCTGGCGTAGCCGGTGACATAGGTGTAGCCCTGCTTGTCGAGCGCGACCGCGTTCGCGCCGTCGTTGTAGCCGCTGTTGTAGCGGAAGATCCAGACGGCGCTGCCGTTCAACCCATACTTCACAACCACGTAATCGAGGTCGTTCAACCAGCCGGCCCGGCCGATCACGTAGCTGTTGCCGGCCGAATCCACGACCACTGACGAAGCCCGATCCTCGTCGCCCTCGTCGTGGGCTGTGGCCCACAGGGACTCTCCTGCAGCCGAGTACCTGATGGTCACCCAGTCGCCGTACTGCGACGTCGGGCCGCCGAGGTAACCGGTGACGACGACGTTGCCGGAGCGGTCGACGGCGAGGGCCGTCGCTCCGTCAAGGCCGCTGCCGGGGTTGAAGTGCCGGCGCCAGACGGTATCCCCAGCAGGCCGATACTTGATGGTCACGAACTCCTGGTCGTCGTCGGCAACGTAGCTGCGGCCCGAAACGAAGACGTTGCCGGAATCGTCCACGCCGATTGCGTGAACCTCATCATGGTAGTCGTACGGCCCGTTGTAGGTCCCGACCCAGAGTGGGTCGCCCGATACGGGCGACAGCATGGCGAGCAGGCAGACCGTGGCGAAGACCATTCGTGTTATCACGTTTTCCCCCTAACTCCTAATGACGGACCGGGCGGCGATTGGTGGCTCGGAGCAGGCGCAGCAGACCCTCGGGCCTTGGCAGCCTGAGTCATTCGGCCGGCGCGGCTCCAGCCGTGTGCAAGCACACGCACCGATGACCATACACGCGTAATCAACAGCGCCTCCGGATGCAGATTGTAGCAGCCGTCTTGCAGGCGTCAAGCGACCGAGAGGATGGGCCTTGGGCCGAATCGCGCAGCATCCCGGGGCTATCTAATAGGAGGAAGTATGAATATAGAAAGGTTTACTGAGAAGGCGCAGGAGGCAATCGCCTCAGCTCAGGGCATTGCTACTCGATTCCAGCACAACGAGATAGACGCAGAGCACATGCTGATGGCTCTGGTCGAGCAGTCCGACGGGCTGGTTCCGGAGCTGCTCAAGAAAATCGGCGCCGACCCGGCGGTCATCCGCGAGCAGATCCAGGTCTCGCTCGGCGACCGGCCGCGGGTCACCGGCGGCGACGGCCAGATCTACACTTCAGCCCGCGCCCGCCAGGTGCTGGCCGAGGCCGAGAACCAGGCCAGGCGATTCAAGGACGAGTACGTATCCACCGAGCACCTGTTCCTCGCGATTCTCGGTTTGAAGGACGGCGACTGCGCCCGCGTGTTCAAGGCGTTCGGCGTCGATTCGGCCAAGGTCCTTGCCGCCTTGAAACAGATTCGCGGTTCCCAACGCGTCACCGATCAGGGCGCTGAGGAACGCTACCAGCCGCTCGAGAAGTTCGGCCGCGACGTGACCCAGCTTGCCCGCGAAGGCAAGCTCGACCCGGTCATCGGCCGCGACGACGAGATCCGGCGCGTCATGACCGTGCTTTCGCGCCGGACCAAGAACAACCCGGTGATGATCGGCGAGGCAGGAGTGGGCAAGACCGCCATCGTCGAGGGCCTGGCCCAGCGGATCATCAGAGGCGACGTGCCCGAGTCGCTCAAGGACCGGAAGCTCGTGGCGCTCGATATGGGCGCGCTCATCGCCGGGACCAAGTACCGCGGCGAGTTCGAGAACCGGCTCAAGGCCGTGCTCAAAGAAGTGGCTTCTTCCGACGGCCGCATCATCCTCTTCATCGATGAGCTCCATACCGTGGTCGGGGCGGGCAAGGCCGAGGGCGCGGTGGACGCGGGTAACATCCTGAAGCCGATGCTCGCGCGCGGCGAGCTGCGCTGCATCGGCGCGACTACGCTGGATGAGTACCGCCAGTACATCGAGAAGGACAAGGCGCTCGAACGGCGGTTCCAGCCGGTATACGTTGACCAGCCGACGGTCGAGGAGACCATCTCGATCCTGCGCGGTTTGAAGGAACGGTACGAGGTCCATCACGGCGTGCAGATAACCGACGCGGCTCTGGTCGCGGCGGCGACGATGTCCAACCGCTACATCGCTGACCGGTTCCAGCCGGACAAGTCAATTGACCTTGTGGACGAGGCCGCGGCCAAGCTGAAGATGGAGATCACTTCCAAGCCGGTCGAACTGGACGACGTCGACCGGAAGCTGATGCAGCTCGAGATGGAGAAGCTCTCGCTCAAGCGCGACAAGGACGAGGCGTCGCAGAAGCGGCGGAAGGAGATCGAGAAAGAGATTGCCGACCTCAAGGAGGGCCAGAAGCGGCTTTCCGCACAGTGGGAGACCGAGCGGAAGGAAGTCGAGGCAAGGCAGAAGCTGCAGGAGGAGATCGAGCGGGTCGCCGGCGAAGTGGACGCGGCCAAGCGGAAGTACGACTTGAACAAGGCGGCGGAATTGGAGTACGGCCGGCTGGCTGAGATGAAGAAGCAACTGGCCAGGCTCGCCGGCAAGGAGAAAGGCAACCGCCTGCTGCGCGAACAGGTGACCGAAGAGGACATCGCCGAGGTCGTGGCCAAGTGGACCGGCATTCCCTTGAAGAACCTGATGGAGTCGGAGCGGGAGAAGCTGCTCCGGCTCGAAGACGATATCCACAAGCGGGTCGTTGGGCAGGACGAGGCGGTCAAGGCCGTCGCGGACGCCATCCGCCGGGCAAGAGCAGGCATCGGCGACCGGAAGCGGCCGATCGGCAGCTTCATATTCCTGGGGCCCACCGGCGTGGGCAAGACCGAACTCGCGCGGACGCTCGCCCGGACGCTCTTCGACACCGAGGACGCCATTGTCCGCATCGACATGTCCGAGTACGGGGAGCGGCACACCGTGTCGCGGCTCATCGGCGCACCGCCCGGATACGTCGGGTTCGAGGAAGGCGGGCAACTGACCGAGGCGGTGCGGCGGCGTCCTTACCGGGTCGTGCTGCTCGACGAGATCGAGAAGGCGCACGCCGACGTGTTCAACGTGCTGCTGCAGATACTCGACGACGGCCGGCTGACCGACGGCCACGGCCACACCGTGGACTTCAAGAACACCATCATTATCATGACCTCGAACCTCGGCACCGAGCTGGCGCGGCAGGGCAGGTTCGACCGCGAAGAGCTGATGGCACTCTTGAGGCGCAGCTTCCGGCCCGAGTTCCTGAACCGCATCGACGACATCGTGGTCTTCAGTCCGCTGTCGCGGGAAGACATCAGGAAGATTGTAGACATCCAGCTCGCCCGCGTGCGGGATTTGTTGACAGAGCAGGGGGTGGCTCTTATACTTGATCGAGGTGTTGAGGATGTGCTTGCCCAAGAAGGCTACGATCCGGATTTCGGAGCGCGGCCGCTCAAGCGAGTCATCCAGCGTCTTGTCGAGAATCCGATTGCAGAACTGATTCTCAGAGCCAGACCTTCGAAGGTCTCGCTGTCGGCAAAAGACGGAAAGATCGTTCTTTCACAATCTGGAGAGTAGATTTCCCCAACAGGGCGACAGGTGCACGTGCAACGACCCGAGGGAGTTGCGTACACCGCCTTCAGGGGCGAAAGCCCCTGAGGTGCGGGGCTTGGGGAAATATAGGATTTGTCGGGAGCGGGTATCCCTCCTTCCCAACCCACCAAAATAACCCCCTTGTTTCCCCGCTCCCGACGCCAATTGAGACCGCTGGCTGCCTGATGACTTAAGCTCAGGCGCATGGCAGACCCGAAGACAGGGTCTTCGAGGATTGCCGGGAGAGGCAGAGATGCTTTTCTCAGCGGTGACTTGTAAACCCGAATGCCCGCCGGTCTTCCGGCGGGCATTTCTTTTCCCGCCGCTGCCGCCCCAGGCCTCACCGCAAAGACCCCAAGAAGCGAAATCATGGATGGACACAGATGGACGCGGATGAGGTTCCAGGGAACGTGTTTCGCCGAACGTTGATCGACGGTTCGCGGATAGCGTCCCTTTCGACAGGATGCACCCGGCACCGGGGGCAGCCTCAGGCTAATTCGTCAGCGGCGCTGAAACACTGACGCGACCGCAATAGACCTGCTCTTGGTCAGCGGCCGTCTGTCAAGGCCCCGAGACTACCATCGAACAGCTCGTGGAGCGGAGTGTTCGCACAAGCTGTGTGTCCCCGGGACTTCTCTGTATGGCTTCTGCTACTTGTAGATGGACACCTGCTCGCGGAGAACCTGCGTAAGCGGCACGTTCTGTCCTCTCAGCTTCTCTCCGACCCACTGCAACCCCTGGATGAGATCCCGAAGAGGTAATTCGACCAGCGATTCCAGGTGCCCATTGGGGAGGTCTCCGAGTTTGCCGCACGTCCCAGCAGAAACGACCGTCTCCATTCCCTTCAGCCCGTCGTTCGCCGCGATGGCCTTGGCGGCTGCGAGCTTCATCTCTTCTCGCAAGAGCTGCCACAAGTCCTTGCCTTGACTGTGGGCGATCATCCTTCCCAGGGCGAGTGACATCGAGAGGAGCGCATTCATGCCGAGGTTCCCTTTTCTCTGCATCACAGCAATCACGTCGTTTCGGCCGGCTTGCCTCGATAGCTTGCCCCGCGCAATGGCCGTCTCCCTTTCCAATCCCAGCAACATACGGTCGACAGTCAGCAGCGACCGGAACTCGGAGAGCTTCCGGCCAAGCAATCCGGGGGCAATGGTGTTCAGCACGTTAGACACCGCATTCCGGCAGCCTCTGCCCTCATAGCGTTGAGCCGAGCGCCACAGTCCCAGCAACTCCTTGTCATTCCTTGCCAGAATGTCCTCTTCCCCGAGATCCGTTCGGAAGGCATAGGTCTGATCCGGCCGGGTCTGGAATAAACCGCTGCATCGTTCCACGAGCGGTGATGCCTCAATGGTCGCATCGGTGAGGTGAATCGCCTCCTCGGTGCCGGCCGATGTTCCCAGAGGCGTGGACCCGGTGAACCTGAATAGCTTTCGGTATTCCCTGCTCCCGGGAATGCCCACGTGCACCTCCACTCCCACGCTCGGGATGCCGGCATTAGTGGGTTCTTCGTAAGCGAGCACGTCGGTGATCACCAAACCGTCAAGAAAACCGTTCCCGCCCACGAACTGCGGGGCCTGGCCACGTTGGACCTCCTTCTGGAGGTCCTTCATCGTCTTGGTAACCGAGCCGTACTTGAAGAGCCTCTCAGTGTTGGCCCCGCCGCCGGCTTTCAGGCCCATTGCGTTCACGGAGAGAGCGATCTGCGCCTCCATGTCATCGTTGGGCGACTTGGACCGATGGGAGATGACGAGGTCCAATCCCTTGCCCAGCGCGACCAGCATCGCAACCATCATCTCGGAGAGAGTCCCAATCTGGTTGGCCTTAATCAGGGCGGTGTTGATCAAGCCTCTGTCTGCACACTCTTCAATAGTGGAGTCCCTGGTGGTCACCAGGTCATCTCCGATTATGAAGACGCCATCGCCCAGCTCCTTCATCAGAAGCCTCCAGCCTTCATGGTCATCTTCGGCAAAGGCGTCTTCCAGCGATAAGACCGGATAGTCCTCCACGGCCTGTCTGTACAGCCCGACAAGCTGGTCGCGGGACATCACGACTTTTTCCTCACTGCGCCAGAAACAGTACATCCCCACGGCGTCAGGGTGCCTGAATTCTCTGCGGTAGGCGTTGCTCAATTCGCTCAACGCCGGGTCAAGGGCGATGGCGATATCCTCCCCCGGCCGATACCCGATATCCCGAATCGCTTGGATGGCCATGCGCCACATTCTCTGCTCAGGTATCAAATCCCCGGGTTCCTTGCTGATGTACGGGGCAAGCCCGCCCTCCAGCCCGATGCCAAGTACCCTGGCACCCGCTGCCTTCTCGATTACCTCCTTCAGCCGGTTCTGCAGGGTCACGGTGATCATCTGGGCCTCTTCGTAGTCCCTGGCGCAGAGAGGCAGAAACATCATCTCCTGCATGCTGATGTTGCTTTCCGGATACTCCTTCTCGGTGTGCCTTCCACCCATGCCGCAGTTACGGAACTGCCAGGGAGCGCTCACCGAATCACCATTTGACAGCGGCAGGGTCTGGACCCGCAGCTTCGTCATCATTTCCCTGACGGCCCTGGCCTGGTTCAGCCAGCTCCGCTTGGCGACTTCAGTCCTCCCCGCCTTCTCTCTGGCCTTGGCCTCTCGCTGCCTGTACTCCCGGTACTTCCCGGTATCGGCAAGCAGGAAGTCCAGAAGCCCGACCAGGCCGAATCCCAGGACGAGCCTTCCCGGATAGACGCAGAGCGGCAGATTGCCCAGCAGGCCACCGACCAGTAGCAGGACCGCAACCGGCAACATCACCATGGCCATCGTCCCGCTAACCGCGGGCCCGGCTGCCGCCACCGCGAGGTTGAAGGGCGCATCGGGATAGTAGGTCAGGCCTTCCCTCTTGACGCCAGCGAACTTGCCATAAGGGATCTTAAGGAACATCTCCAGCTGCCAGACCACTTGGGAGAGAAACGGACTTCCCATCCTCCGCTGGGCCTGGGGCAAGATACTGCTGTTCAGGGCATTCAGCCTCACGGCTTTGAGGTAATGGCCCATCTCATGGACGGCCACCCCCACATGGAAACTGAGATACCAGAAGATCGCAGAGATGATTGTATCGGTACTGGTGAAGACGAAGCCCAACACCTCCGTGCCGCGCAATGTGGCCGGAATGCACAATACCGAGGAGATGAATGCGACATGGAAAGAGACCAGGATGTGATTGGCGATCACCCAGCCGACGTGCAACTGCTGTCGGCTGTCCTTCCCCGATTCCCGCGGTATGACTTCTGGTTGCAGGCCCAATCTCTCGCAGCTAGGGTTTCTTTGTCCTCTCGGCGCGGGCTTTGGCTTCCGCTTCCAGCCGGGCGCGGCGTTCGGCGATCTTCCGCTCCTCTTCCTCCATCTTTCTGCGCTCTGCCTCGAGGCGAGCCTTGGCCTCGGCTTTCTCCTGTGCTCGCTTGCGCTCGGCCTCGGCGCGGGCCTTGGCCTGAGCCTCCACTTTGGCACGCTGCTCGGCGAGCCGGCGTTCGTCTTCGGCTCGTGCCTTGGCCTCTGCTTCCTCTTTCGCGCGGAGCTCGGCCAGCCTCCGTTCGGCCTCGGCTCGTGCCTTGGCCTCTGCCTCTTCCTTGGCCCGACGCTCGGCGAGCCGCCGCTCTGCATCCTCAAGTCTCTTGCTTTCCTCTTCGGCGCGAGCTTTGGCCTCGGCTTCCTCCTTGGCCAGCTGCTGGGTCAGCTTGCGTTCTTCTTCGGCCTCGGCCTCGGCCTGTGCCTGGAGCCGGGCGCGCATTTCGGCGAGCCGGCGTTCCTCTTCCTCGATTCGCTTGCGCTCCGCCTCGGCCTGTGCCCTTGCCTCGGCTTCCTCCCGCGCGCGCTGCTCCTCTTCGCGCCGCCGCCGTTCCTCTTCCTCTTTCCTTCTCCGTTCCGCCTCGGCGCGAGCCCTTGCCTCGGCTTCTTCCTTGGCCCGCTGTGCGGCGATCCGCTGTTCTTCTTCAAGCCGTTTGCGTTCGGCCTCGGCATAGGCCTTGACCTCTGCCTCCAGCTGGGTGCGCCGGTCGGCGAGTTTGCGTTCCTCCGCCTTGCGCTTGTTCCCCGCTTCGGCGTCGGCCTTGATTTCGGCCTCGAGTTGCGCCCGCTTCTCCGCCACTCGGCGTTGCTCTTCCGCGACCCTGCGTTCGGCTTCCTCCAGTTTCCTACGTTCTCCGTCGAAGCGTGCCTTGGTCTTGGCCTCGTCCTTGAGGCGCTGCTGGGCCAGCCTCTGTTCCTGATCCTCAAGCCGTTTGATCTCCGCCTCGGCGCGAGCCCTGGCCTCGGCCTGTTCCCTGCTGCGCTGCTCGGCGAGCCGACGCGCTTCTTCTTCTTTCCGCTTGCGCTCCGCTTCGGCCCGGGCTTTGGCCTCGGCCTCCTGCCGTGCACGCTGTTCCTCTTCGCGCTTCTTGCGATCCGCTTCTTCCTTGCGCCTGCGCTCCGCCTCGGCGCGAGCCCTGGCCTCGGCTTCCTCCTTGGCTCGCTGGGCGGCGAGTTTCTGTTCTTCTTCTTTCCGCCTGCGCTCGGCCTCAGCGCGGGCTTTCGCTTCTGCCTCTTCCTTGGCCCGTTGCGCGGCCAGCCGTTGTTCCTCCTCCGCTTTCCGTTTGCGCTCGGCCTCAGCGCGGGCTTTCGCTTCTGCCTCTTCCTTGGCCCGTTGCGCGGCCAGCCGTTGTTCCTCCTCCGCTTTCCGTTTGCGCTCGGCCTCGGCGCGTGCCTTGGCTTCGGCTTCCTCCTGGGCGCGTTGGGCGGCGAGTTTCTGTTCTTCTTCTTTCCGCCTGCGTTCGACCTCGGCGCCGGCCTTGGTCTGCGCCTGCAATCGGGCGCGCATCTCCGCGAGTTTGCGCTCGCCTTCAGCGCGGGCCTTGGCCTCGTCCAGGGACTGGAGGCGATTCTGGGCGCGCTTGCGTTCTTCTTCGACTCGGGCCCTCGCTTCCGCTTCTTCCTGAGCGCGCCGATCCTGGCCGGTCGGTTCGGCGGTCGGCTGCCCGGCAGCCGAAGGCACCAATTGCTTCGCCAGCTTCTCAGCGTCGGGCCTCTGCATCCCGGCCGCCACGCACCCGGCCACGAATCGATCGCCACCCATCTGCCCGGGCAGCGGTCTCAATCTCTTGATGGTCTGCTCGGCGCAGCCCCGTGCGCCGATCGTCGTGAACATCTGCAGGGCCTGCACAAGGTGTTTCACCGCCTTGTCATTCTCGCCCTTGTCCTGGTAGAGCGTCCCGATGCTGTTCAGGTTGTTCGCCTGCACCAGTGAGCTGGCGACCGTGCGGCCGATCGCCAGGGCCTGCTCAAAGCTGGTCAGCGCCTTGTCCGGGTGGCGCGTGGAGGAGTAGAACAGGCCGATGCCGTGCAGGGCCGCGGCTACACCCGCCTGGTTTCCCATGCCGCGATGCAGCTTGAGCGCCTGTTCGAGGTTTGCCTGGGCCTTCTTGACGTCTACCCGACCCAGGTGGATCAGTCCGAGATTGGTGAGGTTGTCAGCCTGGAGCTGCAGGTTCGCCACCTCTCGGGATTTCTCCATCGCGTCGTCGAGGTACTTGAGGGCGTCATCCGGTCTGCCGGCATCCTGGTGGACGGTACCCATTATGCTGAGAGTCGCGGCGACGCCGGTCGGATAGGCGATCTCGCGGTAGATCTGCAGCGCCTGCTTCAGCAGCTTCAGCGCCTTGTCGGTTTCTCCCGTGGCCTGACAGACCAGGCCGATGTTGCTCAGAGCGGCTGCCTCTCCTTGCCAGTGCTTGGCGCCTCGGTATGTCGTCAGGGCCTGTTCGAAGTTCTTCAGGGCCTTTTCAGGCTCTCCTTTGGCAAGAGTTATGACCCCGATACAGCTCAGGTTGTCCGCCAGCAAGACCGGGTTGGCGGGCTCGTTCGCCATCGCCATGGCCTCTTCGTGGAGCCTGATGGCCTTATCGGTCTCTCCGGTGGCATAGCAGAGCCGTCCGAGGTTGGTGATGGCCGCGGCTTTCCCCTGCCGGTCACCGAACTGCTCGGCCAGCTGCGAAGACTCCTCGTGGCTTTCCTTCGCCTCTTTCCACCTGCCCGGTGGCTCATGGCAGAGTCCCAGCAAGCTCGCGAGCGCGACCAGTTCGGTCCCGGCCGCTTCCTTCGTCGCCACTTTGAAGAGCAGGATCGCGTTGTCCCACTTGCACGCCTTCATCGCCGCCCGGCCAAGTTCGAACGGGGTCCGGACCGTCGGCAGGGCATTCACGAGCCCGTCAAGGTATTCCATCATCCCCTCCTGTCGCCGGGCCGGATGCCCGTCCATTTCATCCGGAAGTCCTCCCGCCGGGCCGATGGTGCCCTGGCCCTGCCGGCAGGCGCAGCCTTCCGGTGACTAGGTTATGCGTTAAGCGGTCTGGCACGGGACGTTATAGCCGGAAAGGGCGCAAGAGTCAAGCGGAGTCGAGCACAGGGACAGGCGGCGGAGGCCAGGTTGACAACAAGGCAGAGAGGTGGTGCCGTAGATTGCCGCGCGGGCACCAAGGCAGGGGAATCTGCAGGCGGCAACGCCCGATGTGGTCGCACACGAGGGCCGAGCTAGGGCCGCGGGCTACTTCGGTTCTGGTTCGACCTTTGCCAGGTAGGTCGTAGCCGTCAGCCGGGCAAGGCGGCGGACGCGGGCGATGCAGTTCTGCCGCTCGGATACGCTGATGGCGCCGCGGGCCTCAAGCAGGTTGAAGAAGTGCGAGCACTTGATGACATGGTCGTAGCCCGGGTAGACGAGCCCAAGCTTGAGCAGGCGCTGGGCTTCTGACTCGAACCGATCGAACATCTCCCGGTAGAGTGCTACGTCGGCTTCTTCGAAGTTGAACTTGGAGAACTCTTCTTCGTTCTGGCGATAGACGTCGCCCCAGGTCAGCCGGTCGTTCCACTTCACGTCGAAGATGGAATCAACGTCCTGGACGAACATCGCAATGCGCTCAAGACCGTAGGTGAGTTCTACCGGGATGACTTTGAGGTCAATCGAGCCGCACTGCTGGAAGTAGGTGAACTGGCTGATCTCGATACCGTTGAGCTCGACCTGCCAGCCGAGGCCCCAAGCGCCCAGGGTCGGCGACTCCCAGTCATCCTCGGTGAAGCGGACATCGTTCTTCTTCAGGTCGATGCCGATGGACTCCAGGCTCTTCAAGTAGAGATCCTGGATATCGGCCGGCGCGGGCTTGAGTATTGCCTGCAGTTGCCAGAACTGCTGGACCCGGAGCGGGTTCTGGGCGTAGCGGCCGTCGCGCGGCCGCTTGGACGGCTCGATGTAGACGACATTCCATGGCTGGGAGTCGAGAACGCGGATGAAGGTCGCGGGGTTGAACGTGCCGGCGCCGACTTCGGAATTGTAGGGCGAAAGCACCGCGCAACCGCGTTCTGCCCAGTATGCCTGCAGCCGGGCAACGATGTCCTGCAGGTCGAGTGCCACTAGAGTCCCAAGTCTCCGGCGATTCCCTGCATGGACGTCACGCAGATGGAGGTGAAATCCTCCAGCGAGAGGCCGAGCTCGGAGCAGGTGGCAATCTGCTCGCGGTTGGCTCCGGCCGCGAACTTCTTTTCCTTGTACCGGCGCAGGATGAACTCCGCGTCTACGTTGGTGATCTTCTTGGTCGGGTGCATCAGCGCTGCAGCAACAATCAGGCCGGTTATCGGATCGGCAGCATAGAGAGCGCGGTCGAGTTTCGTCTGCATGTCAGCGCCGGCTACATGACAGAGCACGGCGTGAACGATATCCGGCGCGACTCCCCTCTGCGTGAGAATCTCGGCGCCGACATGACCATGCTTCGAGGTGTCGTCCTTGGTCTGGTCGTAGTCGACGTCGTGGAGCAGGCCGGCCAGGCCCCACTTCTCTTCGTCTTCGCCGAGCCTGCGGGCGAGGCCGCGCAGGCACGCCTCGGTCGCAAGCATGTGCTTGAGTAGATTCTTGTTGGTGACCATCGAGGTCACGAGGGCGCAGGCTTCTGTTCGCGTCATCATTCTCTCAGCGGAATTATAGAGATGCCTCGGGCTAAGTCAAAAGACAGAGCCGGCTCGTAGCTCGACCCGGACTTCACCTCCACGACGCCAGGACACGAAGTAGTCCGGACTCCAAGCACTTGTCCAATCTGCGGAAGCTGTGGACAGCGTTCCTTCACCCTGGCGTCTTGGCAGTCTCGCTTCGGTGCTTGAGGCTCAGTCGAGCTTGAGGTTGGAGAAGGGTTTCTGAAGCCGCTCGATTTCAACGTGATGCGTCATGTCGAGGTGCAGCGGCGTGACCGAGATGTACCCGGAGTATGCCGCCTCAAAGTCCGTGCCTTCAGTGCCCTCGAAGGCCATCTCGCCATCGATCGTCCATGAGATGCCGCCGTCAGGCAAGGTGCCTTTGATGGCCATGTCCTTGTAGATACGCTTGCCCAGGCGCGTCACTTTCACGCCTTTGACATCGCCGGCCGGGATGTTGACGTTCAGCAACGTCTTGGTCGGCAGGAACCCGTCGAGCAGCAGCGGCACGAGCTGGCGCAGAAACCGGACCGCGACGTCGCGGTTCTCGCCGGTCTTGAGGTAGGAAACCGCGACCGAGGGCATGCCGAGCATCGTGCCTTCAATCGCGGCGGCGACGGTGCCGGAATAGAGTACGTCGTCGCCCAAGTTGGGGCTGTCGTTGATGCCGGAGAAGACGAGGTCAATCTCGCGCTTGAGGATGCCGTGGTGCGAGATGAGTACGCAGTCGGTCGGCGTGCCGTGCACCGCCAGCCAGCGCGGTCGCAGGCGCCAGACTTTGATGGGCTTGCGCAGCGTGAACGAATGGCTCGAGGCGGACAGGTTCACGGCCGGAGCAACGACCCAGACCCGGCCCAGACCTTTCAGCCCGTCGTGCAGGTCCTTGATGCCCGGGGCCTCGATGCCGTCGTCATTGGTCAGCAGGACTAGCGGCCTGGGGCCGGTCTTGAGCATGCAGCATTATACTCAAGGAACTGCGAAGGACAAAGCAATGGGAAGAGCGGATAGGCCTGAGTTCCGGCCCACATCGCACCCCTGTTGGCCGGTCCTCTCTCCCTGCTACTTCATCCCTGGTGTGCCAGCGCTGGCCCGGTTTGACAGTGCCGGCGGCATGGCTACAATAAACGTCCGGCCGGCTTAGCTCAGTTGGTAGAGCAATGGAATCATAATCCATGTGTCGGGGGTTCGACTCCCTCAGCCGGCATGAACCGAAGAACGCCGAGCGCCGAGGTTCGACGTCCGAACCGAGGGCGGCGGCAGACACAGCGAAAGTGGCGTTACTGCTGATTCTTGAAGCGGATTGGACACGGCGGGGCCGATGGCCCCGCTTTTGTTTAAGATGGAGGCAACATGGGTCTTGAAGAGACGAAGTCGAAGTACGTCTGGATAAACGGGAAGTACGTGCCGTGGGCGGACGCGAACATCCACATTTGCTCGCACGTGATCCACTACGGCTCGGGCGTGTTCGAGGGCATCCGCTGCTACAAGACGCCCAAGGGACCGGCGATCTTCCGGCAGAAGGAGCACACCGACCGGCTGTTTAACTCGGCCAAGATCTACCGGATGGACGTCCCGTTCACCAAGGATCAGGTGAATGCGGCGATGGTCGAACTAATACAGAAAAACGGGCTTGAGGAATGCTACGTCCGGCCGATTGTCTACCGCGGCTACAAGGAACTGGGCGTCAATCCGTTCACCTGCCCGGTCGACATCGCGCTCATCACCTGGTACTGGGGCAAGTACCTGGGACCCGAGGCGCTCGAGCAGGGCGTGGATGTGATGGTCTCGTCCTGGAACCGGATGGCGCCGAACACGTTCCCGGCGATGTCGAAGACCTGCGCCAACTACATGAACTCCCAGCTCATCAAGATGGAAGCCATCAAGTACGGGTTTGTCGAGGGCATCGCGCTCGACGTCAACGGTTTCCTCTCCGAGGGGTCGGGCGAGAATCTGTTCATCATCAAGGACGGGGTGATCTACACGCCGCCGCTCCATGCCACGATCCTGCCCGGCATCACCCGCGCCACGGTCATAACCCTCGCCCGGGACCTCGGCCTGGAACTGAAGGAGACGATGATGCTGCGCGAATTCCTGTACATCGCTGACGAAGTCTTCTTCACGGGCAGCGCGGCCGAGGTCACGCCCATCCGTTCGGTCGACAAGATCACCATCGGCGCGGGCAAGTGCGGGCCGATTACCAAGCAGCTCCAGCAGGCCTTCTTTGCCGTCATTGACGGCAAGAGCCCGGACAAGTACAACTGGTTGACCTACGTGCGGTGAGGAAGGGAGAGTGCTCCAGCTTTCAGGAGCACGAGCTTTGAGGAGTAGAGCCGCGGCAACTGAGATGAGGATTGCGCTGGGCGCGGACCACCGCGGGTTCGCGCTCAAAGAGGAACTCAGGCGCTGGCTGGCCGCCCGGGGTCACGCGGTGGTCGATTTCGGGCCGGAGAGTGAGGATCGTGTCGACTACCCGGACTACGCCTTCAAAGTGGCCACCGCCGTCGCCCGGCACCGGGCTGACCGCGGCATCCTGATATGTTCAACCGGAATCGGCATGTCCATCGCCGCGAACAAGGTGCGCGGGGTACGCGCGGCGCTGGCAGACAGCACCCGGCTTGCCCGTCTCTCTCGTGAGCACAACAACGCAAATGTACTCTGCCTCGGGGCGGACGTCGTCACCGGGCGGATGGCCAAGCGGATAGTGGGGGTCTGGCTGGAGACCGATTTCGGCGGAGGCCGCCACCTGCAGCGCGTCCGCAAGCTGGGGAGGATTATCCGGGTCTGAGGCCGGGCGTCCCCGCTACAACTTGCCGGACACGACGAGCGACACCAGCAGGGACGCGACCGGGACGGCGACCGCGCCGAATATGGTCACGTAGTCCTGCCACCACTTCAGGCCCACCCGCGGCACCACAACGATGTCGCCCGGTTCCACAACCGGGTTCAATCGTCCCGAGATGCGCCGGCCGGAACGCAGCACGGATAAGGAACGGGAGCTGGCATACATGGTCGGTCCTCCGGCCTGCCCGACATAATCGCCGGCCCTCAGGCTCGGGTAGTAGGGGAACGGACCCGGATTGGTTACCTCGCCTTCGACGTAGACCAACGTGTCGAATGCCGGTACGACGACTACGTCGAAGTTGGCCATTTCGATGTTGCGGGCCGAGTCCTGCTCGAAGATGATGCGGCGCAGGTCGATTGGTATCTTCTTGCGCACGCCGCCACCACCTACGACCAGGCGATCGACGTAGCTGTTCGGCATGTCGGCCCAGGGCGTGACGCCGCCGGCCTTGGAGATCACTTCCGACACCCGCATCCCCTCAGTCAGTTCGTAGATGCCCTCGCTCACCCGCTCCCGCGTCGCTTCCGGGGTCTCGCTTGTGGGTGCGCGCAGGCGGGACACGCCGCGGCCGAAAACCGCCCCTCTCACCGTGCACAGACCCCTTACTTTGGGTATCTGGATGACGTCGCCCGACTGCACGTAGGGGTTGGCCTCCAGGTCGCCGCTCAGCTCGAAACGTTCGATGTCGACGATGGAGTAGACCACGCCGCCCCGGATGAGCTCGATGTGAGTGCGGGTACCGAGCGGCGCGATGCCGCCGGCCCGGGAGATGATCTGTGAGACGCGTTCGACCGGCAAGGCGTCATACGCGCCCGGACTCAGGACCTCACCGGTCACGAAGACAATTCCAGAGCGCAGGCCGGTCAGAGTCAGCTTCACCCGGGCTGTCTTGAAAAGCCTGCTCATGACGACGGTCAGCGTGTCCTGGGCGTCGGCCAGGGTCAGGCCGGATACCATCACGACGTCGACCACGTCCTGTTCGTCTCTGCCGATAGGGATGCGGACGTTCACTTTGCCCTCGTAGGTGACCAGCGCTTCGTAGGAATAGGTGACGCTGCCTTGGACGGTGACCTGCAGCCGGTCACCCGGTGCCAGGTAGTACTGGTCCGAGATGATCGGGCTCTCCACGCCGGGCAGTTTGAGGATCTGTGACGCTCCGAGCCCGGTCGCACTGGACGAGGATGAACCGGTAGTTGTGGCCGACTGGCCTTGGGCGCCCGCTGTCGCCGTCAGAAGGGCGAGATAGAATAGAACCAAGGGGATTCTCACCCGGCCATTTTATGGGGCGGGTGGTCGGAAGTCAAATCAGGTCTGCCGGTCCGGGCGGCCGGGCATCAATTGTGTGCAAGCGCTGGTCAGTTTGACCGCACCCGCGATCAGCGCCGCGATGCTGATGCCGAGGGCCGGCGCCGCCACGAGTGCAGTCAGTAGCCCGCCCAGGCTGCCGCCCACAAGGTCGAGAGCGGTCAGGGTGCCGGCGCGACGGGCAGCGGACCCCGGTGCGGAAACGATGAGCGATGAGCGCGGCGCTGTCGGACAGGGGCCGCTGCGGCCAGCGGCGAATCCGGCGACCGCGAACTGGAATCCGAGGCAGGCACCGGCCAGACAGTTGACCGCAAGGAATGCGGCTGCCGGGCCGCTGTGGACGAGGACCAGCGTGACGGCAGCACAGGCGGCAAGGACAAGGTCCGAGATGAGAAAACGAGGAGTGCTGAGCGATGGGTGATGAGCCCGGAGCACCGAGCGGGTGCCGAGGATACCACCCAACACGGTGCCCAGCATGAACGTGGCGACCAGCAGGGCCACGCCTGAGAAGACCGAGCCGAACCGGATCTGCCAGGCGAAGAGGAGCAGTGACGATACTGCCGCGCCTGAGAACCCGGAAGTGAGAACCGCAAACCCTCGGCCGAAGGGATGTCCGCCGGAGAACGCGCCGACAATCCCGACGACAAGCAGCCCGATACCGAGAGAGAGCAGAAGGGGGGCCGAGAGATTGCCCAGGCGACCATACAGAGTTCCGAACGCCGGCGATGCAAGCCGGTTCTCCCGCACCATGTTCAGGAAAAGCTCCCGCGGGGTAGTCGCGGAGGAGACACCAGACACCGTTCTCAGGGCTCCCGGTTCCAGGGCCGAAGTCAGTGCCTCTTGGCGAAACGGATCGAGCAGGCCGACAAGGTAGTTGGAGTCAAGCAGCTTCGGCGTTTCCGAGAGCCTGACAAGGCGTGAGGCCAGTGTCTCGGTTGCAGCGCATAGCGGGCTATCGGACGCGAGGAGCAGTGGAAAGTCGGCGGCGACCGGCCGGATCTGGTCGAACGCGGCCGAGAGCGTCCGAACCCGCGTCGAAAGGACTCGCGCGGCGTCGGGCGAAAGCGCGGTTGGCTCTCCCGGTCCGGCAGTCGCAAGCAGGCCCCCGGCAGCCAGGCGCGATCGACAGAGCCGGTAGAACTCGAATGAGAAGAGACGGCTCGCACCGAGACTGGACGGGACGGCGTCGGTCAGGATGATGCAATCGAACGTATCCGCAGTCGTGCGGAGGTATGAAACCGGATCGGAGATGGTCAACGAAGCGATGATCGAGGAGTAATGGGTGATGAGTGAAGAATCCAAGGAGAGGGCGGCGAGACAGGCGCGGGCGAGGATGGCGTCGAGCTGGAGCGTCGTAACCTCGATCTCCGGCCGGAAGCGGACAAGCGCTGCCGGGATGGCGAGGTCCTGGCCGACAAAGAGGACGCGACGAGGAGCGGGATGATAGAGTATGGGTAGCAGTGCGAGTTCCTCGATGCGCTCAATGTCAACGGGCGGTACGGCAAGGACAGGAATGCCGTCATACAGAATGAGCTGCTGACCTTCCCGTTGGAGACGGACAATCTTCCCATAGGAGGAATTGGCGATGTCCGCGACCTGCTGGCCGCGCCAGGCCGCACCCCAAACCCAGCGCTCGACCGGCAGGGCAAACACCAACGCGGTGAGCACTCCCAGTCCGAGGGCCCGTATTGTCCATCGCGTCCGTGTTCGTCCGCTTCCGAACCCCGCAGCCGCGACGAGCGGCACCGCGCAGGCTGCCAGCAGAGACATCGAGGGAAGGCGGCTGAAGAGAACGAAGCAGATGAACCCGGCCAGCACCGTCCCGACACCTTCCCAGACGTACGCGGAGCCGATGCCCTGGGTCCGGTGCGCGGCGGCCGTTACGAACAGCGCGCCGTGTGAAGCGGCAGGCAGGAACAAGACGACGGATGTTGCCAGCAGTAGAACGGGGATCGACAGCGTCTCGCCGGGCAGGATTCCCAGCGCTGGTCGCACCAGGACTGCGGCGGGAACTGCAGCGAGGGATAGCAGGATTGAGAGAGCAGGGAGGAGCAGGGAGTGAAGCGAAGAGCGAAGCCGACCGGCAAGCCAGGCGCCCGCGGCCTCGCATAGTATCCAGGCTGCGACCGTGACGCCGGCTGACAGTTCGTTGCCTCCGTATGCGGCCAGCAGCTCGCGCAGCAGGACGAGCTGGGTGGCACCTCCGAAGCAGCCGATTGCCGCAAGCAGCAACGCGGACGCGCTCGCGCTTTCAGACTCTCGACTCACGCCAACGGCTCCGGACATGGCTGCTAATCGTAGGCCGGCGACGGCAGGAGTCAACGGCGAGCCGGCAGCAGGGCTTGAGTCGTTTGGGCTTTCTGGTATGATACCGCCCGTGGGTATCGCCCGGCTGATTGACCACACCCTGCTCAAGCCCGATGCCCGGCCGGAACAGGTCGAACAGCTCTGCGCGGAGGCGGTCGAACGAGGCTTTGCCAGCGTCTGCGTCAATTCCTGCTATGTGCCTTTGTGTCGGAGGCGGGTGGACGGAAGCAACGTCATGGTCTGCACGGTCATCGGGTTCCCGCTCGGCGCGACTTTGCGCGAGGCGAAGGCAGCCGAGGCGGCGGCCGCGGTCAACCTCGGGGCTGACGAGCTGGACATGGTGATGAACGTCGGCTGGCTCAAGGCCGGCGCGGAAGAGATGGTTGTCTCAGACATCCACCGGGTACTGGATGCGGCCCAAGAGCGACCGGTGAAGGTCATTATCGAAACCTGCCTGCTGACCGCGGAGGAGAAAGAGCGGGCGACGCGGTTGGTCGTCGAGTCGGGAGCCGCGTTCGTGAAGACCTCTACCGGCTTCTCGACCGGCGGCGCGACAGTTGAGGACGTGATGCTCCTCACCCGGGTCGCCGCGGGCAGAATCGGCGTGAAGGCGTCGGGCGGCATCCGCGACTACGCCACCGCACTCAGGATGATTGAGGCCGGGGCGACGCGCATCGGCACGAGCTCCGGCGTAGCGATTGTAACTGATGAAAGGAATCAAGGACTCAAGGAATCAAGGAGTCAAGGGTAGAGCGGACTGGTACTCACCATCCTCCGCTGGAATCCTCGAATCCTCGACCCCTCGAATCCTTCAGCTAAGGAGGACTGAATGGCCTATGGCAAGATGAAGGAGTTCCTGCAGACGGAACTGAAGCAGGTTCGCGAAGCAGGGCTCTACAAGCAGGAGCGGTACATCTACGGCCCGCAGGGAGCCGACATCAAGGTCGAGTTCCCGACCGGCGCCCCGCAGAAGGAAGTCCTGAACTTCTGCGCCAACAACTACCTCGGGCTGTCGAGCCACCCCGAGACGGTGAAGTCGGCGCACAAGGCGCTGGACGACTGGGGCTACGGCATGTCCAGCGTGCGGTTTATCTGCGGCACCCAGGACATCCACCGTCAACTCGAACAGAAGATTGCCGCCTTCCTGGGCATGGACGACTCGATTCTCTATTCGTCCTGCTTCGACGCCAACGGCGGCCTGTTCGAGGTGCTCTTCAAGGAAGAGGACGCCATTCTGACCGATGCGCTCAACCACGCCTCAGTGATTGACGGCATCCGGCTCTCCAAGGCGAAGAGATACATCATCAAGCACATGGACATGGAGGACCTGGAGAAGCAGTTGTCGAGTCCCGAGGTCCAGGCGGCGCGGTTCCGCGTGTTCGCCACCGACGGCGCGTTCTCGATGGACGGTGACGTTGCCCCGCTCGTCAAAATCTGCGACCTCTGCGAGAAGTACGACACCCTTGTGATGGTTGACGACTCACACTCGAGCGGTTTTATGGGCAAGCACGGCAAGGGCACGCACGAGCATTGCGGCGTCATGGGACGCGTGGACATCATCACCAGCACCATGGGCAAGGCGCTCGGCGGCGCGTCCGGCGGGTTCACCGCATCCCGCAAGGAGATCATCGAGATTCTCCGGCAGCGTTCCCGGCCCTACCTCTTCTCCAACACTCTCCCGCCGGTAATCGCGGCCTCGGCAGTGACCATCATCGACCTCCTCTCCAAGTCGACCGAGCGGCGCGACAAGCTCGAGCGGAACACGATGCACTTCCGCAAGGCGATGACCGACGCCGGCTTCGACATCCGGCCGGGCGTGCACCCCATCGTGCCGATCATGCTCTACAACGCCAAGCTGGCCCAGGACTTCGCCCGCGACATGTATGCCGAAGGCATCTACGTCATCGGATTCTTCTACCCGGTCGTCGGCAAGGGCCTCGCGCGCATCCGCGTGCAGCTCTCAGCCGGACACGAGACCGAGCATATCGACAGGGCGGTGGCGGCCTTCACCAAGATCGGCAAGAAGTACGACATCCTCCACAAGACCAAGGACGAGGTAATCGCCAAGTACGGCCTGTAGACCGGATCTGACCACACACGGGGCGGCGCAAGCCGCCCCGTCCTCTCTGGAACCCCAGGCTCCGGGACAAGCGCAAACTCAAGCCCAAGTCGGATGCAGATCGCCCCACTCTGACCCGCCATTCAGCATTCTGGATTCTGAACTCAGGACACTGGATTCTGCATTCTCCGAGTTCTCTGTCTTTTGAAATCAGGGACAGTCACCTATTTCTTGACCCCTAGCCTGAGTAGTGTCAAGCAGGCTACTTGCGGCGGAGGAAGCGGTCGAGGCGACGTCGGCCAACGGCAGACAACTGGCGGCCCACAGCTAGCTCAAGCGCAAGCCAAAGCGGCTGACAGATAGCGGCCTACAGCCAGCGGCCGTGCGCGATTCAGATTGTAGATTGCCGAATGCAGATTGGCGTGGCGGGCCGCGAGTGACCTCGTCCTTGCCACAAGCCGCAATCTTGCTGGACATAGGTGGCAGAAAGGTGCTCGACCTGCAACCCGGAGATGAAAGAGCAGGTATCTCAGATACGCGAGCTGATGCCGGACCTGGCCACCGGCGCGCCGCCCGGCGGATGGGAGCCGTACGCGTTGGCGCCCCAGTCCGAGCAACGCCTCAAACTACTGGACCAGCTCGGCATCGTTGAGTTCGCCCGCGCGGTGAGCGAACAGCGCGCCGGCCGCAAGGAACAGGCCGACCGCCATTTTCAACAGGCAAGGGACCGCTATCAGCAGGTACTGGTTGCAGACGGGGGAGACGGTGACCGGGCCCGGGAGCTCAAGATCGGCGAGAAGATAGACCGGGTCTCGGCCCGTCTGAGTCTCGCCCAGGTGGAGTATGTCCAGGGCGAACATTCTCCGGCGGCGCTGCAGAAAGCAATAGACCACTGCCTCGGCGCGCGCAGCCGGTCCCGGCGAGATAGAAGCTGTGGCACACCCCGCGACTCCCGGCGCAGGCTGCCGGACGCTGCCGGCGGGGGGCGGACCGCCGTTGCGGATACCGGCAACCGCTGCTCTGCTTGACACTAGGGTTTTCCGGCCTAAAGTTCTCCCTGACCCGGGCCTTGTGTGGCCTGAGTCGGTGGCCGGTATTGCTATCGAGCTCATAGTGATGGGCCGATGCGGTCTGGCCTGTTGACAGCCAGGGGCTGCCAACCGGGCTGTTCGTCGAGGGATCCCGGCTGACGCGAGGCGCTTCCCAACGAGGCCGAGCCGCCGGGTTCCAGTTGAATGGTGTATAGTTAAAGAGTTGCCGCAACGCCGGCAATGGGAGAATCCCGGAAAGGGATTTGTCCCGGGACGGCTCCGCGGCGAGTGAGCAAAGGGAGGCAGAATGAGTCTGTGGTGTGTTCAGAGCGGGCGCCATCGGCTGCAGCGGCCGGCCGGGGCGGCGCTGGGCGTGCTGCTGGTCGTAGCGTTTTTCGGCTGCGGCCGGACCGCGCCCGAGGATTTCTGGGAGCCGACCAAGGACGACACGGCCGGAATCAAGGCGGTGATCGAGGCGAACAAGGGCTACTTCCGGACCGGGCTGGCGGAACTGGCCATGTTGATGTGCGACACCGCTCTGCCGGGTACGACGCGTACGATCCTGGCGGATGAGCTGCAAGGCAACCGGTTCAAGAGCAGGTACCGGCTGGATGCGATGGAGCACGTGTTCGACTCGCAGGCGTTCAGGTACACGTTCATCGCCGGCCTGAATACCGACAGCCTGATGCGGGTTGACTCCCTGCAGAACCCCTGGGAGACGACGTGGGTCGAGACCGGAGCCGAGACAACGTGCACCGTGACCATGGCCGAGACGGTTTTCGGGACGCTGGTCACGCACGCCTGGGAAAAGACTACGTACCTGAAAGACTCGATGATAATCATCTCGCCGACGGAGACGCTGAGCCTCCCGTTCTACTCGGACGTGATGGACTCGTGCGACACCACCATCACCAAGCCGATCGCCGGCGCCTCAACCGACGGCTGCGTGCTCAAGAAGCAGGGCGGCGAGTGGACGCTCTGGAAGATGGCCGGCGGCGGCCGGTTCTACTCGCCCGGCCCGGACGACGCTCCCTACATCGTACGTTTCGCCCTGAAGAGCGCGGACAACCGGGTTGACACCGTGAACCTGCGCCCGGACACCACCCATTACGGGATGCAGCGGTTCTACTCCATCGACAAGCAGCTGCTGACGTACTCCGTCGGCGACTGGGTGACGGTAACGAGCCTGTACACCAACATGGGCGATGCCTATGACTACCTCTACTTCAACGGCAAGCGCTACGAGTTCAGTGATACGGTGAAGTTCGATTCGGTGACCCCCGGCAACATCTATCGGCTGTCGCTGGAGCACATACCCGCGCCGGTGCTCTGGGATGTGGACGGCGACTACACCGCCACGGCCTGGGGCGTCCCGATCCGGATCCAGTAGGAAAGGAGGCTGGAGATGAAAAGCTTGAGACTTCATACTTCGTTCCTGGCCCTGGCCGTGCTGGCCATCGCCGGCATCGCCCTGGCCGCCAACACCGGCTCGGTCTCCGGGAGGGTGACGGACAAGCAGACCGGAGAGCCGCTGATCGGCGCCAGCGTCATTGTCGACGGTACCGAACTCGGCAACGCGACCGACCTGAACGGTCAGTACCAGATCATCAACGTGCCGCCGGGCACTTACAGCGTGACGGCATCCTACACCGGCTACAATGACCTGAGGTCTACGGGCGTGCTCGTTGTCCAGGACAACGCCACCACCGTCGATTTCAAGCTGTCGGTGACGGTGATCGAGCTCAAGAAGGTAGTTGAGGTCGTCGCCAAGAAGAAGGAACTGGTGACCCGTTCCGCCGTCTCGGTAGAACGAGTCATCACCTCCGAGGACTTCAAGCGGCTGCCGGTGACGGGCCTCTCCGACCTGGTCGGGATGCAGGCCGGCGTCACCCAGTCCAACCGCGGGGGGTGGACCCACATCCGCGGCGGCCGGTTCGACGACGTGGCTTACCTGGTCGACGGCGTGTCCGCCCAAGACGCGCTGGTCGGCACGCTCTGGTCGTCGCCGAAGCCGACCACCGATGCCCTGCAGTCGGTGGTTGTCATCACCGGCGGTTTTGACGCCGAGTATGGCTCGGCCATGTCCGGTATCATCAAGGCGGTGACCAAGGAGGGCGGGACCAAGACCACCGGCCGCGTCGGCTACGCGACCGACGACGTCTTCCCGGCCAGCACCGGCTACAACTACGGCTACAACCGGTTGACGTTTTCGCTGGGCGGCCCGACGCCGATCTGGAAGCGCCTCCGCTACTTCCTTTCCACCGAGTACCTGAGGACCGACGACGCCTCGGGAATCCGCTACAAGATCGATTCGCCGCGCGGCGAATACGCGGTCGAGGGCAAGCTCACCCTGCAGATGCCGAAGGAGTTCGCCCTGACCCGGGAGGGGCTCAAGTTCACAGTTGACGGCTACCATTCAAACTACCAGTGGCAGAGCTGGGGCAACTCCTACAAGTACTATCTCGAGGGGCTCTTTGCCAACCGCGTGCGGTCGTACAAGGCAAACTTCACCATCAACCACCTGCTCTCTCCGACCACGGTCTATGAAGCCAAGGTCGGCATGTTCCAGACCTCGCTGATCCGCACCGTCCGCAACTTCGACGCCGAGGCGGCCGATACAGCCGGGTTCTGGGGCACGCTCCGCAAGGCCGGCATCTGGGACCGCTACCTCTTCCGCGCCGAAGACTGGGTGTTCGACTACAAGAAGTATTCGGACTACGAGCTGGCGCACGGTGGCACCGATACCATCAAGTCGATGCGCGACGCCGTGCTCAAGCTCTACCGGTCGTTCTGGCTCGACGCCAACGGCAATCCGGTCTACGCTCACGCCGGGAACAAGAACTTCGCATCCGGGTACGCGATGATCGACAATCCGTGGGGCGTGGCCGGGCTCTTCGTTACCGAGGGCGACGAGCGAACCTGGCACTACCGCTCGACCGAGCAGGTTCTGGGCAAGCTGGACCTGACCCACACGGTCTCGAAGATCCACGAGATCAAGACCGGTATCGACGTGACGGGTTATTCGCTCTCGATCTACGAGAACTCCCTGCCCTGGGACATGAACCCGTTCTGGGATGCCTACAACTACAAGCCGATGGTCGTGGCCGGGTACGTGCAGGACCGCGCTGACTTCGAGGACCTGGTGGTCCGGGCCGGGATTCGACTCGACTACCTCGATTCGAAGGCGCAGGTACGCGTGTTCCCGGAGAGCCTCGGCGCGCAAGACTCGATAGCCAATCTGATGCGGTCGGTGCCGGCCAAGTACCGGCTGGCGCCGCGCCTCGGCCTCTCCTACCCGATTACAGAGCGGATCAAGTTCCGCTTCAGCTACGGCCACTTCTACAAGAACCCGTCGTTCTCCGACCTCTACACCTACGCGGACCGGACGGCAGCCGAACTGCGGAGCCGCGGCAACGTTATCGTCGGCAACGCCGACATGGGCGCGGAGAAGACCATCGCCTACGAGATGGGTTTTGACGCCCAGCTGACCGACATCTTCGCGTTCGACCTGACCGCGTTCTACAAGGACGTCTTCGATCTGTCCGGCGTGCGTACCGTCCACGCCCTGCCCCAGCCCTACACCATGTACTACAACGTGGAGTACGCGCGCATCCAGGGCCTGGAGGCGACGATGACGAAGGTGCTCAACCAGTACTGGTCGAGCCGCATCGGCTACACGTTCCAGATTGCCAAGGGCACGGCTTCAACGGCCGAGGCGCAGTACCAGCGCACGACGCCGCGGCAGCTCGACTACTTCCTCGACCAGGACGTGCGCCACTCGTTCCACGGCGACCTGGCCTTCTCATTCCCGTCCGACTTCGGCTTCATACCGATGCGGGACTTCGAAGTAGCGGGCGTGTTCACCTACAACACCGGCACACCCTACACGCCGACCGACCAGAAGGGCAACCAGATCGGGCTCTCCAACTCCGCCCGGCTGCCCAGCACCTACCAGCTTGACGGCCGACTCGGCAAGGACTTCACGTTCGCCGGCATGTCGCTCTCGATCAACTGCGACATCACGAACGTGCTCAACACCGAGGTGATCACAAGCGTATTCTCGGCGACCGGCAAGCCCGACTACACCGGCCGGATCATCACGCCGCTGGAGTTCAGCGCCGCCGGCTTCCTCTTCGGCGACTTCTACTATCACCCCGCGCGCGACTACGACCACGACGGGTTCATCACCCGTACCGAGCAGTACGTTTCCTACCTGAAGGCCTACGAAGATGCGAATATCTCGCCGACGCGCTACGGCCCGCCGCGCAAGATCAAGCTCGGACTGAGCCTGTCGTTCTAAGGAGCAACCATGAAATCACGTCAAACAAACCGCAAGTGGCAGACCGCCGGGCTGCTCCTCGTGCTACTCACGATGACGGCCGGCCTGGCGTGGGCGCGCAGTGCCACGCCGCCGCCCGCTGGCCAGCGCGTCTACAACAGCCAGTGGCTGAACATCAACAAGTGGAAGTGCCCCTTCTACAACGACGGACGTTACGGCCTTGACATCACCGTCGGCACCGGGGTGGCGGGCGGTTCCTGGCCCCAGCCGCTTCACAACTGCTATATCTTCGGCGCGGGCCTCTGGTTCGGCTCCATCCGGGTCCGGGCCAGCGACCCGAGCATCGAAGACACGCTCGTTACCTTCGGCTACAATCCGAACTCAGGCGGCACCGAGATGTCGCCGGTAACGGTAGAGAACGTCGCCGAGGGTACGGGCAGCGCCGACGACCGCATCTTCGTCTACCCCGCCGATTATCCGCCCGAGCCCCGCAGCCGCTGGGCGACCGGGGACGCACACGTCGACTCCATGCTCATCCCGTACGAGAACTTCTCCCTGATGGACATGTGGTGCGCGTATTCCGACGTGCTGGCGGAGAACCACATCTCGCCGGGCAAGCCCCAGAACATCGACGTCTACGAGACGGTCTACGCCTGGAACTACCCGTCGAACCAGGACATCTTCTTCATCACCTACGTTGTTCGCAACGCGAGCACCAGTGACACGCTGAAAGACTGCTTCATGGGCGCGGTCTGCGACGCTGACGTCGGCGACGCGACCGACGACATGGTCGGCACGCTACTGAATACATACGTGCCGGGGGCGGACACGGTGAAGAACGTCGGCTACGTCGGCGACAACAACAACCAGGAGAACGCAGGTCGGGACTGGGAAAGCGGCACGCCCGGTGTCTTCGCCTACAAGTTCCTCGAAAGCCCGACCGACAGCATGACCGCGTTCAAGAAGTTCACGATCGACATAGACCCGGTGACCGACGCTGCCCAGTACCTGACCATGGCCGGGTTCGACTACCGCACCGGTGTCTATACGCCGTACGATTCCGCGAAGGACGCCGACCCCAAGGACAAGAGGTTTATCCAGTGCTCGGGGCCGTTCACGCTCGCACCGCAGCAGATGGGCCGTCTGGTCATCGCCTGCATCTGCGCTCCGTTCGGGGGTCCGAACCAGAACTGGCAGGACCGTCCGATCGACTCCCTGGTCCACCTGGCCAAGCTCGCCAACCAGGCGCAGTTCATCTATGACCAGGGCTGGCTCCTGCCCGGGCCGCCGCTGGCCCCGAACATCACGCTGGTGCCGGGCGACAACCAGGTGCGGATTGTCTGGGACAACCTGCCGGAGGTGACGCCGGACCCGTACTGGCTCAAGGTCGCCAGCGACACGAGCAAGCCGGGCTGGGATCCCCTCTACCGTGGCTACGATTTTGAAGGCTACATCGTCTACAAGTCGAAGAACGGCAGCGACTGGGAAATCCTGGGCCAGTGCGACCTGGTCAACGGTGATACGTTCAGCTACCCGCCGGGCGGTGATTCAGCCAGCACACCTGACAGCCTCTGGATCGAAGCGACCGACGCCGGTCTCTACTACAGCCTGGTCGACAGCAACGTGACCAACGGGTTCACGTACTACTACAGCGTGGCGTCGTACGACTACAACTTCCAGACCACACAGTGGGATTCGGCTCATCAGACCCCTCTCGACTCGACGGTCATCATCCTCCGCTCCGGACTGGTGGCGAACTACTACACCGTGCCGCGCTGGGAAGCGGCCAACTACGTCATGCCGACGACTGTCGTCGCCACCGCGGTGGGTGACACGACCAAGCCGGGCATGAAATGGAAGCCCGAGGTCGTGGTACCGGCGAAAGTCACAGCCGATACCTACGAGCTTCGCTTCCTGGCGCCCGCCTACGGCGGCGGCGCCTCCAAGTCAATCTACAGCTACGTCGTAACCAACCTACGCAACGACAGCCTGGTCATTGACACGACGTCTTTCTACTACACGGTCGCCAACACATTCACCCGCGCGCTGCCGGTGTTCAACGGCCTGGCGCTGAACTGCAGCCTGAAGCTGACGCTGCCGGCGAGCGGTATTGAGACCGCGTACGTGGAGACCGGCACCTATCCGGCGGAAAAGGTACGCGGCAGCGGTACGGCGTCGCAGGGACTCTGGGCGTTCCGGGGCGCGGACTACGAAGTGGAGTTCAGCACGGGCAGCGGGTACCTGACGGCGAAAGTCTATGATGTCACCCACGGACGCATTGAGGTTCCCTACACGGAGTTCGATAACCTCTCCGGATCCAAGGCACAGGCCAACGGCTGGTGCTTCGTGGACAGGACGGCAAGGAACCCGAGCGACACGCTCAAGGGCAAGATGGCCAGGATCTACGTGTGCGGCGCCTACGCCGAACTGAACGCCGGGGATTCCATCGCCGGCAACACGAGCCTGATCCAGGACGGTGACCGGTGGATGCTCATAGGCAACAAGTCGGGCGGTACCGCCCCGGGCCACAACGTGTACCACATACTGTCGGTGCCGGGCGTGGCGCGCGTCGACACGACCTACAAGCTCGACGTCAAGGTAGTACCCAACCCCTACATAGTCTTCAACGCCTGGGAGAAGTCCACGGAGCAGCGTTACGTCAGGTTCACCCACCTGCCGAGCGAATGCGTCATCCGCATCTACACGGTGGCCGGTGACCTGGTGAAGGTCATCAGACACACGGATACAGGTACGCAGCCGCTCGATAAGGCAGGCACCGAGACCTGGGACTTCACCAACGAGTCTCCGGGCAGCGCCGGGACAGCGATCTCTGGCCAACTGGTAGCCTCGGGTGTTTACATCTACCACGTGGAGTCGAAGGTCGGCGAGGCGGTCGGCAAACTGGCCTTCATATACTAGGGAGGCAGCCATGAAAAACAGAATCACGATTCTCCTGACCCTGGCGCTCCTGGCGTCTGTGGCGTTCTTGTCTCCGGCACAGGCAGCGTTCTCGAAGGTCGGCACTACCGGCGCCGCGTTCCTCAAGATCGGGGTCGGCCGTTCGACGGCAATGGGTGACGCGTTCTGCGCCATCGCGGACGATGCATCGGCCAGCTACTTCAACCCGGCCGGTCTGGCCCGGGTCGACCGGCAGGTGGCGCTCAACCACGTTGACTGGATCGCCGACGTCAGTCACGAGAACCTCGCCATCGTGCTGCCGATGACCAACTTCGGTACGCTCGCTTTCACCGTTACCGCCCTGACCATGGGGCAGATCGAACAGACGACGATTGACAACCCCAACACCGTGACCCGCGAGGATGAGGGCACCGGGCTCTTCTTCGGTGCTTCCGACCTGGCCTTCGCGATCAGCTACGCCCGGATTATCACCGACAAGCTCTCCTTCGGCTTCACGACTAAGGTTGTCAATCAGAGTATCTGGGACATGTCGGCCACGGCGGTCGGCTTCGACCTCGGCCTCTTCTACAACACCGGCTTCAAGTCTCTCCGCATCGGGGCAGCGGTAACCAACTATGGTACCCAGCTCAGCTTCACCGGACGGCAGCTTGACTACAGCTTCTTCTGGCCCGACTCTGGCCCGAGCCAGCTCCGGGGCTCATACAGCACCACGTCGGCCGGCCTGCCCACCTCGTTCCGCTTCGGCGTCGCCTACGACATCATCGAAGCCATGAATCCGGACAAGGACTCCCGCCTGACTGCCGCGCTCGACATCACCCATCCCTCGGACATCAACGAGACGGTGAATTTCGGGCTGGAGTACGGGCTGGCCAACGTCTTCTTCCTGCGCGGCGGCTACATCCTCAATGCCGACAACGTCTACCAGGAGGAACTGGGCTGGCTCACCGGGCTGTCCGCCGGCCTGGGTGCGCGCGCCAAGCCGGTCCGCGGGTTGGGCCTGGGGCTTGACTACACCTTCCGGTACATCAAGTACCTGAAGCCCACCCATCGGCTGCAGTTGACAGTCGGGTTCTAGGCTGACGGTCACGCGTAACGTTGCAGGGGCACGGTCAACCGTGCCCCTGCCCGTTCTCGTGCGTCCGGGACTCGAGTCACGAAGGCGGCGGCACGGCAAAGTCCCGGGTCCCGGGTTCTCCTTCTGCCTCGGCGTATTGGCGTTCGCCTGCCTCTCCGCCCTGCCAGTCTCGGCAGCGCAATGGACCGTGGGTGTCTACATGTGCGCGGACAACGGGATGAACGACGTGGCCGGCGAAGACATCGCCGAGATGGAGCAGATCGGCTCCAGCGAGCAGGTGAACGTCGTGGTTCAGGTCGACCGTGCCGCCTATGACCAGCGACCCGGCTGCTACCGTTACCTGGTAAGAAAAGGCGGGGCCGACACACTCGCCGATCTCGGCGAGGTCGACATGGCCGAAGGCGCCACCCTGGTCGGCTTTGCCCAGTTCCTACGGAGTCGCTACCCCGCCAGCAACTACGCCCTGGTTCTCTGGGATCATGGCAACGGCTGGTACCCGGGCTACCGGGCCAGCGCCATATTCATTGACGACTCACACGGCCACGAGATGGGCGTGGCGGGCGGTGAACTGGCGCAGGCGATGAACGGGGTCAGGCAGGCCCTGGGCAGGCGCGTGAGGATACTGGCTTTCGACGCCTGCCTGATGGGCATGGCCGAAGTCGCGGCCGAAGTCCGCGACGACTGCGACTACCTGCTGGCTTCAGAGGCGCTGGTCCCGATCAACGGGCTGCCCTACGACGAGTTTCTGTCGCGGCTGACGAGTCGGCCGACCATCACTGCGCCCGAACTGCTCGCCGGCCTGTGCACCGATTTCATCGCCGAGTATCCCGGGCAGCAGGTTGCGATCTCCGCGCTCGACATGCCCAGGTTCGCAACTGCCCTGGAACTGGCGGCCACCACGTTTCGCGGCGGCATTGACCCGGCAAGCGATGCGGTGCGTACGGCCCGTGCGGCAGTGCAGACGATGCCGGGGAACGCGTTCCACATCGATCTCCTGCACTTCCTGGAGTTGCTGCCGGGGAGGGCCGCAGATTCCCTCCTCGCCTCTTTCAGGTCCGCGGTGACAGCCAACGCGTGGAGCGCGGGCTTTGAGAATGCCTCCGGCCTGGCAGTCTGGTTCCCGGACAACTACCTTGGCTTCAAGGCCTCCGCCGAATCGTACCAGGGCCTGGAATTCGCCCGGGAGTCGGGCTGGCCTCAGTTTCTGAACCGCTACTTCGGCACCGACGACGTGAAGCCGGTTCCGCCCGCGATTGCGGCGGTGCGACAGGGCAGGCGCAATGATGCACGGCTCTGGTGGAACTCGTCCTTTGACCTGGCACCGGTGCGCTATGACCTCTACGAGGCCACGGCGCCGGCCGAGGTCCTGTACGACAACTGCGACGACCTTTCGGGCTGGAGCAACTCGGGCTGGGCCGTAAGCAGGCAACAAGCCCATTCCGACTCGACCGCATTCTTCTCCGGTTCGGCCTCGGACCTCACGAGCCTCATCGAGCGCTCCGAACCTCTTAACCTGCGCAACGGCGGGCTGCTCGCCTTGTTCGCCTGGTACTCGACTCAGGAAGACCGGCATCCGTCCAACGGGTTCAAGCGCGACATCTGCTATGTCGAGTGGTCATCGGACCGGGCCATGTGGCACGCGCTCGACTCGCTTTACGGCGACGACCCGGTATGGCGTGAACGGCGCTACCTGCTGCCTGCGGCCGAGAGTCTCTGCCTTAGGTTCCGCTACGTCACCGACGCGAGCGTGAACGGTCAGGGCGTGTTCATCGACGACATCAAGGTCTACGCGTTTGCCGGGCTCAGGACCGCAGTAACTACTCCGGACACAAACGCCGTCGTATTCGGCGTGCCGCGCGACTCCGTCGGCTATTACTACTTCGTGACCGCGACCGACTCATTCGGCAACATCTCGACGGCAAGTCAGTTCCGCCGGGTTGAAGTAGCGACCTGGGCCGAGCCGTACACTCGGCCGGCCCCGTTTGCAGATGAATGCGAGCTTGTCCTGGACTTCCCGGATGGCGAGACGCCGGATGTGCTCATCTATACGCTGTCCGGGACGCTCGTGCGCCGCTTCGAGGACGTCAGAGAGCGCGTGTTGGCCTGGGACGGCACCAACGATTCAGGCAAGCCATTGGCGGACGGTCTCTACATCGTCGCGGTGCAGGGCCGCGACTTCAGGAAGCTCGGCAAGATTGCCAAGGTAGCTCGGTCGACCGGTTCGTCGCGCTAGTCTTCCGGCAGGATTTTCCCCGGATTCAGGATACTCTCCGGATCCAGCGCCTGCTTGAGCCGGCGCATGACGCCCAGTTCGGCCGGACCGAGCGCCCGCTTCATCAGGTGGCGCTTGGCCGAGCCGACGCCATGCTCGGCCGTGATCTGGCCGCCGCGCGAGAGCACGAAGTCAACCAGTTCATCAACTACCGCCGCCCGCGTCCGCTGCCAATCGCCGTCATCGGTGACGGTGCGGCAGATGTCAACGTGGATGTTGCCGTCGCCGATGTGGCCGAACGGGACAATCGGGATGCCGTGTTTCTCCTGCAGCCGGGCGACCAGTTCGACGGTCGCGGGCAGCTCCGACAACGGCACGACGACGTCCTCGGCAGTAACCTGCGGGTAGACCTGCTTCAGAGTCTTGGCGATGGAACGGCGGGCGGTCCAGAGTCGCTCCTGGTCGGTGGGGTTGTCCGCCACCAGCGGCTCCCTCGCGCCCAGTCCCATCGCCGTCTCGCCCAGCACGACGCACTCGTCCAGCACCTGCTGTCGGTCGTTGCCCTCGAGTTCTATCAGTACCTGGACCGCCGCGTCGGCAAAGGGCAGGCAAACGCCGAGAACCTGGTGGCAGGCGGCGATACCGCCCCGTTCGATGAACTCGACCACGGCCGGCAGCAGCCGGCTGTCGCGGATGACCCGCAGGCAGAGCTCAACGCCCTGTTCCAGCCGGTCAAACGGCACCAGCACGTCAACCAGGTATCGTGGCCGGGGCACCAGCTTGAACGTGATCTCGGTTATGATGCCCAGCGTACCCTCGGAGCCTATGAGCAGCTTGTTCAGGTCGTAGCCGGTTACGTTCTTGTGGAGCTTGCCGCCGTAGCGGATGATGGAGCCGTCGGCGAGGACCGCCTCGACGCCGCGCACGTAGTCGCCGGTAACACCGTACTTGTAGGCGCGGGCGCCACCGGCGTTGGTCGCGACGTTGCCACCGATTGAGCAGTCGTCCAGGGAGGCCGGGTCGACTGGGTAATATAGCCCCGGTTCGGCGCACGCCTGCTGAAGCCGGGCGGTGCGGACCCCGGGCTGAGTGCGAACCATCAGGTTGCCGGCGTCTACTTCCAGCACCTGGTCCATCAGTTCAGTGGAAACCAGGATGCCGCCTTTTGCCGGTATCGACCCGCCCGCCAGGCCGGTCCCGAGTCCGCGCGGCGTGAGCGGTACACGCTCAGCTCGGGCGAGACGGACTACTGCTGCCGTTTCCTCGGTCGTCCGCACCTTGACCAGCGCTTCGGGCAGGCATGCCGGCTCGGTGCTCTCATCGTGGCCGTAGTCGGTCAGCTGCGCGGGGTCGGTGACAACACGCTCGGGAGTGCAGATCTCGGCCAGGCGCCGGACCGCCGATCCAGAAAGTGATTTGAAAGCCACTGGTTAGCCTATCCCCGACCGGCCGGCAGTCAAACGCGGCCAGGTGTCCATTCGTCCGTGCGTCGCATTCCGCAAGCAAGAACCCGGCCGAAGCCGGGTTCTCATGCAAACTCCGAAGCTTCTAGCTCAGGTGCTGGTCGATCTTGGCGGCCAGGACGTTCTCCGCGGCTAACCCAACGTGCCGCTCGACTTCCTTCCCGCCCTTGAAGATGATCAGTGTCGGGATACCGCGAATGTCATACTTGCCGGGCGTCGCCGGGCTGTCGTCGGTGTTCAGCTTGCAGACCGTCATCTTGCCTTCGTACCTGCCGGCCAGGCTCTCGATCACGGGGCCGAGCATCTTGCACGGGCCGCACCAGGGAGCCCAGAAGTCGACCAGCACAGGCAGTGCCGACTTGATCACTTCCGTATCAAACGTTGCATCGTTTACCTGCTTCACATTAGCCATTTGTCCTGTCCTCCTGCTGTGCCTTCGCTGCCAGGCGCACCATCTGCCGCAGCCAGGGTTTGGTCACCCGGTAGCAGACCTGGTTGCCTTTCCTTTCGTATGTAACCACCCCGGCTGCCCTAAGAACAGCCAGTTGCTGCGAAACCGTCGCCTGGGCCACACCAAGACATTCGGTCATGTGCTTGACGTTGCACTCCTGGTCCATCAGGCCTGCCACCAGTTGCAGCCGCATCGGATGCCCTAATGCCTTGAAAGCCGGGGCCAACCTTTCTGCCGCTGTACGGTCTATGCAGCTTTTGATATATATCTTGGACGCTTTCCGGCCGAGGTGCGATTCCCCCTTCATCTCACGACCGCCGGCGGACCACGACATCCGCGTTCGTGGTGTTGATGGTGATGTCCGAAGCGCCGGAACCGATGCGGGCGCGCACGTGGTGCTCGGTCTGAGTCTCGTACGTCACCGTGAAGTCGTAAATCATTATCATCCCGGTCGAGTTCGTGGCCTCGATCACGGCCGAGACGTCGGCGGGCAGCAACAGCGTCACCTTGCCGTTCGTGGTTGCCAGTCCCACGTCCTCGATAGGACCAAGTCCTGCCAAGTCGCAGTCGATGGCGCCGTTGGTCGTCGCCCCGTAGAGTGTGCCGCTGTGGAACTGCACCTCCAGCGGGGCGTTGGTCGTGGAAACGCTCGCTGTCCCGATCGTGCGCGCCAGTTCGACCCTGCCGTTGGTAGTCGTGACACTTATGTCACCGACCAGGTACGGCACGCCGGAGTCGGGGGTGATGCTGACGGCGCCATTGGTGGTTGAGAGCGAAAGGTCGATGGTCTCCGGCACGGTGATGGTGAAACTGGCACCGCTCGGCCGACCGCCGCTCGGGATTTCGGCCTTCACCCGCAGTTCGCCGCCGGCAACTGTGTCGCTGTAGATCACGTCGGCAAGGTACCGCTCGGCATCCTCGTGGTTCCGGCCATAGGCGTGCTTGAGTACGTCTACAGTGATCACCGTGTCTTGCGAGCCGGTCACCTCTATGGTGCCATTCTGGGTTGTGGCGCTGAGCGCGGTGATACCGAAGGCGGGGCAGGTGTGGTTCTCGGGAGCTTCCAGTTTGTACGTATACAGGCAGGCGACTGCCAACAGAAGAACGGGCAGGAAACGGCGCACCAAGTGCTTCATCAAACCCTCCTCAGTTTGTTTCGCCAGTGGTCTGCGCAGCCGGCATCAGAAGCACGCCGATGGAGAAGAACCAGCCTCCGAGGCAATCCGCGGGCGCGTTCTTCACCACGATGCCGTTGGCGATCCGCCAGGTCGGGCTGAACGGGGCATACAGGTAGCCGCCGCGCAAGGTGACGCCGATCCCTCCGGACTTGGTATCCGCCGCCAAACCCAGTTCCAGCGCCGCCATCCCTGCGAGCTTCGCGCCCGAGGAGAAGGAGATGTTCCTCGGCACGCCGCCGAACAGCGAGTCGAACTGGATGGTGTCGCCCTCCGTCTTCTGGCGCAAGCTGAACGACTGGCTCAGGATGCCGGCTCCCACCATGGGGACTATGGTGAGAAAGCTGAACGGAGCCAGTTTGAGTCCCGCCTCGCCGAAGATACCTGTTGCATCGCTGCGAAGGTGATACGCAGGGCTGTCCACATCATCCCAGGTCTTGAAGAAGAGCGGGCCGACGAGGAACGAACCCGTGAGCGTGCGGAGTTCCAGTCCCCATCCGAAGTGACGACTGCGTGCCCGGGGCATGCCCTGGGCTGAGAACGCCGAATTGAAGCCTCCTACCGGAGGCTGGTAGGCGGCGGCAAACGGTATGAACCACGCCTCGGGCGAATCGGCAGCCGGGGCCGGCGCCGCCGTTGCGACCAGCAAAGCAAACAGCATTATTCGCATATTCGGGATACCTCTACCGCTAGTATAGGGCGGTCACTGAGGGTGTCAACAGGCGGGATGCGGATACCGACTACCCCCGGCAGCCACGGCCAACCCGGCAGCAAACACAAAGCCGCCCGGACCGAGTCGCGGGCGGCTTCGATAGCTGCGAAAGGGGCTAGTTCGTTACCAGTACCTTGCGAACGGCCACGACGCCGGAGGAGGCGTACCGGCAGAAATACACGCCCTCAGGCACGACGCGTCCGAAGGTGTCATCGCGGTTCCACGTCGCCGTGGCGACTCCGTTGGCGCCGGTCGCGCAAACAAGCGAGCGAACCACGGTGCCGACAGCATCGTGTATCTCGACCACCGGCCGCCCGATACCTACAGGCTGTAGGCGGACTGCCATCTGCGCCGTCACCACACTCGGACTGACCTGCAGGCGCTGCGCGGTTCCGGACGCCGGTCGGGGTTCTTCGACGTTCGCCACGCCGCTGTAGAACAGCGCTCGGGGCTTCTTGATGCCGCCGTACGTGAAGTCGTACCACACATTGGCTATCGGGGAAGGGAACATCGAGACATTGGGCATCGGCCCGATCAAAGAGATCAACTGAATCGAGTCCGGCCATGCGGCGATGTCGGGAAACTGGAAAGTATCCTGACTCGTCCCGCCCCAGCCCGTCGTGGTGAAGGTGTCGACATAGGGGTTCACGAATACGACCGCCGACTGCACCTGGACGTCGAAGGTATTCGGGTCAACCACTCCGTAGAAGCCAATCTGGGCGTAGCCGACGCCAAAGGCGACGAGCGACAGCGCCAAGACTGCCAGTCCAGCATAGCGTTTCTTCATAGTCTGCTCCTGTTTTGCGTTTGCCAATGCCGGGCACACCCGGACTGAAACAGAATACCCCCCAGCCCCGCCTTGTCAAGCGCCATTGGTACGCCATTGGTACGCGCTGGCGGCCCTCGATCCGAGATGGGTGGGGCGGTCGCGTTCGGCCAGCAGCCGAGGCTACGGCTCGCTGCTGGCGCTGAAGGCAGGCAGATGCGGCAGATGGGCGGGCGGAGTGTGCCACGATGCCCGGGGCTCTCCGAAACACGGGGTCAGTTCGTATCCACCTTCTGCGCTTCTGGCTACAGATACAGGAAGTGTGCCTGGCCGATCCCCAATTGGATAACATTCACCGTCAAGCTTGGCCCTGCGCGGGCACGGGAGGAGAGGGCATCACGCCATTCGGCACGAATTGGGCTTGACAGCCAATCCGAACAGTTCCAGACTCGCGTCAATCGAGACGAGGTGTTGACATGATGAAGATGAGATTCGCGGTGTCAGTGCTGCTTTGGGCGCTCTGACTGCGGCAGAAACACAAGGCGGCATGTTGTCGTTCCAGGAGCACGCGCTGGTGTAAGAGGCGAGCAGTCGCGCGTGCATTCCAGGATGCGGGGGATGGCGGGTTGACGGAGGCGGGGTTCGGACTACAATGGTCCTATGAAAAGGACGATGGCCTTTCTCTTGGGGTTGGGTATTAGTGCGCTGGCGGTTGCCATGTCGCCGATGGGGCGCGGCCGGATGGTCATGGATTCACTTCGACAGGTGCCGCCGAGGCTACGCGCCCGCTGGCTGGATTCACGTGGGCTTGTAGTTCCCGGCACGAATGCTCCCGCGCCATCAGTCTCCGAATCAACCGGGCTTCGTCTGGTCGGGAAGTACGGCCGTGGTCCATCGGTCGAGGTCACGGGCCGCGATTCACTCGTGTTCCTCTCGCTCGGCAGTGAGGTCGCAATCATCAACTTCGCGGACACGGCCAACCCAAAGGTGCTGGCCGAAGTGCAGGCGATGGGACTGGTTGCCCAGGCGGCCCTGCGCGACTCGTTCCTGTACATCGGCTGCAACTCCGGGCAGGCAGGCATTGAGATATGGAACATCGGCAACCCCTCAGTACCGGTCTTCCGTAGCCGCACGCCGACGTTGCTCTCCGACTTCTGTGTCAGAGACACGCTGCTCTACCTGACGCAGTCTCTGTCAGGACCCAACGATACCTTCAAGGTTTACAGCATCGCGAGCCCCACGAACGTCTACTTGCTTGGTAGCTGCCGGGACTCCGGCGATGCCGTCACGGTAACCAACAACGCGGCTTTCCTTGCTGACCGCTGGGGCTTGTACTCGATAGACGTATCCGACCCGAGGAATCCGCACAAAGTGGGCACGTACCCCGGCATGCCGATCTCGGTAGAAGCACGCGGCAACATCTGCTGCGTGACGTTTGGTAACCCGAACGACCCGGAGTGGCTTGAGTTTGACGTACTCGACGTGAGCAACCCTGCCTCGATGCAACGCTTGGGCTACCTCTCGGATGCGGGCGGGTTTGACATGTTCATCGAGGACTCGTTGGTGTTCATCTCCGGCTATTACACGGGCGAGCACGAATTCCAGGTCGTGAGCATCGCAGACAGCGGCCACCCGGTGCGCGTGGGTGCGTGTTCGACTTCGGGCGACAACTGGGGCGTATGGTCGTGCGTGGCACGCAGTTGGGCCTACGCGGCTGACAACTACGAGGGGTTGGCTGCTATCGACCTGCAGAACCTGGCCGCTCCGATTCTGGATACGACCATCGCTGCCGCAGCGTTCGCCAGCGATGTGTCTGTTGCCGGTTCCGTGTGCTACGTGGCCGATGCCGCGGCCGGTATGCGGATTCTGGACCTGTCCGACCCGACCCTTCCTAGGGAAATCGGCGCGGTCGACACAACCGGCGACTGCTACTCCCAATCAGTTGTAGCGATGGACAGTTTTGCGTTCACGGACTGGGCGTACCCATATCTTCGGGCCATCTCCGTCACTGATCCAGCCAAGCCCAACAAGGTTGGTGCGTGTATCATCTTCAACCGAGCCAATGACATGGTTCTGCGCGACAGCCTGTTGTACGTGGCCGAGGACGACAAGTTCCAGATTGTCAATGTCGCCCAGCCGCGCGCGCCCCTGGTCGTCGGCACGTGCAACCTGCCGGACTACACATACGAGATGGACATGAGGGATACGCTTGCCTTCGTTGCGAGCGGAGTCTCTGGTCTACAGATTGTAGACGTCGCGCGACCGGATAGCCCCGCAGTCATCGGCGCACTGACACCGCCCAATGGAGCCTGCGGCGTGGCGGTAGTCGATACCTTCGCGTACGTCGCGTCCGGGAACCTCTACATCGCCAGCGTGGCCGCCCCGACCTCTCCCTACTTGATAGACAGCATGGCCCTTCCTAACTTCGGGGTGGCACTAGAGGTCAGCGACTCATTGCTCTTTGTGGGGAGTTGGTCTGTCGGCGCGAGCAGGACCGAGGTTCGCCTTCTTGACATCAGGGACCCGACCAAGCCGGTGTCGCTCGGTTCACTCGGAGCACCCGACAGGGTCAGGCGGCTGACTTGGGTCGAGCCCCACCTGTTCGCTGCCTGCTACGCCGCTGGCGTGCTGGTAGTCGAAACGGCGGCAGTCGGTGTGAAAGAGGTGCATAGTGTTGTCGGCGTGAGTCCGGAGTTGCTGGTTCTGCCGAATCCTGCCGGAGAGCTAGCGCGAGTCGAGTTCGGCGAGCCGTTTCAGGTCGTTAGCCGCCTGACCATCTACGATGCTGCGGGCAGACAAGTGATGGAAGAACCGATTGGAGAGAAGGCCGCATCGATTGACTTGAGATTGGCTGGGTTGAACCCCGGCCTGTATTTCATCCGAGTGTACACCAAGATAGGAGTCCTACGCGGTAAACTAGTCAAACGTTAGCAGCAGGAGGCGAAGGTGAAACGGGCAGCAGCGTTGCTGGGCCCACAAGCTGCGCAATGTTAACGACAAGGTGTCGGCACGGCATCGGCAGCAGTGTCTGGCTGGCGCACGGAGCATCTACCTGGCTGAAAGCTATCAGCAGGCGGTCAGTCGCGCCCGACGCTGGGCTCAATGCTGGCGTGAGCGCGAGCCATCCGCAGTCCGCTGTCTTGAGGCCGACGTCGATGACCTGCTCATCCACATGCAGGTGCTGAAGTATGCACCCCGGTTGTGGGTGAAAGTGAGGACGACGAATGCTATCGAACGGATGTTCCGGGAGCTGCGCCGCAGGACCCGCGCGATGGGCTGCTTTGCCAATCCGGCCAGCTGCGACCGGATCGTCTATATGCTATTCACAAAGCTGAACCAACGGTGGCAGAGCCGCCCCCTCTATGCTGCCTCTGAATCTACACAAAAAGATTGACGCTACCTGGCCCGGCCGGCCTTCCACGAGGCAGGCGACCGGCTCGCGGACTATAGACCGACTGGTGGCGCGACGCACCGGAGCTGTCGGCTGGCAGGGAACGTCATCGACTGCGGAAACCCCGGGGCCACGCCGTATGCGAGCATGTCGGCAGCCACGCGAACGGGCCGGAAGTGATTGTCGCTCAGTCGTCGAGATGTCGGACGAGGCGGTGACTCAGGGGTGCGAGTCCGAGTGAGGCGAAGAAAGCGGCGGCGGGCCGGTTGAAGTCGTAGACGTTGGCCTGAACTTCAGTCGCGCCTTTGACCCGCGCCCAGGCCAGGGCCTTCTCGACGAGCGCGGTGGCGATTCCCTTGCGGCGGAGCTCCGGCCGGACAACGAGGCCGCGCACGAGGAGCGAGGTCATCGGGTGCTTCTGGGGGAAGTCACCCATCCGGAGCAGGCCGCAGTTTGTCACGCCGACGACTCGGCCGTCCAGTTCGGCAACGGCCAGAAAGGTGTCCGGGTCGTGCATGAGCTTCTTAGTACGGTCACGCAGGCGGACCGGGCCGGATGGCTTGCGGAAACGGTCGGGCAGGGCTTCGCGCTGCGGCGCATCCATCAGTTCGGCCAGCTCGCAAATGGCTTCGTAGTCACCTGGGCCTGCCCTGCGGATGGAGACCGCCGTGCTCAGTGGATCCGCGACCATCGTTTGAACACGTCGAGTAGAGATCTCTCGACCTTGGCGCAGACCGCGTCCATCAGCTTCTCTGCTTTGGCCGGGTCGAAGTCGGGATAGCCTTCGTCCGGTTTGTACAGGATGATGGAGCCGGGAAACGGCACAGCGGCAAGACCCGGTTGCACGGTGAACGCGAGGTCCTTTGAGTAGTCCTGCTTGCGCACGTCTCCCGGATGGTCGACCTGCACCATCGCGGTTTCGTCCGTCCCGGCGTGTCCGCCCACGTGGCCGTAGACCTGCTTGATCTCGTCGGCGCAGAGAGCCCACCAGTCTACAACCATGCTGTACGTCTTCTTCTCTCGATAGAGCCGGAGCGAGGCGTTCTTGAGCACTTCGGTGTTGCCCCCGTGGCCGTTCATGAAGACGATTCGGCCGAACCCGGCGTCTGCCAGCCCGGCCGCGACCTCGAAGACGTAGCGTTCGAAAGTGTCGGGCAGCACGGTGATCGAGCCGGGATAGGGCAAGAGCGATTTCGTGATGCCGTAGTTCACGGCCGGCGCGATGAGCGCGTTCACCGATCCGGCAATGCGTTCGGAGATAGAGAGCGGTATCTGGTTGTCGGTCCCGAGACCGGTTACGCCGTGGGCCTCGACGGTGCCGACGGGGACGAGCACCGTGTCTGTCTTCTTCGGGACGAGGCGTTTGAATTCCATCCAGTTCATTTCCTCGATCTTGCGGGTACGCAGCTTCGTCTTCATTGCCGGTGAGGATAGAGCCGGCGATGCTGGACGTCAAGCCGTGACCGCGCCTTCGGCGCAACTCATCTGTGTCCATCGATGTTCATCCGCGGTTTGATGCTTGGTTCATAGCCCCTCGTCCGGCTTGACCAAAGACTGGATTCGGCTAGATTGGCGCAGGGCAGGGAGGCGCGGGGTGTGATGCAGTGAACCAAAGGAGGTAGTCGGTGAAGAAACTGCTGGTCGTCGTGATCGTGCTCGCGACGGTCGCGGGCAATTCGGTCGCCACGCCGCTTATCGGGCGGAGCGGGGCGTTGAGCAAGCCGTTCCAGGCATTTGCCTGGGCGAACTTCGGGTACAACCAGACCGCCGTCAGCTACAACTGGGTCAACAAGAAGTACGAGACGCCGGACCCCTTCGTGTCCACCAAGACCACGTCCTGCGACGTCACGGTCGGGTTGGGCCTGCCCTTCAAGCTTGAACTCGACGTGGTCGCACCGCTGGCGATGAAGGAGGACACGCTCAAGTCATCGGGCATCGGCGACGCGATGGTCTACGCACGCTGGGGCCTGTTCCAGGGGCCGCTCCTGCCGTTCAAGGCCGCGCTGGTGCTCGGGGCCAACATCCCGACTGCGGACAGGGAAGCGAATCCGCTCATCGGCGACCGGACGACCGACATCGGCGTCGGGGCTGCCGTCGTCACCAGCAGCTTCTTCGGGTTCGTGGGCCACGCCCGCGCCGGCTACTGGGTCAATGGCAATCCCAACGACACCACCAAAGTCGGGAACATGTTCGAGTACCTGGTCGTCCTCGACTACTCGATAACGAAGAAGCTCGCGCCCGAGTTGGCGCTGTCCGGCTACGCACGGTCGCAGACCGAGTATAACGGCACGCCGAAGCCGACCAGCGAGGTCAGCCAGCACGCCCTCAACTTCCTGCTAATGTGGAAGCCTTTGCCGATGCTTGTCATCCGGCCCAAGGCGGCAATCCCCCTGACCGCGATGAGCAAGGGTGGCTCCCTGCCGGACTGGTACGCCGGCCTGGACGTCTGGGTATCCGTGCCATGAGAACCGCTTGGAGCCTGCGAGCGTCTGAGTAATTGAGGAGGATCTCATGAAGAAAGGCGACAAGTTGGTCTGCGGTCTGTGTGGAATGGCCGTCATGGTATGTGACGAGTGCGGCTGCCAGACGCATGAACTCGTCTGCTGCGGTGAGCCGATGAAGTCGGCAAAGCCGAAGCCGAAGAAGAAGACCGCAAAAGGGGCGGCGCGCAGGTAGCGGGACGGCTTCGGTTCGGAAGAGCTTTTCGGCCCGGCCGTGTTGCCGGGCCGATGCTATTGTCTTGACTTGCAGTAGCCTGCAACCTAAGCTGGCAGCGTGACCGACACGCGCGTTGACCGCATCGTCGACGTCAATCTCAACCGGCTGACCGAGGGGCTGCGCGTGGTCGAGGACGTCGTGCGCCTCGGACTCGAGGACAAGCGGTTGCTCGCCGCCATCAGGAAGCTCAGGAGCCAGGCCGGACGGGACGTTCGGGCGCTCCGCAAGCAGGTCATAGCGAGCCGCAAGAGTGAAACCGACCTCGGCCGGGGCGACCGGTTCGACCGGACCCGGCGCCGCGACCTCGGTGACGTGCTGCTCGCCAATTTCAAGCGGGCCGAGGAGTCGGCGCGGGTCCTGGAAGAAGTACTGAAGGTCACGGAGCCGGGGCTGGCCGGCAAGTTCAAGGCCGTGCGGTTCAGGCTGTACGACCTGGAACGAGAGGCAATCGGTGGGAAATGACGAATTGAGACATTCGGGTTTCAGTCGTCATTCGTACTTCGGATTTCGGACTTTCCTTGGTAGGTGGCTTGACTTGGCCAAGGCGAAACCTATACTCTGCGAGCGTCAGTGATTCCCGAACGCAGGAGGCAAGATGGCAAAAGATGACGAGAAGACCAGAGCTCTTGGCAGCGCCCTGGGGCAGATTGAGAAGCAGTTCGGCAAAGGCGCGGTGATGCGCCTGGGCCAGGAAACCCCGGCGGTGAGCGTCGAGGCGATTCCGACCGGCTCGATCGGTCTGGATGCGGTGCTCGGCGTAGGCGGCGTGCCGCGCGGCCGGATTGTCGAAGTCTACGGGCCCGAGGGTTCGGGCAAGACGACTCTCGTCCTCAACATCATCGCCCAGTGCCAGAAACTCGGCGGAACCGCGGCGTTCATCGACGCCGAGAACGCGCTCGATCCGAACTACGCCAAGACGCTCGGCGTGGACCTCGACAACCTCCTCGTCTCCCAGCCCGATTCCGGCGAGCAGGCACTCGAAATCGCCGAAATGCTGACCCGCTCCGGCGGCCTCGACCTGTTTGTCGTCGACTCGGTAGCGGCGCTGGTGCCGAAGGCGGAGATCGAAGGCGAGATGGGCGACGCGTTCGTCGGGGTCCAGGCTCGACTGATGTCGCAGGCGATGCGCAAGCTCTCCGGCGTGGCCGCGCGCTCCAAGACCTGCGCCATCTTCACCAACCAGATCCGCCAGAAGATCGGGGTGATGTTCGGCAACCCGGAAACGACGACCGGCGGTCTCGCCCTCAAGTTCTATGCCACGATGCGGTTCGACATCCGGCGCATCGCCGCCATCAAGAAGGAAGAGACCGTGGTCGGAAGCCGGACCCGGGTCAAGGTTGTCAAGAACAAGGTGGCGCCGCCGTTCCGCGAGGCCGAGTTCGACCTGATCTACGGAAAGGGCATCTCGCGCGCCGGTGAGCTGGTGGACATCGGCACCGAGCAGGGCGTGTTCACCAAGTCCGGTACCTGGTACACGTTCGGCGAAATGAGAATCGGCCAGGGCCGGGATGCGGCGGTCGACTTCCTGAGCGAGAACGCGCCGGTCATGGCCAAGGCGGAGGCGCAGCTCTACGAGAAGCTCAAGATACCGAAGGCCAGCAAGATTGCGCAGCGCGAATCCGGGGCCGAGGCCGAAGCGGAAGCCACGAAGGCACGGAAGGCAAAGAGCTAGGTAGTCCCGGACAATAGTGAATTCAGAGACCAGAAACAAGAAACCAGAACTCCTTTCCGGACCTTCTTCATTCTGGTTTCTGAATTCTGGTTTCTGATTTGTCCGGTCTGGTTCCGTGAGAATCACCGCGCTTGAACCGCAGAAGAGGAACCGGCGGCGGGTCTCGGTCTTCCTCGACGGTAACTTCCTCTTCGGGCTCTCCAGCGCGACGGTGGCCGCGCTCGGCCTTCACGTCGGGCAGGTAGTAGAACGCGCCGACCTCGACCGGATCGCCCGCGAAGAGCAACTGCACGAGGCTCGGCAGTACGCGTTCCTGCTGCTTTCCTGCAAAGCCAGGACCGTCAGTGAATTGAGGCAGCGGCTCGGGCGCAAGGGCTTTTCGCCGGACACAGTTTCTCACACCCTGCAAAGACTGGCCGAGCTCAAGATGATTGACGATGCCGGGTTCGCGCGCCGGTTTGCCGAGGACCGCATCACTATCGGGCACAAGGGTAAGTGGCGGGTACGCGGCGAGCTCTTGAAGCGCGGCGTGGCGAAGGAACACATCGAAGACGCTCTGGCCACCGCGCCGGACGAGAAGGAGGCGGCCCGGGAGGTGGTGGAGAAGTACCTGAGCCGCAACCGGCGGCTGGAGCCGGAGGTCCTCAAGCGCCGGCTCTACGCCTTCCTTGCCCGCCGCGGCTTCTCGCCGGACACGATTCGCCAGGTCATTGACCTCGAAGCGGCTGAGTCCACTTGACCGGTTCTGCACTCTGTTGCGTCACGCAGGTATATCCGTAGAATAGAGCCGCCATGAACCATCGCGAGCTGCGTCGGACATTCCTTGAGTTCTACGCCCAGCGTGACCATCGGGTCGTGCCCAGTTCGTCCCTGATCCCGCGGGACGACCCGACCATGCTCTTCACCAGCGCGGGCATGGTCCAGTTCAAGCCGTACTGGGCGGGCACGGTCGAACTGCCCTACCGCCGCGCCACGTCCGTTCAGAAGTGCCTGCGGGCGTCGGACCTCGACCAGGTGGGCAGGACCCCGCGCCACGGCACGTTCTTCGAGATGCTCGGCAACTTCTCGTTCGGCGACTACTTCAAGCACGAGGCGATTCCCTGGGCGTGGGAATACCTGACCCAGGTCGTGAAGCTCGACGCGGAAAGGCTGTACGCATCGGTCTTCGAGGAAGACGATGAGGCCTACAACATCTGGCGCACCAGGGTCGGCCTGTCCTTCAAGAAGGTAGTGCGACTCGGCGCCAAGGCCAACTTCTGGGGCCCGGTCGGCGGCGGCGGCGCCTGCGGCCCGTGTTCGGAAATCTACGTGGACCTGGGACTCGAGTTCGGCTGCGGCAAGGCAGAATGCGCGCCGGGCTGTGACTGCGACCGGTTCAGCGAGGTCTACAACGTCGTCTTTCCGCAATACAACCAGTTGCCGGACGGCACGCGCGAGCCGCTGAAGAACCGCGGTATCGACACCGGCATGGGCATGGAGCGGCTGGCGATGGTCTCCCAGAAGAAGAAGACCATTTTCGACACGGACCTGTTCGCGCCGCTGGTCAAGGTGACGGCCAAGATGCTGAACGTGGAAGCGAACGATGAGTCGCGGACGATGCTCCATGTGGCCGCGGACCACGCGCGCGCCCTGACCTTCGCCATTGCCGACGGTGCGATTCCGTCGAACGAGGCGCGGGGCTACACTTTGAGGAGCATACTGCGCCGGGCCCTGCTCTTCGCCCACCGCCAGGGAGTGTCCGAGCCATTTCTGTACAAGGTCTCCGGCGAGGTGGTCGAGCTAATGCGGCAATGGTACCCGGAAGTCGTCGCCAAGCGCGAACAGGCCGCGCTCATCATCAAATCGGAGGAAGAGCGGTTCCTGCGCACGCTCGACGCCGGTCTCGGTCTCTGGGACGACGTCAAAGAGAAGTACGCGCGGGACGGCATCGTGCCCGGCACCGAACTGTTCAAGCTCCACGATACCTACGGCCTGCAGGTTGAGCTCGTCAAAGAGCTGGCCGCCGACGCGGGAGTGAAGCTCGACATCGCCGGGTTCGAACAGGCCATGAAGGGACAGCGCGACCGCAGCCGGAGAGAGACTTTCATATCCGATTCATCGAACGTATCGATTGGTGCAGAGTTCGCCCCAGCCGTCGAGTTCGTTGGCCACGACAGCGATGAGGTTGACACTGAGATTGTCACTTACGCAGAACTCTCCGGCTTGGGACACGATCCGGAATCCAGGGAGGATTTCAGTCATGTCCCGCGCCTGTACGAGGTCGTGCTCAAGCGGAGTCCTTTCTATGCCGAGATGGGCGGACAGGTAGGCGACACGGGTCGCATTATCGGCGAGGGATTCGAACTCGAGGTGCTCAACACCTGCTACAAACAGGGCGTGCCGGCCTGCAAGGCGAAGCTCCTGCGGGGCGAGATCGCCGCGGGCAAGGTCTTTGCCGCGGTGGACAAGGAACGGCGGCGCGAAATCGAGCGGGCCCACACCGCCACGCACCTGCTGCATGCCGCGCTCCGCAAGACACTCGGTGACTACGTCAAGCAGGAAGGTTCGCTGGTCGAGCCCGGCCGGCTCCGTTTCGACTTCGCGGCGTTCGAACCGATGGCGCTGTCACACGTCTTGGCGGTCGAGCGGCTCGTGTACGAGCAGATTGTCGCCGACCGCCACGTCCAGGCGCTGCGCAACACGCCGCTCGATGAGGCCCGGGCGATGGGGGCGCTGGCTTTCTTCGGCGACCAGTACGGCGAGAAAGTCACGGTCGTGAAGGTTGGGGACTTTTCGATGGAACTCTGCGGCGGTACGCACCTGAAGAGCACGGGTCAGATCGGACTCTTCCGCATCGTGTCCGAAACCGGCGTAGCGGCCGGCATTCGGCGCATCGAAGCGCTGGTCGGCAAGGCGGCGTTCGAGTGCGCGGCATTCGAGCGGGCGACCGTCACCGAGCTGTCCGAGAAGCTCGGCGTGAGTGACGATCTGCTGGTTAAGAAGATCGACAGCCTCTCCGAGGATATGAAGCGGCTCAGCGCGAAACTGGCGAGTCTCTCCGCCCAGCTAGCCAGGGCGGCCGGGGAGAAGCAGGCGGCGGCGGCCGGCGAGGCCGGCGGGATCAAGGTCGTCGTCGGCCACTTCTCGGAGTTCGAGACAGGCGAGTTGCGGCTCGTTTCCGACCGCGTGCGGGAGTTGTTGAAAGAGAAGTACGCGGGGCTGCTGACCGGCGGTGAAGGGCCGCGCATCCGCTATGTGGTCTTCGTCAGCCCCGACCTGCAGTCGTCGCTGCCCGCCGGCAAGCTGGCCAAGACGGTCGGCCCGGCAATGGGCGGCGGAGGTGGCGGCAAGCCGGACCTGGCCGAAGGCGGCGGCCAGCTCGACAAGCTCGGCGCCGGGCAGGATGCATTCCGCACCGCCCTGCAGGCGTTCGTCTCTCCGCAGGCCTAGCCTGCGGGTTCAGACAGAGCTACCCGGGCTCGCCCGGCGGTTTGAACTCGCTGGTATCAGCGCTGACCCTACCTTGTGACCACGACCTTTCGAACTGTCGGAGACTTGCCGTCTGAGGCAGGCGGTTCTTCGCGCACGAAGTAGACACCCGGCCTCGTCTTCAGCACGCGCCTGCCCATCGCGTCGAATGCGACCGCGTCCTGCGGCAGAACCCGGATTACCGTCGCTGCGCACTTGCCACTGCGGGCCTGCGGCTGGAAACTCTCCGTTACGTCCACGTAGCCGTTGGCGTCAGCCTTGATCAGGTAGACATCCGCATTCCCGGCGCCGAACGAAGTCGTGCTGCCGGCAATCACCCAGCCGCCGTCAGCGGTCGGCTGGACCGAGTTGCCTTCATCGCTGCCCGTCCCGCCATAGGTTCGCGTCCAGACCGTATCGCCCGCGGTATCCGTCATGACGAGATAGATGTCCTGTCCACCGGCGCCGAACGAGCGAGTCGCGCCGGTGACTATGTAGCCTCCTCCGACCACCGCCTCTGCCGAGTTACCCCAGTCCCGCAGGTTCCCGCCGAATGTCCTGGTCCAGAGCGTATCGCCCGCGGCATCGGTCCGGATGAGATAGACGTCCTGGTTCCCGGCGCCGAACGAGCTCGTATAGCCGGCGATGATGTAGCCGCTGTCTGCGGTCTGGCGCACCGCGTAGCCCTCGTCGTTGCTCGTCCCACCATAGGTTCTGGTCCAGATGACGCCGCCCGTCGCGTCCGTCTTGATCATGTATACGTCTGCGATGCCGGCGCCGAACGAGCGAGTCACGCCGGCGACCACATAGCCGCCGTCCGCAGTCTGCTGGACCGAGTACCCCTCATCCCCGCTTGCGCCTCCATAGGTTCTCGTCCAGTCCGTATCGCCCGCGGCACTGGTTTTGATCAGGTAGACGTCGGCGTTGCCGGCGCCGAATGACCAGGTGTAGCCGGCGACAATGAACCCGCCGTCGGAGGTCGGGGCGACCGAGTTGCCCTGATCGCCGCCGCCTCCCCCGAAGGTGCGCGTCCAGACCGTTCCGCCCTGGGCATTCGTCCTGATCAGCCAGACGTCGTGCCCGCCGGCGCCGAATGAGCCGGTATAGCCCGCCACGACGTAGCCGCTGTCAGCGGTCTGCAGCACCGAACTGCCTCCTTCGTCCATCGAATCGCCCCAGACACCGGTCCAGACCTCGTCGCCGGTGGCACTGGTCTTGATCAGGTAGACGTTGGTGGCGCCCGCGCCGAAGGACGCGGTCGACCCACCGACGATGTACCCGCCGTCGGCAGTCTGCCGCACCGCGTTGCCGTTGTCCGCCAGGGAATCACCGAAGGTTCGCCACCAGCTCGTCTGGCCGGACGCGACCTGAGCCAAACTGCAGGCGAACAGCCCGACCAGCAAGCCGCGGACGACGAGTCTCCTGGTCATCATTGCTCCTCTGGCAGGTGCGATCAGCGTCTTCTCAGGGGTACGGGCACCGCGCCATCGCGGGATTGTAGGATTGGGGGACAGCTCTGTCAAGCCGTCGACTCCGAGGCCGGTGAAAGCCTCGGCCCGGCGCGCCCGTCCCTCGCGCACTCGCCCGGTCTCGCACGTCCAACTTCTGCAGACCGGCGGATCGAAGCGAGGGGGTGAGAGTAGTCGGCGGCGATTCTACCGATTGCCCGTAGAATCGACGACCGTGGTCTCGGGCGATTGTCTTTGTGTCCTCACCCGGCCGAGTTCCTTCATCCGGGTTGACTTGAGCTGCGTGTCCATCCCCGCAGTGTCGAAAGGCAGCGGCGGGAGCGAGTCGGCCGAAGCCGCAGGTGTGACGTAGTCTGCGAAGAGGTAGCCGGGGGCGCGAAACTTCTCCTGGGTCATGAAGTCGAGCGCGGCCACCTCCTGCTGGTCCAGCAGGAAGCGGGCGGCCTGCTTCTCGATTTCTCCGTACGCCGGCAGGTAGCAGGAAAGCGTCAGGTTGTAGTGCGTCAGCGTGACCTCGGCACCCTCGCCAATCAGCACTGCGGTCTTGATGCGCGCGGGGCTGAACCCGGTCCGGCGCAGGCCGTCGAACACCTGGTGGACCTCGTCGGGGGTCAGATCGGTATCCTCGCCAACCATGGCGAGCAGTCTTCTAACGACCATGTCGCCGAGCCGCGTCGCGCCCAGCCGCCACGTCCGGGCGATTACGCTGCGGATGAGGGAAACCGCGTTGCGGCAGCGGTCCGCGTCGTCGAACTTCAAGCCATAGCGCTTGCGGGCGAATTTGAGCGCCTGGTCGCGCTCGGTCAGGTTCACTTCGCCGATGCGCAGCACGCCGATGAGGGGCTTGAGCATGTCGAAGGCCATTCGGAAGGTGTCGAAGTCGAACGCGATGGAGCGGTGGATCGGGATCCCGAGTAGGTGCGAGACCGTCTTGCGCAGCAGCCGATCGCCGCCGATGGCGTAGGTGTGGGCGATCTTCTCCATGTGGGTGAAGTCGGTAGGCGAGGCGGCGGCGGTATAGCCAGGCACTTCCACCAGCAGGTCGCGCGGAATCGCCACCAGGTTCAGCGAGGGCACGGCGAAGTTGACGTGGCAGACGACGATTATGTCGGAGTGGGACTGCTCCTCGCGCCGGCTGCGCTGCCGGCCTTCGTTGACGACCGGGCCGACCGCGCGGGCGTCCTTGCCGATGATGAGGACGTTCACCGTGCCGGTCGGCGTGGGTTCGAGTTCGGTCGGCACGACGCGCCGCGAGCGCGGTCCCAGAAGGTAGAACCCGGCGAGCAGGACGACCAGCAGGACGCCGGCGAGGACGTACCAGCCAGGCCTCAGGCGGCGAGACACGGTATGGTGGTCAAGTGCTCAAGTGGTCGGGCGACCGAGCGGCGCGATACGAACCTTCGTCCGACGCATGACCACTGGACCGCTGGGACGCTCACCTTGTGATTTTGAGCCTGATCGGGTAGCCGACGAACTTGTACCGCTTCCGGATTTCCGCAATCACGAAACGCTCATAGGCCGGCGTGAGGACTTTGGGTTTGGTCACCCGCAGCCGGAAAGTCGGCGGCCGCGTGCCCACCTGGGTCAGCGCGAGCACGCGGCAGTCGAACCGGGGCTGGCTCTTCTCGAGCAGCGGCAGAATCTGCTCGCGGAGCTTGGTCCCGGGCAGCTGCCGCCCGCCGCTCTCCCACACCCGGCGCGCTTCGCGGATGGCCTCGGTCACGCCGCGGCCATTCAGCACCGAGGCGTACAGCACCGGGGCGTAGGCGACGAAGCTCAGCTCCTTCCTGACCCAGGCGCGCACCTTGTCATTGAGCTTGTCCGGCACGGTGTCCATCTTGTTGGCCACGACCACCAGCCCCCGGCTCCGTTCCTCGACCAGGTTGGCGATGCGCTTGTCCTGGTTGTTTGGGCCGTCGAACGCGTCAAACATCACCAGGGCGACATCGCAATGCCTGATCTGCTCGATCGCGCGGGTGACCGAATAGTACTCGACCGGCTCGCTCACGCGCGGCTTGCGGCGGATGCCGGCCGTGTCGAGCAGCCGGTAGGTCTGGCCTTCAAGTTCGAACGACTCCTCGATGACGTCACGCGTCGTGCCGGGTATGGCCGTGACAATCGAGCGTGAGTGGCCGAGCAGGTAGTTCATCAGCGACGACTTGCCGACGTTGGGCCGGCCGACGATGGCGAGCGACAACAGGTCGGCCCGCTTCGTTCGCTCGGCCCTGGGCAGCCGCTGGAGAATAGCCTCCAGCAGCTCGTCCACGCCGGTGCCCGCTTCCGCCGAGATCGGCACCAGCGCGCTGCCGCCGAGCTTGTAGAAACCGGACGTCTCGAACCTACTCCTGATGTCGGACTTGTTCACCGCGACGAGGAACTCGAGGCCGGCGCGGCGCAGGCGGGCTGCAATCTCCTCGTCCAGCGGCTGCAGCCCGGACGAACCGTCGACCACCAGCACGATGACCTTGGCCTGGTCCAGCGCGATCTGTACCTGGCGCGCGACCTCGCGGAGCATCTCCTCTTTCGAGTTGGGCACGAGCCCGCCGGTGTCAACGACCTTGAACCGGTTGCCCAGCCACTCCACCTCGCGGATGATGCGGTCGCGGGTGATGCCCGGCTGCTGCAGCGTGATGGAGACGCGGCCGCCAACGAGGCGGTTGAAGAGAGTGGACTTGCCGGTATTCGGCCGGCCGCAGATGACGACCATGCGCCCGGATTATAGCAGAAGTCGTGATAACACTAAAGTATGGCGAGAGCCGGCGGGCCGGCGTCCAGCCACGAAGACATCATGACGCTCGCCGTACCTCGCATCGTAGCTGGCATCGTAGCGTCCATCGTTTCCCTCACCGGATAATGGACCGGACCTCAAACTGCACATCCGACCGGACCTCGACCTTGACCTCAACCTGAGTCCTCATTCGGACCGGTCATCTACCCTCGAACCGGTCCTCCAACTCGACCTCAACCTTAGCCTCAACCTTGACCCGGCGTCAATCCCTTCGTCCAAGCTTTCGTCATTCTACACCTTGGATTCCGCATCATGGCTTCGACTTGGCCCTCGATGGCTATCCCCCGGGTAATCCCCGGGCAGACCACCCCACGGCAGAATAGTGGTTCGGTTCAGTGTCCACCACAACATATAGATGGCGCCCCGAACCATGCGCCCGGTTCCGGCCGTAATAGCCTCCGTCAGACCGCTATTGGCAGCCTGCTGTGACGAGAGTGAAAGGGGCTAAGTCACAGAGTTTCCGCACTCTTGCCTGCAACCGCGCTGAGGACCGGATTTCGTCCGCCCTGATCCTGGGATCGACCGCCACGCACTGTTCGACAGGGGCCGCTGAGGCCAAGCCGGATGAAACGGAGTCCTGTTCCTCCGCACCCATCAGTTTCGTGTCTTTCGTGCCTTCTTCTATGAAAGGCCTCCTGTCAATAGCTGTTAGCCGGTTCCTTTGCTCGTCATGAGGGTCAGTCTTCTGTTCGTCCTCGGCAGGACACATATTCGTGTTCGGCTCCGGGCTTCCCAATCTTCGTTTCGGCCTACATGACGTGGCCAGACACGAACGCGGGCTTGCCCAGATGTTGTTTCGTCAGGCAGTTGTATCGATAGCACTCGCCATACTTGAGAACATGCTAGACCGCGACCAGAAGCTTGCGCGCCACCGCCACCCGCGCCTTGGCCGACCCCTTCGTCCGCTTGAGCCGGTCGTAGAAATGCCCCAGCGCCGGGTCCCGCTTGTACGCCAGTTGCGCCGCCTCGACCATCGCATAGCGGATATACCGGTTTCCCTGTCGGGTTATCGCTCCAGTGTAGCGGTGCTCGCCACTCTGATAGGTCCGCGGTACGAGCCCGCTATAGGCACACAGCTTCTTGGCCGAGAGGAAGCGTTCGATGTCGCCGAACTCGCTGGGCAGCAGGTACGCAGTCAGTTGCCCGACGCCGGGAATCGTCATCAGGGCTTCCGCCCGTGGATCGGCCTTGAGCATCACCCTGATATCACGGGTTGCCTGTTTGAGCCGGGTCTCGATGAAGTCGAGAGTGGCAAGATACCCGTCCAACGTCTGGCGGTAGACATCGCGCAGCTCCAATGCCTTGAGGAACTCGCGTCCGCCTTTGCCAAAGAGGTCGGTAAAGCCATGTCTGATACCCGACTTATCAAGTAGAGCATGGACGCGGTTCTTCAGGCTCGTCCCGATACCGACCAGCGCCAGCCGGTAACGCAGCAACTCGCGCTGGTCCCGGACTTCCCGCGGTGGAATGCAAGCCTCCGGCAGAAATCCGATCCGCTCGAGATGGGCGAGCGTCCACGCATCGATCCTGTCCGTCTTGACCTTGGCCTCGGCGATCAGCCGGACCTTCAGTGGGCTCGCCAGTTTCACGGCCAAACCACATTCCTCAAGCAGCTCGACTATCCAGCACCAGTTACGGGTCGCTTCGAAGGAGGCTTTTCATAAGTATCTTTGTGGTGCGAGTCCGCACCGGCTGTGCTTGCCGTTCCCTTTGGTTGCCGCTATCATGAGGCGTGAAAGGCCGGATTGAACTGGAGCTGCACGAGCCGAACCAGCTCTTCAACTCCATGGACCCGTCGCCGTTCGTCGACAAAGACCTGGACGGCGACGCCGAGGAGTTCATCCTCAACTGGGCGCAGGAGTATTCGCACGGCGAGCCGCTCTCGCTCACGATTCACCTCGAGCACATGCCCGCCGAGGACCCGACCGTCTGGATGACCGAGGCCGTGCACAACTTCTTCGCCTACCGGGCCAAGCTGAACCGGCTGGCGTTCCGGCGCCTGATGGAGGACGGCCGGACCAGCCTGCTGGTTGGCCTCGCGTTTCTTACCTCATGCCTTGTGGTGCGAAACCTGGTCCTCGGGAATGCGGCCGGCGCGGGCACCGGTATCTTGCGCGAGAGCCTGACCATCGCCGGCTGGGTCGCGATGTGGCGGCCGGTGCAGATTTACCTCCACGAATGGTGGCCGCTCTGGCGTCGGGGCCGGGTTCTTGCCCGGCTCAGCACCATGCCGGTCCACGTGGTCCAGAAGAAACCGGGAACGATATTCAGCACGCCAGGGGAGGTTAACGAATGAAGCGCTTCATGTGGGGTCCGCGGTTCTGGTTCATCGCAACGGCCGTGCTCGCCCTGGCGCTCGACCAGCTATCCAAGTGGCTGGTCCTCAAGTACGAGACACCGCACGTGCCGCACCAGGTGCTCGGCGAGGCGCTCAGGGTCTCGCTGACGATGAATCCGCGGGGCCTGTTTGGCATGTCCTACGGCCCGATCTGGATGCACTATGCCCTGCCCCTGCTGGTCGTCGGCATCGTCATCTACCTCGGCTCCCGCAGCCCGAACCGGTGGTTCGGCATCGCCCTCGGGATGATTCTCGGCGGGGGCGTAGGCAACAACCTCATCGACCGCATCCGGTTCGGCGCGGTCGTCGATTTCATCGACATGGGGATCGGCAACACCCGCTGGTACACCTACAATCTTGCTGATGCGTTCGCGGTGGCCGGGGTGATAATGCTCCTCACTCACGAGTTCCTCGGCTGGGGCAAGGTCAAGCCCGCGCCAGGCGCCGCGCCGACTCCGTCTGATACCGGGCGACGCTAGCCGCGCAACCGGGCTGTCGAACCCGGAGCGCGGCAGCCGGGCGAACTCCGTCTTGCAGAAGCCGACAAAGCCGATCAGCGCGCCCCAGACAATGATCGCGGCGCCGATATAGGCCACGATG